>Ga0335081_10006903_pt1 | contig 18111 bp, 18 predicted proteins | sample Lox_Sample_35_FD_206713 | JGI IMG/M metagenome (GOLD analysis project Ga0335081, IMG submission 206713) | Soil microbial communities from Loxahatchee National Wildlife Refuge, Florida, United States - Lox_Sample_3.5 | ecosystem: Environmental > Terrestrial > Soil > Wetlands | place: USA... | reverse complement strand
CATCCATGCCCGAATCCCGAGGAACCCGTCTTCCGCCCTGCCTCCGGCGGCGGGCTCCGCGTGATGATCGACGTGTCAAAATCTGACCCGTTCGTGCAGGTTCCGATCACCAAGGGGTCCGTTCGCGGAAGTCCCCCGCAGCCGCGCGCAGACCCCGCAGCATCTCGGTCAGCGCGTTCAACTCGGACTCCTGCAACGGCGGCGTCCCGAAGCAGATCTCGTGAAGCGCCCCGGTAGCCCGGGTCGCGGCCTCCCGGCCCTGTTCGGTGATCGTCGCGAGCGTCGTCCGGCGGTCGCGCGGATGGGGTGTGCGCCTGGCGTATCCGAGCTTCTCGAGCCCGTCGACGAGGTTGGTGACGCTGGTTGGATGCACCTGCAGCCGCGCTCCGATCTTGCCGAGCGGCAGCGAGCCCGCACGGCTGAAGTGCAACAACATCAGGGCCTCGTAGCGCGCGAACGTCAATGCGTACGGCGCGAGCCCCTCGTTCAGCCGCGCGAGCAGGATCTGCTGCACGCGCATGATCGAGGTAACCGCCTTCATCGCCGGCACCGGCGCCTGGCCCCAGTGCTCGCGCCACTGGCGGCCTGCCTCCTCGATCGGGTCGAAGTCAAGCGGCTCGGACACGGTCGCGGCAAGCTTGCCAGGCGCAGCGGTCACGCGGCCGGTGGACAGTAGCGAGCGATCCTCACACCGCCCGAGCGAGGAATGTTCAGATCACAGGGCGTCGCGCTGAAGGGCAGTGACGGCCCGCACAAGCGCGGCGCTCGTCAGATCGTCTCGCCGGGCCGCTGGAAGATGATTTCGGGCACGACGCAGCTGGGCGAGACCCGCAGCAGGAACCGCAACGCCTCGCTGATGTCGCTCGTGCGCAGCATCTGCTCGGCGGGGATCGCGTCCTTGATGAAATCGGACATGTCCGTATCCACGAAGCCGGGACAGAACGCCACCGATTTGACCCCGTCCGCATTGAGCTCCTTGTTCATCGCCTCGGTGTATGCGATCACGGCCGCCTTGGTCGCTGCGTATACCGACAGGAACGGCGCCGGCGCCTTGCCTGCGATCGATGCCATGTTGACGACCAGGGCGTTGCGATGCTCGGCGCCGGCCGTGCGCAGCAATTCCAGGCATTCGCGGTAGAAGATCATGATCGCGCGCAGGTTCACGTCGAGTTGCATGTCGATGAACTTGGTCCGATGCTCGCCGGCGAGCGCGCCGATTCCCACACCAGCGTTGTTGACGAGCACGTCCAGGCGGCCGAAGCGCTCCTGGTGAAGGCGCACAACCTCGCCGATCGACTCCTCGTCGGCGATGTTGGCCGCCAGGAACTCGACGTCGAACCCCTGTTCGCGCAGCGCGTGCGCAGTCCGCTCGAGCGAAGGCGCCCGGCGCGCGGTGATCGTCAGGCCGTAGCCCTCCTCGGCGAGCAGGCGCGCGAGCGCGAGGCCGATCCCCCGCGAAGCCCCGGTGACGATTGCGGCGCGTTGCGGCATCGGCCCGACAATCTACCCGCGCGAGGCGCGGTCTCGCAGTTGCTCTCGCAGAACCTTGCCGAGCGCGTTGCGCGGCAGGCGGTCGGCAAACTCGATCCGCTTGGGAACCTTGTACGGCGCGAGGCTTCCGGCCGCGTGCGTGCGCAGAGCGTCGGCATCGATTGGACGCTCGGCGGCCACGATCGCCGTCACCTCCTCCCCCCAGGCGTCGCTGGGACGCCCGATGACCGCGACCTCGCGTACGTCAGGGTGGGTCCCGAGCACCTCCTCGACTTCGCGCGGGTAGACGTTGTAGCCACCGGTGATGATCAGCTCCTTGCTGCGCCCGATCAGCTGCAGGTAGCCGTCCTCGTCGAACTGGCCGAGATCGCCGGTGCCAAACCAGCCATCGGCGGTGAACGACTCCGCGTCGGCCTGCGGCCGCTGATAGTAGGAGGCGATTACGTTCGGTCCCCGGACCTGCACCTCGCCGGTTGCGGCGAGCCGAAGCTCGACCTCCGGCAGCGCAAACCCGACGGTGCCCGGCTTGCGCGGACCGTCATGCGGGTTGGAGGTGAGCATGATCGTCTCCGTCATCCCGTAGCGCTCGAGCGGGACCTGGCCCGTCGCTCGCTCGATCTCGCCCGCGAGCGACGCGGCCAGCGGCGCCGATCCGCAGACCAGCAGGCGCAGCGTCGATAGCGCCGCGGCCTGGCCGCTCGACAGCAGCCGTTGATACATCGTCGGCACGCCGAAGAACAGCGAGCAACCGCCGCTGCGGCAGCACGCGGCCACGTCGACCGGGTCGAACTTCGAGCGCAGCGCGACCGCCGCGCCGGCGCAGAGCGTGCCGTTGAGGCCCACGCCCAGGCCGTGAACGTGAAACAGCGGCAGCGGCAGCAGCAACACGTCCTCGCGCTCCCACCGCCACGCGAGATTGACCGCGGTCGCGCTGGCGAGCAGGTTGCCGTGCGTGAGCGGTGCCGCCTTCGGCGCTCCGGTCGTGCCCGACGTGTAGGCCAACAGCGCGATGTCGTCGCTGGCGGCGGTGTCGATACGAGCGTCCGCCTCGCCGCCCGGCGCCACCGAGCCGCCGCCGCCGGCACCCGGCAGGCCGGTGAGATCGATGTCCAGCAACGGCACCGGCCGCTCGGACGCGGCCGCGATCCACGCTCCGAGCTCGGGGTTGTGGACCACGGCCGCCGATGGCCGCGCATCGTGGGCGATTCCAGCCACCTCATCGGCGGTATACGACGGATTGACGGGGACGACGACGAGCGCCGCGCGCAGCGCGGCGATGTAAGCGATCACTAGCGCCGCCGACGTCGGCCCCGAGAGCACCAGCCGGTCGCCCGCGGCCAAGCCGATGCGCAACAGCCGCAGGGCAGCTGCGCGGGTCCGCTCCTCCAGCTCGCCGCTGTGAAGCCACCTGCCGTCGACATCTCGCAGCTGCGGCCACGACGGCCGCTCGCGCCAGCGGCGCGTCCAGCGTCCGGGCAGGCTGCCGTCGGCCAACAGGCCCACCGCAAACGGGCGTACCGCGGGCGGCAGATGCCGCGCCCAAATTGGCTTGTCAACGTTGGCTTGCATCGCTTGCGGCCGCCCACTGGTTTGCAGGGCGTTGCCGCCGGCAACGAACGTAACATGGTGCGCCGTCACAGCAAGCCGAAACGGTGGCGCTCGTTGGACACTTCGCAAGCGAAACCGACCGCATCGCCAGACCCCCAGCTCGCCGAGTTGATCTACGAGCTGCTCGACGCCCATGACGACACCGCACGGCTCGCGCAGGACCGGCTCGACGACCCGGTCTGGGCAGCGCACCTCGACTATCTGCGCTGCCTGCAGCGCATCGCGCGCGGGCTGCTCGCCCGCACCAACGCCCCCGGCGCCATCCTGCCCCCGCGTCCGGCGCCCGGCTCGGACACCGGCAATTCCGTCGTGAGCCCTTAGGGCCCCGTAAGGGCCCCCTAAGACGAGCGCGCGAAGTAGTCGGCGTTGGTCTTCGTGAACTGGCGCCACTCCTCCGGCAGCTGATCCTCGGCGAAGATCGCGTCAACCGGGCACGCCTCGACGCATGCGTCGCAGTCGATGCACTCGTCGGGATCGATGAAGAGCTGGTTGACGTCGGAGAAGCCGGGCTCGTCCTCAGTCGGGTGGATGCAGTCCACTGGGCAGACCTCGACGCACGAGAGGTCCTTGAGATCGATGCAGGGCTCGGCGATCACGTAGGTCACAGTGCGCTCATCGTACGCGATCACGCAGGGCGCTTGATGGGCCGCCTGCCCTCCAGCAGCCGACGTGTCGCTTCTCGGCACTGGTTCTTTCGATCCCGACCGCGTCCTCAAAGGCTGGGGAGACGCCGAGCAGCTTCAAGTGTTGCCGAGATGTTGCCCGGGCCGCTAGAATATTGCTTGCCAGTAAGCAAGTTTTTTGAGCCCCAAAGGTCCCGTTTGAATGCCAGCCTCCCCGGCAACCGAGATCGACACCGACACCGCCGCACGACTGCGCGCGTCCATCATGCGTCTGCACCGCCGCCTGCGTCGCACGGCGGCCGGCGCCACGGCCGGACTCACGCCGACGCGGATCTCGGTCCTCTACACGGTCGTCCGGCTCGGCCCGATCCGGTTGTCGGAGCTGGCGGCCGAGGAGGGAGTCAATCCGACGATGCTCTCACGCGTGGTCGGTGATCTCTGCGACGCCGGCCTCGTCGACCGCGTCGGCGACCCCGAGGACCGGCGAGCCGCGCTGGTGACCGCAACCGCCGCCGGGAGCCAACTTGCGCAACGCATGCGCCGCGAGCGCACCGACGTGCTGCAGGTCGCCCTGTCCACACTTTCCCCCGCCGACCGCCAGAGGCTCGAGCGGGCGCTACCCGCGATCGAGCAGCTCGCCGAGGTGCTCAAGGAGGCCCGGCCGTGACGCGCGTCATGCGCCTCGGTCGCGTGACCTTCGCCGCGCTGTCTGTTCCCAACTACCGCCGCTACATCAGCGGTCAGTCGATCTCGCTGATCGGCACCTGGATGCAGATGACGGCTCAGTCGTGGTTGGTGCTGAGCCTGACGCACTCGAGCACCGCCCTGGGTGCGGTCGTCGCGCTCCAGACGCTGCCGGTGCTGCTGCTCGCGCCCTACGGTGGCGTGATCGCCGATCGGATCGACAAGCGGCGGCTGATGGTGATCCTGCAGAGCGCGATGGCGTTGCAGGCACTCGCGCTGGGCGTGCTCACCGCCACAGGCACCGTCGAGGTCTGGCAGATCGCCTCGCTCGCCGCGCTGCTCGGTCTCAACAATGCGTTTGAGAACCCGGCGCGCCAGTCCTTCATGCTCGAGATGGTCGGCCCCGACTACCTGCGCAACGCGGTCAGCCTCAACTCGGTGATGGTCAACGTCGCCCGCACGATCGGGCCGGCGATCGCTGGGCTGTTGATCGCCACGGTTGGGGATGGCGTCTGCTTTCTCGCCAACGCGGCGAGCTTTGTCGCCGTCGTCGCATCACTCGTGACGATGGACCGGAGCGCACTGCGCCCGACGGAGCCGACACCTCGCGCTCGCGGGCAGTTGCGCGCGGGGCTGCGGTACGTGCGCGCCAACAATGAGCTCGCGTTGCCGCTGTTGATGATGGCGGCGGTCGGCTGCCTGACCTATGAGTTTCAGGTCTCGCTGCCGGTGATGGCCAGCCGTGGGCTGCACGTCGGTGCTGCCGGATACGGCTTCATGACCGCTGCGATGGGTCTCGGCGCGGTCGCCGGCGGGTTGCTGGTCGCCGCGCGTGGGCGGACAGGGCTGCTTCCGCTGGTGGTCGCCGCCGGCGCATTCGGGCTCGCGGTTACGCTTGCTGCGGTCGCTCCGCTGCTGTTGCTCGAACTGCCGGCGCTCGCGTTCGTGGGCGCAGCCAGCATCGCCTTCATGTCGACTGGCAACTCGACCCTCCAACTCGCGGCCGAGCCCTCGATGCGAGGACGCGTGATGTCGCTGTGGTTCGTCGCCTTCCAGGGATCGACTCCGATCGGCGGCCCGATCGTTGGCTGGGTCATGGCTGTCGCCGGCGCCCGGGCGGGACTCGGCGTTGGGGCACTCACATGCCTGGCAGTGGCTGTGGCGGGGATCATTGCGTTGCACGCCGGTTCCGGTGGCGCACCGCGCCGGCGCAATCGGCGACAACTGCTGCGACCCGCGACGCCGGCGAGCGATTAGGTCACGCGCGACCGTACTGATTCTTGAGCGGGCCCTTGGCGTGGGTGCACGGTATGTTGACTGGCATGCGGGTCGCCGTGATCTCCCGTGTCGACCGGGCCGTCTCAGGCCTTGCGGCCGTGCTTCGCAGGATCGGTCACGAGCCCGTCGGCGCGCTCACGACGCCGCTCGGCGGCGATCGCTATGGACCCGACACCCTCGGCGAGATCGCCGGCCAGGCAGCGGACGGATTCGATGTCGTCGTGGCCGGCTCTCGCTCGCGGATCGCGCCCCTGCTCGCCGCACTCGATGCGGACGTGGCGATCAGCGCCGCCTTCCCCGTGCTCGTACCCGCTGACGCGCTGGACGTTCTGCCATTCGGCATCATCAACACGCATCCGTCGTTGCTTCCGCGTCACCGGGGTCCCAACCCGATCGCATGGACGATTCGCAATCGCGAGCGCCAGCTCGGCAGCAGCATCCACCGCATGGACGCGGAGTTCGACACCGGCCCGCTGCTCGCTCAGGGCACGACGCCGATCGACGACGTCGAGGACCCGTCCGAGCTGTTCGAGCGGATGTATGCTCTGCTCGCTTCGCTGCTTCCGAACGCACTCGCGCGCGTTGAGCAGGGAGACCGCGGCGACCCACAGCCGGGCGAGCAAGCGACCTACGCCGGGTTCTTCGAGCCCGAGTACGTCGAAATCGATTGGTCGCACACGGCGGCCGAGGTGCGTCGCCAGGTGTTGGCCTGGCGCGTCGCAGCGGTGCGCCAGGGGGCACACGGTGCGTTGACGACCCTGCACGGCGAGCGCGTGCGCGTGCTGCGAGTCCGGTTCGATGATGCCGAGGGCGGAACCCGCATGGACTGCGCCGACGCTGCTCTCTGGATCGTCGAGACCGAGCCGGTATGACCGAGTCGTTGCCGGGTCTTACGACGCTCATCGACAAGGAACGACGTCGTGACGCCGTCGCTTGCGTAGAGCGGACAGATCGGGCATGCTGAAGAGGTGACCCGCGGCGTGCGCTGGATCGACGAGGGCAGCTGCCTCTACTTGTCCGACCGGCGCGAAGGCGCCGAGAAGGCCGACCGGCGCGAAGGCGCCGAGAAGGCGCCACCCAGCGTCTGATCGCCGACCGAGGTCCGTGGGCGTGACGGTCGATGCCGTCGTGTTCGACATCGGCGGGGTGCTGCTCGACTGGGACCCGCGGCACCTCTACCGCAAGCTGTTCGACGACGAGCCGGCAATGGAGCGGTTCTTGGCCGACATCTGCACGCTGGACTGGCATCACGAACACGATCTCGGTGTACCTTTCGAGTGCTCATGCGCCCAGCTCGCTGCCGCCCACCCGGAGTACGCCCGCTTGATCGCAGCGTGGGGCCGGCGAAGCGAGGAGATGATCGCGGGTCCGATCGACGGCGCCGTCGAGGTGCTGCACGAGCTCAAGGCAGCAGGAGTGCGTTGCTATGCGCTCACCAACATGGAGGCGGAGACGTATCCCCTCCGGCGCGAGCGCTTCGCATTCATGCGCTGGTTCGACGGCACCGTGGTGTCGGCGTTTGAGGGAGTGGCCAAGCCCGATCCAGAGATCTTCAGGCGTCTGTTGCGCCGCTACGAGCTCGAGCCGCCGGCGACCGCGATGGTCGATGACAGGCCCGCGAACCTGGAGACGGCCTCGAGCCTCGGCATGCAGATCGTGCGCTTCCAAGCTGCCGGTCAGCTACGCGACTGGCTCGTGGACGCCGGCCTGTTGTGAACAAGACCGCCGGCCGTCAGCCGGCGACGGCCGCCGCTCGCGCCCACTCGTGCGGCTGGTCCTGGGCGCCGACGAAGTCGCGCTGCCGGATCAGCGCAAGTCCGGCAATCAGCTCCGGGCGATGAGCGGGTGACTCGGGTGCACGTGCGCCGCCGGCGCTGACAATGCATCGCGACGCTCGTCGGCGTCGATCGCGCGATTGCGATCATCGTGAACGATCAACACGGGCACGTCGCAGTGATCGAGGACGTAGCGCCCGGCGGTGCCGCGCCGCGCTCCAGCGCGGGCGGGCGGCCCACCGGCGCCGATCACGAACAGGTCGTATCGCCCGCTCTTGGCCGCGCGCCGCAGCGCCTCGCGAATCGAGTCTCGACTGAGGATCTTCGTCACTGGCGTGTCGGGCGGCACTCGGTCGACGGCCGCGCAGAGCGTTTCCCGCGCCTCACGCTCGAAATCGAGCTCTAGTTGCTTGGCCGCGCAGGCGGTCATCGGAGTGCAGATCCATCCCGGAGGCTTCGGAATCGCCGTCAGAACCGTCAGGCGGGCGCGATTGGAGTCAGCGAGGTCGATCGCCTCCTCGAGTGCTCGGTAGGAATGCGACGAACCGTCGACGCTGACGAGGATATTGCGGAACACGGTTGACTCGGCAAAGTAGTTGGCAAGCCAAACGCTAGCAGGCCCATCACGGCTTGGGGCCCGTTCAAGAACGGGCCCTTACTGTAGGTACCGCCGCCGTCCACGGGCTCTCGGCCCAACGATGATCGCAGAAGCGCTGCTCAGGCGGCGCTCGACAAGGTTGCGCTCGGCCTCCTCGATGACCACGCCCGCGACTGCCTCGCCGCCACGCGGACGGCCGATGACCGCGACGATGAGACCGCCGAGCTGATGGCGGCGGTGGGCCGCGGGGTGCGTCGCGGGTGACGAGCAGCGCCTGGTGAGCTGATCGTCGTCACGATCACGCAACGATCACGCCGTGCGCCGGCGCTCTTTTCGAACTGATCGCCGAAGCGATGGGACTACAGCCGGGGCCTCACAGAAGCGCGGTCCACCCCGTTCTCCACCGTATGAGCAAGACATTCTTCTATCGCACGACCGACAGTCCGATCGGTGAGCTGCTACTGGTCGGCGACGGCCAGAGGCTGAACCGCCTCGATATCCGCCGCGGGCGTCGGCCGGTCCAGATCGATCCTTCCTGGCAGCCCGATGAGACCGCCCTCGCTCCGGTTGCCTCGCAACTGCGGGAGTATTTCGACGGCACCCGACGGGAGTTCGACGTCCAGCTTGCGCTCGCCGGCAACCCGTTTGAGCTTGGCGTCTGGGAGGCGTTGCGCACCGTCCCCTACGGCGCCACGACGACTTACGGAGAGCTCGCGCGGCAGCTTGGAAGGCCGGCAGCCGCCCGGGCGGTCGGGCTCGCAAACCGCCGCAACCCGGTCGCCGTGATCGTTCCGTGTCATCGCGTCATCGGGGCCGACGGTGGCCTGACCGGCTACGGCGGCGGCCTGGCACGTAAGCGCTACCTGCTCGACCTCGAGGCGGGCCGGCAGGAGCTCGTAGCGAGCTCGTGGTCGCCAGGCGCCGTTCGGTGATCGGAGCGAGTCATGCCCGAGGCCCGTTCAAGCATCAATTGTGAGCGGAGTTGACCGAGCACTGATTGTTGCGGCGGGCCCTTACTGTAGTGACCTTCAGGCACGTCGGTCGCTCACCGCCTTGGCAGCGGCGCGCACGAATCCGCTCGCCATCGAGTCGCCGACGCCACCCACCGGCAGCAACCGCGGCACCGACAGGTTCGCCGCAAGCGCCACGTGGATGCGGGTGCCCGCCGCCTGCTCGAGGCGCCAGGTGACCTCGAAGCGCTCGCGGTCGCTCGAATCGTGTGCCAGCCGCCTCAGCGCAACGGTCCGCGGCCTGGACGCCTCGACGGCCAGCAGCAGATGAAACTCTCGTGCCAAGGGCCCGATCGCGGCGTGGAGGGTCGCGCGGACCGTCGCCGGATCGCCGTCAGCGCCGCGCTGCACGATCTCCACCTCGCGCACCGCGTCCGGATACCACAGCGGATAGCGGTCGACTGCTAGCAGCAGTTCGAAGCAATCCTCGATCGAGGCAATGACGGCAGCGCTCGCCGATCCGCGCAGTTCCTTCACGCCGGCCCGCGCCTGTCACTCGTTGGCGCACCCACAGCCGTGGTGCCCACTGCGATCCGTATTTCTCCCGCACCCGGCCGGCGAATCTGTTGCGCGGCCGAGCTCGGTGAGCTCGAGTCCGGTCGCCCGGCAATCAAGAGCGCTCTCGCCACCGCCCGCCCAACGTTCGGGCAGCGCGCGGGGCAGCCGTCGCGGGCGCCGAGGCGAGCAGACATCCCGAACGAAAATCCGTAGAAATCCCGGGTGCCGCGTGCTGCGGTGTGGTTAGCATCGCCCGTAACGCTACCGAGAGGGTTGAGATCAGAATGTCCAAGTGGGTGTACGACTTCTCCGAGGGCTCGAAGGACATGCGGGAGCTGCTGGGGGGCAAGGGTTCCGGAATCGCCGAGATGACTCGCGTTCTCGGCGCCGAGCGCGTGCCCGCGGGCTTCACTGTCACGACCGAGGCCTGCGTCGAGTACATGCGGGCGGACAACCAGGAGCCCGAGGGGATGGCCGAGCAGGTCGCCGAGGCACTGGGCCGGCTGGAGAAGCTCAGCGGCAAGAAGCTGGGCGACCTCAGGGACCCGCTACTGGTATCGGTGCGCTCGGGAGCCCGCGAGTCGATGCCCGGGATGATGGACACCGTCCTGAACCTCGGACTCTCCGACCAGGCAGTCAAGGGAATCACGCGCGCGACCGGCAACGAGCGCTTTGCATGGGACTCCTACCGGCGTTTCGTGCAAATGTTCGGCAACGTCGTACGTGGCATCTCCGGCGACCTGTTCGAGGAGGCGATCCAGGGGGTCAAGGACGCTCGCGGAGTCAAGCTCGACACCGAGCTCGACGTCGACGCGCTCGAGGAGCTGACGGACAGGTTCAAGGCGATCTACCGCGAGCACACCGGCGAGGAGTTCCCCAGCGACCCGCATGAGCAGCTGCGCTACTCGATCCGTGCCGTGTTCGACTCGTGGATGGGCGACCGCGCGGTCGCGTACCGGCGCATGAACAAGATTCCCCACGACTGGGGCACCGCGGTCAACGTCCAGCAGATGGTGTTCGGCAACAAGGGCGACAGCTCTGGCTCCGGCGTCGCGTTCTCGCGCAACGAGGTCACCGGTGGACCCGACCCGAGTGGTGACTTCCTCCCCAATGCGCAGGGCGAGGACGTCGTCTCGGGCGCTCGCACGCCGCGCGACATCTCGGAGATGGAGGACTGGCTGCCGGGCGCGCGCGCCGAGCTGATGGAGATCCTGCGCACGCTCGAGCAGCACTACAAGGACATGCAGGACACCGAGTTCACAGTCGAGGAGGGGCGTCTGTTCATGCTGCAGACGCGCAACGCCAAGCGCCCGGCGCAGGCTGCCGTGCGGTTCGCGGTCGACGCCGTCAAGGAGGGTCTGCTGACACGCGAGGAGGCGCTCGCGACGATCGACCCCGGCTCGCTGGATGCGCTGCTGCACCCGACGTTCGACCCCAAGGCGCAGTTCGACGTGCTCGCGACCGGCGTCAACGCGTCCCCCGGCGCCGCCAAGGGTGAGGTCGTGTTCTCGGCTCCCGAGGCTGTCGCGGCGGCCGAGCAGGGGCGCGACGTGATCCTCGTGCGCCCGTTCACTGATGCCGACGACGTCGCCGGCTTCTACGCCGCCAAGGGAATCCTCACGTCGGAGGGCGGCAAGGCCTCGCACGCGGCGCTCGTCGCCCGCGGCATGGGGCGCCCCGCCGTCGTCGGCGTCGAGGCCCTGTCGATCGACCTCAAGACGAAGACGATCACGGTCGACGGAACCGTGGTCCACGAAGGTGACCGGATCGCGATCGACGGCACGAAGGGGTGCGTCACGATTGCCGATGTGCCGCTGGTCGAGGCTCGGGTGGATGAGAACTTCGAGCAGGTGCTGGCGTGGGCGGATGAGATTCGCGAGCTCGGAGTGCGTACCAACGCAGACACACCGGGCGACGCGGCGCGTGCCCGCGAGCTGGGCGCAGAGGGTATCGGCCTGTGCCGGACCGAGCACATGTTCATGGCCGAGGACCGTCAGCCGAAGATGCGCGCGATGATCATGGCCAACACGCTCGAGGATCGCCGCAAGGCGCTCGCCGAGCTGCTGCCGCTCCAGCAGGAGGACTTCGAGGGGATCTTCGACGCGATGGCCGGCCTGCCGGTCACGATCCGGTTACTGGACCCACCGCTGCACGAGTTCCTGCCGCGCGCCGAGGATCTCGCGGCACAGGTGGAGCGCGCCAAGGCCGACAGCAGCAGCGAGCTCGAGGACCTGGAGCGCCTGCTCGCGCGCGTGCACGAGATCAGCGAGGCCAACCCGATGCTCGGTACGCGCGGGTGCCGACTCGGGATCCTGTATCCGGAGATCTACGAGATGCAGGTGCAGGCGATCTTCCGCGCTGCCAAGGCAGCGCCCAAACCACCCCACCCGGAGGTCATGATCCCGCTCGTCGACTACGAGCAGGAGCTGGAGATCATGCGCGCACTCGTCGTTCGGGTCGGAGAGGAGGAGGGACTCGAGGAGGGGACCGACTACACGGTCGGGACGATGATTGAGCTGCCCAGGGCCTGTTTCGTCGCCAACCGGATTGCGATGCACGCCGACTTCTTCTCGTTCGGGACCAACGACCTGACCCAGACAGCGCTCGGGTTCTCACGCGACGACGTCGAGTCAAAGTTCGTCCCGGCCTACATCGACCGCAAGATCATCGACCGCAGCCCGTTTGAGACGATCGACCGACCCGGGGTCGGCTGGCTCGTGCGGCTCGCCGCCTGGGTCGGACGCGAGGCGCACCCGCGCCTGAAGCTCGGCATCTGCGGCGAGCACGGCGGTGATCCGGAGTCGATCGAGTTCTTCCATCTGGCGGGACTCAACTACGTCTCCTGCTCGCCGTTCCGCGTCCCGATCGCTCGGATCGCCGCGGCCCGCGCGCAGATCCTCAACCCGCGCACGGACCTGAGCGTGTATGAACACGTCTAGTACTAACGAGCGATCCTCATAGCGCCGAGTGCTTGGGAACGGGAATGGGAATGATCACGTGGATTCGGGCATCCATGCCCGAATCCCGAGAGCTTCTCGGTCGGCATGATTTGACGCATGCTCGCGGTCTACTGCTCTGAGACAGATTCAGATGACCCGCTGCGCGTGCTGACGATCGGCGATCGTCCGCCGCCGGAAGCCTCCGACGACTGGACCACGATCACCGTCAAGGCGGCGTCGCTCAACCACCACGATCTGTGGTCGCTGCGGGGCGTCGGACTGCCCGACGACCGCCTGCCGATGATCCTCGGTTGTGACGCCGCCGGCATCGACGAGCAGGGCAACGAGGTCATCGTCCACTCGGTGATCGCCGATCGCGACTGGGGAGGCGATGAGACGCTCGATCCGAGGCGCTCGCTGCTGTCCGAGCGTCACCAGGGCACGTTCGCCGAGCGGGTCGCCGTGCCGCGTCGCAACCTCGTCCCCAAGCCACCTCAGCTGAGCTTCGCCGAGGCCGCGTGCCTGCCCACCGCCTGGTTGACCGCCTACCGGATGCTGTTCATCCGCGGGCGGGTCGTCCCCGGTATGACGGTTCTCGTGCAGGGCGCCACCGGTGGCGTCGCGACCGCGCTGACGGTGCTCGGCAGCCGCGCGGGCATCCGCGTCTGGGTGACGGCGAGATCGGCGCACAAGCGCGAGCAGGCACTCGCGATCGGAGCCGACCAGGCGTTCGAGCCGGGTGCCAGGGTCCCGGAGCGGGTGGACGCCGTCATGGAGACGGTCGGCAAGGCAACGTGGGCCCACTCGATCCGATCGCTCAAACCGGGCGGCACGCTGGTCCTTTCCGGGGCGACGACGGGCGACGCGACTCCCGCGCAGCTGAGCCGCATCTTCTTTCTGCAGCTGTCGGTGGTCGGCTCGACGATGGGAACGCGCGAGGAGCTCGAGCGGCTCGTGCAGATGCTCGTCGGCCGAAGCATCCGGCCGGCGATTCAGCAGACGATCCCGCTCGCGCGCGCCCGTGAGGGCTTCGAGTCGATGCTCAGCGGCGAGCTGCTCGGCAAGATCGTGTTCACGGCGTCCTGATGATCTACGACAGGGCGCGCGCCACCAGCTCCTCGGCGATCGCCAGTGAGGAGGTCGCGGCCGGCGACGGGGCGTTGCGCACCCACACGACGCCGCCCGAGACGCTCAGCCGGAAGTCGTCGACGAGCGAGCCGTCGCGGTCGAGCGCCTGGGCCCGCACGCCCGCCGCCGCCGGGACGGCATCGGAGGGCTGGACCGCGGGTACATACCTCTGCGCCTCCCGGATGAACCGGCGCTTGCGCAGCGACCGGTCGACCTCGTTCACACCGGCGCGCCAATGCCGGCGCAGCATCCGGCGCGTGCCCGGCCAGCTCACCGTCTCGTAGAGATCGCGCAGGTCGATGTCGGTGCGGCGGTAGCCCTCGCGTGCGAGCGACAGAATCGCGTTTGGGCCCAACCACACCGACCCGTCGACCTTGCGCGTGAGGTGGACGCCCAGGAACGGCAACGTCGGATCGGGCACGGGGTAGATCAGACCGCGCACGAGCACCGACCGCTCGCGTCGCAGCTGCCAGTACTCGCCGCGGAACGGAACGATCCGGGGTTCGGCCGGCTCTCCCGACGCACGGGCAAGCCGGTCGGCGTGCAGACCTGCGCAGACCACGACGCGGTCCGCCGCCAGCCGTGTCCCGTCGGCCAGCTCCACGCTCGGGGCTCGCGCGCCACCGTTCACCCTGCGTACTTCGGTCGCCGTCCGCACCTCCCCGCCGGCGCTCGCAAGCTCCGCCGCCAGCGCCCGCGCAACCGCCGGGAAGTCGACGATCGCCGTTTCAGGCGAGTGGAGCGCCGCGATCCCCCGGACGTACGGCTCGACCTCGGCCAGCTGCGCTTGCTCAAGCCACCTCAGCCCGGGGACGCCGTTGGCGGCGGCGCGGTCGGCGAGCCGGCGCAGCGGCTCGAGCTCGCGTGGCTCGGTCGCGACCACAACCTTGCCACACTCCTCGTAGGGGAGCCTGTGCGCGGCGCAGAAATCGCGCAGTAGCGCCAGCCCGCGACGGCACAGACGCGCCTTCAGCGAACCGGGCGCATAGTAGATCCCGGCGTGGACCACGCCGCTGTTGTGTCCCGTCTGGTGGCGGGCAACGCCGCTCTCCTTCTCCGCCACCACGACCTGCGCATCGTGCGAGCTGGTCAGCAGCCGGGCCGTCGCCAGCCCGAGGATGCCGCCGCCGACGATGATCACACGCATCAGCGGGCCTTCTGTCACCGCTCCCGCGGCCACGTCCGCCAGCGCGGCTTCAAGAGCGGCCAGGAGCTCACGATGTCGCCACCCGTCGGCTCAACCGCGCAGCGCCGCGGCGAGCAGACTCAGTACATGGCCGTAGATCCGCCGCAGAGTCAGCGGCGCGAACAGCCCTTCGAAGATCCCAGCGATCCCGCTCGCTCCGTCCCAGGAGCCTTCGAGCGTGACGTTGCTGCCGGCGCCGGCCGGCGCAACCGTCCACGTACTGATGAACGAAGACAGCTCATCGCGCTCGCGCAGCTTTCCCTCTGACTCGTCGACGCGCAACCGGTAGTCGCGCTCGCGGCCGCCGGCGGCGAAGTGATACGCGACGACGGTGCCCGCGCCATCCCCACCGGCCTCGACTCGATAGACGCTGTAGTTGTCGGTCAGGATCCGCGCTCGCCCGTTCCGGTAGTCGCGCAGGAACGCGATCACGCGTTCGGGCGCAGCGTCGACCTGCCTGCTTGCGCGCGCAGTCACTCTCGCCATCGTCAGGCTCCTGCGCCGCGCCTCACGTGCTCGTGCATGCCCCGATGATATGCTTTTGCGTCCATCTGCGCGTTGGATGAGCCTGCGATCGTAGGCGGGCTGTCCGGGGGATTGGTTTGAAAACGGGCTCGGGTTGCGACTCGCCCTGGGCCGTGAAGTCGATTTTCATCCCTGGGGGCGCACGCCGGCGTGCATGAGGGCTTTGAGAGCATCTGACCTGCAACGCGACACAGCCGTCTCTATCATCGGCCGGCGCCGCCCCGTGCCGGATCCCCGATCGCAGTCTGGATCGCGGTGTCGTCGTTGCCTAAACGATTCGAAAGCGCTAGCACATGACCCACTCAGACAGCGAGTTCCTGTTCACGTCGGAGTCCGTCACCGAGGGGCACCCGGACAAGATCGCCGATCAGATCTCCGACGGAGTGCTCGACGCCGTGCTGCGTGACGATCCGTACGGGCGGGTGGCGTGCGAGACGCTCGTCAACACGGGGCTGGTGGTCGTCTCGGGGGAGATCACGACGACGACCTATGTCGACATTCAGGAGGTCGCGCGCGAGACGATCAAGCGGATCGGCTACACCGACGCCGAGTACGGGTTCGACCATCACACCTGCGCGGTGATCAACGCGATCGACAAGCAGTCACCCGATATCGCCCAGGGCATCGACCGGGCCTACGAGGCGCGGACTGATCCCGGTGACGACGACGAGCTCGATCTCGCGGGCGCGGGCGATCAGGGGATGATGTTCGGGTACGCGACGCGCGAGACCGATGAGCTGATGCCGCTGCCGATCTCGCTGGCGCACAAGCTCGCCAAGCGCCTGGCGGATGTGCGCAAGGCGCAGATCGTCCCGTATCTGCGTCCGGACGGCAAGACGCAGGTGACGGTCCGCTATCTGGACGGGCGGCCGGTCGCGATCGAGAAGCTGCTGATCTCGACCCAGCATCGCGACGGCGCCGAGTCGCTGATCAAGGACGACCTCTGGGAGCACGTCGTCGAGCCGGTGCTGCCGGCCGACCTCTACGACGCGCGCCGGTTGCACAAGAGCTTTCTGGTCAACCCGACGGGGCGGTTCGTGATCGGCGGGCCGATGGGCGACTGCGGGCTGACGGGCCGCAAGATCATCGTCGACACCTACGGTGGGATGGCGCGCCACGGCGGCGGTGCGTTCTCGGGCAAGGACCCCTCCAAGGTTGACCGCTCGGCCGCCTACGCGGCCCGCTACGTGGCCAAGAACGTGGTTGCGGCGGGGTTGGCCGACCGCGCCGAGGTGCAGGTCGCGTACGCGATCGGGGTCGCGCACCCGGTGTCGGTGATGGTCGAGACGTTCGGCACCGAGAAGCTCGGACGGGCGCGGATCCTGGCGTTGATCGCCGAGCACTTCGACCTGCGACCGGGCGCGTTTCGCCAGTATCTGCGGCTGCACCGGCCGATCTTCCAGAAGACCGCCGCCTACGGGCACTTCGGCCGCGAGGACCACGACTTCACCTGGGAGCGCACCGACAAAGCCGACGCGCTGCGTGTCGCCGCCCGCCTGGCCGCACCCGAGGCCGTCGGCGCATGACACCGACGGTCGTCCCGTGGCGCGGCGCCGCCGGCCAGGCCGCTCCGGAGCCTCCCGGCGCGTGACCGTAACGGTCGTCGGCTCGATTGCGTTCGACACCGTCCGGACGCCGTTCGGTGAGCGCGAGCACATGCTGGGCGGCGCGGCGACTCACTTCGGGCTCGCGGCCTCGTTCTTCGCCGAGGTGCGTCTAGTCGGGCCGGTCGGCGGCGATTTCGGCTCCGAGGAGCTCGCGATCCTCGCGACACGCGGCACGAACGTCGACGACGTCGAGCGCGTGGCCGGCGGCCGCACGTTCTTGTGGAGGGGCGAGTACGGCTGGGATCTCAACTCGCGCCAGACGCTGGACACCCAGCTGAACGTGTTCGAATACTTCGAACCCAAGCTGTCGGATGGCTCGTGCGACTGCGAGCTGCTGTTTCTCGCCAACATCCAACCCGAGCTTCAACGCCGCGTGCTGGACCAGTGCCGTGGCCCGCGCTTCGTCGCCCTGGACTCGATGGACCTCTGGATCGAGACGGCCCGCGATGCGCTTGTCGACGTGATCGGGCGTGTCGACTGCGTGATCCTCAACGACGCGGAGCTGCGCCAGCTCACGGCGCGCCCGAATCTCATCAGCGCCGCCCGCGACGTGCTGGCACTGGGCCCGTCGGTGGTCGTCGCCAAACAGGGCGAGTACGGCGCCGCACTGATCACACGCGAGCAGTACTTCTCGCTGCCCGCGTATCCGCTCGAGACGGTCGTCGATCCGACAGGCGCGGGCGACACGTTCGCCGGTGGCTTCCTCGGCCACCTCGCCCGCCACGTCGACCGGCCGCTGGCTGATCGGGTCCTGCGCCAGGCGATGGCGTATGGAACAGCGCTCGCGTCATTCAACGTCGAGGAGTTCGGGACCGAGCGTATCGTGCGGCTCACCGCCGCCGAGATCCACGACCGCGTCGAGGACCTCCGGCGGATCACGCACCTCGAGCACGATCCGATCCTCGCCTGACAGTTCAGTGGGTGGGACGGCTGTCAGAGGCGACCACCGACACCGCCCCAACCCGTCGGTGATCTCGATCAGCTACGGCAAGCCCTGATGAGGACGGCGAGATGCCTCGAAGGTGCTCAGCGCGCTGTACGGCGCGGGCAGGCCTGCCCTCCAGCTCGAGTCTGCGGCGTCGTCCACGGTCGATGACAATGGTGGGCGTGCCGACCGCTTCATTCGGTGCCGTCTACGGGACGATCTCGGTCGCCGCGCTG
>Ga0335081_10006902_pt1 | contig 18112 bp, 13 predicted proteins | sample Lox_Sample_35_FD_206713 | JGI IMG/M metagenome (GOLD analysis project Ga0335081, IMG submission 206713) | Soil microbial communities from Loxahatchee National Wildlife Refuge, Florida, United States - Lox_Sample_3.5 | ecosystem: Environmental > Terrestrial > Soil > Wetlands | place: USA... | reverse complement strand
CCTGTGGATCAACTTCCTGGTCAACGCCCCGTTCGGCGTGGCGCTCGGCTTCGACCTGGAAACGCCCGGCCTGATGGACCGTCATCCCCGGCCGCGCGGGGAGTCGATCCTGACCCGCGGGGTGATCATCACCTGCGGCCTGGTCGGGCTGTTCATCGCCGTCGCCAACCTGGCGCTGATCGCGGCCGGCAAGAACCACTACGGCAGCGTCAAGATCGGCCAGTCGATGGGCCTGGTCGCCTTCACCCTGATGCTCGTGGTTGCCGCCTTCGAGGCCCGCAGCGAGACCGCGACCGCCTTCGACACGGGGATCTTCAACAGTTCCAAGATGAACCTGATCGCGGTGGCCGAGGTGGCCGGGGCGTTCCTCATCACGCAGGCGAACTTCATGAACCATCTGCTCGGCACCGCCCAGTTGACCGCCGCGCAGTGGGGGTTCGCGTTCCTCTCCGCCGTCGTGCTGCTGCTCGGCTGGGAAGCCGGCAAGTGGATCGCGCGCCGGAGGACTGCAGCGGAACCCGCGGCGACGCCAGCCCGATGACGAGGTTATTCCCCCTGGACAGGACGTGTCTGGCTGACAATGGTTACGACCGGCGCAGCCAACCGGCCCCGGCGCGCACTCACATCACCACCCCTACCGGAGGTAGCGATATGGCCAAGAACAAGAAGAAGAAGGATAAGGACAAGGGTTCCCAGCGCGATGCCCAGGCCCCGGCGCCGTCGGCCGCGGCGGCGCAGGAGGCCGAAGCCGGGTCGCTTCCGAAGATGAAGCGCAAGGAGTACGAGGAGCAGATGAGGATCCTGCACGGTGAGCTCGTCGCCATGCAGGAATGGGTGAAGGAGTCGGGCGCCAAGATCTGCATCGTGTTCGAGGGGCGGGACACCGCCGGGAAAGGCGGCACGATCAAGCGGATCACCGAGCGGGTGAGCCCGCGCGTGTTCCGGGTCGTGGCCCTGCCCACCCCGACCGAGCGGGAAAAGTCGCAGATGTACGTCCAGCGGTACGTCCAGCACTTCCCGGCCGCCGGCGAGGTCGTGATCTTCGACCGCAGCTGGTACAACCGGGCCGGCGTCGAGCGGGTCATGGGCTTCTGCAAGCCGGAGGAGGTCGAACGGTTCCTTGAGGTGGTGCCGGCCTGGGAGAAGGCCATGGCCGACTCCGGGATCCTGCTGCTGAAGTACTGGCTGGAGGTCAGCCCCGAGGAGCAGACCCGGCGACTGGAAAGCCGGATCCACGACCCCAGGAAAATCTGGAAGCTGTCACCGATGGACCTGAAGTCCTACAGCCGGTGGTATGACTACTCGCGGGCCAGGGACGCGATGTTCGCCGCGACCGACACCGCGTGGGGTCCCTGGTACATCGCGACCGCCGACGACAAGAAGCGCGCCCGGCTCAACATCATCAGCCACCTGCTCAGCCAGGTCCCGTACAAGCCGCTTGCCCCCCGGGACATCACACTGCCCAAGCGGCAGCCGTCCCGTGGCTACGTGCAGCCGGACCTGCCCTTGCGGTACATTCCGACACCGTTCTAGCCCGGAGAAGGGCCGGCCAGGTTCGGAGCCAACGATGATCATTGCCAGGATCGAGACGTTTCCGCTGCGCATTCCGTTCAAGCCAGGCGCCAGACCCCCGGCCCCGGCCTCGGGGCCGAAGGACCTGCCCGCCGCGGATTGGCTGCTCGTCAAGGTGACGACCGATCAGGGACACGAAGGCTGGGGCGAGGCCTTCGGGTTCGCGACGGCCCAGCTGACACGACAGGCGGTCGACGAGCTGATCGCGCCGCTGTGCGTCGGCCAGGACGCCGCGCGCGTCGCTCCGCTCATGCGCGAGGTCCAGGAGAAGCTGCATGTCTTCGGACGAGGCGGGCCCTTGACTCACGCGCTCTCCGCGGTGGATACCGCCCTGTGGGATATCGCGGGCAAGGCCGCTGACGCCCCGCTGCACCGCCTTCTGGGCGGGGGCCGTGCCGATCTGGCCTGCTACGCGAGCCTGGTCGGCTATTCAGATCCCGCGCTCGTCCGCGATGGCGTCCGGCAGGCGCTCGACGACGGATTCCGCCGCCTCAAGCTGCACGAAAAGGAGCTTCCCGCGGTGCGTGCCGCCCGCGAAGAGGCCGGTCCTGACGTGGCGCTGATGCTCGACGTGAACTGTGCCTGGACATTGGACCAGGCCCGGGCTAGAGCGGGAGAGCTCAGGGAAATCCAGCTGAAGTGGCTGGAAGAACCGGTCTGGCCACCGGAAAATTACGGCGGCCTCGCGCAGCTACGTAGAACATGCGGCATTCCGATCGCCGCAGGGGAGAACGTGCCCACCCTCATGGACTTCGATCGCCTCATGGGTGCCGAGGCCGTGGACTTCGTCCAGCCGAGCCCGGCCAAGATGGGAGGCGTAACCGAGCTGTGCAAGGTCTTCCCGCTGGCGGCGGTCCGCAACGTTACCGTGATGCCTCATTCTTTCTACGACGGCCCCGGTTTGCTGGCTGCGATACACGTCACGGCCGTGCTGGGAACGGCTGACGCGATGATCGAATGGCGCTACTCCGATCTCGAGGCACAGGTCTACGGGGAGGCGCTCATCCCGGAGCACGGCCGGCTCCTGGTACCGCAGGGTCCCGGGCTGGGAATCGATCCCGACCCCGACGTGATCCGCGCTTACCTGCAAGCTGAGTGACAGGCCCGCCAGACTGGTCGACTGGCGGAGCAACCGTTTGACGCGGATGCAGTGTGTCCAGACGGCGACGAACGCCTGGGCCTGGTCCGGCATCGACGCCGAGCCCGCCCGGCTGAGCTTCGACAGCGACCCTGACCTCTTACGCCGCCCCCAGAGTGACTAGGGAATATGCGGTGGCCTGCTGGACGGGGTCATCGGCCAGCCCTCGCCTGACCCGGTACAGGGATTCGGCGAGGGTCTGACCTTCGCGCAGGTAGGTGTGCAGGTCGACCATGACTGGCACCACGGCGTGGTCGTTTAGCGGGAGCACGGCGGCGACGATGCCGGCCGTGCCCAGCGGCAGCAAGCTGCTCACCAGGCCGAGCAGCTCGTTGGCCCCCGTCGGGGCGAGCACGCCGGAGTCGCAGCTCGGCAGCACCAGCCGGTACGGTGCACGGTCGAGCTGCTCAAAGTCGTACACGGTGAGCGGCCCGTCGTGCATACGCAGCGAGGAGAACAGCGGGCTGTCAGCCCGGAACGTCCCGTGCGCCGCGATATGGGCTACCCAGGCTCCCTCCAGCGCGCGGAGCACGTTCTGGGTGGTGGCACCGCTGTTGGCCAGCACCGTCACGTCGTCGTAGAGCTTGGCGACCAGCGGCACCTCGGCGCCCTCGCTGCTCAGGCCCGGCCCGCGGGCCAGCGTAACGCGGCGGTGCGCCGGCGGCGCGGCCGCGTGCGCGCGCATCCAGGCGCTCGCCGACGGGGCCACGCTGACCGCGCGGTCGCTCAGGGCGGGCAGCAGCGCCCACGGGATGGCGTGCAGCTTGCCGGGCGGGACGACGATGACCGGGCCGTCGCCCAACTGCCCGGCGGCGGGGCCGAACAGGGCATCCTGCAACCTCGGCCCGGCCGCCTCCAGCACGGCCAGCGCGCTGCCTAGGTCGTCCCCCGGGCGGCTCCGCGTCAGGCGGCGCAGCGCGAACCGCGCGAAGTCGGCCGCGCGGACGGCGTCGGCGGCGCGGCCCGCGGTGAACTGCCGGACCCGTCCCGCCCCGCACACCAGCACGTACAGCGCGCCGTCGACGTCGACGATCTCGGCGAGCCTGGCCGGGCCGAGCCGGTCGAGCAGATCGGCCACGTCGACCATGCGGGGCCCGGGGCCCATCCCGCCGGAGGCGCGCAGCGCGCACGCGCGCACCACCCCTTCCAGCCGCTGCTGGTCCCGCTGCAGCCTGGCGTTCGGCCGGCCCAGCCGCCGGGCCTCCTCCAACTGGCTGGTCGCCTTGCGGAACGCGGTCAGGCCGGCGTTGATCTCGGCGTCGGCCGAGGGCCGCACCTCGGGGACCGCGAGCGCGGTGGCCCGCCAGCGTTCACTCCAGGCCAGCAACTGCCGTGGCCGGTGCTCGCGCACCGCGTGGCGCTGCGCGAGCACGGCCAGCTCGGCGCCCTGCGCGGTCGCCTGCGCCCGCAGTTCCGAGGCGCCGAGGGTGAATCGGTACTCGTCGAGCACCTCGAGTCCACGGCGGCAGGCGGAGAGGAGCCGCCGCGGGTGGCCCGCGGCCTCGGCTCGCAGCGCCTCACTGAGCCAGCCGCTGGCCCGCGCCATCGCCGGGCCGCGCCGGCGGCTCCTGGCCGCCTCGGTGAGGTGACGGTCGGCGGCCGCGCGGCGGCCCAGTTCCAGGGCCACCCGCCCGGCCAGCAGATGCGCCTGCGGCGCATCACCGGAGCCCATCTCTTCCAGCCGGGCGGCGACCCGGTTGGCCTCGCGCATCAGCGGGCCCGACACGGAGCCCGCCGCGAACTTCGCCTGGACGAGCACCAGGCGGGTGCGGGCCAGCCACCAGGCGTTGTGCTGTGACCGGTACATGCGGTGGGCAGCTTGCGCCCGGTCCAGGGCGGTCTGCGGCTGCGCGGCGGCCAGCGCGCAGTTGGCCGCGACCAGCAGGAGCTCGGCCTTCTTGATCGACTGGCCGTGGAACCGGTCGATCTCGCGGACGGTGGCGTCCGCCTCGGCTAGGGCGTCCTCGGCCAGGCCCGCCGCCAGCAGTACCGCGCACCGGTCGATGGTCAGGTCCGGCACCAGCACATTCAGCGGTTCGTAACGGGCGGCCGCCTCGTCGAAATAAGAAAGTGCCGCCGGAATGTCGTTGAGCGAAGAAGCGACCAATGCGCGATTGTGCACCATATAAATGGACTCAAGAACCTGGCTGGTTTCGGCGAACAAACGTCCCGCGGTGGCGAAATCAGCGTCCGCGCGGGCGGGGAATCCCAATGTGTGGTACATCAGCCCACGGTGACCCACCACCCGCGCCGTCCACACCCCGTCACCCGTGCGCCGCAGCAGCGCGACCGCGCGGCGCGCGTCGTCCAGGGCCGCCTCATGCTGGCCGAGGGCCAGCAGCGCGACGCTGCGCCGAAGCAGTACCTGCCCCGCCTGAGCGCCCCTGGATAGCCCAAGCGCACGGTCGAAGGCGGCCAGCCCGGGCGCGGTCCGCCCGGCGTAGACGAGCGCGACGCCCAGGCTGGCGAGCACGTCCGCCTCGCGCTTGACCGAGCCGATCCGGCGGGTCAGGCGCAGCGCTTTGCCCAACTCGGCGATTCCGGAATCAAGATCACCGAACTCGCGCAGCACGATTCCAGCGGCCTGATGCGCCACTGATGCCGCATAAGGGTCCGGCTGCCCACGCAATATCACTCGCGCCTTAGCCAATGCCTCCCGCGGGCGCGATAGTGTCAGCGGCAGCAGGTCATCGACATCTCCCGGCTCGGCAGCGGCCGGGGTTTTACCTGCCACAGGTTGATTTTAGAGGTCTGCGCTGGAACGGTCCATCGATAATCCCGCGAACGCGCGCACTTACAGTAAATGTGATCTTACAAATCGTGACGACCGTCATCGTCCTTTCGCCCAAATTTCATACACCCGTCACGCGCACCGTGTATCAAGCACGCATGCGGGTCGCTCCGCAAAAAGTGAAGCCCCTATGCCTTGACTCAGGGAGGGAACCGTGCCTGAACAAAAGAGCTGGGAACGCCGTCTGGCAGTCAGGATCGCGGACCAAGTCAGCACCATCAAGCAACAATTCAAGAGTCAGCTGAACCAGACGATCATGGACGTTTCCGATGGTTTCGGCGGGGTCGCCTACATGTACTGCGAGGGCCACCTCCTCGTCCAGGACAAGTACGTCGAGGACGTCTTCGCTATCTTCAACCCCAGTGTGAAGTTCGACCATAAGCAGATCGAGCGTGTCGTTCCCGGCGTCTCCCTCCTGATCCAGAACCCGAAGCTCCCGGCTAAGAACCGCCGCAGCGTGCTCGACACGCTCGACATCATCGACCAGCAGCTCGGTGAGGGCGTCGCGACGCCCGACCACGTCTACACCGTCTGCCCGACCGGCCCCTGCCCGGCCACCGAGCCGGAACAGGTCTACTACGACTGCGAACCGTACCCCTCGCTCTGCCTGGAAGGTGGCGGCGCCGGGGTCCTGGTCTACGTCGCCGACACCGGCCTGCTGCAGAACTCCGCGGTCGACCACCCCTGGCTGCAGGGCGTGACGCGGGCCACCGACTCAACCGGTGCCCTGCAGGATTGGGATCCCGCCGGGATAACGCTGACCGGCAGCAACATGATCCCGCCCTACGCCGGGCACGGCACGTTCGTGGCCGGAATGATCCGGGCCATGGCACCCCAGGCCCACGTCATCGTCTCCAACGTGTTCAAGGTCGCGGGCAGCTGCCTGGAAAAGGACTTCGTCAAGGAGCTCGACCAAGCGCTGGAGCTTGGCGTCGACGTCTTTAACCTGTCGATCACGGCGACGACCCGGCACGACCTGTCCTCGCTCGGCTTCGACGGATTCCTGCGGCGTCTTCACCAGCACCAAGGCGTCGTCTGCGTCGTCGCGGCCGGCAATAACGGAAACCGCAAGCCCTGCTGGCCGGCCGCAAGCCCCGGGATGGTCTCCGTGGGTGCGCTCAGCGCCGACTGGCGCGGCCGCGCCACATTCAGCAACTACGGCCACTGGGTGCGGGTCTACGCGCCCGGCCGTGATCTCGTCAACGCCTACGCGTCCGGCCCCTACACGTGCAAGGACGCCCCCTACACAGGCCAGGAGCGGAATTTCTACGGCATGTGCAAGTGGAGCGGCACGTCGTTCTCCACCCCGATCGTGACCGGTCTGGTCGCGGCCAGGATGTCCCGGACCGGCGAAACCGGCCAGGAAGCGGCCGCGGCTCTGCTTGAGGAGGCCCGGGCTCACGCGATCCCAGGCGTCGGGCCCGTCCTGCTGCCCCGCTGCGGCCCCTGCCACGAGCCCTCCCGTTGCTCCTGCCGCCCTCGCTGCCACCCCACCGAACCCTGCGCCCACGACTGCTAGCCCCGCCCGCCACAGCTAGCCCGCCCACAACAAGGCGAAACCCCCGGTTCCGCCGCCCTCCAGCAAGGTGAATCCCGGGTTTCACCGCGCTGGCCGATGGGTCAGCCGCGCCGGTCACCGGGTACCGGGACCGTTGATGTCATGCGACCGGTGCATCCAGTTCCGGCGGCCATAGTTTCCTCTCTTCCTGCGGTTCGGCCGCGGCGCGGCCGAACCGCAGGCTGCACCGATCTGGCCGATCCGGGTATCCCCTAGTGACCGCTCCGCACCCCAGCTGACCGGTGTTAATGCACGGGATCTTCCCGGTACTGCGCGAGCGGCCGGGATGGGCGTGTTCTATCTGGCCACCGCCGTGACCCGGGCTCTAAGATCATTTGTTGGGGTAGGGCACGCAGGCGCCAGGAACGGGCCGCGGTCACGGTCTGCGGGCAGGGAGGGATGGCTGATGCCGGTACCGGACAGGTCGCACGCCCTGGATCACGTCGTGGTGGTGCTGTTCGAGAACCGTTCCCTGGACAATGTGCTCGGGCATCTGTACGGCCCGGGGGACGGCAAGAACTTCGACGGGGTCATCGGCAAGGACCTGAGCAACCCCATCCCCGCGTGGGCGGAGCACGGCGCTGACCGCAAGGTGATCCCGTACACCGTGGCCACCGACATGGATTCGCCCAATCCGGACTCGGGTGAGGAGTATTACCACACCAACACCCAATTGTTCAACATTCTCGACGACCACAACCGGTTCAAGATCGGCGATGCCGCGGCGGCCCCGTGGAACGCGCCGCCACCGGGGACGGTGCCGACGATGGACGGGTTCGTGACCGACTACATCTCCACGTTCACCGGCGAGACCGGCCGTCAGCCCGGCTACGACGAGTACGCCCACATCATGACCGGTTACACCCCCGAACAGCTCCCGGTGCTCAACGGCATCGCCCGCGACTTCGGGGTCTTCGACCACTGGTTCTGCGAGGTGCCGTCGCAGACCTTCATGAACCGGTCGTTCTGGACGGCGGCCACCTCCTCGGGGCTGGTGGTCAACAGCCCGATGAGCAAGTGGTTCACCAAGAACAACGCCGAGACGATCTTCGAGCGGCTGGAGGCCCATGGCAGGACCTGGAAGGTCTACGTCATGGAGCCGATGCCGCTCTCGTTCACCGGGGTGATCCACTTCCCCCGGCTGAAGGACCGGCTGGCCACTCACTTCGTGCCCTTCGCCGAGTTCGAGACCGACGCCGCAGCCGGCACCCTGCCGGACTTCTCGCTGATCGAGCCGAACATGCTGTCAGGCCACGGTGACTACCACCCCGCGTTCGGCCGCTCGTTCTCGGCCGCGACGGACCTGCCGATGGACAGCCCGTCCTCGATGCTGGCCGGCGAGGCCTTCCTGGAACGGGTGTACCGCGCCTACCGGTCCGCCACCTCGGAGACAGGCGCCAACGTGTGGAACACCCCGCTGCTGATCGGGTGGGACGAGCCGGGCGGCACCTACGACCACGTCCCTCCCGGGCCGGTCCCGCCGCCAGACCTGGCGGCGCCGCCCGGCGAGCTGGGCTTCGCGTTCGACCGCTCCGGGTACCGGGTACCCGCTGTCATCGTGTCGCCGTGGGTCGAACCGGGGTCGGTGTACAACCAGGAATACCGCCACACCTCCCTGATCGCCACGTTGCGCAAGACCTGGGGCCTGGGTGAGCCGTTCACCCAGCGCGACGCCTCGGCCCGCACCTTCGATCATGTCTTCTCGCTCGCCACGCCCCGCGACCCGCAAACCTGGGCCATGATCGACGCGCGCCCGGTGCCCGAGTGGACGATGGACCCCGAGCAGGTGGGCCAGGCCCTGAGCAGCCTGGGCAAGGGCATCGCACCCGCCGTCATCGCCAGGGCCCAGCAGATGGGAGTACAACTCCCGGCCGAACTCAACGACCCGGGAGCCGACCTCCCGCCCCGGCTCATCGTCAGCGCGCTCAGGGGAGTCGCCGGTCACTTCTTCCCGCTCCTAGCGGGAGGAGGAGAAACGGCCTGGTGAATGGCTGATGATCCACCGCGCGGAAGCGAGTTGAGAAGCTCCACGTCATGACCCGCATACGCGAGGAGGTCAGCACGCGGATGCCCAGGCCCGAGGAAACCCGCCTGCTGCGGCTGCGGCCGGGCGTGCCGGTGCTGGATGTCTGCCACACCGGCACCGGCCAGGACGGCCAGCCGTATGAGCTGACCCGGTTCGTGATGCGCGGCGACATGACCGGGCTGCTGTACGACGTGCCGGTCGGGCAACGGTGACCCGCTCGGCGCTGCCCCGGATCGCGCTGCTGGCGCTGATCTGGGGATCGGCGTTCTTGTGGATCAAGCTGGCCGACCGCGGCTTCTCCGCCGTCGAGGTCACCTTGGCCCGGCTGGCCCTGGGCGCGGCGGTCCTGTTCATCATCGTGCGCGTGCGGCGGGAGCAGGTGCCGCGCCCGGGGCGGCTGTGGGCGCAGATCGCGGTGGCGGCGCTGTTCGCCAACGCGGTGCCGTACCTGCTGTTCGCGGTGGCCGAGCAGACCGTGGACTCCTCCACGGCCGGGATCATCAACGCCACCACGCCGCTGTGGACCGTGGTGCTGGCGCTGGCGGTGCGGCACCAGAAGAGCGTGACCAGATGGCAGGCAGCCGGGCTGGCCGCCGGATTCGCCGGGACGGTGCTGATCTTCACGCCCTGGCACACCGCGGGCGGGCTGTTCTCGGCCGGTGCCCTGCAGTGCCTGGCCGCCTCGGTCAGCTACGCGGTCAGCTACATCTACATGGACCGGTTCCTGGCCCGCCGGGGCATCAGCCCGGTCGTGCTGTCAGCCTGCCAGCTCGCCGCCGCCGCGGTCATGCTCGCCATCGCCCTGGGTGTCTCCGGCGTGCAGGCACCGCACGTCACCGCGCAGAGCGTGGCGGCGATCGCGGTGCTGGGGATCATCGGGACCGGGTTCGCGTACGTGCTGAATTACCAGATCATCACCAGCGAGGGCGCCACGGTCGCCTCGACGGTGACCTACCTGCTCCCGGTGGTCGCCATCGTGCTCGGGGTTGTGGTCCTGGGCGAAACCATTACGGTGACGGTACTCGCAGGCATCGCTCTTGTCCTGGGCGGAGTGGCCCTGACACGTCGTCGCACGAAACCAGTTACTGACAAGCGCCAAGTCGAGTAGCTCCTCCATGCCACTTACGCTTCAGCGTTCAACGACGGATTAGCATTGTGGTCGTCGCGTAAAAGTTGCTGGTGATCGCTCCGTCACTGCCGTAGAGCAGGAGCCGAGCGGTCGACCTCATCTACATCGTAGACCGGTTTACTGCGCAGGAGGCTAGCGTCATAGACCAGTCCATGAAGACGCCTCTCCACCTCCCGCAGTTCCTAGCCTGGCTCGATGCATCGCCCGCTGATCCGGGTCGGCGCGATGCGCACGTACAGGTCGCGGGCACCGCCCGCCCACGGCTCGAGGTGCGTCCGGTCCTCCAGGCGCTTCACTTCCCGCTCATCGGTGATGGTGCGCGCATGACCGTGCACCAGGACGCTCCAGCCTTCGCGGAGCGCCTCGTCCAGCCGGTCGGCTTGGAAGCTGACCGGTCCGCGGGCGTACACGGCCAGCAGCGTGTCCGGTGCGGTGCGGAAGATGATGGTCTTGCCCGTTACCGCGAAGTTGACCGGCAGCATCGTGATCCCGTCTGCGGATGCGAACCCGACGCGGCCGATGCCGCCCGTCTCCAGCAGGCCGAAGCACTCGGCCGGGCTCAGCGTCCGCAGGGCGCGCTCGCGGGCAGCGGGCCCGGGCGCCGGGGATCCCCGGTCGGGCATGGCAGCGTGCGCGTCCCGGCCGTGCGCCGGTCCCTTCCCGGTTGTCATCGGTCTTCACCTCCGCCATTCACGGGCTGTTCGGTTTCTTCAGCCTCCTCGTACGGCGTCAGCGGACACTGCGGCCCGACGTCCCGCCTCGGCGGGACGTTCGGCCCGGGCGGCATCTGCCGGGCCGGGTTCGCTGTCGTATCGGGCTGGCGCTGACGACCGGCCGGGCGCTGCGCCCGGTCGCAGGCCCGACGGGAATTGCCCGGGGAGCCGAGCGGGGAGTTCGGCCCCCTCCGCGGAACCGCTACCGGAGTCACTCCTACTCGCTCATTCTCCAGGGTGATGACACGCTCTTGTTCGAACGCGAGGAATACGACCCGGAGCAGGGGACCTGGCGAAGGCTCGCGCCCGGCGACCCAGGCCGGTCGAACCGCCGCGATCGCGTCGGCGAGAATACTTGTTCTGCCTTTCACTTGAAACAAGAGATACGAAACAAACCACAACAGCCGCTTCCTGTCACCGCCGGCCAATACCGGAAATACTTGAAACGTACCCCACTTAAAGGGCCGCATCTCACCAAGAACCAACGCTTGACGTCGACAGCTAACGCAACCATACTCAAATTGTGTCACTTTTCGCCGGAATCGTCGGCGAGTCCCCCATCATCCCCGCCTGGCCACCTCCAAGACCATCCCGTAATGACTGCGTACCAGTACTTCTGGCAGGACGGGAAGGTTATCGGCCGGGTCCGGGCCGGGACCATGGGATTCGACTCGCAGCCCGGCCACAATCACTGGCATTTCGAGCAGTTCGCCGCCTATAGGCTGCTCCGGCCCAGCGGAAAGCTCGCGCTGCGCAGCCAGAAAACGGGTTTCTGCATCGCGCCTACCGACCCTGTCGACCTGCTTCTGCCGAACGCCGTCTGGCAACCGTCCTTTATCGGCCTATCGGGCCGGTGCGGGACACCCAGCGCGCTGTGGGTGCGGGAAATGATGCCGGTCGGCTGGGGAGACACCTACATTCAGTCCATCGCGGGCCAGGCTTTCGACATCACGAACCTGCCCAATGGCACCTACTACATCGAGGTGATCGCCAACCCGGGACACGTCCTGCACGAGACCACGACCGCGAACGACATCTCGCTGCGGAAGGTGATCATCAGCGGAACCCGGGGACACCGGCACGTCAAGGTACCCGCCTGGAACGGCATCGACCCCGAGAGGTGAATCAGCGGATCGCCCGGGCCGGCCACGGCCGAAAACCGCATGACCGGGGCGAATGGTCACGGCTTGCCGCCAGCGCCCAGGCGGACCAGGCAGAAGGGGTGCCCGGCCGGGTCGCTGTAGACCCGGAAGCCCGGCCCTCCTCCGGACAGCCGCCGTCCCCCAGGGCCAGCACCTGTTTCTCAGCGCGGTCGATATCGCTCACCGCCACGTCCAGGTGCATCTGCTGAGGGCGGCCGGGGGCGGGCCATTGCGGAGGCTGCAGGTCCGGCGCCATCTGGAAGGCCAGGCCGGGCCGGCCGGGCGCATCACCGATGACCACCCAATGACCGTCATCTTGCACCCGCTGCATGCCGAGCAGCTCCTGATAAAACGCCGCCAGGCCAGGCGGGTCCGGGCAGTCGATCACAAGTCCGTGCCACCGTCCGATCACAGCTTCTAGTCTCCCCCCGGCCCGGACAGCACGGCGGGCGGGCCGCCCCCGGCGATGTCAACCCGAACCGGATCAGGGATCTGGCCCGCATTCCGGCGCCAGACCCCAGCTGACGCTGTCCAGTGTGGAGGGTGTGCCGGCGGGTAGGTCACTGGTCCTACCGTAACCCGGGCGTGGCGGTGCGGCATGGTGTCCGGCCTGGGCTGCGGGCTCGGCCCTGCGCAACGGCGAAGGGACTGATAATCGTGGCATTGCGCTTGCTCGCTGAAGAGCCTGAAGCCGGGCCGTGGCGCGCTGAGCGGCTGACCACCGTCGCGGCCGACATGATCCGCCTCGGACATGAACGAGGCGCCGATCACCGTCCCGTCGTGCTCGCCATCGACGGACGCAGTTCTGGCGGCAATACCAGCCCGGGAGCTCGTGGACCCGCCGGTATTGCGCGGGGCTGGTGCGCAGGGCTACGCCCCGTGCGACCAGGGCGTCCCCGAACGCGGCGTACTGGCTGCTGCTGAGCATCCACCCGCGGTAGATGGCCTCACCGTCATCCCCGGGCTACGAGGGTGCGATATGGCGCGCTACCTTCGCGAGTTCGGGCCACTCGGGTGATTCCTGCACGCACCGGGCGAACAGCCACAGCAGCACGCGCGCCGGGTCAATGCCGAGGAGGCTGGCCATGCGCCGGGCCAGGCCGTGCGGGTCGGCGGCCAGCCGCGCGCCGCAGTTCAGCATGTGCTGGAGCACATCGTAGGCCGGATCACCGACATACGGCTTGGGATCGATGACCAGCCACGGCTCCCGAGCGGCGGCTAGGACGTTTCCGGCATGCAAGTCGGTGCACAGCAGCACCCCGTCGGCGGCGCTGGCCGAGAGTTCCCGGAAAAGCGCGACGCCCGCCAGGGCCAGGCCAGGATCCAGGCGCACCGCGCTGATGTCGGCTCTTTGCTCAAAGCTGTCTGCCCACTGCTGGCACATGACCGCCAACGGCTGGAAGGGATGCGCCTCGGCTGGCTTGATCCACAGCCGGCGCAGCAGGCCCGCGATCACAACGTCCTGCTCGTGCTCGGGCCGGCGGGACAATGGCCAGCCGGGCACGCACCGCTCCAAGAGCAAAGCAACCGCGCCGTCGAAGACCTTCGCCGCACGAAGCAGCACCGCGCCATTCCCGCCCCAGGCGCGCAGCCCATCAGCCTCGTGTGCCGCCTCCGGATGCGGCCAGACGACCTTGAGCACTAGGTCGGCACCCGGCCCATCCTTAACAGGAGCTACCCAAGCGGTCTGGCCACCCGGCTGAAACGGCCCGCCAATCGTCAGAGACCATAGCTCTTGGGCCTGGCTGATGGCCTTCGGCAGCGTCGTCGCCAGCCACGCTGGCCAGCCCTCACGCCCAGCCGGGTCAACAAGGTTCCGGGGCAACACCAGCGGTCCCACACTCCTCATCCTGGTTCATCCTGGATGACCGCGGAAGCTGCAAAGGCCCCCCACCAGACTGCCGCCGGATAAATCCCCGCCTGTAGCGCCGAACGCCCACTCTGCGCTGGTCGATTCTTTGACCACGCGAACCGCTGAGCGGGGCATAACGATTAATTCTGTGCGGGCTCGGGGCGCCCGTGGATGCCCTGCGGACATCGTCGCCCTAGCGTGGGGTGTTCACGCTGCCGATTCCGGCGACGAGGGCCGCTGGGATCCGAGCCCGGGGCTGGCAGGCAACGGCCAGGCAGCGGGCCTGGCCCACCGGTGGGCCAGGCCCGCTGCGCTGTGTGACGGCGGGGAGGGGTCAGGCTCCCTCGGCGACTGGGTAGATCTCGTCGGCGACGAGCCCGTGTGCCTCGCGGTGGACGGTAGCGGCGGTGTCGGCGTCTGGGGCATCGACCAGGCAGAAGATCTTGCCGTGCTGCTGGTCGACCCAGTACCGCAGGTAGTGGACGCCGTAGGCGTCCTGGGTCTGCAGGTCGGCGGCGTGTGCCTTGGCCACGTCGTCGATGGTGACCGGCCCGCCGATGGTGTGCGTGTCCATGAACAGTGCCATGGTTGGGTCCTCCTGAGATGTACGAGGTTGTTTCGGCACGTTCAGGAAACCCCGGCCAGACCGGGTGCCACATCGGGCGGCTTCCCTATTTTGGCCCTATCTTGGCTGGATGACGCCTAGCCGCAGGGCCTTGGCGACGGCTCGCGACCTAGTGGGCTCTCCGAGTTTGCGGAGCACGGCCGAGACATGGTGGCCCACGGTCTTCTCGGAAAGGAAGAGGCGCTCGGCGGCCTCGGCGTTAGACAGCCCCTCGGTGAGAAGCTGAAGCACCTCGGCTTCGCGGGCCGTGAGCCCGGCCGGGCTGGCGCGCCTGGCCGCCCGGGGGCCACGGGGCACCACCAGCCCGCGGGCGTGCCGGTCACGCAGCACCGCGTGGCGCACCGCGGGGATGCCCAGCCCGTCCAGAATCTGCAGGCATTCCTGCGCATCCTGTAGCCGCGGGGAGAAGGCCAGGGCGTAGGCCGACCACAGCGGGCAGCCCAGGTCCCGCCATTCACCGGCGGCCGCGCGGTGTTCGCCGGACAGCATGAGCGCGAAAGGCGAGGCAACAGGGACGGATGGCCGCCTGTGCTCCCCGGCGAGGTGCAGCCACCAGCTCAGCTCGCCCAGCTCCCACCGCCGCGGATGCGCGATGGCGAAGTGCCAGGCGCGGTCGATGTCGGCGGCCACGTCCATGGGCCGTCCGGCGATCCACGCCGCCTCGGCGCGGGCGATGGCCACCGGCAGCAGCCGCTGGTACTCACCGGTCTGGATGGCGATCGGAAGCGCCTGGTCCAGCGGGCCCATGCCGTCTTGCCCACGACGGGCGGCGAGCACGCCGGCGACGGTCAGGGCACAGACCTGGGTAATCGGCGGCACGTGCGGGTGCCGCAGGACGTCAGCCAGGCACCGGTCCGCCGCGGCATAGTGGCCCTGTTCGGCTAGCGAATGGGCGAGCCAGGCACTCATGTACAGACGCCAGGTGTCCAGGTCACGGTCGGTGCAGTAGCTGATGCCTGCCTGAAGGTACCGGTCCGCCTCGCGGAACGACCGGCGTTCGATGTGGCTGCTGCCGAGGTTGGTGTACGCCCGCGCGGCGTGTTCATGGGCGTCGTCGGCCAGTGCCATGTCCAGGCTCTGCGTCAGCCGCGCCCGGCCCTCGGCCAGCTCTCCCTCCCACGCCAGCACCGAGCCCACGTTGTTCAGCGCGTGCATTTCGGCCTCCCGGTCGCCGAACCGGCGCGCCATCTCGATCGCCTTCCCGCCCCAGTGCAGTGCCTCGGTGTGGTTGTCGGCCAGCATGCGCAGCTGTGCCAGGTTGCTGTAGGCCATGGCGAGTCCCGGGCCGGGCCCCAGTTGCTCCAGTGTGGTGACCGCGGCCGCCGCGTAGCGCTCGCTGTCGGCGTTCTGCCCGAAGAACCAGGTCAACCGCGACAGCCATCGCTGCGATGTGCCGATGGACCGGGTGTCCTGCTCCTGTTCGTAGATGGCCAGCGCCGCCAGCCCGCTGTCCCTGGCCCGCGCTATCTGGTCGGTCAGGTAGCACTCATATGACAGCTGGTCGAGCAGTCCGGCCCGCTCCCGGTCGGGCGTCTCGTGGTAGCGCAGCGCCAGCTGGAGATGTTCGGCGGCTTCGCGATGAGCGCCCAGGCGCGCTGCCCGGGCGGCGGCGAGCGGAGCGTGACCTGCCACGGCCTCGCGGTCGCCGCAGCCGGCGGCGTGATGCGCCAGCCGCCGGTGGTCCACGGAGCCCTGCTCCAGCAACTGCGCCAGCGCGCGGGCGTGGGCACTGGCACGCTCTGCTTCGGGAAGTGACTGCTCGACCGCCAGCCGCGCGAGGTCATGCCGGAACCCCACCGGGTCGCCGTCCGTGACCAGCACGCCGCGGTCCAGGCACTCGTCCACCGCCGCCAGCGGCCGCCCGGACACCGCGGTAAGGAAACCAATGTCGGCGCGCCGGCCGAGGACGGACGCCACGCCGGCGACCTCCCGCGCAGCCGGCGACAGCCGGGACACGCGGGCCAGCACGGCATCGCGTACCGTGGCCGGCACCCTCTCGGCACCTGACGCGAGCACCTCGGTGACGTAAAAGGGATTCCCGCCCGTGCGCTGGAATATCGCGCCAGCCTCCAGATCCGAGCCCTCCGCATCCAGCAGTTGGCGGACACCCGCCGCGCTGAGCGGCGGAAGCTGCACGCGGACGACGCCGGGCAAGGTGGCCAGGTCGCCCAGCACCAGGGCCAGCGGATGATCACGGCTCAGCTCCTCTGAGCGGAACGTCGCGAGGATCATCAATTCGGCCCCCGCGAGCCGGCGCCCCAAAAAGCGCAGAATGTCCAGGGTTGTCTCGTCGGCCCAGTGGACGTCCTCGAGCACGAGCAGCATAGGGGACTCGGACAACACGTCGCGTACCTTCTGGAACAGGCGCAACCTGCTCATGCCTGCGTCCTGGTCCACGGCCTCGGCGAGTTCGGGCAAGGCATCCAGGATGGGGCCCAATGGCTCGGCCGTCGTGACGTTATCGCAGCTACCGCGCCGGACCAGCGGCCCGCTGACGGCCTCGGCCAGTGCCATGGCAAGCGTCGTCTTGCCGACGCCAGCCTCCCCGCCCACGAACACAAGCCGGCCGCTACCGCCCAGCGCCTCGTCGAGCAGCCGCTCCAGCGAAGCCAGGAAACCTTCCCGCTCAACCAGCACATCTGCCATTCAACACGGCCGTCCATAGTGGGAAAGCCGGCCACGATGACCACGGCCTGCAAGGGATAGGAGCGGGCGGTCCGGTAGGAGACATCGACATCCTCGTCCTCGGCGAACCGGACCGCGATCAGCTCTATGCCGCCCTCAGCACCGCCGAGCAGCGCCTGGCCGGCCGGTGCAGGCCACCATCCGCGACCCCGCCTGGCTGGAGTCAGGATCCGGCGCCTTTCACGCCACGATCACCAGCCGTCCCCTGCTCAGGCTTCCTCTGCCAGAGGAATAGCCGAACCGTCCCGGCGGCGACGCCGCCAGCAGCGCCCTTACTCCCGATAGGGCCTCCTTCGCCTTCCCGATCGCCCACTCAGCATCAGCCGCCGTGAGCGGCGGCGCGGAAGGATCAAGGTACTGCGCCGAATGACGGGCGCGCCGGAGCCGCTCAAACGTCGGCTTCGCGAACGCCGGAACTTCGTCTTTGAATTGCGCCGACACGGCATCTTCGATAGCCATGTGCGACCCGTCGCCCCGGTAGCGCGTAGGGCTTGCCGCGCCAGAAGCGCTTCCGCGGCCATCCGATAACCGTCATATGCAGCGACGTAGGCGCCGTCTACGTCACCACCGGCCAGGGCCGCAGTGGCAGTAGTCTCCACTCGCAGCACCGCCCTGTTAACCAGAGCTTCCGTCAGCGCTGCAAGATCTTTCGCTTCGAAGCTCTCCAGACGGTTCTGGCTGACGAGGTACTGAACGGTCTGTTCCCCTTTCGCCCAGCGCGCCATGCCCTCTCCCGTCGCCTCGGGACACAGATCCTAGCGCGCTCGGGTACCGCTCGATCCCGCTGCAGTCGGCCTACTGCGGGGCCAAGCACGCGGTCAACGGGTTCACCGAGTCGGTCCGTACCGAGTTGCTGCACGACCACAGTCACGTCAACATCA
>Ga0335081_10006901_pt1 | contig 18112 bp, 13 predicted proteins | sample Lox_Sample_35_FD_206713 | JGI IMG/M metagenome (GOLD analysis project Ga0335081, IMG submission 206713) | Soil microbial communities from Loxahatchee National Wildlife Refuge, Florida, United States - Lox_Sample_3.5 | ecosystem: Environmental > Terrestrial > Soil > Wetlands | place: USA... | reverse complement strand
TCAGCGCTCGGTTACCGGACTCCGCAAGAAGTCCATGACGAGTACCTGGACCGGCAGCTCGCAGCATGAAATAACACCAATTCAGCTGTCCGGAAAACGCGGGGCGGCCCAGGCCATGCCCCTGGCCGGGCCTGTTCGCTTGTGGCTGCTGTCGAACACCAGGAATGTCCTGGTGATGGTGTGGGATGCCAACCCGCAGCTTCCGGTCTTAATCGAGGCCGGCGAGGACGCCGAATCGGGCCGGGGCCTGCTCCTGGTCCAGGCGTTCAGCGAGCGCTGGGGAACCTACCCCACGCCGCAGAGGGGCGGCAAGGTCACCTGGGCGCTGTGCGGCACGAACACCAGCCACCAAATCAACCCGCCACGGTGAGGAGGCCCAGTGCCCGGCGGTTCCGCAACCGTTCCCGCGATAGTCCGCCACTACGCCGCCTACTTGCGGGCCTGGTTGCATGTCACCCCGCAGACCAGTGTGGAGGGCAACCGGGCGGAACTGCGGCTGAACTTCGGCAACAAGATGTTCGTGGCCGTGTTCGGCTGCCGCAAGAAAACCTGGTCGCTGCGCCACATCGAGATCCGCCGAGGCGAACAGACTGCCACCTTCACCCGCGGCGAGCTGGCCACGGCGATGGCCGCGTTACTCGGCCGCGAATCGCTGGCACCCACCCCCCAGGCGATCAGCGCCACCTCCGGGCCGCGGACCGACACCACGCTCCACCAGCGGCGCACCACGGTGTGGGCCGCCCCGCGTGGACGACCACCCACCACCCATGACACCATCAACAGCCAACGAAGCTCCCGGCTAGGCGACCGATCTAGGCAATCGCCCGTTCTACCGGGAGCTTCGTCACCCCCACACGCCGGCACGCCGGCCAGCCAGCAACCCCTTAAGTTCCTGGCATTGCCCTCTGGCCGGTAGGCTGCAGCGGTCACGAACAAGGAGGGAGCGGTGCTCGGAGGGCGCACGGTTGTGTTCCTGAGCAGCATGCACGCCTACAAGGAGCAGCTCGTGGCCCCGATACGCGACCGGCTCAACGGGCTTGGGTACCAGGCTGTCATTGTCGAGGATGAGCCGCTGCTGCGCGGCTCGTATGGCGTGGAGAGCAAAGTAGACGCCTACATCGAGGCATCGGATGCTTTCGTGGCGTTGTGCACGCACGATGATCGCGTTCCCGGGAACACGGCCCAGAACATCATTGAGGAAATAGGGCGGGCACGCATGCACCCGAAGTTGCGCGATGTGGTGCTCGTCCTAAAGGATCACGACGTTCAGCTGCCCAGCAATGTCGCCCCGGCCTGGGAGCCGCTTGATCCTGATGACCCGGACCAGGCCTTCCAGTGCATACGCAGGCAGCTCGAAACGTGGGAGGTTCTGCCCGCTGCCCCGCCCAAAGGGCCAATGGTGCCCCGGGCCCTTTCGCCGGGATTCCTGGACGAATTGCTTGATGGCGTTGGGCTGGGCGACCATGAAAAGGCGGAGCTGCGTGTGCGCGTGCTGTTTACGCAGCTGTCTAAGGTGGACCAGCGGCGCGTTGCCAAGGCGGTGTTCGATCACGTCCTTGCCGTCACCGACGAAGGCGACGCTCACGTTCCAACCAGCTTCCTGGAAGCTATCGCCCGGATCGATAGTGCCTTGGTGCCAGTGGAATGGATTGAGCGACTGGTAGGTTCGCCTGTTGTTTCCTGCCGTATGGGCGCTGCCATGATGCTCTGGGACTTGGCTGACACATCCCCCGGCACCGTGCCGATTGATCTCGTTGCCAGGCTAGCGAAGCCCGCGACCGAGGATTGGTATGTCTTCGCACCTGCAATCGGCGCTGCCAAGCAACTGGCCCTCACTCGGCGGAGCGCATTGGAGATCCTTTTGGATTTGGGCCGCAGCGCGGATGCCGAGGACAGGCTTGCGGCAGTGGAGTCACTCGCGGACCTTGCCAGCATGAATGCCGAGCTTGTGCCCATGCGTCCGGTTAAGGATCTCTGTGATGATTCTGATGAGAGTGTCGCAGCGGCAGCCCAGAAATTGCAGGCCGTGATCCTTAAAGTGCCGAAGGATAAGCGTGGATGGGGCTACCGGACCTTCGGCCTCTGATGTGTCCTAAGCCCATGTTCTCTCGCACCCGTCCGCAAATGCGCAACAGGCCAGCGAATTGCCTTTTGTTAGTGGTGCGGGAGGTATCCCGCCAGCCATGCAGCGAGCACCGCAATAAGCACGCCAGTCAAGACGACACCCAGCCACCGCCGCACCGGCCCGGATTCCTGGCGCAGTGACGTGATTTTGCTCCGCTTGGGTTTCGTGGTCGGCTGGGGATTGGGCCGGGGCGGCATGAGGCGGAACCACTCGGAGGTGACCTCATCCGGGTCGAAGCTTGCCGGGTTGCCCATCGACATCCTGGCCCTGGCGGCGTCGGCCTCGGCTGCGATGATCCGCTGATAAGCGCTGCGACGGTCCGGGTCGGGGGGCACGCAGACAGCCTACGGCTGAAGGGCCCTGGTGATGTCGTTGCTGGACTGCCCGTGCCAGGAAACCCTGATGCGTGACGACTAAGACGGTGGCCGCGAGGTCGAGGCGTTCAGGTAGCGCAAGGGGAACAGGAGTCCCCAGCGAGGCGAAGCTAGCCGGCGTAGACAATCCTGAACGACGTTCCTGCCTGTGGACAACCGCGCACTGTGTGTGAACGTCGTGGCGGTCCGAGGTTTTCTCCGCACACCCGCTGGACAGCGACGCTACTGGCAGCGCGGCTACTGTACCCAGGAATGTCCCTGGCCAGGTCACCAGCCTGATCGGTGGGTCTGTGCAAGGGGCCGCGGAGTTGTGCACAGAGCGATTGGACGCCTGTTGCGGCCACCGGAAGACTGTCCAACCTATCCACTAGAACGGATGCTGACACAGCCAGTGGAGGTTCGGAGGAGGGCCGCGATGTTGAGGTCGGGGCTAAAGGTCATGCGGCGCTCAGTTGCCTTCTGGTCGCTGGGCACGCTGGCTGCTATCAGTTCTCGGGGGTTGCTCGTCCTGGCTGCGCTCCCTTTCCTCATGGCATTGCTTGTGCTCGTCGTCGTGGTCCCGGCCATCTGGTCCAGGGAGAAAGTGCGGCGGGACGCCGCCCTCGCGGTGCTGGACCGCCTGGCTGCCAAGCCGAGATGAACTGCCAGAGCCAGCTTCCCGGCATCGCCGACGCCGGGTGGTAGCAAACACCGACGCCGGTCAGTCGACAACTACCCGCACCCGTCGACACCACAACCGACACGTAGGAGGTCCAACCGACATCTCCAGCGGTCCCTACAGCTGTGTGTGTGCCTTCTCACAGGCGTGAAATACGGCTCCGGCGTGAATGTCGGCCCCGGAGACGCGATTTCTTAGATGTCAGCGGTTCGCGCGGCACGCGGGGCCAAGGCTCATGTACGCGTCGTCATTCCCTCGCATCCTGTTCCGACTCGTCCCGTCCCGGTTCCTGGTCCCCCGGCCTGAAGAGTCGGCAGCGGCGCCGCCCGGGCGCCGCGCCCTGCCTTGCAGCCCAAGCAGCCGCCCACGGCGGCCAGCAACCCGGCGGTCGGCATGTCACCCCCGGCTGGGCGCGAACCGCGCCCGTGCGCGCCGTCCGGGGCGGACAGCGCCCTCCCCGTCGCCTGCGGCGGCCGTCCCGCCTGCGGCCATCGGGCACACCGCCGCATGCTGCGCCGCCGGCCAGCCGCCCGTCACCGACTTGACGTGCCGGACGCAGTGGGCGCTGGATGAGGCTGGTCCCGGGGGGCAGGCCAGCCCGTCCTGCCCCCCGGCTCGCGCGCGGGCCAGGCTCCGAACAGGGAGCAGTACGGCGCCGCCGGCCACCGCCCGGGACCCCCACTCCCCAGCCTGCGCCACGGACGGCCGTTCCGCTTGCCCCCCGCGCGGGCCGGCCGACCTGAGGCTGCCATGACCCGCAGCAGGGCAGATCGCCACGACCTTGACCATGCGGCTGGAGCCGAGCGTGCATCCATCCAGCACCGGGCTGCCCGGCACGCGGCTCCTGTGGGCGGCTCGAACCGGCTCCTGTCGGTGGAGGAGCTGGCTGCCTATCTGGGCGTGCCGAAGAAGACCGTCTACGGCTGCTGGCGGCAATGGGGCCTTCGGGGTTACCGGGTCGGCCGGTAGCTGCGATTCCGCGAGCGGCACGTAGAGCAATGGCTCCAGTCCCGGGAGGTATAGCCGCCGTGGCCAAAATCTTCAAACGCTGCCCCTGCTCCGAATACCAGTGGGAGAGGTGCCCGCACCAGTGGGTGGTCCGCTACCGCACGACCGGAGGCCGGTCCAGCCGCCAGCGCGAGCAGTCCTTCGGCGATGACCGGCGCGAAGCCGAGGACTTCGCGCTCAAGGTCGAGCACGACAAGCGCGCCCGCGTGTTCGTCGACCCCAAGGCCGGGCGGGCTCTGTTCCGCGCTGCGGCCGAGACCTGGCTGGATCAGCACCTGGGCGCGGACAGCAGCATCGCGACCTACCGGTCGGTGCTGCGCGCCCACATCGACCCCGCGATCGGCGGCAAGCCGATCGGCGTTATCCGCCGCGAGGACATCAAGGCCCTCATTGCCGGCATGCACCGCCAAGGGCTGTCTGCCAGCCGGATCGGCTGCGCCCACCTGGTCATCAGCGCCGTGCTCGCCGAAGCCGTCCGGGACAAGAGGCTCGCCGAATCCCCGTGCACCGGCATCGAGTTGCCCGGCGTTGTCGTCTGTGCCGACTTCATCGTCCCCGCGCACGCGCAGGTCGAAGCGGTGGCCGCCGGGCTGCCGCCGGACTGGGCCGCCACCGTCTGGCTCATGCACGGCTGCGGACTGCGGATCGGCGAGGCCCTCGCCGTCAACCTGCGCTGCCGGATCAACCACGGCAAGACCCTGCGGGTGAAGGAGCAGGTCAACCCGTTCGCACAGCTACGGCCACTTAAGTTCCGCAACGCAGGGGAGTTCCGCGACATCCCGCTGCCCGAATACGTCAGGGAGGCGCTCGACAAGCACGTCGCCGAGCACGGCACCACCCCCGACGGATACCTGTTCCCAGGCCGCAAATACAAGCTGGTCATCCGCCGCAGCTACCAGGAAGATTTCCACCGGGCCGCCGAGAAGGCCGGGCTGCCGCCGGAGTTCATCCCCCACTCACTGCGCCACCTCTACGCCTCCACCGCCCTGGCCGAAGGCATCCCTATCACCGAGGTATCCCGCTGGCTCGGCCACAAAAGCATCGAAGTCACCCACCAGATCTACGGCCACCTCATCCCCTCCTCCTTCGACCGCGCCCGCACCGCGCTCGACGCCGCCTACCACGAGAGCCGCCGCCAGCCCGTGTAGAAAGCTCGCAGGTTGAGCGTCGCGGCTATGCCACCTAGACCCATGGGGCTGTTCTCGGTGACGCCGACTTTTAGCCCGGGAACGTGTCGGTTGACCAGATGAAGTAGAAGCGCTTGATCGACTTCCGGGCATGAAGTCTGCCGTGCCTTCGCTCCACTCCTCACTGCAAGCCACCCCCTTTGATGTGCTTAGCAGTGAGGAAGACGATGATTTCCATCGTTCTTAGTCATCTGACAGCGCGTCTGTTTCCGTGCTGTCGCCGCCGATGGTCGCCTTTCCCTCTGCGTCCTCGCTGCCTTCCGTAAGTTCGTGGGGAAGGGCATACTCCGTAGCCAGTTTGGCAAGGTGCAAGGCCAGCGGCAACGCCAGCGCATCGCGGTAATCGTCGGGGAAGCGCTGCTGGTGGGTATACATAGCCCAGGCGGCAGGCTGGTCGCCTGCGGCGCAACCCATGACGGCGATCTCCAGCAAGGCGGGATTCCATGCGTTCCGGCCGGCATTTATCACCTGCCTGCTGGCCTTCTCGCCAGTTTGCTTGCTGGTCTTCTCGCTGATATGAGGCGTGATTTTGGTGTCATCCCGCTGCTTCTTGGTGTGACTGCTGCCCTTCTCACTCGTCGAGTAGAAGATCCGGTTGGCGTCGTCAACGCCAGGCTGTTCCCAGAGGCCTTTAGAGATGCCTGCCAGTTCCTCGGTCTCGGGTGCCCACCACTGTGGCGTCTCTCCCCGGTCGCTGTCCCGGACGCGAATGAGGCGCAACTGCCGCCCTTGCAGGGAAAGGCCCTGCACCGGCCCGTCTCCTATCTGAACCTTATCGGCGACCAGGTGGGTGTTCTTCAGCCAGTCCCACGAACTGCGTTCGTTCTGCGCGTGCGTAAGCACGAGGGTTGGCTCGCCACGCAGGGTGTAGAGCACTTGGCGGATGAAGCGCGCGTTCTCGGCCTTCTGCTGGTCGGCGTACTTCAGGTCGCTGCTGCGTACTTTGCCCGTCAGCTTCTTCAGGAGGTCGGGGTACGGAATCCAGCCTTGCATGCCGGGCATCCGGCCCATGATCACGTCCTGGCCTGGGCGTAGCAGCACCGCGATGGGCGTGAACTGGCTGTTCCACGTCGGCCCGTCGGCGTTGCGCCGGACGATCCAGAATGCGAGCTGGTTGAGTTCCTCGGGGATCGCGTCACGGCCTACCGTGTGCCGGGGAACAAGGCTCATGCCCGCCTGCCGGAGGGCGTCCCCCCATGCCGCCGCTGCGCGGTGCTCAAGGTCCGACTCATCCTCGTTGTCTTCGTCCGGCACCCCGGCATCCGTGCCCGCGTCGGCAGCCGTCGCTGTCTTCTCAGGGGTGATGAACTGGCTGACCCGGCCGGCGTCGGCGCAACCCAGGCGGATCGCGAACTTCGGGTCGGTCCAGGGTGGCTTGAAGTCATCCTTGCCCTTCAGTTCCACGAGGACGACCCGCGACTCTTCCTCTAGGCCGACAAGGAGTTGGTGAACCGCGCGCCGCCGGTCCTCGATGGCCAGTTGCGTTTCCCTGCCCTTGCGCGGGACTGTCCTGTCACCGGATTGGCCATCGAATGACCTGCGCAGTGGCCCGCCGAGTCCAGCCCCTAGTTCACGGGCGTAGATGCGCACCTCCAGTTCCGGTGTCTGCCAGGCCCGCACCCCGTCGGCCGCAGTGACCCGGTGTCCTGCCAGACCCAGGCTCCGCTCGGCGGCGGTGATCAGCTCATCACGAACCTTTGTGGTCTGCCATAGCAGGTGGACCGAGAACACGCGGTTACTGCCGACCGTGCGGGCTAGGTGCTGTCGGCGCTGATGCGCGTTGGTAATGTCGATCTCCGCGTTCGCCGCTTGCGCCATGGCGCGCGCGACGGCGTTCTCGGCAAGCGCCTCGGCGGCAGCGTCCTTGTCCTTCTTCTCCTTCGGCACGGGCACGCGGCCTTTGAGCAGGGCCTTCGGGTTGGCCTTCCACGCCGTGCAGCGCCGCAGGTCGGGAACTGGCTTGAATTCAGGCTCTAGCGCCTGTGCGGCCCACTCGGTGAGCCGCTGCCGCTCGCTGGGCATGAGGCCGGTCCCGGTGCCGTGGTAGCCCATGGCGGGGTGGTGCGTGACGGCGGCGATGACGCCGTCACGCTGCCGGAGCCAGGATTCCGCGTCCCGCGCGAGGGCTTCAGGCTCCGGGAACTCGCGGGCGACTTCCAGCCGGGACAGGATGCCCTCCGGGCCGCCAGTCGCCCAGGCGGCGCTGACCTCCTTGTTCTTGTCGTGCCTGACCTTGAGGCGGGCGGTCGCGAACCGCGCCGATTCCCCGGCGCCGGCCAGCCATGGGCCCTGGGCAAGCAGGTAGACGCTGACGGTGTCGCCGTCGGCTGGCCACACTTCGCCCCGTACCCAGCGGCGGATACCGGTGGCCAGGTGGATCCGCGGGACTGGCGAGAAGGGCACGGTCTGCAGCGTGACCTTGATCGTGCCGGAGTAGTGCCAGGTCCTGGGGGCCTGCCCCTTCTTTCTGGGCTTGGGCGTGTACTCCAGCGGGGGCCAGGACATGAGCTCAGCACCGCCAGCTCCACGGCTGTCGGCCGTGAGTGCCGCCACCTGCCGGAAGGTCACCTGGTGCCCGCAGTACTCGTAGGGCGGGAGAGTCTCGATGCGCGCCGCGAGGACATCCGGCAGCAGTTGGTACAGGTGCCGTGCGGGGTCGGCCGTGCCGCCGGGGGTGAGCACCTGCTCCGTCAGGTCGACGGACATCAGGTCCCAGTCCAGGGAGTCAACGTCCATCATCGCAATGGTGTCGCGCAGCAACGGGTACGCCTCCGGGGACGGCTGCAGGGTGTAGAGCCAGCTCGCCGTCAGCCGCTTAAGGATGCTGGCGGGGTACTCGCTCATCGTGTACAGCCACGGCAGGTCATCGTCGACCGTCGCGTTCTTCGCAACCGACACCAGGTCGGGTGCGATCGCGTGGATCGCGGCGTTGAGGGACCTGATGGGGACCTGCTTGTACTTGTCGGGGTTGTTCTTCCCGTGCCGGTACAGGTCCAGGATTGCCTGCCGCCAGTGACGGGGGAAGGCGAGCGCGTGATACAGGCCGGTGAACGGCTGCGCGCCGGGAACGGGCGCGAACGCGGCCGTCCTGATCTCGTTGTAGACCGTCATGCTGTGTCCTCCGTGCGCTAGTCCAGGCCGGTGAGGGCCTGGTACAGGGGCTCGTACAGGTTCCGGACGAGGGACCGCTCGGTCTCTCCAGCCTCGGAGTCGCTGGTGAGGTAGGGGGCGAGGGCATGCCGCATACTGAGCAGGAGGCTCGTGTCTGGGGTGTCGTAGCCGGTCAGCCCAGCCACGCGCGGGGCGAACGCGGCGTCCACGAACACGACGCGCGCTGGGACGCCGCCGCGCACAAGGCGGCCGATGACCTGCCACATAACGACGAGCTGGTCCCAGGTGACCGACAGCTTCTCGTCGGGCGGCAGGCTGGACCACGACAGCCGTCGCGTGAGGTAACGCTGCCATTTCCGCCGGCCGAGGTCGCGGAACGCCAGGCCCGCATCGTCCAGCGAGCCGGCGGCCCTGACCAACTGAGCGAAGCCCCCGTCCCGGACGTAGCGCACGGCCCAGTCGTTGACGGACTGGATGGCGAGGGTGATGTCGTCGGGGCGAGGGTGCGGCCGGGCAAGGAAGTAGACGGTACCGATGGCGGCCCTACCGCCGGGCAGCACGATATTGTGCCCGCGCTCGACGGCGAGCAGCGGGGCCACCAGGATCTCGCTAGTGGTGGCGGCGAACGAGGCGACATCGCCGCGGCGAATCTGGCCCGCTGCCCGGCTACCGGGCAACGCTGTCCAGGCGTCATCGAAGTCCGCGTCATCGGAGATCAGCGCGGTGACCCGGCCTGCCCACTCGGGCAGGCTGTTCAGATAGTCGGCCGCGTCCTTGGCCTCGGCGTAGCTGCCCGTGAGCAAGAGCACGCGCCGGCGGTCGGGATCGGGAATGTCGGCGAGCTCCTCGGCGAGCTTGCTGGTCGCCCCGGTCAGGGACCGGTCCGGCTCGGCGAGCTGGCGGAGCATCTGCCGCAGCACGCCTGGTCTCTGGTGCGCGCCGACGCCAGACAACCGCAGCGCCTGGCCGTCCGGCCCATATAGGAACTCCAGGCGGAAGGTGGTGCCCAGGATCGCCTTCACCTCCTTCTTCTGGGGACACAGGATCGCGCCGACCGGAACATGCACGTGATAGCGGCTTGAGGTTCCGGCCCAGCTCGTCGCGGACATCAGCAGCACGTTCGGGCCGGGCCGACTGTCGATGCCAGGCATGGAGTGCAGGCCCAGGAGCAGCTCGCGGCCGACGCCGCTGCACCGGAAGAAGCGCAGCGACCCGCTCTGCCCGCCCTCATGCAGCTGAAACTGGTAGCCCAGGACGTTGCCCATCGGGGCCTCGGGGATGAACGCCTCGTAGTCCCGCGGCGGGCGGCGCGACAGGATGTTGGAGGTGAAGTCCAGGCTGAGCGCCGCTTCCACGACGGGCCACATGCCGGTCGCGTAGTCGAGCCGGTGGTGCATCGCGGCGAGAATCAAGGTGAACTCGAACCGCAGCACATGGGCGCCCAGGTCCGCCGAGACCACGGCCCGGGACGCTTCGGGCAGCAGGTCCAGCAGCGCGCGGCGCAGCCGAGCGCGGGTACTCGTGCCCGCGTGCGCGTGCAGCAACTCCAGGGTGAGCCGCACCAGGTCGGCCGCGCTTGTCCCAGGTGTCCCCGTGCTGTCCTCACGGGGCTGCAGCGGGTCGTCGCGGACGGCGTCAAGAACGGCGCTGACCCGGTCCCGCTCGGCGCTGAGCGCGATGATCTCCGGCTCGCCTGCCCGGCCTTCTTCCTCGGCCTTGCTGATCTGCGGGAACCAGCTACTCAACAGTCGCTGGTGCAGGGTGAACGGGCTGAAATAGTCGGCGACCACCCAGTTACGCAGCGGCTGGTTCTGGGTGAGGAGCGCGTATAGCTTGTCGGCGGCGACGTAGACCGTGTTGACGGCGCTCGCCCAGTTGTCGACCTCCTGTGCCGAAAGCTGCAGGCGGCCCTGCCGGGCGAACTCGGTGATCTTGTGGGCCTGGACCTCGTCCAGCCAGGAGTCGGGCGACTTGCCGACCAGCGTCGCGGACGGGGCGAACACGGCGTCGAGCTGCATCTGCACCCGGTCGGCCTCATCGACGATGATGAGGTCGCTCATCCGGCAGGCGAGCTCCAGGTAGCGGATGCGGGCATCAGCTTGGTGCGGCGGTACCGCGCTGTGCACCAGGCTCGCCGGGGTAGCGACCCACACCTGCGCCGTGATGAGGTCCCGGGCGCCGTGGTGGCGGGGACAGCGGCCCCACAGCGGGCAGCCCTGCGGCTGGGGGCGGCTACGCCGCCCGCCATCCCCGCCGCCGTCTTCATAGGCGTGTACCGCCTGCGCGGGGTACAGCCGCGTGCAGGGGGCCTCGCTGACGCGCAGTGGCCGGGCCGCGTCCAGGCCGCGCAGCGCGTCAACGGCACAGGCGCTGCTCAGGTAGCGGAAGCCAGGATGGTCGTGGGCGATCATCGCCGGTGCCCCGCCGGTCTCAAGGCGGCGGTGCAGGCGCTGGATGTTACGCTCCCGCGTGGTCTGGCCGAGGACGGGCGCGGCGGCTACCCCGAGCCGGGTGAACGTGTCGACGACCGCGAGGGCCTCGGCAACGTCGCCGACCACGATGGTGATCCGCCGCGGGTTCTTCTTGTCCTTTGTCACGAGCCAGTAGGTGAGGATGTCGCGCAGCGTGCTCTTGCCCGCGCCGACCATGCCAACCAGGTGCAAAAGGCCGTCGACACGCAACGGCTGGCCTGGCATGAAGCCGCCGTCCTGGCGGACGAGCAGCTCGACGCGGTGCAGGCGGCCCGTCCAGTCGCCCTGGAGTGACGTCGGGAGGGCAGACTCCTTATCGTCCATCTTCGACGCCGCAGCCTCCAGCTCGGCCCAGGTGACAACGACCGCCTCGCCCCGGCCCGCCGGGACGGCGTCCAGGTCGTGTGCGGGGGGCACCGGCCCGGCGGCCAGCTCTGCCGGGAACGTGACGGAGTGGCTACGGTCGCGAACCGGGAACAGGTACTGCCCTGCAGCCGCGACTGGGATGTCCCGGCTGCTGAACGCCGGCGGGGAGGTGAGCAGCTCCTCGAACTTCTCGAACCGCTCCGCGGCGCGCGCGGGCAGTCGGCGCGCAGGCGCGTCGTCGGGGCCGTTCAGCAGGTAGCCCCGCAGCTCCTGCGGCAAGGCCCGGTACCGGTCCAGGTTGGTCAGCCAGACACGGCGGCGGCGCTTGGACCATAGGTAGTGGCGGGCGCGACGGATGCGCAGCCGCTGGTCGTCCGTCCGGGCATGACCGGTCGCCTCGGCGTACGGGTAGCCGCCGAACAGAACCCACGCATCTCGCGCTGGCCTGCCCGGCATGACCTGGCTGAGCAGGTACAAGCCGAGTTCGACATCGAGCATCGCGGCAACCGGGAAGTCGCCGAGGTCGGCCGGCCATGCGTCCCGCAGCTCCCGGCTGAGCACCTGGTGCCAGCCGCTGTCACTGCGCATCGGAGGTGCCTCCGTCCATGGTTGCCTGGCGCCTGGCACGGCGGAGCTCGCGCCGGGCCTGCCTGGCGAAGCTGTCGTCCGAGCACACGGTGATGCGGTCGCGCAGGCTGGGCGCAAGGGCGTGCCGGAAGGCTCGGGCGTAGTCCTCGCGGACCTGGAACCGGTAGGCGGGAACGACGATGAACGCGCGGTCGTGCGGTGGGCTGGCCCGCAGCCCCGTCGTCTTAGCGCCGAGCAGCGACGGGCTGGCCCAGTCCTTCACGTCAACGGCCCATGCGGTGCTGTCCGGGAAGGGGACACGCAGGTCGTAGGCATCGAACAGGGGCCAGATCTCGGGGAGGAGCCCGGCTTTCCGCAGCTTCTTCTCCAGGTCGGTCTCGGCGAGGCCGGGGCTGGTGATGAACACCCGCAGCGGCCGGCTGAGCTGGAGCACGAGGCTGGCCGCCGACAGTACGAGGCCGCGCGCGGTGCCGCCGTCGGCGCGGCAGCGGTCCAGCTCGCAGCGGTAGCCGCCGTCGCGCAGGGGCACCAGGAGGCAGCCGCACCGCCCGCACAGCTGGAACTGGCCGTCCCGGACGTACGCGGCGGGGGCGGGCTCGTAGCAGCGGCGGATCACCTCGAATACGGGCACCAAGTCAATCTCGGCGGCGAGGGCGGCGAGCTCGGCGGCGGTGAGAACCGGCCTGGTTATCAGCAGCCTACGGAACGCGGTGTAGGAGGCGGGCGAGCGTGCGGCGCGGCACGCGGCAAGCGCGTCGTCGATCACCTGGTTCTCGAATACCTCCGCCGGGGCGTCCGCGACCGGCAGCGCCCACTCCAGGCAGTACTGGGTGGGCGCCCGGGTCGCGCCGTCCACGAGGAAGTCATCCTCCTGCAGGCTGCTGCCGGGCCACTGGCCCACCGGCGTCCGCGACGCCCAGGTGACCAGGCCGGGGACGCTCGCAGGCGGCTCGGTGCCCGCCAGCAGGCAGCGCAAGACCAGGTGGTTGTAGGCGCGCTGGACCCCGTCCTCGTACACCGGGTCCCCTGGGGACTGGCGACGGGAAAGCTGCGCGATGGCGGTGGCCACGGTATGCAGCAGCGCCGAGTCGTCGAGCGCGGTGGCTGTCACGCTGTCTCCTCGGTCTGGGCGTCAGGGCACCAGCGCCGGACCGGGCAGCCAGCGCAGTGCGACCCGGGCCTGGCGGGCATTGTCCTGTCCGCGTGCCATGGCGCGGCAAGCTCGTGGATGACCTCGCGCGCCCGGCCGACCTGTGCCGGGTCGCTGGGGTCGATGAGCAGCATGTCTCCGCTGCCGGCGGTGAGCCACTCCAGCTCGACGCGGGCGCCGTCCCGCTTACCTGAGAGCACGTCCTGCGCCAGGAGCAGGGTGGCGAGCGCGAGCTGCGGGAACTGCCGGAGGGCGTCCGCGGTGGAGCGTAGGGGATGTGTCCTGGTCTTGACCTCGCGCCACACCCAGGCCCCGTCCTCCAGATAGAGCAGATCCGGCTTGGCGATGACGATCACGTTCGCGTCGGTGTCGAGGACCGCGATTGTAGGTTCCACACGGACCTCGGTGATCTGCCCGGCCCGGCTGAACGGGCACAGATCGGCGTGGCTGGCGATCATCAGCGCGCCGTCCCACGCCTCCTGCCCCGTGACATGCCACCTCCCGGCGGACCAGTCATCAACGGAGGACGGGATGTCCCAGACCGTGCAGGCCGGGTGCAGCGGGCCGCTGTGGCTTTCCCTTAGCCACTCATGGACGGCCTGGCCGCGCACCGCGGCCGGGCCGTACTCGTCTTGCTTGGGCAGGTGCAGCCGGGTCAGGTGGTCCTGGGCCGGGCACTGCCGGTAGGAGCGGCCGTTCGTCACCGACCAGGTTCGCTGCCGGGCCGTCGGGTCCGTGATACCCAGCAGGCCGGGGATGCGCTTTGTCTCCTCGCATGCCGTGATCAGCTTGCAGCCCGCGCAGACATCCCCCGGCTCGGGCGTCCCGCCGCGGACGAGGTCACGGAGATTGTCGCGGGCCTCCGCCGCGTACAGGGCCTGGGCCTCTGCCGGGGTGCCGTTGAACAAGACAACGGGCGGGCCGCCGTCCAGCCCGACCTCCACGACGCGAACTTGCTCCAAGGCAGGGTGCCCACCGTTCCGGGGCCGGAATGGCTCCTGCCAGGGATCCGGCCACGGGGCCGGGACGCCGAACGCGGTCGCGTAAGCGGCGATCGCGACCTGCGACTTGTCACGCCGCTCCGCGTCGGCCCCGCCGAAGCGCAGGAAGCGGTGCTCGCGAACCAGCCCGTCCGGGGACTGGTACCGGCGGCCCCAGGCGTAGATCTCCCACGTCCGGCCGCCGCTGACCTGCTGCACGACCCAGTAATCAGGCACCAGGACGGTCGCGGGGGTATCAAGGCCCGCGATCGCGTCGAGGTACCCGTCGGCCGCGTTAGCAGCCCAGCGCGCCAGCCCCGGGTGCAGCGGCGGCCCGGCGTCCCGCCCGAGGCGGGCGATCGCCGCCTGCCGGCTCAGGCCACGGACCTCGACGTCGTCAAGAACCCTAACAACGGCGTCCAGCGGGAAGTCCGCGAGGAACTGCTTCCCCTGGCGCGATCGCTGCCGCGGGTACACGGCGGGGAGCGCCTTGGCCGCGAGTTTGTCGGGGCACGTGCCCTCATCGGCCGCACGGGTGCCGATCCGCACCACGCTTCTGTCGCCGGTCAGGCTGGCCCAGTTCACGGGCATGGCAACTCCTCGGGAGATGGCATGACGTCAGGAGAGAGACCACGATCTCCGCCCTCCGCGAACCAGAGTACACGGTTGACGTGTGAACTAGGGCTACCAATTAAGATTGATAGCGGGAACCACATAGTGTGAACATAGACTGGTGAACCACCGCGCCGTACAGTTGGTGTTCTAGAGAAGCCAGGTGCTGTCTTGACGGAAGGTGACGGTCTGTGAAGCAGGTAGAGGTGTCGGCAGCCGACATCGCGCGCATCGCCGGAGTGCGGCCGAGCGCGGTGAGCAACTGGCGGCGGCGCCACGACGACTTCCCCAGGCCCGTCAGCGGCACTGACACGAGCCCCCGGTTCGACCTCATGGCGGTCGAGGCCTGGCTGCACGCGCAGGGCAAGATGCCGGAGATCCCCGCTGGCGAGCGGCTCTGGCAGGCCTTCGAATCCGCGCGGAGCGTCCTGCCGACGGGAGACGCGCTGGTCGCGGCGGGACTCCTGCTGTACTACCTGCACTGCAACCCGGGCACGCCCGTGCCGTCAGACTCAGCTGGGGTACGCCGCGTGCTGGACGAGGCCGAGCACGCGCTGGCCTTCGGCAATAGCGTCGTGGCCGGGCTCATCGGCCTACGGCGTCCCTTCGATCCGGGTGCGCGAGAGACCACCATGCTGCATGCCGTGGCGCAGGCCGCGTCAGATGACGAGCCCGCTCGCGTCTTCGAGTACCTGTGCTCACGCGCCTTCGACGGCGGCGCGCGGACCGGCCTCATGGTGACTCCCCCGGAACTGGCGGACCTGATGCTCGACCTCGCCGGCGATAGCCGCAGGAGACTGCTGGACCCCGCCTGCGGGAGCGGAACCATCCTGCTCGTCGCCGCCAGACGCGGGTACTCCCGCGTCGAGGGACAGGAACTAGACCGCTCACTCGCCCTCATAAGCGCACTGCGCCTTGCATTCACCGGCGCCTCCTTCGACGTTAACGCCGGGGACTCACTGCGGGCCGACGCGTATCCACGCCCGTCCGCTGACGCGGTTGTTTGCAGCCCGCCGTTCGGGGACCGCAACTGGGGGGCGGAGGACCTGGCCGACGATCCCCGGTGGGAGTACGGAGTCCCGCCGCGGCTGGAGCCAGAGCTCGCCTGGGCCCAGCACGCTCTCGCTCACGTGTCGCCGGGGGGCTCGGTTGTGATGCTGGTGCCGCCGGCCGCCGCCGCACGCCCGTCCGGCCGGCGCCTACGCCGGGCCCTAGTCGCCGACGGAGCCCTGCGGGCTGTCATCTCCTTGCCACCGAGGCTCGCCGCGCACTATGCGCTCGCCCTGCAGATCTGGGTCCTCAGCCGCCCGGAGCCAGACCGGGCGCACTCCCTGGTGCTACTGGTAGACGCCTCCGGTTTCACCACCCGCACGGCGCGGACTACGGATGTTATTTCGACATGGGACGAGGTCAGGGCAGTGGTAACCCGCGCCTGGACTGTGTTCAATAGCAACCCTCAACGGGTCACCCACGAGGGCGACGTGGCGATCGCGGTGCCGACCGTGGATCTGCTCGGCGAGGAGGTCGATCTCACTCCCGCCCGGTACCTACGGCCACCTGGGCTGGTCGTGGTGTCAGGGGCAGACCTGGCCGACAGGCGCAATGACCTGGCCAGCCGACTGGCCGAACTCGCCCGGCTACTGCCAGAACTGCCTCAGCCCCACTTCGACGGCGCCGCGCCTCACCGCGAGGTATCGCTCGAAGAACTCGCGCAGATTGGCGCCCTCGTTATTCGCCGAGGAGCGCCTCGGTCGGCCAGTGGTGAAAGGGACCTGGCCAGCATGCGCGCCAGGGGACGCATCCTAACTAGCCAGGACATCGCGCGCGCCGTGCCGCCCTCCGACACCGGCGAGATCATCCTCGATGAGGTACGCAATCCGAAGATTCGCGGCGGCGACGTTCTCGTGCCTCTAATCGGCCGGCGGCTCACCGCCCGCGTGGCAGCTGGCGAGGACGTAGGCGCCTACCTATCGCCCACCGTTTATCTGATCCGGCCGGACACCGCTGCCCTCGATCCCTGGTTCTTGGCTGGCGTTCTATCCAGCACGGACAGCGACCGACAAGCCGCACGGATGGCCAGTACCCTCGGCGACCGCATCCGCTTCGACCCTCGCCGGGTCCGGATCCCCCTTCTTCCGATCGAGGACCAGTGCGCCTACGGCGAGGCGTTCCACTGCATCTGGGACTTCGCCCGCACCCTTCGCGCCGCCTATGATCAGGGCACTGGCCTAGTCCGCGACCTCATCGACGCGACGACGGTCTCATTTCTCGACGCGCAGGGTCTCGCGAAAGCCGGAGACCGTCCACAGTTAGTAACCTCCGCCCGGGTTCCTTATTTAGACCCAATGAGATCGGTGCTGAATCCGTGCTGACCCGTGGTCGTCCGACGCGCCATCTACCTGCGAAAACTGCGCGCTGGTCCACGATCACCCAGATCTACGAAGGGACGAACCAGATCCAGCGCGTGGTCATGGCCAGACAACTCCTGAAGGGGTGATTATGGGCCGCTGGCCTGCGGTTGCTCGCCGGGTACATGCTCGGCAGACGCGCCGCAGCCGAGATCGGCGGCGGCGACCGGCGACCGGCTGCGTCCGCGAGTTCGATGGCCAGCTCCAAGCGGCCCTGCCGTGACGGCCCGCATGCAGCGCATCGCCATCTCCGGACACCGTGGCCTGCCCGGCCCCACAGCAGAGCTGGTGGACAAGGCCATCCGGGCAGCCCTAGCCGAGCACGCGCCGGACGTGACCGGTCTGTCCAGCCTCGCGGACGGCGCGGACCAGATCTTCGGCCGCGCGGTCACCGATCTTGGCGGCGAGCTCGAAGTCATCGTCCCCGCCGCTCGGTACCGCGCCGGGCTCCTGCTCCGGCGGCTGCCCGCCGAGCAGCTGCTTGCCGACGGGTGAGCCGCGCCCGGGAAGCCTTAGTCTTCGACCCGTGGCTATGAGACCGGCGCCGGTTAGGGAGTGGTGAACGCCGATGACCGCGAAGACCCTCGATGACACGGTGCTGACCGCCCCGGGCTTCGAACCCGTCCGCGAGGAATTCGAGCGGCTGCTGGCCGCCGACGACACGTTCGCCGGCCAGTTCTGCGCCTACGCGGGCGGGCGGATCGTGGCCGACCTGTGGGGCGGCGAGGGAGTCGGCCCGGACGACCTGCAGGGGGTCTTCTCGTCCACCAAGGGCGCCGCCGCTGTCTGCGTCGCGCTCCTCGTCCAGCGCGGGGTACTGGACCTGGACGCCCCGGTGGCCCGCTACTGGCCGGAGTTCGCCCAGGCCGGCAAGGAGGCGGTCACGGTCCGGCAGGCCCTGTCGCACCAGGCCGGCCTGGTCGGCGTCGAGCCTCAGCTCACGCTCGAGGAGTCGATGCGGCACGAGACCATGGCCGCGCGGCTGGCGGTCCAGGTGCCGCACTGGCGTCCCGGCGCGGCCCACGGTTACCACGCGCTCACGATCGGCACGATCATCGACGAGCTGACCCGGCG
>Ga0335081_10006899_pt1 | contig 18115 bp, 12 predicted proteins | sample Lox_Sample_35_FD_206713 | JGI IMG/M metagenome (GOLD analysis project Ga0335081, IMG submission 206713) | Soil microbial communities from Loxahatchee National Wildlife Refuge, Florida, United States - Lox_Sample_3.5 | ecosystem: Environmental > Terrestrial > Soil > Wetlands | place: USA... | reverse complement strand
TCGCTTGCGACAAGGACGGGATCGAGTTCCCCGTAGAGATCGGCCTGAGCCGCCTCCAGGCCGACGAGGGGGTGTTGATCTCGGCGGCGATCAGCGAAATCAGCGAGCGACGGAGTCGGACGCTGCTCGCCAAGACGGGTCCCGGCGAAGGCAAGACCTTTGCGGCGGGGGCTGAGGTGCCGTGGGCCGAGTCGGTGACGCGCGCCATGGAGACCGCTGCTGACCGCGAGCGCGCCGACGACCAACCGCCATCTCACTGAGTCAACGGCCGTCCGTCCACCTCAGTCTGCCCGAGCCTGCACGGCAGCGCCCGTAAGATGATGCTCTCACACTAGCGCCGAACTGGCGGAACTGTTCTCCGTCGCCCGCTCGACGGTGTACCGTGCGATCCAACGGGCCGGGTGACCCGTCCGGCGCGTTCACTTTGCCTCCCAGGGATGTGGACACGTTCGGATTGCCACGATGGCCCGTCGGTGATCTCGCGAGCGCTTACGCCGGTTTGTTGTACCAACAATCCGCTGACCCCGGGCCAGCAGCCACTCGCACAGCGCGAGCGAACGGCGCCGCTTGTCATCAATCCGCGTTCTCAAGCGTCACCGGGCCTGGAGCCCGAGCAGAGTAGGAGGGAGGTGGCCTATTGGGCGGCGAGCCGGCGCCGGGCCTTCTGCACCGACGGCAGCGCAGCCTTGGCCTTCGCCAGCGGTCGTGCGCGCAGATCGACACTCGCGGGCTTGGCGGCGATCGTGATCGCCTCGCCGGTCGCCGGGTTTCGCCCCGGGCGCTTCTTCTGCGCGGGCTTGACGCGGACGGTCAGCTGCACGAGACCGCCGATTCGCACCTTCTGTGCGTTTGAGAGCTCCTCGAGCACGAGCTCCTCGAGCACGGCGAGCAGCCGCTTAGCATCGGCGCGGGTGATCTCAGCACGGTCCGCGAGCGCGCTCGCGAGCTGGGTCTGGGTCAGCGACAACGGAGCTCCTCAGTCAAATAACGGGAACGGACAAGCTGCGTATTGAACCCGGCGGCGCGGACGCGGGTCAACGCGTCATCTCGCGTCGCTACGCTGGTGTCGTTGTGAGCGTGGACGAGCTACGGATCAGCATCGAGCGCCACCTCGATCAGGTTTCAGACGAGACTGAGCGGTTGCGCGCCGTACTCGTGGCATTGGGTCCGGAGGACACGTCGGCGGCGGCGATCGGCGAGGTGTCGCGATCGAGGGGCTCGCGCTCGCGGCGCGTCGCCCCGCGCGGCGCGTCGCTGGACGCCGTGCCCGGGGCACAGGCCAACGGGCGGACAGCCACCGCTGGTGCGAGCGGCGGGACTGTGCTTCGGCGGCGCACGACCGCAGCGACCCCCTCGCACGACCGTTCCGATGCGAGCCGCGCGGCCGAGGACTCGGCCGCAGGCGCGCGCGGCGGCGCGCAGACCCCCCCGACGACGGGCGCTGACCGGGCGCTGCAGGAGCTCCGCAGCGAGCTGGCCGCAGGGCTGCGCACCCGCCGCAGCGCGTGACGCGCGCCGGTCATCGCCGCGACGCTCTTCGCGTGGGCAGCGCGCTGGCCACGGTCCGGGCGTCGAGGTAGGCGCGGGCAAGGTTGTGGCGGGTGATGAGCGTGGAGGGGTGCTCGGCGCCGAGCACCCGCTCCTTGTCAGCGAGCAGCGGCTCGTAGATCGCGATCGCCTCCGCCACGCGCCCGGCGTCCGAGGTAGGCGCCGGCAAGGTTGTGACGGGCAGCGAGCGTGTCGGGATGGTCGGCGCCGAGAATGCGCTCGCGAGCGGCGAGCAGCGACTCGAAGATCGCGATCGCCCTCTCGACGCGCCCAGCGTCCCGGTAGGCCACGGCGAGTTCGTGGCGGGATGGAGAGCGTGGAGGCGTCCTCGGCGCCGAGAATCCGCTCGCGGTCGGCGAGCAGCGACTCGAAGATCGCGATCGCCCCCTCGACCCGCCCGGCGTCCCGGAAGGCGGAGGCGAGGTCGTGGCGAGAGTGGAACGTGTCAGGGTGTTCGGCCCCGAGGACCCTCGTCTGGTCGTCGACAACGGCCCCGAGGCGAGTGATCGCCTGCACCGTGCGTCCCGCCCGCGCCAACGCGACCGCCTCCTGAAAACGACGCCAACTACCCGACTCCCGACCCACGAAAAGCCGGAAGCGCCGAAATGAAGTTCGCCCTGAAGAGGAGAGGGGGCGTCCGGTCACGGTCGGCAGGCTTTGTGTCGGCTTGACGGTAGCGGCGCTCGACTTCTGTCTGCCGGGGATGGCGGTCGTTCGCACGGGTTATGGTCTCGTGGTGCCACCCGGCCCGCGCAACAGCGCGTTGACGCGAGTTCAGCCGTTCTTCGAACAGGCGTTTGTGATCGATAGCACGGGCGCCGCCTGGCTGCCGAAGCTTCTGGCGGCTTCGCCCCGCGGACGCTTCGTCCTGCCGGAGGTGATCGACGAGCCCGGTGGCCTGCTAGACCCGATGCTGGGGCCGCACCCGAATGGGAAGGTACCGCGCGCGTGTTTTGAGTTGCGGGTCGCTGCTCCAGTCGGCTTCTTGCGGTGGTGCATCGACAATCCAGACAAGCTGAGTTGGCCTCGTCCGGGGTCCTTCAGCCCTGAAACGACTGTGTGGCGGCGCGCTCTGATCTTCGACGAGCCTCCCGGTCGCCGCCGCGCGCAAGAGGAGGCTCACAGGTTGCTGATGGAGCACAGTCCGAGGAAAAGGGGCAGTTGGTGGCGGTTTGAGGGTGAGTCGAGCATCGATTGCGTAATCGAGACAGAGCGGCTCGTCGTGACCGTCGAGGGCAAGCGCATGGACGTGCTGTCGGCGGCGACGGACTGGTATGGCGCTCGGACCCAGCTGGTTCGGAACCTTGAAGCCGCGCGTGAGCTGGCGAACGGTCGCCGGTGGGGAACGATCCTAGTCAGCGAAAAGCTCATAGCCGAGGGCAGCATCGACGCCGTCGCGGCCAGTGTTGATAACGCTGCTCCGCATCTCAGTAAGCCGGATCGCGCGCGGCTTGAAGCAGCGTACCTGGGCAATATCACGTGGCGACAGGCGTGCAACGCGGCCGGCATCGCGTTCGACAGCCTTCCTGACGCCGTCTCGGTCGGCGGATCCGCGATTCACCCGCTCAACTGTCCGTAGCCCTCGGCTCTCCGCGCGGTGTCTGCCGGCGCGACGTCAGGCGTGAGAGCCGTGACTTCGGTCAGCGGTCAAACGCCCAAGCGGCGTCGGCCAGCCGTCGTGCAGGGTCGCGGGTGGTGATCACGTCGAGCGAGTCGCGCGCGCGGGTCATTCCGACGAACGCGGCCCGCATGGCTCGTGCGTCTGCCTGCGTCTGAGCCGCAGGCTCGAGGCCGGGTACGCGGGGCGGCCAGTGCCCGGCGTCCAACCCAGCGATGTAGACGCGTTTGAACTCGAGGCCCTTCGCCCGGTGAAAGGTGCCTGCCCAGACGGAGTCGACGTGCTCGCCTGCGTAGCGCTCGAGTCGACGCGCCGGGACACCTGCCCGACCCAACTCGCGCTCGAGGAGCGCGGCGAGCGCGTTGGTCGGCGCGAGCGCTGCGCAGTCGCCGGGGTTCGCGCCGGCTGCGATGTCTTCTGCGACGAGCTGGGCGAGCCACTCTGATGCCTCTTCAACGGTGTCGAGCTCGTGAAGGCGCGGGGGCGTTCCGTCTCTGAGCGGATACGGCTGATCCTCGGCCGCTCGCTCGCCGAGCTCGTCCTCGAGGTCGTCGAACTCGTCGCCGGCGATAAACGCTGAGGCCGCGACCCAGATGCCGTACGTGTTACGCCAGTTGGTGTGGAGCAAGAAGCTTCGCCCACGGACATCCACACCCAGCGATCGAAGCGAGAAGCCGCCTGGGTAGATCGACTGCTGCCCGTCCCCCACGAATGTGACCGACGGCCGCGGGCCTCCGCCGGCGAGCGCCACGAGCAGCCTAACCGAGGCTTCGGTCAGGTCCTGGGTCTCGTCGGCGATGACAGCAGCGTAACGGCGGCGCACCTCGCCGTCAGCGAGCATCCGCACGGCCTCGGCACGGATCTCATGCCACCCGTACCGCGCCTCGTCATCCAACCGCTCCCGGTAGGCCTCATAGCAAGCCCACACGCCGCGCCGCGCCGACTCACCGAGCGGCGTACCCCGGCCAGTCCTCGGAAGACTGAGGTAATCGTCGAGCGACCCGAGCCCTCGGCCAGTGATCACGTAGTCGAACTCGTCAAGCAGTTCGAGCGATGTCAGCGCGCCGAGCACGTCGGGCTCGTCACCGTGGATGTCGCGAACGACGGCCTCGCGCCAACTTTCCTCGGCGGGCTCGGCCCACCCGCCGCCAGCCCGGTAGACGTCGTATGCGACGGCGTCGACCGTCCGAATGTCGATCCTCCCCCGAACCTCTGCTCCGAAGATCTCGAACAATCCCGCCCAAGCCTTCGGCAACGTCGACACGAACGTGGTCAGCAGCACCTTGCCTTGCTCGGTCGTGGCAAGGCGTCGAGCGCGGTGTAGCGCGACGACCGTCTTGCCGGTGCCAGCGCCTCCCCGCACTCGGATCGGCCCGTCGTTGTTCAGGTCGACCATCCGCTGTTGAGCCGGATGCAGGTAGAGCATCCAGTCCTCGATCGAGCGCTCAAGGATGGCGGCGAGCTCCGCTCCGCCATCCACACGACGCACCGACGACGTGCTCTCCACAGCGTCAAGACGCTCGGCGGCTTCCTCGTCCGAGAGCAGTAGGGCGGGCACTGACAGCGGCTCGCCAGCTGAAATCGCGGCTAGATGCGGCGAGGGGTTCCGCCAGAGCTCGGCGACCGCCGCGACCAGATCGGCTTTGACGCCAAGCGGAGCGATCGCGGCGTCGGGTGGCAGCCCGTCCGGGATACGACGGATCGTTGCGATCGCCTCGCGAGAGAGGCCGAGCTGCGCGAGCTCCTCGTCGGTGAACGGTGTGAGCGGGTTCTGCTGCGCAGGTCGCTCGGCTCGCCGAACCAGGGATGGCCGGTGCTCGGTTGGCGGGGACTCGCCGGGATCCTGCTCGGTTTGGATCAGGAGTCGTAGCCCCGAGCCGTCACGCATGAAGCGGAGAGCGTCGAGGCGATGGCCGGCGTAGACGTCTCCGCGCGTCTGGACGCCATGCAAGATGACGTTCTCGCTGAGCCGCTGGAAGATCGCGCGGTACCGCCCCACCCTGAGGCGGAAAAATCCGGGTGCGCCCTCGAGGCGAACCACATCGATGTTGGCCGCAGAGCGCTCGCCAGCCAGCCAAGCCGGCAGCTGCATGACGCGCTCGGCGATCCCCTCGCGCTCGGCCGCCGTGACCCCGGACGGCCAATCAAAGCCCTTCGTGAGAAAGATGGATCCAGCCACGGCAGCATCGTAAGCCGGCTGGTCGGCGCGCTACCCATCCGATACGTTGCGAAGTGAACTGGGTGAGAGACTTGGAGAGGTGAGTCAGGACCGGGCTGCCGCGGGCAACTTGCCGGGGGTGAGGCTTCCGTCGCCATATGCCCTAAACCACGAGCTGGCGGACGGGCTGCGCGGGACGCGCCTGGTACTCGAGCTGGGCGTCGACGAGAGTCGCTACCAGCTGATCGCAAGATCGGTCGAGTCCATGGCCCGAAGGGGCTACCGGCCAGCTGAGCTGTGTGCCCAATACCCCGCGCTCTATGTCGCGTACCTCGTCTTTACGGGTGTCTTCCGCTACGTCAGCGGGACCTTCTGGTCCGACGTACACCCGAACCTGACCGGCCAGAACCTCGAACCGGGCGGTGAGTTCCGGCGAGCGCTTCGATCGCTGCAGCTTGAGACCTTCGATCAGCTCGTTGAGCAAGAGAAGGCCCAACCGTGGGTGACCCGGATCCTCGCCCACGGCGGAATCCCGAAATCCTGCCTGCGGCCATTTCTCGAGCTTCTGAACAGGGAAATCGGCGCCGGGGCCGTCGACGCCACCGAGCTGCTGGCTTCATGGAGGGTCAATAACGCTCGGCTCACCGTGCTGCACCAGCCGACCCGGCGGTTCCTGCTCTACGGCGGGCAGCCGGCGGTTGACCTGCTGGACCGCTGCATCGAGCTGCTCCGTGAGCGGCGCGACGGGGCCGCAACGCCGTCCGCCCAGGAATCCGGCCTTCCGCAGTATGTAGTCGACGAGGTCGCTGGACTGGCGCCCGATCAGGTCCGCCGGGCCAGAACCAGCCGAGGCCTTGGTGTCCCGCGGCCGGTCGTGCGGCTCGATCCCTATTCCGGCCTGGGGCCAACGATCTTGCTTCCGGCGGTATCGACCGACTTGGCGGGTGGCTCGTGGCGGGTCGACACCGGGGTGCACTTGGGCCGCTACGAGGCATCGGCGCTCACCGACACCCCGGTCAGGCTCTCGCCGGCTCGGTCCTACTCGGTCGAGTTCGTCTCATACGACGACGAGCGAAGGCTCTTCACCTTCGAGGCGCTCGGCAGGTTGCCCGTCCTGCTGCTCGATCCGAGCACCGAACGTCTGCTACGTGATCCGTCGGTCCTGGCAGCCGACGAGGCGTGGGTCCTTTCGCCGCCAGGGATTGAGCTCGGAGCGCGCAAGCCCGGCGGCAGCGAGCGGCTCAAGCTCAGGGAGGTGCAGGAGCTTCCAGGGCCTGCCGGTCCGTGGTCGGGTTGGTCGCTGCGGCACGTCGACCTCGAGGGAGTTGGAAGCCTCGAGCTGATTCGGCAGGACACCGTCGTCGCTCGCATCCCCGTCACCCGCCCGCGAGAGCGACCCGCCTTGGTCGGCCCGTTGATCGATGGGGTATCCACCGTGGCCGGCTCACCGGTCTACTCGGCTGCCCCCCGGATTGAGATCCCCGCGATCGCCGGAGTGGAGGAGGCCAGCTGGCAGATACGCGTCCACCGCCACGACGAGCGGGTCACCTGGACTGTCGAGGGTGGCCACGGCCTGCCCGTGCTGCTCGAGGAGGGGCTTGGGGACGACGTGGTCGTGGCATCAGTCCGCGTCAGAGGGCCGCTCGGCTTCGACCTCAGGGAGGACTTCGCTGTCGTGCCTGGTCTCGAGGTGAAGCGCCCGACCCATGTGATTCGCCCGGAACACGACGCGGTGACGATCTCTGCTCGGGCCGCGACGGCCGCGATCGACCCCGCCGCGCTAGGAGAGTGGTGCCACCAACCGATCGACGACACAGCAACGTTTGGGCTGCTGACGCTCCGTCCGAAGGCCCGGGCGTCGCTTGAGCTGCGAGTGAGTGTGGCCCGCCTTCTCTGGGCTCTTGTCCATGACGGCAAGCCGGCCGTGCGCCCCGCCGCCATGGTCGTGCGCGTCGGCTCAGAGGAGTTCGATGACCAGCTCTCCGACCTACTTGTCGTCAATTCGGGAGTCTCAGGTACGCAACTTGAGCTTGAGCTGCGCGCCGGGAGCGAACGTCTTCTGAGCTTGGGCCCGGTCACAGCGGCCAGCCGGGAGGGGCGTTGGAGCTTTGATCTGGGGCCGTTTACCGACCCCATCAGGCGCAGTTCGGAGGGCCTGCTTGAGTTCTGGCTGCAGGTCAACGGCTGGCCCGTCCGCGTCGCCGACGTTGTGGCCAAGATCAAGGTCAGCCACGTTCAGGCGCACACCCGCATCGCCGGTGAATTCATCGAGGCGGTCGTGAGCTTCGAAGAGGAGCGTGATGTCAAGCGGCGGATCGCTCGTCTGTGGTCGGAGCACCGACCTTGGGACCGGCCGCTCGAGGCGCCGATCGCCGACGGCGAGCATGCTGCGCGCTTTGGCGGCTACGGCGTTCTGGCGCCCGGCCCGTACCTTGCGGAGGTGGCGATCGCCGACTCTTGGGCGAGGCCAACGCGGCCACTCGATGGAGGGCCAGCGGCCCGCACCGTGACGATCGGCTCGCGTGAGGAGATCACCGCCCACCTGGAGGTGCTTGATCCAGCTGACCCGCTCACGCACATGACCTGGGCGCTCAGCGGCCATGAGGGGCCGCCGCCTCCTAGCGATGATGTGCTCCTCTCTGCGGCGGCTGAGATCTCGTCCGCGACTTCGTATGCGTTGATCGCCACGCCGCGGGGGGACCGGTCGCCGGCGGCGTTTCGGCGGGCTGCGGCACTCCTCTGCTCCAGCGACCGGGTGCTGTGCGCCGGCTTGGTTGACGCGTCCGAGGATGAGCTGGTCGAGCTCGCCGCGATGGCGAGGATGTCCGTACGGCTACTGGAAGTCCTCGACCCGACCTCCGAGGAGCTCGACCCGGGTGGCATGTCCGCGCTCTGGCGAGCGAGTCCTCCGGTCGCCGCCTGTCTGGATGTTCCGTGGGCGGGCTACGAGGGGGCTCAGGCTCGATGCGAGACCTTCCTTGGCTGGGTCAAGGACGACGGACCGCCCCCAGCTGCTGGCGGCCAGGTCAGCCAGCTCGAGATGACCCTTCCGGCGCAGGTGCTTCAGGACCTTCGACGAGAACTTGGGCTCCAGCCGGCCGGTCTGCTCGACCCGGCCGAGCTGCAGTCCGCGACGTTCGAATGGCTGCTCGCCCAAGCGCAGTCAGACGACGGTGATGACGGCTCACCGCGGGATTGGTACTACCGATGGCGTCGCCTGCTGCGAAGCCCCGTGCCTGCGAACATCCGCGATTCGCTCGCGACATACCTTGCCGCGAGGCTACCGGCGGCCGGCAGTTTCGAGTGGGGAGCGCTACCGGCGGTGACCCTGATGGCGGCCGCCCACCTGACCACTCGCATGCGTTTCGCCTCACTGGGCGTGAGCGCCCTCGACGAGGCGCTTCAGTTCGCTCCGCGGTTGGTCACCCATGACCTCGTTCTCAGCATCGTGCTGCGCGATCTGGCGGGTGCATGATGCTCGATCCGCTTCACGCCAGCCGGCGAATCCGCGACGAATACCGGCGCTATCTGGCCTCGACATTCCCGCTACGCCGCGCAGAGCTCCGCGGGCAGTTCGAGTCTCAACTCGACGGGGAGTTCCCGCTCTCCAAGGGCCCGATCCTCCAGGCATCGGCACCGTATGTGACCGGCGCGAGCACCGAGCAGCTAATCGGCGAGGGGGTGCTGGCCGAAGGCTTTCGGCGGATCGGCGAAGACGCGTTTCCGCTCGCGCGACCGCTGTACACCCACCAAGAGCTGGCGATTCGCAAGGCCGTCGGCGATCGACGGAACCTGATCGTGGCCACCGGCACCGGCTCCGGAAAGACCGAATGCTTCCTGCTACCAGTCATCAACCACCTCCTGCGCGAAGGGGAGGCGGGCGCCCTGCGTCGACCGGGAGTGCGCGCGCTACTGCTCTACCCGATGAACGCGCTGGCCAACGACCAGCTCAAGCGCCTGCGTGTGATCCTCCGAAACTTGCCCGCGATCACGTTCGGGCGCTATGTCGGCGAAACCCGCCAAACGCAGGCCGATGCCAAAACGGATTTTCGCCAGCGCTACCCGTTTGAGCCGCGCCTCGATAACGAGCTCATCTCGCGCGAGGTGATGCAAGAACGCCCTCCAGACATCCTGCTGACCAACTACGCGATGCTCGAATACCTGCTGCTCCGGCCTTCCGACAGCTCACTCTTCGACGGACCGACCGCCGATCACTGGCGTTTCATCGCGCTCGATGAGATCCATGTCTACGGGGGCGCGCAAGGCAGCGAGATCGCCATGCTCCTGCGACGCGTTCGCGATCGTGTCAACGCCAGTGAACGAGGGCGCCTTCAGTGCTTCGGCACGAGCGCGACGCTCGGACGTGGAGAAGCCGACTACCCCGAACTCGTCAACTTCGCCCAAGCCCTATTCGACGAGCCCTTCGCGTGGAATCCGAACGACTCGGCCCGCCAAGACGTCATCGGCGCCGAACGCAAACAGCTAGTGCGAGACGCGGCCGACGGGTGCCTCAGCCCCGAGCAGCTTGCCTCGCTCCGACGCCTCGCGCGTCGTGGTGCAAGCGCCAGCGAGTTGGCCGGGATCGCCGGCATCAGCTTGACGGCCACAGACGCGGGCGACGTCCTCACCAGTGCGCTCTCCCGCGACGAGCGGGTCGTCGCGCTGCAGTCACGGCTCGAAATCGGCTCAGTCGACCTGGTTCGTACCGCTCGCGAACTGTTCGACGGGCCCGACGCCGCCGAACATCTTGTCGACCTTGTCGACCTCGGCGTCCTCGCTCGCCACCGAGACGACGACGCCCCGCTGATCCCAGCGCGCTACCACTTCTTCCTGCGCGCGCTTGAGGGAGCGTTCCTCTGCCTGCACCCAGAGCATCCCGGAGATCGCCCATCGCTCCTACTCTCCCGCCACGAGCGGTGCCCCGCCTGCGCTCGCGTCGGCCGCGACGCGATCATGGTGGAGCTCGCCACATGCCGACGCTGCGGTGCCGAATACGCGATCGGGAAACTGACAGAAGGAGAGGCACCCCACCGCCTCGGACACGCGCCGCCCTTGGCGGAGCGACCCGTGCGGCTGCTGCTCGGCGAAGCGCTCAACGCCGGCGAGGACGACGAAGACGAAGACCTGGGAACCGGGCTAAACGACGAAGCGATCGCCGCTTGGCTCTGCCCTGGTTGCGGCACTGTCAGCGAGAAGGACGCGTTCAGCTGCGCGTGCAGCGCTCCGCCGAAACCAACTCGCGTCTGGATCGCCCGCGCCAAGACCGGGCAGGAGATCCGACGCTGCCTCGCCTGCGCCAGGCGCACAGCCGGCGATCCCGTAAGCCGCTTCCTCACCGGCTCAGACGCACCAGTGTCGGTGATCGCCACCGATCTCTATCAGGAGATCCCGCCGTCCGCCGACAAGAAGGCACGGGATGAGATCGGTCAGGGGCGGAAACTACTCGCCTTCTCCGATAGCCGCCAAGACGCCGCGTTCTTCGCGCCGTACCTTGAGAACACCTACCGCCGCGCGATCGAGCGGCGGCTGATCGCCGGTGCAGTCGACTCCGAGCGCGGGAACGACGCCCGGATCGAGGATCTCGTCGGCCCCGTCGTCGCTGAAGCCGAGCGCAGCCTTGTGCTCGACCCCGACGACAGCCGCGCCAAGAAGCGCAATGCCGTCGCGACCTGGCTGACCCGCGAGCTGGTCGCGCTCGACCGACGCCAGAGTCTTGAGGGAACGGGCGTGGCGGAAATCCGCCTCGTGTTTCCTCGCCGCCACAGCCCTCCACAACAGCTCATCACGATGGGCTTCGCGCCGGAAGAGGCAGACGACCTGATCCGCCTCCTACTCGACACGCTCCGCTACGGCGGCGCAATGAGCGTGCTCGAAGGTGCCGACATCCGCGACCAGGCGTTCGCGCCGCGTAACCGCGAGATCAGTGTCTGGCGTGAGGGCTCAGCACCCGGCGTGCTCTCCTGGATGCCGATGCGCGGCCTCAATGGCAGGCTCGACCTGCTCCAGCGGATATTCGCTCGCAGGGAGATCACCGTAAACCCTCGCGAGGTGCTCGACGGGATCTGGCAGTTCCTCACCGCTCCGTCCGAGGCATGGACAAAAACACTCGTCCAGATCCACGGCGACCGCAACGGAACGGTCTGGCGGCTGGCACCAGAACGGTTCGAGATCGTTCCCGGTCTTCCCGAGCGGGCCCCGCTTCGCTGCGGCCGGTGCGGGCAGCTGTGGTGGGTCAACGTCGCTGAGACCTGTCCGTCGTTTCGCTGCGATGGCCAGGTCGCGCCGGTGTCGGATCCCGAGCGGCTCGCCGACAACCACTACGCCCGTCTCTACCGCGAGCTCGAGCCCGTCGGCATGTCGGTCGAGGAGCACACAGCTCAGTGGGTCTCCTCCAAGGCCAGCGCAATCCAAGACCAGTTCGCTCGCGGGGAAATCAACGTGCTCAGCTGCTCAACAACGTTCGAGCTCGGCGTCGACGTCGGAGAAGTACAGGCCGTCCTGCTGCGCAACATGCCACCGAGCCCGGCTAACTACGTGCAGCGGGCTGGCCGCGCCGGTCGACGCACCGACGCGGCCGCGCTTGTCGTCACATTCGCGCAGCGGAGAAGCCACGACCTCACGTTCTTCGAACATCCAAGCCGGATGGTCGACGGACTCATTCCCCCACCGCGGATCGTTCTCGACAACGCCCCGATCGTCCGCCGCCACCTCCACTCCGTCGCCTTCGCCGCATACCAGCGAGCTGCACGCGACCACAAGACCGCTGAGGACTTCTTCCTCACCGAGCGCGACGGCACGACGAGCGACCGCGAGTTCGTCGCCTGGCTGGGGGAACGCCCAGGGGAGCTTGGCGCGGCGCTCGCCCGCGTGGTGCCGGCAGAACTACATGCGGAGCTCGGCCTAGTCGGATGGTCGTGGGTCGACGCGCTCCTCGAGCCAAGCGACGAGGACCCAACCCACGGCTGGCTCCGCCGCGCCGGAGGCGAGATCCGCCAGGACATCGAAGACCTGCAGGAGATGATCGAAGAAGCCTCCGCGAGCGAGAACTTCGGTTACGCCGGCAAGCTCAAAAGAGTGCGCAACTCGATCACCGGACGACGCCTGCTCGAGTACCTCGCCAGCCGAAACGTGCTGCCGAAATACGGCTTCCCCGTCGACGTCGTTGAGCTCAACCTCGCGCGCACCGGCGACGATGCCGCCGCAAGCCTCGAGCTCTCCCGCGACCTGACCTTGGCGATCGCTGACTACGCGCCCGGCGCGGTCACGGTCGCAGGCAAGAAACTGTGGCGAAGCGAAGGCCTCGTCGTCCGCCAAGACCGCTCCTGGCCCCGCTACGGCTGGGCGGTGTGCGACGGCTGCGGCGGGTTCCGACACCGGCTGGAGGACGCCGGCGAGCTCTGCCCCTCGTGCGGCAGCTCCGCGACAACCCACGCCGGCCACTTCGTCGTGCCGATCTACGGCTTCGTCGGCACCGCTGCCGACACGCCCGGAGAGACGCGACCGCCGCGGCGGGCAATGATGGAGACGTTCTTCGGCTCCTATCGCGATGACCCACCACCGTTCGAGCCGGTGCCGGAGCTGAGCAACGGCACCGTTGTCGAGCGACGCTTCAGCCGTCAGGGCCGCATCACCGTGCTCAACCGAGGTCCGTTCGGCGCCGGCTTCCGGCTGTGCGAATGGTGCGGCTACGCCGAGCCCGTCGTCCAGGGCAAGAAGCCAAAGAAGCAGCACAAGCGGGTCGACCGGCCCGCCGTCGACTGCCGAGGCAAGCTGCAACTCGTACAGCTCGGCCACGAGTACTTGACCGACGTCATCGAGATCCGACTTAGCGAGCCGGTCGCCCATCACGAAGCAAGAAGCGCGCTGTATGCCCTGCTCGAAGCGTGCGAGGCGCTCGACATCGCACGCAGCGACGTCGACGGCACTCTGCACTACTACGAGGCCAACCACCCGGCCTTTGTCCTGTTCGATGCCGTCCCGGGCGGCGCCGGCCACACCTTGCGGATCGGCCATCGACTCCCGGAACTCTTGTCGGCAGCGCGGACGCGCGTTGAAAGCTGCGAATGCGGTCCGGAGACGTCGTGTTATAGCTGCCTGCGCGGCTACCGCAACCAGATCTGGCATGAGATCCTGAGCCGGGGTGCAGCGTTGCGAGTACTCGATCGCATCACCTCGCACCCGTCGTCGCCACACAGGACAGGCCACCGGGTCGGCCGAGCGGGTCTGATCTGAATTGGGGCTGTTGCGCAGCCTTTCGGTCGGAACCGCAGACCAGACCAGGGACCGGCTCTTCTCGATCACCTGCGACGTCTGGTGGGTGGTGGCGGTGGTGGCGTTGGCTCCGGCGGGCCGCTCGATAACTCCTAGCGTTTGAGTTGATGCCAGGCTCACGGAACCGGCGCCGTCAGCTTCAACCCGGCGACCAGGTACTGGTCCCTGTCGCCGGGCGGCTCCGCCGCGCCGCGCTACTCGGTTTCGTCGAGACCCGCACTGGCCGGGAAGCGGACATTCAGCTTGAGGACGGCACCCAGACTCGCGTGCAAGCGGTGGCGCTTCAGCGTACTCCCCAGCGCCGCGATCGCTGGTGGTGGCCGGAAAGTCATGGCATGCGTGTCGCTGTGATCACGCTCCTGTTCACCGCGATCGGCGCTACTGCCACGGTGTTCGCGGTCCTCAGCACGAGCGGTACGGGAGGCTCAACGACGAAGGCGCAAGCCGACCCGACAAGCGCTGTAAGAGCCGTTGTTGCCGACTTCGCGACGATAGATAATGTCTTGCCTCCAGATAACTTACTAGGTGACTGCATGAAGAGTCGCCACGGCCTATCTGCAACGGATGCGCTCACGTATTGCGATTCTAAGAGTCGTCGTGACGGCACGAGCGCCATAACAATCATAGATAGGGACATCGCCGCACTATCGTTGTATAGCGGCAGCTCAATCAACAGCATCAAGAGCGGTTTGGCCTCGATTCGGAACCTTGCAGATGAGATGTACAACAACTACTACATCCGGATTGGGTGGGCCGACGAGCACTGTCCTAGGACGATCAGCTTTCTCGATGCTTCAAAGGTCTCCGCCGCAGAGTTGCCGCGAGATCGGAGTGGCCATGTTCATTGCGCACTCGCAGTTCAGAGCGATAGGGCCTTCCTCGCTCGCGTTCAGCATTCAGACGACCCTATCTCTACGATTCTGCGCTCAAGAGTGCCTACGGCTCAGATCAACGTCTTTCTCGTCCCGGGCGGACGAGCAGTTTTGACTGCTTACCTCTTCGAGCTCGACAAGGCTCTGTATCGTGAAATGCTGAGAGATATGCAGGTCTTACTGCCGACCTTGCGAGCGGTTATAGGTGGTTAGTTCCCTGGGGCGGCGTAGACGCGAACCCCGTTGTCTCACTGGCAAGTCGCTCGGCTTGCGGCGCGTTAACGCCAATCGGCAGTCCGGATGATCCCGGTCCTCGATGGCAACTTGACGCTTGACGACTTCGTCCGCGGTCCCGGCCGGATCTGGTGCCCGGGAGTGGTGGGATCAAGCCGAGGCGGTCTCGCGCCTAGACGCGCTCTGGCGCGCGTGGGAGGTGCTGCGCTGCGACCCGGGCACGGGGCTGAGCGTCTGGTGGCGCGACCACTGCACTGCGACCATCACATGACCGTCCTGCTCGGCGCCGACGGCCCGGTCAAAGGCTGCGAGGACGGCCAACTCGCAACGCCCGCTCGACCTGCTACCCCACAATCCGCCGCCGCGCAACACCTTCCAACGCGACCGCGTTCCGCCTGTGCCGGCGTGACGCCCGGCGACACGCGACACGTCGCCGACGGCGAGCACCGCCGCGGCGGTGAAGGCGGCGGTACATCGGCCTAATGCTTCCGCCACCTCCAGTCGTTGTCGACGGCGACGTGCTGATCCACAACGTCGATTACGCCGTCGAGCAACGCTAAACCGGTGCTCTCACAAGTGAGGCGAGCCATGACTACATGGGCGTCTCCTCGATAGGCGCAGACGGAAACGCTAGTCGACCTCCAGCTGACCGATCTGGATATCAAGCCCTAGCAGCTCACCACCGGCGAGAAGCTCGACGAGCGCTTCCTCCTCCTTCACTTGCAAAGGCTCGCGAGGAGTTATCACAAGGGCTTGCCTGTGTACAGGATTCACGAGCTTTACGTCCGCACCGGGGAGCACGCGCTCGATCTCCTCTAGCGCTCGCACGAGGCGTGGGTTGCGCACTGCGCTAGCAGGGACAACTACAGCGACAGGTCCCTGAGCGGGGATCTCTCTATTCAAGCCCCTAACGGTCGTCAGGATTTCCTCTAGGAGGTCTCGCTCCGCGCGACTTGGTGCATCTCGGGAAGGCACGCTGTGAGCGGCTTCCAACCTGGCCTCAAGCCGTGGCCACCATACGCTGTATGCCTCCGCGAGCCTCTCGCCGGGCAAGGTCCTGCTGCAATGCTCATTGATGGATTTGAGCAGTTCGAGAACCCCCTCCTCTCGTATTGACAACGCCTGGAACTGTCCAAGCGGTTGCCGTACATCCGAAACCTTTAGGTCAATTACAAGGGGCACCACCCGGCTTGCACCAACCGCCTTCGCGAGCGCGCCAGCTTCGAAGTTGAGCCACGGCGCGCTTTGATTCTCAGCCGTCACACAGACAACCCCGAAGTTGCTCGATTCAAGCTCTCCGGAGATCTCCACCTGCCACCGAACTCCCGCAGCGATGTCCTTGCCGGAGACGAACGGCTCGACCTCGTTGATGACCAACGGCAGCCAATCACGGAGCGCCTCAGCAACCGCACGACTCTTGCCGCCCGACCAGCTTAGGAAGACCTTCATGTTGCGCAGCCTATATACCATCGACGTCTCTAGCGATCGATGTCCTCGTACGCGGTTAGCGTCAACAGTGCCCAGCCCGTGAGGACTACCGGCTCGCTGGTTGAGTTAGGCTCGCGGCTGGCGGTCGGGTCGAATGAACGGGCGTAGCGATGAGTAGCGGGGCTGGGGCGGCCAGTGGCGCCGTCGTGTTCTCTGAGCTACAGCCGCAAGGACGCGAGGTGGCGGGATCGGTTTCGGGTGATGCTCCCGGCCGTGGCGCGCGCTCTCACCGCGTTGCCGGTCCACTCCACGATCGCTTTGCTCCTCCGTTCGGCTCATCTCACGCGACTGCTTCGGCGACTAGGAGCCATGGTGGCGTCGCTACAAAACCTACCGTTTTGCAGGCAACTTCACATAATGAGGCTTATCGAGCGGAGTTATTGACAACCTCGGCGGCGGCCGGCGAGGAGTGCGTCCAGCTTGGGCCTGGGTCCGATCAGGGTGCTGCTCAACCATCAAGGCCGCGGCGTCGGACACGCGCTCATGCACACCGTGCTCGGCGCTGCAGATGCGACCGACGAGCCGCCGGTCGGCCGTCGCTCAACGAGGCCGACACGTCCTAGAAGGGCGAAGCCCCGCCATGACGACTTAACGGCAACCCGATCACCGTCGCTTTGGGCCCTAGCGATAGCCTAGCCTGCGCCATCGATGCCATCGAACGGCTGATGTGCGAAGACGTAAGCAGACGCGAGGCCACCGGCGGTAGAGATCACGAACACACAGATCACGATTGCCGGCGGAAGGGTGTCGCACACACCGAGCACTGCGATCAGTACTGCGTAGGTGATCGCAGTGACCACAACGCCTCCGAGTAAGGCGTACGAGAACCAAGTGACGAAGACGCGCTCCCGGTCCTCTGTATCAGGCCAGGTCGGTCGGTGTTGCGACAGCCAGCAGCCCGCAAGGAACAGGACCGCGACCAGAGATACCCCGAGGATGGTCGTCCATCCGGTCAACGTAGAGTCGCCATATCGCGCCTGCTGATAGTCCTGAGCACCGAGAACCACAAATAGCCCGAACAGAGGTAGCACTACGATCGTCGTGAACGTGCGTAGATGGGTTGCGATCGTCGTTAGCGGTTTCTCATTGGCCTGGCTCTTTTCAACACCGTCTGTCGGAGCATCGCTTCCGGAGTCCGCAGCCTGCAGCGTCTGTATGAGCGCATAGATCAGGAGGAGCCCGCACGCAACGAATCCAAGGCCCAAGACGAGTTCAGCGCTTGAGGACCGCCCGCTTGCGCCTTGGTGGGACGTTCCCGTTTGGGTGGCCAGGGGCTCCCCGCCAAGCGCGGCGTATAAGAGGCTCATAAGCGTGAGACTCAAGAAGGCAGCTACCAAGGCCTGTGCGGCATGGGCGAACCGTTTGACCGTCTTCCCCGGATCCTGGAGTCGGAACGTCACTAGCACGACGAGCGCCGTAAACGCGAAACCCGCCAAGACACCAGTCAGCGTGGAATACAGCCCTGCGGTGCTCTGTATGTTAAAAGCAACCGTGTGTTTGCACGACTCCATTTCCAACGCGACGGTACCAGCACGCCGCTTCACGGCCGGCGGCGACGGCGCGGACCACACGGGGTTTCGGTAGCAACGGCCCGGATTGCGTTCACGATCTTCGCCGTCGGCCTGCTCGCGCGCGACCGGGGGTGGGGCGAGGCCTGCGCGGCCGCGGCAGCCAGCTCGCGGCCAGCCTCGCCCTGGCTCGCTCAAACGGACGGGTGCAACACGCCAAGGCCAGCGATGAGATCGCGCGTGCGTCTACTACTCCCAGCTTCATGTCCGTCGGCGTGATCCCGAAGCCCGTCACGCGCATATCAGCGCCTCCGCCGTACCCCGCAAGCGAGGCCGGCGGAGAGTGCCCGATCTGGTGGAACACCGGCTGGTTCCAAAAGGAGGACGCCGCCTATGCTATGTCTCGGATGGCTATCCA
>Ga0335081_10006897_pt1 | contig 18116 bp, 16 predicted proteins | sample Lox_Sample_35_FD_206713 | JGI IMG/M metagenome (GOLD analysis project Ga0335081, IMG submission 206713) | Soil microbial communities from Loxahatchee National Wildlife Refuge, Florida, United States - Lox_Sample_3.5 | ecosystem: Environmental > Terrestrial > Soil > Wetlands | place: USA... | reverse complement strand
AGGACTACAGCGACAGCGGGGCGACGTGAGTGACCCGCGACGCCTGAGCGGCGTGCTATACCGGTCCGGTGGGAGCCTTGACCGAGATCGCGCCGGGAGTGCTCGTCGCGACGAGTTCCTACGCCGTGACCACTACGACCGTGGTGGTCGGGTCAGCCGGGGGCTGCCTGGTCATCGACCCGGCCGTCACCGTGGCCGAACTGACCGGGCTCGCGGGCGAGCTGGCCGCGATGGGGCTGCGGCCCGCGGCCGGCTGGTCCACCCACCCGCACTGGGACCACGTGCTGTGGAGCCGGGAGCTCGGGGACGCGCCCAGGTACGCCGCGCCCGCCGCCATCACCATCGCCGAGACCGAGCGGGACGGCATCCTCGACGGGGTCCGGAACGCCGTGCCCGACCTCGACCTGGAACTGGTGGGGCGGATGCAATCGCTGGACGCCCCGGCCATCCCGTGGGACGGGCCGGAGGCCCGGCTGATTGTGCACGACGGGCACGCACCCGGGCACGGCGCGGTGTTCCTGCCCGGCAGCGGCGTGCTGGTCGCCGGGGACATGTGGTCCGACATCGAGATACCGCTGCTCGACACCATCGCGGCGGATCCGCTCGGCGACTACCGCACCGGGATGGAGCGGCTGGCGTCCGTGCCCGGCGTCCGCCAGGTGGTGCCGGGCCACGGCCACGTGGGGGACGCCGGCGAGCTGCGCAGGCGGCTCGCCCTTGACGCCGCCTACCTGGACGCGGTGTCCGCGGGCCGGGCGTACGATGACCCGCGGCTGACGGCGGACTTCCCCGAGTGGATGCGGACCACGCACCAGGACCAGGTGCGGTACTTCCAGCGTTAACCGGCCGAACCGACCGCGGTGCTGTGGTCCGCTACGGGCAGCAGCAGGGCCGAGGGGTGCGCCGCGTCCAGCGCGATGTCGTACTGCGTGAGCACGAGCTCGTCGGCGACCGCGTCGACCTGCCCGTTGCCGGGGTTGCGGGCGAAGCGCGGATGCGCCCCGCCGGCCACCTGGAGCCGGATCCGGTGCCCGGGAGCGAACCGGTGCGCCGCGCCGGACAGGCTCACCCGCACCGGGCCCGACATCGGGTCATCCGCGGTCAGCCGCATGATGCCGTCGCAGACGTTGCGCGACCGGCCGCGCGGGTCCACGTCGCACAGCCGCACGAACAGGTCGGCATGGGGGTTGTCGCGGGTCACGGAGAGCTCGGCGGCGACCTCGCCGATGACCTCGACGGGCTCGCCCAGCGGATCGCTGCTGAACACCAGCACGTCCAGCCGCCGCTCGACCGCCCGGTTGTCGCGGCTCCCCGCGTTCACGGCCAGGATCGCGCCGCCGGGCGACGGCGTGGGATCGGCCGGGTCGTAGCGGAAGCTCGAGGCCGGGACGTCCGGCGGCGGCTCGGCGGTGCCGAGCGAGCCGCGCGCGCCGAGGTACCAGCGCTGCGGGGCGGTACCGGGCGGCGGCCAGTCGCCGATCTCGCGCCACTCCCCCGCGCCCTGGCCGCCGACCCAGATCCGCACCGAGTGGTCCGGCTCGCCGTCCGGGTGGCGTCCGGTCCGGCTCTTCGGGGCCAGTCCGGCGTACCGGTCGAGCCAGGCCAGGCTCTCGCTGACCGCGACGCCGCCCTGGGAGGTGATGTCCAGGTGGGCCCAGGGCCCCACCAGCATGCGCACCGGCACGCCGCGGTGGGCCAGCGTCTGGTACTGCTCGAGGGTCTGCTCGATGAACAGGTCGTGCCAGCCCCCCACCACCAGCACCGGAACCGAGATCCGGTCCAGCGCGGCGCCGCACTGCAGCGACGCCCAGAACGGGTCGCCGGGCTGCGGGTGCTCCAGCCACCTCTCGGACCAGGTCGGCTCGCGGCCGAGCAGGTCACGGTAGGCGTCCTGGACCGGCAGCCGGTCGAGGACCGGGCGCAGCCGCCGGCCGGCCGTGAACATGCGCGCCATCCCGGCCAGCATCCCGATGTTCTCCTGGTGCGTGACCAGGTCACTCCAGCTGACGTAGTTGTACAGGTCGAAGACGCCGTTGCGGTACGCGGTCCGGCTGAAGTCGTGCGGGCCCACGTGCACGACGGCCGCCGCCAGTTCCGGCGGCGGGTCCATGGCCAGCGCCCACTGCACGAACCCGAGGTAACTGGCGCCGTAGGTGGCCAGCCGTCCCTCGAACCAGTTCTGCCCGCGCAGCCAGGCCACGGTGTCGTGCCCGTCGGTGATCTCGTGCTGCATAGGCTCGAACTCACCGCCGGACCCGAACGTGCCCCGGACGCTCTGCAGCAGAACGTGATAGCCGCGTTCGGCGAGGATCTGCGCGCACTGCAGGGCGAACGGGCCGGTGCGCCCGTACGGGCAGCGGACCAGCACGGTGGCCGCCGACGCCACGCTGACCGGCAGGTAGTGGTCGGCGAGCAGCACCGCGCCGTCAGACATCGGCACGGCCAGGTCACGCTCGACCGCGACCCGGTTCCGCTGCGGCGGCAGCGACCAGGCCCGGGCCAGTGCCTGGCCGAGCGCGATCGCGCCCGGGCTCAGCGGGCGGGCTGGTACCGGCACATGCTTACGGTCGCTCTGCTGCCGCGTCGTACTCACCATATCCCGGCCCTTCGGCGCCATCTCCCGCCCGGACAGGAGATATTCGACAAGTACCCGCAAACGAGACACCTCTTTGTAACGCTCGCGCCCAGCCGGCGCAACCCTGCACGCCCGGGGGCAAGAGCAGCGGCGACTGCGAGCAGCTGGCGCCCGCCGCGCGTCAGGCGGCGGTGCTGCCGCCGTCGCGGGCGGCGGTGCTGGCGCGACTGGGCGCCATCTCGAAGACCGGCGTCACGGCGTCGCCGGTCTCGCCGGCCGGCTCCCCGCCGTCCCGCGTGTCGCCCTCCCAGTCCTCGTCTTGGTCCTCGTCGTCTAGGTTTTCGCCGGCGAGGTCGTCGTGCGCCGCGGCGGTCCAGCCGTAGGCGCCGCCGTCAGCCGCCGGATACGGGCCGGGCACCGGGCGCGGCGTGAAGAGCATCCACGCGCACGAGACGAGCAGCGCGACGAGGAACGCGCAGTAGATCCAGAACGCCGGGGTGAAACCGGAGCTGATCGTGAGCCCGATCTGCGAGGCCTGCGCGGCCGAGATCCCGAACTGGGCGGACGAGGCGCCCTGGCCGGCCTGCACCAGGGCCGAGACGGCCTGGGCCGCCATCGGGATGGCCGCCGCGGCGAGCAGCACCGCGCCGTGGCGGATGGGACGCCAGAGCGCGGCCACGATGACCACCGCAGCAAGCGCGAGCATGACGGCCAGGTCCCCGGCGATCACGAGTCCCGGGTTGTGGAAGGCGTTGCCCGCGATCAGCGACTGCGACTGCCCGGCCGCCGTCCGCAGCGTGAAGCTGTCCCAGGCCGGGGCGAACGCGGCGGCCACGCCGAGGCCGGCCAGTACCAGCATCATGACGGGGGCGAGTTCAGGGCCGCGCGGCCGGGCCAGCGCGTCCGGCTGCCCCGCCGGGCGGAGCAGGAAGGCCATCACCGAACCCGCCGCACAGGCGAGCCAGCCGAGAAGGGAGAGTACCAGGCCCGCGCCGCCGACGTTCCCGCTGGCCGTGATGGCCGTACCCGCGTCCGCGAGGAACAGGCCGAACGTGACCAGGCTCAGCCCCAGGCCGAGCAGCGCGCCCATCCGCAGGCGGGTGCCGCCGAGGAGGATGAGCACGGCACTCACGGCCCAGACGGCAAGGTAGACGACATGCGGGATGAGCTGGTCGGCCTGCTGGGCGAGGCTAGACCCGCCCAGGTACGCCGGGAAGAGCCCGGCGATCCCGAGGATGACGCCCACCCCGAGCAGCGCCGCCGCGGCGATGGCGCCCGTGCGCCCGCCGCCCGCGCGGCCCGCCGGGCCGGTCCGTGCCTGGCCGGGGTGCAGCGTGGCGCTTCCGGCGGACACCACCGGGGTCTCGTGGGCCGGCCGGACCTTCTCACCAGGCTCGTCTGTGTTCTGGCCGAACGGACCTGGGTTCTCGTCCACCCGGACGGTACCCGGGCCGGCCGGGGGGATCCGACGGCCCGCCGGGACGATCGCGCCCGGCGCCTCGATGCTGGCGAACCGGGTCCAGGCGGCGGACCAGCCTTCGGGAGTCTCGGGCCACCGGTCGAGCGGCGCGGACCGCGGCGCTCCGGTCGTCCAGACGCCGTAGAAGTCGCGCCCTCGCCCGATCTCGTATTTCGCTCCCCGGTAAGCGATGGTCACTCTGTCGAACACTGTCCAGCCCTTTCCCGCTGCTGTCTTGACCTGCAAACCTAGAGAGCCCGCCTGGAGGCCGGCTGAGCAGTCTCTCAAGCGTTGCTGACTCTTGGATCCGCGGTCGCGACGTAGCGGCCGGCTACCGGGCCAGGACGTAGGAGGGCCCGGGATGGGCGTGGTGGCGGGCCAGGTGCGGCGGTGTGCGCAACGGCTTTTCCTTGTAGACGAAGGCCCGGCGCAGCTCGGGATACGGCTCGCCGGGGCCGGCGAAATTGCGGCTCATGATGGCCAGCTCGGCGGCACGGTAGGCGGCCAGCGGTCGCTTCGTGCCGTCTGCGGCCAGCCGCCGGGCCTTGGCGGCCAGCCGGGCCGGGTAGCCGGGGCTGGCCGCCAGCTGCCCGGCCAGGGCGGCCACCTGGGCCCGGAACCCAGCCGGGTCGCCCGCCATGACCTGGTCGACCAGGCCGGACCGCAGCGCCGAAGCCGGGCTGACCGGCAGGCACATGCTGGTGAGCCGCGCCGCCTCCTGCGCCCCGACCCGGCGGGGCAGGGTGTAGGTCCAGTACTCCGAGCCGTGCAGGCCCATCAGCCGGTAATGCGGGTTCAGGACCGCGCCGGCCCGGCACCAGACCTGGTCGGCGGCGAGGGCGAGCATCAGGCCGCCGGCCGCGGCATTGCCTGCCAGTGCCGCGATCGTGAGCTGGCCGGTGGTGGTCAGGATCGCTTCGACCAGGTCATCGATGGCGTTGATGTTGCGCCAGGACTCCTCGGCGGGGTTGTCGGCACCCTGGATCGTATTCAGGTGGATGCCGTTGGCGAACATGTCCCGCGGGCCGCCGAGCACGATCACCTTCACGGGGCGGCGCTGGGCGTACCGGTAGGCGGCCAGCAGGCGCTGGCACTGACTGGTGCTCATCGCCCCGCCGGGGAAGCAGAATTCCAGGTAGCCGACGCTGCCGGCCTCGCGATAGCGGATCTGCTGGTAGGTGCGTCGCCCCGGCGGCAGTACCAGCGGAGCGGGAACGTGCGGCACGTCCGCCAGGAACCCGCCTAGCGCTAGCGTGGCCGGCAGCTTGAAGGTCTTCGGGCCGCCCGGTTCCGGACGGCGGCGTAGCTGCGGGATCCAGACCGCCCCGTCCGTGGTGGCCCGGCAGATCGCGCCGTCCCGCCGGGCCACGATCGTCCCGGGCGCTCCACGCAGCCGGTCGTCCTCATGCCCGCCGGCCAGGTAGTACTCGGCGCCGCCGATCGTGTCCAGGACACCGGGGCTGGAGTCGGCCGCCCGCAGCTTGGCCAGCACGGAGTCGGTGGGCTCGTCCTGCCAGTCGATCCTGCGGTCGGCCTGCCGGCACGGCCGGCGGCACTGCCCCCACACGTCGGGGCGGCTGTAGTCCAGCGGCTCGGGCCGGTACCGGCCGGACGCGAACCGGGCCACGGCCAGCAGCACCGCCTCCACCGCGGCGTCGGCGACCTCGGTGCGGTAGGCCGAACTCTTGGCGCAGCGGGGCATCGTGAACTCCGCGCTGGCCCAGATGTCGCCGGCGTCCATCTCGGCGTTGGCCTGCAGAACGGTGACCCCCCACCGTTCGGCACCGCCCATGATCGCCCAGTCCAGCGACGACGGGCCCCGGTCACCCCGAGGGCCCGGGTGGACGATGAAGCAGGGCCGGACCGACCAGATGTCCTCGGGAATTGCCGTGGTCAACATCGGCGCGATGACCAGGTCCGGGTCCCAGCGGCGGACCGCGTCCCGCACCACCTCGTCCCCGAGCGCCAGCTCGACCGACACCTCAAGCCCCTGGTCGGCAAGCTCGGCGTGCACCCGCTGCGTCATGCTGTTATAGGCGCTGGCCACCAGCAAGATCCGCATCAACGTCCCCCCTCGTCGGGCGGAGCCGGAAGGCCCCGCGCCGCAACCCGTTTCCACGGCAGATCACGGGAATGGTCCTGTAAGCCAGAGGGTGCCCGGCGCGATGCTGATACGCCAGGCAGCTCTGATTTATACCGAGGCGCCCCGACCACAGGCGCAGAACCCGTCCGCTCCAGCCCCCCGCCGGACCGGTTCCGTCAGCATATGTTGACGATGGCACCGGCGTCAGCTTATGCTGACGAATATGGAACCAGTACTTGAAATCGCCGAGGGCGCCACCAGTCATGACCCGGACGTCGGGCTGCGCGCGGTGGCGGCCCTGCGGGCGCTCGCCGAACGGCTGGAGGTCCTCCAGGTGCAGACCGCGCGCGAGCTCGGCTGGTCGTGGCAGGAACGCCTGGGCGTGACCAAGCAGACCGTGCACCGCAAGTACGGCCGGCGGATCGGGCGGCGCTGATGTTCGAGCGCTTCACCCAGGACACCCGCATGCTCGTCGTGCACGCCAGCGAGCACGCACGCAGGCTCGGGCACCGCTACATCGGCTGCGAGCACATCCTGCTCGCCGCCGTCTCCACCAGCCAGCCGGCCAGCGCGGTCATGCGCGCGCACGGCGTCACGCCGGAGGTGGTCGAGGAGGAGATCGTCCGCCGGGTCGGGCTGGGCGCGGGGGCCGGCCTGTTCGGCGGCCTGGACCGGGACGCGCTGGCCACCATCGGGATCGATCTGGACGCGGTGCGGACCAGGATCGAGGCCTCCTTCGGCCCGCAGGCGCTCAGCAACGCCGCCCAGGCGGCCTTCCCGGCTCGGCGCAGGCGCCCGGGGCCCCGGCCGCCCCGGCTGATGCGCGGCTGGCGCCGTAGGCGCCGGGCCCGGCGCCTACGGGCTTCCGCGATTCGCCCGCACCGTCAGGATCACGGCCGTGGCGATGACAGCCGCGCCCGCGATCCCGGTCGCGCTCAGCCGCTCCCCCAGCAGCAGGGCCGCGAGGATGGTGCCGGTCAGGGGCTCGAGCAGGGTCAGCAGGGCGGCCGTGCTCGCGGCGGCGGACCGCAGGCCGCGGAAGTACAGCGTGTAGGCCACGGCGGTCGGGCCGGTGCCCAGCGCGATCAGCAGGCCGATGGACGCGGGGCCGGGCCGGGAGCCGAGGCCCCCCACTGCCTGCGCCAGCGGCATCAGGGCCAGCCCGCCGAAGGTGAAGCCGAACCCGGTCACGGTGAGGTCGTCGAGCCCGGGCACCGGCCTGGCGGCGGTCAGGGTGACCGCGGCGAAGCCCGCCGCCGCGAGCAGAGCCATGCTCGCGCTGGCCAGGACCGCGGTCTCGCGGAATCCGGACGGCAGGCCGACCAGCAGGCCGAGGCCGGTCACCGCCAGGCCGGTGGTGGCGAACGCGAACCGGCCGGTCCGCCGGCCCGTCACCCGGTCCGCGCCGAGCACGATGACCGGGGCGGCGCCGATCGTGACCAGGGTGGCCAGCGGTACCGAGGTCAGCGACACCGCCGTAAAGTAGCAGCCCTGGTAGAGCGCGGCCAGCAGGCCGATGACGGTGATCCGGGTCCAGGCCGCCCGGCCGGCAGGCCAGCGCCTGCCGGTCACTGTGAGGAAGACGACGATCAGCCCGCCGCCGACCGCGAGCCGGTAGGCGGCGACGGAAATCGCGGACAGTCCGGCGGTCCGGCCGAGGAGGCTGCCGGTCAGGCCGCCGGTCCCCCACAACAGGCCGGATGCCACCAGATAGAGAAGGCCATTACCGGGCCGGCCGCGGGCGGCCGCGGGCACCGTGGTGAACGAACGCATCGGGAAATCGCTCCTGCGACGAGAAGGGAAGGGTCGCGGAAGCGGGGCGTACCGAACTCAGCCAGACGGCGAGCACTCGCCAGGAAGGGGAAGCGCGCGTCAGCTCAGCTCTTCACACGCTGAGCCCGGCGCGCGCGGGCTATCGCCCCGCTAGGAGCGGGGCGGCGGGGTGATCGGGAAACGCCAGTGCACGATGCGCATCGTATCCCAGCGCCGGCCGCCCGCGGAAATCGCGCGGGCCCAGTCCCGGGAACGTGCTGTGGTACCGCCTGCTCATCGGGCACGGGCCGAGAGGACGCGCTGGTCCAGCGTAGGATCGCGGTGATGCTGCTGACATTCGGGCACGGGGCCGCTACGGCCGAGCGGATGACCGAGCTGCTCCGGGGCGAGGGCACCGCCGTGCTCGTCGACGTCAGGACCGCGCCGGGCAGCCGCCGCCACCCGCACGTGGCGCGCGCCGAACTGGAGCGCTGGCTGCCCGAGGCCGGCATCGCCTACCGCTGGGACACGCGGCTTGGCGGGTTCAGGAAACCCGCTCAGGACTCACCTGACACCGCGTGGCGCGAGGACATGTTCCGTGGATACGCCGCGCACATGCGGACCGAGGGTTTCCTGGCCGCGCTGGACGAGGTGCTCGCCCAGGCCAGCGCCGACCCCACGGTGGTGATGTGCGCGGAGAGCCTGTGGTGGCGCTGCCACCGCCGGCTGCTCGCCGACTTCGTGACGGCGGCGCGCGGCGTGCCGGTCCGGCACCTGCTGCACGACGGGCGGACCGAGGAACACCGCCTGTCCCCCGGCCTGCGGCGGCGCGACGACGGCCTGCTCGTCTACGACGGGGGCCAGCCGACCCTGCTATGACGGGGTCAGCCCAGGTAGCGGCCGAAACCGCTGGTCTGCCAGGTCCCGCCGGCCGCGGTGATGGCGAAGGCCTCGTACCCGCCCAGGCCCTCCACCCAGTCGCGGGCCGCGGGCCCCATCGCGAAGGCCGCCGTGGCGTAGGCGTCCGTCTCGGCCAGCGTCGCCCCCACCACGGTGATGCTGGCCAGGCCGGCCGCGGGCCGGCCGGTGTGCGGATCAATGATGTGGGATCCGCGCTCGGCGACACCCGACGTGGCCACGGCGAAGTCCCGGCCGGCCACCACCAGCGCGAGCCGGCCCGGGCGCAGCGGGTCGGCGATCCCCACCCGCCACACCCGGTCGCCGGCGCACTGCACGTCGCCACCGCCGTTGACGCTGTGCTCGGCCGAGCCGGCCGCGGTGAGGATGGCCGCGGCGCGCTCGATGGCCCATCCCTTGACGTATCCGGAGGGGTCGAACGTGCCGCCCGGCGTGACCGTGAAGTACCCGCCGCTGCGCGCGCTGACGGCCGCGCACGCCTCGAGCACCTCGGCGAGTTCGGGTGCGCAGTCCGCGAGCGGCAACGCGCCGCGGCCGAACCGGCTGACGTCGCTGTCCTGCAGGTACGGCGAGAACGTGGCGTCCACCCAGTGCAGCCAGCGCACCGCCTGGCCGAGCGGGCCATCCGCACGCGGCTCCCCGGCCTGGGCAGGCACGTCGAAGGAGACGACCGTGCCCATCACGTGCTCGGCGTGCCTGCGCCGGCCTTCCCCGCCCTCCGCCACCACGGCTCAGGCGGTCTGGTCCAGGGCGCTCTGCAGCGACTGGATGTAACCCGCGCTGGTGTAGCTGGCGCCGGACACGGCGTCGATCTTGCCGCTCTGCGCCGCGAGCGTCTCGCTGATCAGCTTGGGGAAGGCCATCGCGCCGATCTGGATGTCGTGCAGCGTGTTCTGGGGCTGCACGAGGACCGCGACCTTGACGATCTTCCTGTTCTTCTCGATCAGCTGGATCTGGACCGGCCCGTACGCGGTACTGGCCGCGTTCCCGTCCACCGCAGTCTCCCCCGCGGGCAGGTTCTTGGCCAGCGATCCCTGCGGGAACTCCCCGGGGACGGTCTGCGTCTGCCCGCCCGACGACGAGGCGGATGACGACGAGGACGAAGACGAGGAGGATGAACTGCCGCCCGACCCGCCGGTCGTCGCCGCCACCGGGACGGACGGGACGTGCGACTTGAACGACAGCAGGGCCACGAGACCGGCGATGGTGCCGGTGACGGCCAGGATCACCCGGCGCATGACGGCGGTTCCTCTCCTTCAGAACTCGAACGACTCGAAATGGATACGCTGCCGCGGCACCCCGGCGGCGCGCAGCGCGCGGACCGCGGCCGAGGTCATGCCGGCCGGGCCGCAGACGTAGGCGTCCTGCTCGTCAAGGCCGGGCACCAGGGACCGCAGCACGCGCGGGGACAGCGGGTCACCGCCGATCTCGGCCCGGGTCCCGACCAGGTAGTGCACGGTCGCTCCGCGCGCGGCCGCGATCGCGTCGAGCTCCTCGCGGAACACGATGTCCCGCTCGCTGCTGGCGCGGTAGATCAGGGTGACGTGGCCGGGCAGCGTCGCGAAGATGAACCGCAGCGGCGTGATGCCCACGCCGCCGGCCAGCAGCACCACGCCGCGGCCCGAATCCTCCGGGGTGAACGCGCCGTAGGGCCCCTCCGCGAAGACGCGGGTACCCGGCTGCAGCCGGGCGAGCGCCTGGCTGTGGTCACCCAGGTTCTTCACGGTGATCCGGAGCATGTCCGGCCCGGGCGCGGCGGACAGCGAGAACGGGTGCGAGGACCACCACAGCGACCGGGTCAGGAACCGCCAGCGGAAGAACTGCCCGGGCGCGGCGTCCAGCTCGTCGAGCCGCCTTCCGCCGATATAGACCGAGATGACGCCCGGCCCCTCCGCCTTGACCCCCAGGACCTCGAAGCGGTGCCTGCGGAACGAGCGCAACGGGACCGCGACCCGGTACCACAGCACCAGGACGAGCACGGTCAGGTACATCGCGCTCCACCAGAACCGCGCGGCCAGGTTGCTGACGAACGACGCGCCGACGGCGAGCTGGTGGCTGAACGCCAGGGCGATCGCCAGGTAGGTGTACAGGTGGATGAAGTACCACGTCTCGTAGCGGACCCGCCGCCGCGCGGCGCGCATCGAGACGATGCCGATGCCGAGCAGCAGGAAGCCGGCCACGGTCGCCATCAGCACGTCCGGGTACTGGGTGAGCAGCGTGGCCGTCTCGCTCAGCACGTTGACGTGCGCCGTGGCCGCGTAGCCCCACGCGATGAGCAGGCCGTGCGCGACCACCAGGCTGACGATGTACCGGCCGCCCATGGCATGCCAGCGGGCCAGCTTGTCAGTGCCCAGGCCCCGCTCGAGCGGCGGCAGCCGCGACATCAGCGCGACCAGGACCACCACGCCGTACCCGCAGAGCAGGCCGAGGATCTCGCCCGCGCCGGTCAGCCAGCCGCCGAGCCCGTGCACGCCGGGCGTGCTGTGCCACCACAGGCCGATGACCACGACCGCGCCGGTGATGATGACCGCGAGCAGGCCGCGCTCGCCGACCCGGGCGGGCCGGTCTGCGGGCCGAACGGGTGCGGGTCTCGCCCGCGGACGGCGCGACGGCCCCGGCCGGGGCGCCGCCGGCGCCCGCCTGGGCCCCGGGTACGCCTCCGCACCGGCATGGCGAGCCTCGCCGGATCGCCTGGCAACGCTGGTCACCCGCGCCTCCCCTAGGGACGTCTAGCTGGATCGTATGCTCAGCCGAGCAGAATGGTCGCGTTTCCGGACGTGGACGGCCTTCCTGCCGCTCCCTGGTGGCTCCGCCCGCGGTCAGGATTCCGTCCTCATATCCCCTAGTTATGACTACGTAGCGCGATCCCGCACGGTTCAGCCGGCTCTTGTAAGCGCATCGTAAGCGGCCTCCCCGGCTGTCAACACAAGTTGACACCGGCGTGCTGTCAACATAAATTGACAACATGAACACAGCACCCGCCCTGGCGGCCGCGGCGGACAGCCCGGACCCGCGCACCGGGCTCCGGGCCGTAGCCGCCCTTCGCCGGCTGCTTGAGCAGCTCGAGGCGCTCCAGGTCGACAATGCCCGCGAGCACGGCTGGTCCTGGCAGGAGATCGCGGAGGTGCTCGGCGTATCCCGGCAGGCCGTGCACAAGAAGCACGCCCGCCGACCGGACCGGCCCCATCCCGCCCGCCGCGCGCGTGCACGCTGACCCGAGGGGACACCGACGATGTTCGAGCGATTCACCGACAAGGCCAGGGCGGTCGTGATCCTGGCCAAGGCCAAGGCCACCGAGCGCGGCGACCAGATCCGGCCGGTGTACATGCTGCACGCGCTGGCGTCCGCTGAGGGCGTGGCGGCCCGGGTGCTGGCCGACCTGGGTGTGGACGCGGACGCGGTCGAGCGCCAGCTGGACCGCACCGCGCCGCTGGGCAACCCGCTCGAGGCCGAGGCCACCAGCGGCGACGCCGAGGCGCTGGCCACGATCGGCATCGACCTGGACGAGATCAAGCGCAGGGTCGAGGAGAGTTTCGGCCCCGGCGCGCTCGGGCGCGTGCCGCCGCCCCAGGGCCCGCCCGGCTGGACCGGCCGGATGACGCTGACCCGCGAGTCCAAGCAGTCGCTCGGGCTCGCGCTGAAGGAGGCCCGCGCCCTGCGCCACAACTACATCGGCACCGAGCACCTGCTGCTCGGCCTGCTCAGCACGGCCCAACGCAACCACCGCGGGGACTTCACCCCGGATACGCTCCGCGAGCTGGGAATCGATCCCGCCCAGGTGAGGCAGCGAGTGCTCGCCGAGCTGCGGCGCGCGTCCGCGTTATCCCGGCCGCCCCAGGGACCTCACCCTGCCCCGTCGTTCCGTGCGCAGGTTGAGCGGAGCGGAACCGCCCGCGACTGGCGGGGCTCCCGTGACACCTGTGAGCCCTGCCGACCCCGGGCAAACAGCATGGATGGGACATCGTGGTCGTCTGGGCAGCATCGATGGGACATTGATGTCGTTTCCAGGTGGGCGCCGACACGGATCCGGCCGGCTTGGCGGGGCTGGTAGGGGTTCGTGAGCCTGACGGGGCATCCGGGGCGGGCGTGACGCTGGGCGGATACTTACTTACGGGTTAGATAGTGCTAACTGACAAGACAGGACAAACTTGCTTTACAGAGAGTGTCCATTTGAATACACAGAGCCATAACCTGTTCTTGGGGACATCACGGATAGGATATGAATAGATGCTAAGAGTAAGCGACGTTTGGGAGAGAGCACTCCACGCGCCCGCCGCCAAGCCGGGAGAGGTCATCGTGATCCGCTCCGGTGGCAGCTACGACGGCAGGCAGGGGATGAGCCTGGCGACCGGCGTGAGCAACCGGTCCGCGGGCGCCCAGGCCCTGTGCCTGCACCTGGTGACGATTCCCCCCGGAACTCGCGGCGTGCCGCACGTCCACGACGGGCACGAATCGGCCATCTACACCGTCAGCGGCGAAACCGAGGTCTGGCACGGCGAGGGCCTGCTGCAGCGCACCGTGGTCCACGCCGGCGACTTCATGTACGTGCCGCCGGGCACCCCGCATCTCCCGGTGAACCGCAGTGACGTCATGACGGTGGCCGTGGTCGCCCGTACCGATCCTCAGGAGCAGGAGAGCGTGCTCGTCATGAACCTGCCGCCCCACCTCGCCGAACTCGACGCCTTTCCCGTCGCCAGCCAGTAACCGGTCACGCTTCCCTCGATACCGCGCCCGCCCCTCCCGCCACCGCGGGCTCCGCACCCCTCCCCAGCGCCCCACCCGGGGGCGTAGGCGGTGCCCGCAGCAGGGGCGGGCGCGAGGCTTCCCGCGAGCCACTCCCCGCGAGCCAAGGAGGATGGGGAGGTGGGTGGGGCCCGGAGGCGAGCGGGAAAACAGGGAATCAGTCAGCGAACGCTTCGGGCGGGGGGCACGCGCAGACCAGGTTCCTGTCACCGTAGGCCTGATCGATGCGCCGCACCGGCGGCCAGTACTTGGCCCGGTGGTCCACGCCGGCCGGATAGGCCGCCTCCTCGGCTCCGTACGGGTGCTTCCACTCCCCCGCGATGAGCATCTCGGCGGTATGCGGGGCGTTCTTCAGCGGGTTGTCCTGGGCGTCGTACCCGCCGGAGGCCACCCGGGCGATCTCCGCCCGGATCGCGATCATGGCGTCGCAGAACCGGTCAAGCTCGGCCAGGCTCTCGCTTTCCGTGGGCTCGATCATGAACGTGCCCGCGACCGGGAACGACATCGTGGGCGCGTGGAAACCGTAGTCGATCAGCCGCTTGGCCACGTCGTCCACGGTGACGCCGGTCTGGTGGGCCAGCGGGCGCAGGTCGATGACGCACTCGTGCGCGACCAGGCCGTTGCGCCCGGTGTAGAGCACCGGGTAGTGCGGCGCCAGCCGCCGGGCCACGTAGTTGGCGGCCAGCACCGCCACCTGCGTCGCCTGGCGCAGCCCGGCCGCCCCCATCATCGCCACGTAGGCCCAGGAGATGGGCAGGATGCCCGCCGAGCCGTAGGGCGCGGCCGCCACCGGCCCGATGGCGCCGCGTCCGGGCAGGAAGTCCGCCAGGTGCGCGCGGACGGCGACCGGGCCGACGCCCGGGCCGCCGCCGCCGTGCGGGATGCAGAACGTCTTGTGCAGGTTCAGGTGCGACACGTCGGCGCCGAACGACGGCAGGGTGGCCACCCCGACCAGCGCGTTGAGGTTGGCCCCGTCGATGTATACCTGGCCGCCCGCGGCGTGCACGGCGACGCAGACGGCGCTGACGTTCTGCTCGTAGACGCCGGCCGTGGACGGGTAGGTCAGCATGACCGCGGCGACCTGAGCGCCGTGCGCGTCGAGCTTGGCCCGGAGGTCGCCGAGGTCGATGGCGCCGTCGGCGCCGCACTTGACCACCACCACGCGCAGCCCGGCCAGCACCGCGCTGGCCGCGTTGGTGCCGTGCGCCGACTCCGGGATCAGGCAGACGTCACGCGCGTCCTCGCCTTGCGAGGCGTGGTAACCCCGGATCGCGAGCAGGCCGGCCAGCTCACCCTGGGAGCCGGCGTTCGGCTGGACGGACACCGCGTCGTAGCCGGTGAGCCTGGCCAGCCGCAGCTCCAGCGACTCGATCAGCTCCAGGTAGCCGCCCGCCTGCGCGGCCGGCGCGAACGGGTGCATCCCGGCGAACTCCGGCCAGCTGATCGGCTCCATCTCGGCTGCGGCGTTCAGCTTCATCGTGCACGAGCCGAGCGGGATCATCGACCGGTCGAGGGCGATGTCGAAGTCGGCCAGCCGCCGCAGGTAGCGCAGCATCGAGGTCTCGCTGCGGTGCTCGCGGAACACCGGGTGGCTGAGGTACGCCGAGGTGCGGCGGAGCGCCGGGGGCAGCAGGTCCGGTTCGCCCTCCGGCCAGCCGCCGGAAAGCTGCACGTCATCGGCGCTTTCCAGGCGGCAGATGGCGGCGATGAGCTCGCGCAGCCGCTCGTCGGTGGTGGTCTCGTCGCAGCTGGCCTGGAGCGCGCCGTCCGGCGCGAGGTAGAGGTTGTACCCGGCGACGCGGGCGCGCTCGGCGGCGGCCGCCGCCTCGTCGCGTCCGCCCGCGAAGGCGATCCGGATCGTGTCGAAGAAGTCACCCGGCTCCGTTCGGTGCCCGAAATCGCGCAGCGTCGCGGCGAGGACTGCGGCGCTACGGTGCGCACCCCGGGCGATGGCGGCCAGCCCGTCCGGGCCGTGGTACGCGGCGTACATGGCCACGGTCACGGCCAGCAGGACCTGGGCCGTGCAGATGTTGCTCGTGGCCTTCTCACGGCGGATGTGCTGTTCGCGGGCCTGCAGCGCGAGGCGGTAGGCGGGCCGGCCGTCGGCGTCCACCGACACCCCGACCAGCCGGCCGGGAAGCTGGCGCTTGAGCGCGTCGCTGACCGCGATGTAGCCCGCGTGCGGCCCGCCGAACCACAGCGGCACGCCGAACCGCTGGCTGGAGCCCACGGCCACGTCCGCGCCCGTCTCACCGGGCGGCTTGAGCAGGGTCAGCGCGAGCAGGTCGGCGGCCACCGCGGCCAGCGCCCCCCGGGCGTGCGCCGCCTCGATCAGCGGCGCGGGGTCGCGGATGACGCCCGAGGCGCCCGGGTACTGGAGCAGGACACCGAACAGGTCCTGCTGCCCGGCGATGGTCTCGGCCGTCACCGGCCCGACGACGAGGTGGATACCGAGCGGTTCGGCCCGGGTCCGCAGCACGGCCAGGGTCTGCGGCAGGCAGTCGGCATCCGCGAGGAACACGTGGCCCTTCTTGACCCCCCGCCGGGCCAGCGTCATCGCCTCGGCGGCCGCGGTCGCCTCGTCGAGCAGCGACGCGCCGGCCCACGGCAGCGCGGTCAGGTCGGAGATCATGGTCTGGAAGTTCAGCAGCGCCTCGAGACGGCCCTGGGAGATCTCCGGCTGGTACGGGGTGTACGCGGTGTACCAGGACGGGTTCTCCAGCACGTTGCGGCGGATCACGGCCGGGGTGACCGTATCGTAGTAGCCCAGGCCGATCATCGACGTCAGCACGTGGTTACGCCCGGCCATCCGGCGCAGTTCGGCCAGCGCCTGGTTCTCGGTCAGGGGATCGGGCAGGCGCAGGCCGGGAGGCGGCGTTCCCTCGGGCAGGGCGGCGGCGGTGAGCTCGTCGAGCGAGGCGTACCCCAGGCTGTCGAGCATGTGCCGCTGCTCGGCTGGCGTCGGGCCGATGTGGCGAGCGGCGAAGTCTGTCATAGGAGCCTCCCCGGAACGAGCGCGATCGCTGGCTGGCTCCCCGTCTGTCACGGCGCCCGCGGACGATGGCCCGCAACCGCTCCAGAGGTGCCTATCCCAGCCGGTTCGTGTGCCTGAGAGGTTCCGGGGATGTTGCCCCTTCGGCGCCCGCGGCTTACGCGGAGACTCTCCCGGCCGGTGTCATCGGCAGCTGCGATTTTACCCCACCGGGGACCAGATTGTGGGACGCGCCGCTTAACCGGGTCAGCTGGTGCGGCGCAGGCGGCGCTTGGCCAGGTCATCCTGGCCGGGCGGCACCGCGACGAAGCCGTCCTCGGCCCGGACGGCCGGCAACTCGGCCAGGTCGCCCTCGACCTCGCGCCAGACCCGGCCGAGCGCGATGCCGAACACCCCCTGGCCGCCCTGGAGCAGGTCCACCACCTCGTCGGTGGAAGTGCACTCGTAGACGCTGACCCCGTCGCTCATCAGCGTCACCTGGGCCAGATCGGCGCTGCCGCGGTCGCGCAGGTGCTGGACCGCGGCCCGGATCTGCTGCAGCGAGATCCCGGTGTCGAGCAGCCGCTTGACTACCTTGAGCACGAGGATGTCGCGGAAGCTGTACAGACGCTGCGAGCCGGACCCGTGCGCGGCGCGCACGCTCGGCTCGACCAGCCCGGTGCGGGCCCAGTAGTCGAGCTGGCGGTAGGTGATACCCGCGGCGGTGCAGGCCGTGGGGCCTCGGTATCCCATCTCCGCGGCAGGGCTCTGGGGGCTCTGGGCACTTTGGGGACTCTGGGACGAGGCCGGGGCAGCCGGCTGACCCTGGGCATCGCCACCGCTGGGCAGGCCGGGGACCTCGCTGTCGTCGAACAGGGTGCCCTGCGAGCCGTCGTCACCCCTGGTTACCGCCACGCCCACCTCCACGGGAGCTGACTACCCACGGTACTCGCACCGTAAGCCGGGCCGGGTGGCGGCGTCAACGACCACGCGCGGCGCGTCGCGACATTCCGGCGGCTCCGGGCCTGAAGGGGTATGCCCGGTGCGCGGCCGGTCAGGTAGCCCGGCCGAAATCCTCGGGCGAGATCGTGTCGAGGAACTCCCGGAACTTCTCGACTTCCTGCTCGTTATCTTCCTGCTCATCGGGGATGGCCACGCCGGCCTCATCCAGGATCTCCTCGCTGGCGAAGATCTGCGCGCCGGTGCGCAACGCCAGCGCGATGGAGTCGGACGGCCGCGCGCTCACCTCCGCGCCGTTGGAGAAGACCAGGTCCGCGTAGAAGATACCGTCCCGGAGCGCGGTGATGTTCACCGTGCGCAACTGGACGTTCAGCACCTCCAGCACGTCACGGAACAGATCGTGCGTGAGCGGCCGAAGGGAAACCATGCCCTGCTGGGCGAAGGCGATCGCTGTCGCCTCGACCGCCCCGATCCAGATGGGCAGGTACCTATCCCCCTGCGCCTCCTTCAGCAAGACGATGGGGCTGTTCGATGGCATCTCGACCCGGACGCCGATGACCTCCATCTGCCGCACTACAGCTCCGTCCTCACGTGCCTGGGGAACCTCTGCTTGGCCACCACTCCCTTTGCCAAGGTACACCCGTAATCGCCCGGA
>Ga0335081_10006896_pt1 | contig 18117 bp, 12 predicted proteins | sample Lox_Sample_35_FD_206713 | JGI IMG/M metagenome (GOLD analysis project Ga0335081, IMG submission 206713) | Soil microbial communities from Loxahatchee National Wildlife Refuge, Florida, United States - Lox_Sample_3.5 | ecosystem: Environmental > Terrestrial > Soil > Wetlands | place: USA... | reverse complement strand
CCACCGCGTGCCGGTGGCGCTGTTCCTGCTGCTGATCGCCGGAACCTGGCCGATCGCGCCGCTGACGCGCCGAGCGGCGCTGGTGGTCGGTATCGCCGCGGCCGGCATTTTTGCTACGCGGATGGCGGTAATCGAAGCCGTGTGGTTGAAATCAAACGCGATTTACGCGGCCGATTTCTCGGCCATCGATGCGTTGCCACGCGGCGCCAAGCTCGCGGTCGCCTTCCCGCCGTCCGAAATCAGCGCCGAGGGCATTCCGCAGCTGCACGTCGCCACCCTGGCGGCGGCGCGGCGCGCGGCTTTCGTGCCAACCGTGTTCACTTACGCGTCGCAGCAGCCTCTGGCGCTGCGCCCGCCCTATGACGCACTCGCCGCTGCGACTTCGCCGGCAGCACTATGGGCAGCGTTTGTCGATCGCCGCGCCGCTGCGCCGCAGGCCGCGATCATGTTGCGCGATTACGATTTCGTCGCGTTCGCCTCCCGCGCTCCATTTGCCATGACATCATCGCCCTGCCTCGAAAAACTGGCCTCGCCCGCGACCTTTCAGCTTTTCGCGGTACGCCACGACCGGGATTGTTTCTGATCAGCGGCAAAGCGCCGGCCAATGGCGGGTGCGCTGCCAATGCGACAGCGGTATGCCGGCCGATGGCGGCCAGCTCGCAACCACATTCCAGCCGTCCGGGCCGTGCCTCATCAGCGCCACGACCCCCTGGGGCAGCCCCCCGATCCCCTCCGAGGTACAAGTCATCGCCGCCAGTTCGTAGCCTGCAGCGGCTGCCGCATCGAGCGTCGGCGTGTCGGCGTGATCGTACAGGGCAATTTTGAGGTCGCGACGGCGAGGGGGTGCGCTCGCTAGATAGGCCTCGATCAAATCGCCAATCTCGCCGTTGTCGCCCGGCAGGAGCAGCGCGAGCCTGTCGCCGTCCTTGAGGTACGGTTTGAGCTCCTCCGCGATATCCCAGACTATTGGCTGCGGCATCTCGATGTCGAAGCGCAGCCTTTCGGCCAAGGCGACAGGCGCCAGCAGCGCCAGGCCAATAGCAAATGCGCCGGCGTAACGTCGCGACCGCTGGCCGAACCACCGGGCCGGGGCGAGTTCGCGCGCGGCCAAAGCGAGCGCCAGCATGAGTATGAGCGCGAGATGGGTGTTGTAGCGGAAGTAGGAATGCGCCTCTTCGCTCATCAGCGCCGAGAAGTGCGCAACGTAGGTAACAACCAGAAAACCGTTATAGAGAACAAACGCGACCAGGTTGAACGCGAGAAAGCGGCTCGCAAACGACCACTGTTGGCGGCGCAGTAGCAGCGGTACGCAGCCCATCGCAACGGCCTCGGCGAGAAAATAGGCGGGCTTGTGGGCGATCGCGGCGGCGATGCTGGCGAAGGTAGCGGGCAGAACCTCCCAGTGCCATTCGCTGAGCGGCAGCGGCTTCAGTTCGGCGACGCCGGCATACAGTACGTAATAGCGCCACGCGGCGTAAAGCAGCGCTGCCGGGAGCAAGACTGCCGCCGTTTCCGCGAGCGTACGGCGCCATGGCGCGGCGCGCGCCATGGCGCCAACGACAACCGCAGCGCCCATCAGAGCGAGCACCAGGCCGATCCCCGATTGCTTGACGTTGATCATTGCCGCGAGAATCAGTGCCAGCTCGATCCGACTTCTGCCGAGCCGAGCCGTCTCGTGCTCGTCCTGACCATCGACGAACAGGCAAGCGGCGAGCAGCGCCGTGATCGCCAGCCCCGTCTCGCCGTAGGACGAGAAGTGGAAGCGCGGGACAAAGCCCGGGTTGAGCAACGTCACCAGAAGCATGCCAAGCGCAAGTAAAGTCCACGACGGCGCCTGGTCGGGTCGCGCCAAGACTCGGGCGACGGCCAGCCCGGCTACGAGTTGGAGCATGACGTTGACCAGGGACATCCCCGGCGCCGGATAATCATGCTCAATCAGCGAGCCAAGAAATGCCAGGAACTGCGTGTTGTATGGCGCCGCCGGATAGAGCGAGAAGCTCGGCACCGAGATCGCGGTCGGCAGGTAAGCGTGATCAGCGAGATAATCGGCGTTGGGCAAGAGGTTAAGAAAGGTATCGACTTGCGACGGCCGTACCGGAGCCATCACGGCCCAGAGCGGCAAGGTCAGCAGCAACACGCGTCCGAGCACCACCCAGTCCGCCCGCGTTACCCGCCGACCCGGCAGTAGCTGCGCGGCAAGTGCCGCTGCCAGAACGGCCACTGCCGGCACTCGCAGGCTCACCGACACGAACACGCCCCATACCGTCAGCACCACGCACAGCACGCCCCAGCCGGCGGCGATGCGATATTCGGGAGCGGCGCGAGAGCCGCAAAACGCGGTCCCGACGAGGAGCAATCCGGCGCTGATCCCCCAGGTGATGACAATGGCGAGGATGTTCTCGGACCCGGGGACATAGAGCGCCATCCGGCGATACTAGCGATGGAGCCGAGCGTTGACACGCCGCGGCATTGACGGTCTCTTGCGCGCGATGGGTGTCGCGCAACACGGCAATAGCTTGCTCGAAATGGCTGGCGGCAATGCGTCCAACGGTGCGCCGGAATTGTGCGTCGTGGTGCCGACCTTCAACGAGCGCGACAATGTGCCGGTCCTCGCCGCGCGCCTCGCGAACGTGCTCGACGGCATTGCCTGGGAGGCGGTCTTCGTCGATGACGACTCGCCGGACGGCACAGCCGAAACGGTCCGCTCGCTAGCGCAGCGCGAGCCGCGTTTGCGCTGCCTGCGCCGACTCAACCGCCGGGGGCTGAGTTCGGCCTGCGTCGAAGGCATTCTCTCGACCTCAGCGCCTTTCATCGCCGTGATTGACGGCGATCTCCAGCACGACGAGGCGCTGCTGCCGCGGATGCTGCGGCGATTGCAGGACGGGACCGAAGACCTGGTGATCGCCAGCCGCTATGTCGGGTCAGGGCGGGCGGACGGTTTGTCCTCGCAAGGGCGCAAACGGCTGAGCCGAGCCGGGGCGCGGCTCGCGCGGCTGGTCACAGGGATTGAGCTCAGCGACCCGGTCAGCGGCTTTTTCATGCTGCGACGCCCCGTGGCTGACCTAGTCGCCCCACGCCTTTCCGGGGTCGGCACCAAGATCCTGATCGACATTCTGACCGCGGCGCCACGGCCCCTGTCGGTCGCCGAGATGCCCTATCAGTTCGCGGCGCGCCAAGCCGGCGAAAGTAAGCTCGACGCGCTCGTCGCCCTCGAATACGCAATGTTGCTCCTAGAGAAGCTGACCGGTCGTTATGTCTCTTCGCGACTGCTGATGTTCGGGCTAGTCGGTGCATCGGGCGTACTCGTCAATCTCGTCGCGCTACGCCTGCTGCTTGGGGTGTTTGGCATCGGTACGAGCGGCTTTGTCCGCGCCGAGACTCTGGCGACCGCGGCCGCGATGGTATCCAATTTCCTCCTCAACAACATATTGACCTACCGCGATTACCGGCTGGCCGGGTGGCAGGCGGTTCGCGGGTTGGTGTCGTTCATGGCGGTTTGCAGCCTCGGCGCGCTGGTCAACATCGCGATCGCGCGGGACATCTATGCTGAGACTGCGCTGTGGGCTCTTGCCGGTATCGTCGGCGCTGTCGCCGGGGCGCTGGTGAACTACTCGCTGACCTCGGTCTTCACCTGGCGGCGCCGCGCCTGAGGCCATTTACAAGCCGAGCAGCGCGCGCTTCGCGGCGAATTCGTCATCGGTCAGGAGGCCGGCGTCGCGCAATTCCTCGAGCATGCGCAGATGCGCCGTTTGGTTCGGGGCGCCAACGGCGACCACCCCGCCGATCGTCAGCGCGGCCGGAACACCACCCTGGCGCAACAGTACAAAGACAAAGCCAGCGGAGAGCGCCGCGAGCAGAAACAACAGACCATAATAGGGCGAGCCGGTGACGAGATCGTAGAGCGCGCAGACCAACAGCAGCGCCGCGCTCGCCACCGCCGCCGAGCCGGCGGTCACCACCGCGACCAGCTGCCGGCAAACGAACCAGTAGAAAATTGCAGCCACGGCCAACATCAGCAAGACACCAAGAGGGTCGCCACGAACCGCGAGCAGGATCGCGATCAAGACATCGATCGCAATCGCGACAAGAACCGAGTAGGTCAAGGTTTCAGGCAGATTTGGAACCGTGACGTGCAGCATCGGTACCTCTCCGTCAACCTATTGCTTGGCAGGAGTGAGCGTGTCCTGCTTGAGCTCAAGGCGCTCGATATTGGCCTTCGCCTCGGCATCAGCGTCGCTGCCGGGCGCGAGCTCCGACACCCGTACCCAATCCTTGCGCGCGCCGTCATTGTCACCCTTCAGGCGGAGGATGTCGCCGCGCTCGAGCAATGCCGCCACCGAGTCCGGCGACTGCCCGACCGCCCGGTTGATGTCGGCGAGGCCGTCATCGAGCTTGCCGAGTTGGCGATAAGCAGTAGCCCGATATATGAGAGCGGTGAGCCGGTTCGGGTCGGCCTTCAGCACGCGGTCGAGATCGGCGAGCGCCTTGTCGTACCAGCCTTCGCTGCCGGCCGCCTCGGCGCGGTCGGTCAGGATGTCCGGGTCGTCGGGCAATAGGCCGAGCGCGGCGGTATCGGCGGCATAGGCGCGCGCCGGGTCGCCGGCGAGCAACCAAGCCTGGGACGCCTGGTCGAGCACCTCCGCGCGAAGCGAATTGGGCGCATGAACCATCGCTTGAGCCAGAGCTTCGAGCTTCGTCGCCCCTTCCTTGTATTGCTTCAGCCCGATCAGCGCGACCGCATAGCAATGATCGGCCGGGTGCGCACCGCCACGGCTTTGCCAATGCTCGGCCAGATCGCGAGCCGCGCCGGGGTCGCTCTTGGCTAGGGCAAGGCAACGCTCGTAGGTTGCCGCGTCGGTCGCGGCCGAATGCGGTGGCTCTGGCTTGGCGTGCTGAGCGTGGGGCGGAGGCGGGGCTGGCGTTGACGGCGCGGCAGACAACGGCGGACCAGCAGGCTCTGGCGGTGCAGCGAACAGCGCCGCGGGCCCGAAGGCAATGCCACACGCTGCCAGCAGGCCTATCAGGGCCGCTTGTCTCATCCCTATCCACATCGCCGACGCGTCCTAGACATCGATAGCATACTCCGCGACCGCGCCGAACCGGCAGGGCGCGTAGCGGATTATTAAGGGTATTCGATTATCCGCTCTAACCTGGAGGGCCGCGTTCAGGCTGGGTCCAGCGTCAGGAAGCCGAGACGCCAATGCGATTGCCGGAAACTCGCCGTCAGAGCCCTAAAGCAGGCCGAAGTCTTGCAGCCGCTGCCGCTGTGCTGGTCGCGATCACGGTGGGGATCGCCTGTGTGACGATCTGGAACCTGCGCCGCGATGCGCTGGCCCGGGCGGAGGAGGAAACGAACAGCGTCAGCATTCTGCTGGCCGAGCAAAACGCCCGCCTCATGCAAGCAACCGACCTAGTCCTGCAAGAGATCAAGGAAATGGTGGTCGCCGCGGGCGTCCGCACGCCGGCGGATTTCTCAGACTTTATGGCCACGGAGCAGGTTCATGATTTTCTTGTGGGCCGCCTGCGCAACCTGCCTCAGGCCGATGCCATTTCGCTCATTGACAACAGCGGGAAAGTCATCAATTTCACGCGGGCTTGGCCCGTGCCCGCCATCGACGCGTCTAAGCGCGAGTACTTTCAAGCCCTGCGCGACGGCGACAAAGCCGAGACTTACGTCGGGACGCCGTTTCAGAACTCGACGAACGGCGCCTGGGACATCCCATTTGACTGCCGGGTCAGCAATGCCAGCGGTCAATTCCTCGGCGTCATCAATGTCATGGTCGAAGGCCGCTATTTCGAGGAGCTGTACCAGAAGCTGGCGACCCGTGAAGGCGAGTCGATCGCGCTGTTTCGGCAAGACGGCCCGCTGCTCGCTCGCTACCCGCACATCGAAAAAATGATCGGCCAGAAGCTGCCGCCGGGTTCGCCCTGGTACCGCTTCGCCGCAACAGGGGGGACTTATCGTACCATCGGCGGTTTTGATGGGGTCACACGTATCGTTTCGGTGCAATTACTGGACAATTTTCCGCTCCTCGTTTCGGTCACCAACTCGCAGGACGTGGAGCTTGCCGATTGGCGCCGCCAGTCGCTCCTCATCGGGATTGGCGCTGGCTGCTCGGTCATCGGCCTGGGAATTTTCTTGTCGATGCTGCGCTGGCAGTTTCGCAAGCTCGAACGATCCGAGGCGACGCTTGTCGAACAAGCCGGGGCGCTGCGAAAGAGCGAGGCTCGGTTCCGCGACTTCGCCCTGGCTTCGTCAGACTGGTTTTGGGAAACCGACGAGCACCATCGCTTCACTTACCTGTCGGAAAATGTCATGAAACTGGCCGCCCGACCAGAAGAGTATCTGGGCAAGACGCGTTTCGAGAACGCCGCCGACACCGACACCGAACCGGGAAAATGGCGCGAGCATCTGGCGCGATTGGATCGGCATGAGCCGTTTAACAACTTCGTTTACACCAGGCAGGTCCCCTCCGGGGAGCTACATACCGCGACCACCAGCGGCACCCCGCTGTTCGATGACGCGGGGCGCTTTGTCGGCTATCGCGGCACCGCGCGCGATATAACGCAGCAGGTTCGAGCCGAGCGCGAGCTGCGCCAGGCGAAGGAGGACGCCGAAGCCGCGAACCTGGCCAAGTCCCAATTCTTGGCGAATATCAGCCACGAGCTGCGCACCCCGCTAAACGCGATCATCGGCTTTTCGGAGATGGTCGAGCAAGGCCTTGCCGGCCCAGTCGGCCCGAAACAACGCGAATACTCCTCTCTCGTCCTACAAAGCGGCCGGCACCTGCTTAAGGTCATCAACGACATCCTCGACCTTGCCCGCGCCGATGCAGGTAAATTCGAGCTCCACGAAGAAGTGGGCGTCGACTTGCGGAACGTGATCGGCACGTGCCTTTCGCTGACGAAGCACCGTGCCGACGCCAGCGAGGTCCAGCTGCTCACAGAGATCCATAAGCAACTGCCGCTCATCGTAGCCGACCCGACGCGGCTAAATCAGATTCTTCTCAACCTGGTATCGAACGCCATCAGGTTCACCAAGCCCGGAGGCTGCGTGACCGTCGCCGCGCGCTGCGCGGAGGAGGGCGGCGTCACACTGGAAGTGCGCGACACTGGTTCTGGCATGACCGCGGACGAAATTGAGGTCGCCATGGAGCCCTTCGGTCAAGTCGATGCGCGGCTCGCGCGAGAGCATGAGGGTACCGGGCTCGGGCTGCCGCTGGCGCGACGATTGGCCGAGCTGCATGGCGGCACCCTCGATATCATCAGCGAGAAGGGTGCGGGAACGACGGTGACGGTGACCCTTCCGGCGGAGCGGGTGATTTCTGACCTCGCCGGACGGCGAGCCTAGCACGACACTTTTGCCTATTTGCTGCGGGCCGCCGGATGCTCCGGTGCAACGAATGCCGGCGACGTTGCGGTCGAAATGCCGGCAAGGCTACGATAGCAGCGCGAGGGAGCGACAAGAACCAAACGTGACGACCATTGGCATTTGAGGGTCTGCGCCGCGCGGGCGGCGGTTTCGGCAACATTGCGCACGCGCTCTCGCATCGCAATTACCGTGTGTACATCAGCGGCAACGCGATCCAGCTTGTCGGCACCTGGATGCAGCGGGTGTCGGTCGGCTGGTTGACCTGGACACTTACTCATTCGGGCGCCTGGTTGGGCCTCATGTCGATGGCCGAATTCCTGCCGGTGCTGTTTGTCTCGCCGCTCGCCGGAGTGCTGGCCGATCGGAAGGACCGCGTCGGGATCATTCGCGTCACCCAGCTTTACGGCTGCTTTACCGCGACCTTGCTGGCAATCCTCGTCGCCACCGGCTTCATCTCGAGCCATGTCCTGTTCGCGCTGGTCCTGCTCCTCGGCATCAACCAAGGCATCGCCCAGCCGGCCCGGCTGGCGCTGATTCCGACCCTGGTTGACCGCGAGGCGCTGCCCTCGGCGCTAGCGATCAACTCAATCGTGTTCAACGCGGCCCGGTTCATCGGCCCCGCTGTTGCCGGCGTGTTGATCGCGCGAGTTAACATCGCCGCCGCCTTTGCCGCCAACGCGATCACCTATATTGCCTTTCAGGTGTCACTGGCCAATCTGCGGGACATCCCAGCTTTGCCGATGCGGGCGGCGCAGAACGCGATGAGAGCCTCGCTCGAAGCCTATTCCTACGCCAGCCGGCACCCCGGCATCGCGCCGATGCTGATGCTGTTCGTGGTGACGACGGTCGGCACGCGCGGCTTCATCGAGCTGTTCCCGGGCTTCGCCGACGGCGTATTCCACCGAGGTCCGCAAGGTCTGGCGATGCTGACCTCAACCGTCGGCCTCGGCGCGATCTTCGGCGGGCTGTGGATGCTCATCCGCTCGCAGATCAGCGGGCTCACGACCATTGTGCTTGCCAACACGCTCATCATGTCGCTGGCGATAATGGCCTTTACCGCGACGGACAACTTCACGATGGCGCTGCCTTGCGTCTTCGTCGCCGGGACCGCGATGGTGATCACCGGGATCGGCGCGCAAACACTGATCCAGGCCTCGACCGACCGTAGCATGGCGGGGCGGGTGATGGCGCTTTACGGAATGATCTTCCGCGCCGGCCCGGCATTGGGCGCTGTGGTGATGGGCACGGCCAGCGAACATTTCGGGCTCCGGCTGCCGCTGGCAATCGGCGCCGCCGTATCGTGCCTGTGCTGGGCGCTCACCCTGCACCGGCGCAAGGCGATCATGGCCTCGCTCGAAGACCCGGAAACCGACGACGCGGCCGTGACGCCCGCGGAGCGTGGCGCGCAATGAGCGAGCGGCGGCTCTTTTGCTTCGGGATGGGCTACAGCGCGCGCGCGTTCTCCGAGCGGCTCGGACCGGAATGGAGCGTCAACGGCACGAGACGTAACGGCGAAACCGGCACGCTCCGCTTCGATCGCGGCTGCCCCCTGGCCAGCTCGGCCTTCGCCGGCATCACCCATATCCTCATCTCGGTGCCGCCGGATGGGGCGGGTGACCCGGTGCTCGATCTCCATGGCGGCGATATCGCCGCGCTGTCGGGCCTGCGTTGGCTAGGTTACCTGTCGACGACCGGCGTTTACGGCACGCGCGACGGCGGTTGGGTCGATGAGACCGCGGAGCGACGCCCGACGGGCGAGCGCGGGAAGAGGCGGGTCGCGGCGGAGACGGCGTGGATCGGTCTGTGGCGGCAGCTCGGCGTGCCGGTTCATATCTTCCGCCTCGCCGGGATTTATGGTCCCGGCCGCAACCCCTTTGACGCGCTGCGTGCCGGAATCGCCAGACGCATCGATATTCCCGGTCAGGTGTTTTCGCGCATTCATGTCGGCGACGCCGCCACTGTGCTGCTGGCGTCGATAGCAAAACCGCGACCCGGCGCGATCTACAACGTCTGCGACGACGAGCCGGCGGCGCAGGCAGAGGTCGTCGCTTACGCGGCGAAGCTGCTCGGCGTCGAGCCACCACCGTTGGTGCCGCTGGACGAAGCGGAGCTGTCACCGATGGCGAAAAGCTTCTACGCCGACAACAAGCGCGTCTCGAACGCCCTGATAAAACAAGAGCTCGGCGTCACCCTCGCCTACCCCGATTATCGGGCCGGGCTCGCGGCGATCCTGGCCGCTGGCGGCTAAGACTTGCCTCGCGCGCCGCCGTCCGGCATCGTCCCGGCTTGCGGTCGAGGTCAGAGCAAGGGAGGAAAGCCGATGGCCTATAACGTATTGATGATGGGGGCCTCGTACGGCTCGCTTCTGGCGATCAAGCTGCTCTTCGGCGGGCACAAGATTACCATGGTCTGCCTCCCCAACGAGGTCGAGGCGTTCAACAGCGACGGCGCGCATGTGCGCATGCCGATCCGCGGCCGCGCCACCCCGGTCGATCTCGACTCGCGCAAGCTGCCGGGGAGCCTCAGAGCGGCCGGCACCGGCGACGTCAACCCCAAGGATTACGACCTCGTCGTGCTGGCGATGCAGGAGCCGCAATACCGTTCGCCCGGCGTTCGCGAACTGACCGACGCCATTGCCCGGGCCAAGGTGCCGGCGATGTCGATCATGAACATGCCGCCGCTTCCTTATATGCGGCGCATTCCCGGCCTCGACGCCGACGCTCTCAAGCCCTGCTACACTGACGCGTCCGTTTGGGACAATTTCGAACCGGGCAAGCTCACGCTATGCAGCCCCGACCCGCAGGCCATCCGCCCGCCCGGCGAAAAGATCAACTTCCTGCTCGTCACCTTGCCGACGAATTTCAAATCGGCTCGGTTCGGGTCCGATGCCGACACCAAAATCCTCGAGACGATGCAGCACGAGATTGAGGGCATCCGCTACGATCCGGGCGACGGTGAGAAGATCGACCTGCCGGTGAAACTCAAGGTGCACGACTCGATCTTCGTGCCGCTGGCTAAATGGGCGATGCTGTTGACCGGCAACTACCGTTGCGTCACAGCCGACGGCGCCATCGACATCAAGGACGCGGTCCACGCCGACCCGGAGAAGTCGCGCTCGGTCTATAATTGGGTCATGGAAGTCTGCACCAAGCTCGGCGCCGATCCGGCCGACCTCGTACCGTTCGAGAAATACGCCAGCGCCGCGAACGGGCTGGTGCGGCCGTCCTCGGCGGCGCGCGCGCTTAATAACGGCGTGCCCAACATCGAGCGCACCGACCGCCTCGTGCAATTGCTCGGCGCTCAGCTCGGCATGCACCACCCGGTGGTCGATGCGACGGTGAAGCAGGTCGACGCCCGACTCGAGGCCAACCGCAAGAAAGCTGCCTGAGCCTTACGTCAACGGCGGCGGGGCGAAGGCGTGAAGGGCAACGTCCTCGGCTTCGACCCAGACAGCAACTCCGGCGCAATCACCGGTCACGATGGCCAGCGATATGATTTCGTCCGGCTGGAGTGGCGCGGTAGCGGCAGGCCAAGCCGTGGCGAAACCGTCGACTTCATCGCCGATGGTCAGCGGGCGACGCAGATCTACCCGCTCCTCTCTCGCTACGACCCGAACGAGGGGTCGGACGCCAATACCGTCTACATACTCTACCTGGTGAGTCTCCTCGTCGGGATCACCAGCATCGTCGGCGTGATCATGGCGTATGTGAACCGCGCCGACGCACCCGAATGGGTCCAGACGCATTACCGATTCCAGATCCGCACCTTCTGGATCGGCATGCTCTACGCGTTCATTGGTGTGATCACCTGCATCATCGTCGTCGGCATTTTCTGGCTGATGTTCGTGCTCGTTTGGTGGGTCGTGCGCTGCGTCAAGGGGATGCAGGCCGTCTCGCTAGGGCTCCCGTACGAGCGACCCGCCTCCTGGCTCTGGTAATCCGTCCCATCACCAAAGCGGTGATCCGCCTCAAGGGTCATACAACTATCGCTTGGGGCCATCAGCGGATACAATTTAGTCAGCGATATTTCTGGGGAGCGCCATGAAGGGCAACGTCATCGGGTTCGACCCCGACACCAATACTGGAGCTGTCAGCGGCCATGACGGCAAGCGCTACGATTTCGCGACAGCGGACTGGCATGGGCACAACCGTCCGCACCAGGGCGATCTGGTCGATTTCCAGCCCGCCGGCGACCGCGCAACCCAGATCTATCTGGTCGACGCAGAATACGTACAGCCGAGCTTTGGCGAATTCTATTTCTCACCACATGGCCGGATCTCGCGGTCGCAATATTGGCTGAAATGGTTTTTGCCGGTCATGGTTCTCGAGCTGGTCCTTATCCTATTGGCCGCTGCGACCCAGAACAGCGCCGCTGGGATTTTGTTTTCGGCGCTTCTCGGGCTTTTCGCGCTGGCGATTATCTGGCCGAGCTTGGCTATCCTGATTAAACGGGCGCACGACCGCGACTGGCCCTGGCCATTCATCCTCCTATTTCTCGTGCCGATAGTAAGCCTTTGGCCGCTAGTTGAGCTCCTGTTCCTGCGCGGCACGATCGGCAGCAACCGCTTCGGCGCCGATCCGGTTCCGCGAGGCTAGGGCGGTTGGGCCTGGGCTTGCCATGAAGGGCAATATCCTCGGCTTCGATCCCGAGACGAACACCGGCGCCATTAGCGGCTATGACGGTCAGCGTTACGATTTCGTCACCGCAGAGTGGCGTGGCCCGGGGCGTCCGCGCAGCGGCGATGTCGTCGATTTCCAGGCGATCGACCAACGCGCGACCGAAATCTACCTCGTGGAGCCCGTCTATGTGCAGCCTGGTTTCTGGGCGTTCTATTTTTCACCATCCGGGCGTATTTCGCGTTCTCAATACTGGCTGAGATTTTGGCTGCCCTATCTTGGCGTTTACATTACGCTTGATCTTATTGCAGAAATCGCCGGCAAAGAATCCAGTCTGGGGATTTCCATTCGTATAACCACATCTATTTTATCTCTGGTGATATTCTGGCCGTGGATTGCGCTGCTCGTAAAACGCATGCACGACCGTAATAAAGCGTGGTGGTGGATGTTATTTTATTTTGTTCCTGGTATCCTTTTCGGCACGCTCTTGGTCATTTGGCTCGGCGCCGCGTTTCTTTCTATTGCCTCCGGTGAAACCAACGTGACCCTTCCAGCGCTCGGTGGCCTAGGCGTTATGATTATTGTACTAGGTCTGACTTGGTTTGGCGCCTTCATCTGGTTCTTTATTGAATTCGGCTGTGTGCGCGGCACCGTCGGCAGCAACCGCTTCGGCCCGGATCCAGTAACCCGCCGTTAGAGCGAGCGGGAATGTTCCCTTTATGTTCAATCCGCGCGATGTAGGCCTAGCTGGGAATTCGATCCGAATTTGACAAGACCCCCGAGGAAATTTCCGAAGGATACTCGCCGGGCCACGGGGTAGGAGCCGGCATTGCGCAGCGGCGGTTCTCTAAACCGACCGACGTCCGCTCAGCCATAAAAAAGGCCGGGATTTCCCGGCCTTTTTCGTCGGTTTCAGCTCACAGTCAGCAGGAGATGTCGCCTCCGCCGCCGCCGAAATCGCTGCCGCTGGAAAAGTCGTTGCCGCCGGAGAAATCATTGCCGCTGTCGCTGGCATAGTCGTTGCCGCCGCCGCCGAAATCGTTGCCGGTATTGCTGGCGTAGTCATCGCCCCCAACATTGCCGCCCGCGTAACCAGCACCCGCGGAACTCTGATCGTTGCCGTAATAGTTATTGACCACGGTTTCGCCGAGGCCCCCGGGCATACCCATGCCTGGGCCACCAAACCCGCCAAGGGTGCTCGCGTAGCTGTGACCGAACAGGTTGGAGATGCCTTGAAACAGGAGCGCGCCGCCAGCTACACCCGCCGCAGTCGCCGCCGCCGAACGGAGGAATCCGCCGCCACCGCCGCCGAACATCCCGCCGCCCGGCGCGTAGCCGGGCTGTGCATATCCGGGCGCGTAGCCCGGCTGCGCGTATTGCGGCGGCGGTGGCGCGGCCTGCGGCGCCCGGGTCCACGGACCGCTCGGCGGTACGCTCGCTTGCTGTTGCTGGCCACCGCCAAGCAGCCCGCCCAGGAAGCTGCCGCGCCGCGGCTGATTCGCGGCAGCCAACTGCTGTTCGAGCTCGGCGATACGATTCTGCGCGTTGTGCAGCGACAGATCCTGGATCAGCACGGTCTGCACCAGGTAGTAGGGTGCGTCCGGCATCTGCGTCATCGCCTGGCGGATCAGCGCGTCCGCCTCCGGATCCTTCGGTTGCCCGGCTTTGCCTGCACTTTCGAGGCGCGTCAGCAGCGTGGTGATCAGGTCGCGTTCTTGCGGTTCCATGAACTCATGCCTCGTCTTCAAAGAGCCTTCCGCGAAGGCCGCCCGCGCCGGTTGCACCGGCGCGTCGCGCTAGATGTGGGGAGCGCCGGTGGCGGATCAATGAGCGGACGTCTTGGCGAGAACCGTTAAATCTTGTAACCCGCCGTCCAACGCTGACATTATCGTTCTGTCAGATGAGTGGCCCTTCCCTCTTTCATCCGGCGGTCGCTGCCTGGTTCCAGCGCAGCTTCGCCACGCCGACCGCGGCGCAGTCGGAAGCATGGCCGGCGATCAAATCCGGCCGCCACGTGCTGATCGCCGCGCCGACCGGGTCGGGCAAGACGCTGGCGGCGTTTCTCGCCGCGATCGATGGGTTGGTTCGGCAGGGATTGGAGCGAGGCTGTCTCGAAGACGAAACCCAAATCGTCTACGTGTCGCCGCTCAAGGCGCTGTCGAACGACATCCAGAAGAACCTCGTTGCGCCGCTCGCCGGGATCGCAGGGGAGCTGCAGGCGCGGGGATTGCCCGCCGTCGATATTCGCACCTGGGTGCGCACCGGCGACACGCCGTCCGCCGAGCGCCAGAAAATGGCGAAGAAGCCTCCGCATATCGTCGTGACGACCCCGGAATCGCTGTACCTGCTGCTCGGCTCGGAATCCGGCCGCAAGATGCTGGCGACAACGCGAGCGGTGATCGTCGACGAAATCCACGCGCTCGCCTCAAACAAGCGCGGCGTGCATCTGGCGGTGTCGCTCGAACGGCTCAAATCGCTGTGCGGCGACCGGCTGTTGCGGATCGGGCTGTCGGCGACGCAGAAGCCGATCGAGACGGTCGCGCGGTTCCTCATCGGCACCGCGGAAACCGACTGCACAATCATCGACACCGGCTATCGCCGGGCACGCGATCTTGCGCTCGAAATCCCCTCGTCACCGCTGGAGGCGGTGATGTCGCACGAGGTGTGGGCGGAGGTTTACGACCGGCTCGCCGAGCTGGTCGAGGCACACCGCACGACCCTCATTTTCGTCAACACGCGGCGGTTGGCCGAGCGAGCGACCCGGCAGTTGTCGGATCGTATCGGCGAGGCGCACATCGCCGCGCATCACGGCAGCCTCGCCAAGGAGGCCCGGCTCGACGCCGAGCAAAGGCTGAAGCGGGGCGAGCTGAAGGTCCTGGTCGCGACCGCCTCGCTTGAGCTTGGCATCGACATCGGCGACGTCGATCTCGTCTGCCAGATCGGCTCGCCGCGCTCGATCGCGAGCTTTCTGCAGCGCGTCGGCCGTTCCGGCCATGCCGTCGACGGCACGCCAAAGGGCCGTCTCTTCCCGCTGTCTCGCGACGAACTGGTCGAATGCGCAGCCCTGCTCGACAGCGTTCGCCGCGGCGAGCTCGATGCGCTGAGCATTCCCGAACTGCCGCTCGACGTGCTGGCGCAGCAGATCGTCGCCGAAGTGTCGTCGCGTGAATGGAGCGAGGACGGGCTCTACGCGCTGATCCGCCAGGCTTGGCCCTATCGCGATCTACCGCGCGCCGATTTCGACGCGGCGATCGCGATGCTGGCGGAAGGTTTCAGTACCAGGCGCGGCCGGCGCGGCGCGCTGATCCATCACGACGCGGTCAATCATTTGCTGCGCGGGCGGCGCGGCGCGCGGATCACGGCGCTGACCTCCGGTGGGACGATCCCGGACAATGCCGACTACCAGGTATTGCTCGAACCCGAGAACCAGATCATCGGCACGGTGAACGAGGACTGGGCGGTGGAAAGCCTCGCCGGCGACGTCTTCCAGCTCGGCAATGCCTCCTATCGCATCCAACGGGTCGAACGCGGCACCGTGCGGGTGGAAGACGCGCAAGGCCAGCCGCCCAACGTTCCGTTCTGGCTCGGCGAAGCGCCCGGCCGCAGCGACGAACTGTCGGCCTCGGTGTCGCGGCTGCGCGGTGAGATTGCGGCGCGATTGGATGAGGGCGGCATCGATGGCGCGCTGCACTGGCTCGTCGCTGACGTGAAGCTCGACCCGGCTTCTGCCGCACAGATCGTCGAGTACCTCGCCGCCGCCCATGCCGCACTCGGCGTGCTGCCGACGCTCGACACACTGGTGTTCGAACGCTTCTTCGACGCGGTCGGCGGAATGCAGCTGGTGATCCATTCGCCCTACGGCAGCCGGCTCAATCGCGCCTGGGGCCTGGCGCTGCGCAAGCGGTTCTGCACCCGATTCAATTTCGAGCTGCAGGCGGCCGCGACCGAGGACAATATCAGCCTGTCGCTGACAACGGTGCACAGCTTCGCGCTCGACGAGGTGCCGCGCTACCTCCACTCGGCCAGCGTGCGCGGCGTGCTCACGCAGGCGTTGCTCGACTCCCCGATGTTCATGACGCGCTGGCGGTGGGTATCGGGCGTCGCGCTGGCGCTGCCGCGCTTTCGCGGCGGCAAAAAGGTGCCGCCACAACTCGCCCGCATGGAAGCGGAGGACCTCGTCGCGGCGATCTTCCCTGATCAAATCGCCTGCGCTGAGAATATCGTCGGCGAGCGCGAGATCCCCGACCACCCGCTGGTGCGCCAATCGATCGGAGATTGTCTCAACGAAGCAATGAACATCGCGGAGCTGGAGCGGCTGCTTGCCCGGATCGAAAGCGGTGAAGTCCGCGTCGTCGCGCGCGATCTGACCGAGCCGTCGCCGCTCGCGCTCGAAGTGCTGTCGGCCCGGCCCTTCGCCTTTCTCGACGATGCGCCGCTAGAAGAGCGCCGCACCCAGGCGGTGATGGGGCGCCGCTGGCTGACGCCAGAGGATGCAGCCGATCTCGGCCGGCTCGATCCGGAAGCGATCACGCGGGTGCGCGAGGAGGCATGGCCGGCGCCGGAAAACGCCGACGAGATGCACGACGCACTGGTCTGGCTCGGGTACATCGCCGAGGGCGAGGTCGGCAACACACCGGGCTGGGCCGGATGGCTTGGCGAATTGGCGGCGAGCCGCCGCGCGGCGCGGCTGCGGCATTCCGGGGCGGCGCTGTGGGTCGCCGCCGAGCGGCTGCCACAGTTTCAGGTGCTATGGCCCGATGCGGCGCTCGATCCGGCGATCGCCGCGCCGGCGGCCTATGCCGAACGCGCGTGGTCGCCCGATTTAGCGCTGGTCGAGATCGTGCGCGGGCGCCTCGAAGGCCTCGGCCCGGTTGATGCCGGGGCACTGGCCGCGCCGCTTGGCCTTGCCGCCGACGATATCGCCATACCGCTCGCCGCACTGGAGGCGGAGGGTTTCGCGCTGCGCGGCCAGTTCACACCGAGCGGCAGGAGCGACGAATGGTGCGAGCGGCGTCTTCTCGCGCGCATCCACCGCTATACGGTCAACCGTCTGCGTGCCGAGATCGAGCCGGTCGCGGTGCGCGACTTCCTACGCTTTCTGCTCGATTGGCAGCGCGCCGCTCCCGATACGCGCATGGACGGGCCCGACTCGCTGGCCGCCATTGTCGGACAGCTCGAAGGTTTCGAAGCGGCGGCCGGAGCTTGGGAGAGCGAAATTCTGCCGGCGCGGCTTTCCGGCTATGACCCGGTCTGGCTCGACGACCTTTGCCTGTCGGGCCGGGTTGCCTGGGCGCGGCTGCGGCCGCGCAGCCCAAGGCCGGACGATGCCGGGCGCAGCGCGAATCCGGTCCGCTCCACGCCGATCACCCTACTCGCGCGCCGCAACGCTGCGCAGTGGAGCCTGCTCTCGCCGGCCAACGACGGGGCCGAGCCCGGCCCCACGGCGCGCCGGGTCATCGAAGTGATTCGGCGAGAAGGTGCCTCGTTTTTTGACGAGCTGGTCGAAGGCAGCGGCCTCCTGAAGCCGCAAATCGAGGAAGCACTGGGCGAGCTCGTCGCGTTCGGCCTCGTCGCGTCGGACAGCTTCGCCGGATTGCGCGCGCTGCTGGCGCCGAGCGCGAGCGGCAGCCAGCGGCGGAGGCGCGCGGTCAGCTTCGCGATGGACGGCGCTGGCCGCTGGGCATTGGCACGCCGCCCGCGCCCGTCCGACAACACGGCCAAGGATGGCGCCGAGGCGGCCGAACACCTGGCGCGCACTTTGCTGCGCCGCTACGGGGTCGTGTTCTGGCGGCTGATCGAACGTGAGGCGGCGTGGCTGCCGCCCTGGCGCGACCTACTGCGCGTCTATCGCCGACTGGAGGCGCGCGGCGAGATTCGCGGGGGCCGGTTCGTCGCCGGCTTCGCCGGCGAGCAATTCGCGTTGCCCGAGGCGGTCGGCGCGCTGCGAGAGACGCGGCGCAAGGCGCATACCGGCACCCTCGTCTCACTGTCGGGCGCCGACCCGCTCAACCTGATCGGCATTCTGACGCCCGGCACTCGGCTCCCGGCGCTGACCGTTAATCGGGTGCTCTATCGCGATGGGTTACCGGTCGCACTTTTTACCGGGGGCGAGGTGCAATTCCTTGAAAC
>Ga0335081_10006894_pt1 | contig 18118 bp, 13 predicted proteins | sample Lox_Sample_35_FD_206713 | JGI IMG/M metagenome (GOLD analysis project Ga0335081, IMG submission 206713) | Soil microbial communities from Loxahatchee National Wildlife Refuge, Florida, United States - Lox_Sample_3.5 | ecosystem: Environmental > Terrestrial > Soil > Wetlands | place: USA... | reverse complement strand
GCAAACTCATCCACCAGCGTGCGCACCGTTTCCACGGCTCCGGCAATCGTTTCGGCGCAACTGTGGAGTATCTGCATGGAGGCGGCATCCGGGATTTTCCCCTTTCCCAAGTGACGGCGAATACGTTCCGCGGAAAGAGCGATCGGGGTCAGGGGATTCTTGATCTCATGCGCCACTCTGCGAGCTACTTCCCGCCACGCCGCCTGCTTCTGTGCTTTAAGCAGATCCGACAAATCTTCAAACACCAGCACGTACCCCAAGCCCCGGCCTTCATGCTTGAGCGTGGCTACCGTAATGGCGACGTTGAGGGTGGCGTGGTGGACCTCCATCTCCATCTGAGTCGTAGTCGTACCCATGCGGTCTGCCCGGCGCAGCAAAGGTTCCAGACTCTCCATAACTGGAGCACTCAACACGTCGCGCAGTGGTGCCCCAATCAGCACTTCGGGAATGCCCGATTCTGTACCGCTGGGTTGAAACAAGCGGAGCACAGCGTGGTTTACATGGGTGATCTCGTGCGCGGCGTTCACCGAAAGCACACCGTTCGGAATGTTCTCCAGAATAGTTTCCATGTGGCGGCGGCGGTGTTCCAACGCGACGTTCGCTCCGCTGAGCTCGCGGCTGGATGCTTCAATCTGCCGCCGGCTGGACTCCAATTCCCCAGCCATGCGATTGAAAGACTGCACCAGGTCCCCGATTTCGTCCGCCGCCGCCACTTCCACCCGATGATCCAACCGTCCGCGGGAAATCTCCTGCGTAGCCTCAGCCAGCGCCACCACCGGACGGGTCACCAGCTTGGAGAGGAACAATGCCAGCCAGGTCGTGGCAAAGAGCACCACTACGGTTAGCAAAAGCAGAACCGCCATGTACGTGCGCCGCACCAGCCTGCGTCCCTGTGCCAATTCCAGATAACGCTGCTGGCTGGCCTCGACTTGCCGCACCGTTTCCGAAAACTTCTTGGGCAGAGGCATGGCCACCAGGATGACATCGTGGTCGCCCACGGGCGCGCTGCCCAGAATGTATTCCGTGTTCTGCCACGCAAAAGGCACGGGCGTGTTCGACTGCAGAAATCCGTCAGGCAGCTTGCTTTTAAGCGACATCCAATCCGCCCGCATCCCGAAACTGGTCCTCGCCTCTCCCTGGTCGAAGACGATGACGAATCCGCCTTGCAAGGTGGATTCGTGACGCCGCAATTCCTCCGTCACCGCCGCGAAGTTCCCCGTCTCCAGCGTCCGCTGTACCTCGGGCTCGGCGGCGATGGAAACTGCTTCCACGCGTGCGTTCTGCGCCGCATACTGCGAGAGCAACGACGCCATAGTCGCCGTGTCCTGCCGTACCTCCTCCACCGGCGTCGAAAACCACTTGTCGATCGAGCGGTTCATCAGCACATAGGCAAAAAAGAACATCCCGATGACGGGGAGAAATGAAAGCAGCAGGCTGCCGACCACCAGTCGGGTGCGGAACTTCGATCCCAGGACCCCCAGCCGTCTTTCGGCAAACAGCTTCAGGACGTTGCGGAGCAAAACAAACGTCAGCACAACGAAGAGAACAAAAATGAGCACCGCGAGCGAAGCGAAGAATAACAGTTGCTGGTTGCTGTCGGGCTTTACCGGCAGGTCGAGCGAAGTCAGGGCGAACAGGATGCCGAACAGCACAACCAGGCTGGCAGCCACCGGAATGATAATCTTCTTCCGGCTCGAAGGCCTGCCATCCGAACGCATTGGACTGGAGGAAGCCACGGTCCTGAATCCCACATTATAAGCGGGTAACCCAGCTAAATGGACCCTTGTCTTGCGAACCCTCTCAGGGCTGAGGAATCGGCTTCTCTCTTGCTCCCAAGCCTCGCCGCCTGCATCACCACCCTACCTCCCATTGCTTCCGTCCAGTTCCGGGACTTACCGAAGTTCATGTCCTCGAATCGGAACCACCTCACAAAACGCCTGTTTGGCGTGCACTCCACGCGTTGTAAACGACTGACGTTCTTACGCCACGGAGTACAAGTACCAAAGTTACTCGCGCGGTAACGCCTCTGCGTTGACAATTTATGTCAACGCGAAGACAGGTTGCGATTCTCCCTCAGTAGCTGCCGCGATTCGCGTGAGCTGCGCCAAGGCACCGGCATTTCTCTGTCGCTCGGATAGGAGATCGAGGTATGTCTCAACGGCTGGGCGATCTTCTCGTCAAAGAGAAGATCATTACCCCAGAGCAGTTGGAGCAAGCGGTCAAAACCCAGAAAGAGAGCAACACTCGTCTGGGTGCTGCCCTGGTCAAGCTCGGCTTCCTCAGCGACGAGGATGTCACGAACTTCCTGTCCCGTCAGTACGGCGTTCCCGCAATTAATCTTTCCTATTTCGAAATTGATGCCTCGGTCGTCAAGCTAATTCCCTACGAGACTGCCAAACGCTACCAGATTCTGCCGCTGAGCCGGGTGGGCGCTTCGCTCACCATCGCCATGGTTGATCCCACCAACGTGTTCGCCATGGATGACATCAAGTTCATGACCGGCTTCAACATTGAACCGGTCGTAGCCTCGGAAAGCTCGATTCTTGAGGGAATCGACAAGGCCTACGGCACGACCAAAGAGGAAGACCTCGAGCAAGTCATGCAGTCGATGACGGAGATGGACGAAGCCGACGTCGAACTGCAGGCCGACCAGCAAGAATTAGGCCTGGCCGATCTCGAACGCGCCGCCGACGAGGCCCCCATCGTCAAGTTGGTCAACCTCATCCTCACCGATGCCGTGAAGCGTGGCGCCAGCGACGTCCACATTGAGCCTTACGAGAAAGAGTTTCGCGTCCGCTTCCGCATTGACGGGGTTCTGCAAAGCATCATGACTCCACCGCTGAAGTTGAAAGACGCCATCACCTCCCGCATGAAGATCATGGCGAAGCTCGACATCAGCGAGAAGCGCCTCCCGCAGGACGGCCGCATCATGCTGAAGATGAACATCGGCGGGCGCAAAAAGCAGCTCGATTTCCGCGTCAGCACTTTGCCCACGCTGTGGGGTGAAAAAATTGTGCTGCGGCTGCTCGACAAAGAGAATTTGCGCCTCGACATGACCAAGCTGGGTTTCGAACCGGAGTCGCTGGTCAAGTTCGAGAAAGCCATTCTCAAACCCTACGGCATGGTGCTGGTCACCGGGCCGACCGGATCGGGAAAAACCAACACTCTTTACTCTTCCATCGCTCGCCTCAACCAGCCCGACACTAACATCATGACCGCCGAAGATCCGGTCGAGTTCCAGTTGGCTGGCGTGAACCAGGTGCAGATGAAGGAGCAGATCGGGTTGAACTTCGCGGCTGCGCTGCGCGCCTTCCTGCGCCAGGACCCCAACATTATTCTGGTCGGCGAAATCCGAGACTTTGAGACCGCAGAAATCGCCATCAAAGCTGCCCTTACCGGACACCTGGTGCTCTCGACCTTGCACACCAACGGCGCCCCCGAAACCATCACCCGTCTCATGAACATGGGCATCGAGCCCTTCTTGGTGGCCACGTCCGTCCACCTCATCTGCGCCCAGCGGCTGGTGCGCCGCATTTGCAAGGAGTGTGCTGAAACTGTGGATGTCCCGCGGCAGACCTTGCTCGAAGAAGGCTACACACCCGAGGAAGTGGATTCGGTCAAGATTCAGAAAGGCAAGGGTTGCGGCGTGTGCAACAACACCGGCTACAAAGGCCGCGCCGGTTTGTACGAAGTCATGGAAGTGGACGACGAGATCAAGGAACTGGTCCTGGTGGGCGCTTCTGCAGTGGAACTGAAAAAGAAGGCAATCGAGCGCGGCATGATTACGCTGCGCCGCAGCGGGCTGATCAAGGTTGCGGCCGGCGTTACCACACTCGAAGAAGTGGCCCGCGAGACGATTCACTAGATTCTGAATACGAAGGGAAAGCAAAATGGCGCTCTCGTTAAGCGATCTGTTGAAAAGAATGTTGGAAATGGGTGGCAGCGATCTTCACCTCACCACCAATTCGCCGCCGCAAATCCGCGTCCACGGACACCTGGTGCCTTTGGACCTGCCGCAGATGACGCCCGCGGAAACCAAGCAGCTCGCGTACAGCGTCATGACCGACTCTCAGAAGCACCGCTTTGAGGAAAACCTCGAACTCGACTTCTCCTTCGGTCTGAAAGGCCTGGCCCGCTTCCGCGCCAACGTTTTCAATCAGCGCGGCGCCACCTCAGCCGTGTTTCGTTTGATTCCCTTCGAAATCAAGTCTTTCAACCAGTTAGGATTGCCGGCCGTGGTCAGCAAGATGTGTGACAAGCCGCGCGGCCTGGTTCTGGTCACGGGGCCAACCGGTTCCGGCAAATCCACCACCCTCGCCGCCATGATCGACAAGATCAATACCGAGCGCCACGACCACATCCTCACCATCGAGGACCCTATCGAATTCGTGCACATGAACAAGAATTGCGTAGTCAACCAGCGCGAACTGCACGCGGACACGAAGAGCTTTGCGGACGCGCTACGCGCCGCCCTTCGTGAAGACCCGGACGTGGTGCTGATCGGCGAAATGCGCGATCTCGAAACGATCGAGTCGGCGTTGCGCATCGCGGAAACCGGCCACCTCACCTTCGGCACGTTGCACACCAATTCCGCATCCTCCACCATCAACCGCATCATCGACGTGTTTCCTGCCCACCAGCAGCCCCAGATTCGGGCGCAGTTGTCTCTGGTGCTCGAAGGCATCATGTGCCAGAGCCTGTTGCCCCGGGCAGATGGCAAGGGGCGCGCCATGTGTATGGAGATTCTGGTGCCCAACGCGGCTGTGCGCAACCTGATCCGTGAAGACAAGATCCACCAGATCTATTCTTCCATGCAATCCGGGCAGGATAAGTTCGGCATGCAGACGTTCAACCAGGCGCTGGCCACGGCGTATTTCCAGAAACAAATCACCATGGAGATGGCCATGAGCCGCTCGAGCAACCAGGATGAACTGACCGAGATGATCAACCGCGGTGCCGGTCTACTGGGCCGCAACCAACCGGCCGCCGCCATGGCAAAAGGCGCGGCGCCGGCCAAGCGATAAGTCGAGGACTAGGGGTCGGACGTGGAAGACAACAACTTGAAAGCAGGGAATCCGGAGCACAAAGCAGTCAGTGCGCCGGACAAAAAACGTAACGTAGCCAAGCGAGGTTAACATGCCAGTTTTTACATTTTCGGGAAAGAACGAGACCGGGGAAAAGATCAGCGGAGAACGCGTCGCCACCAACAAGCAGACCTTGGCCACGCAGCTCCGGCGGGAGCGGATCACTCCCGGCGCCATCCGCGAAAAAGGCAAAGAGTTTGCCATGCCGACTTTCGGCTCCGGCAAAGTCAAGGTGAAGGACATTGCCATCTTCTTCCGCCAATTTTCGGTCATGATTGATGCCGGTCTGCCGCTGGTGCAATGTCTGGAGATTCTGGCCGCCAATCAGGAGAACCCGGCGTTTCAGAAGACCTTGACCGGAGTGCGCACCACGGTGGAAGGCGGCGCGACCCTGGCCAATGCCATGCGCCAGTACCCCAAAGTCTTCGACGATCTGACCACCAACATGATCGAAGCCGGCGAAACCGGCGGCATTCTCGACATCATCTTGCAGCGCTTGGCGCTCTACGTCGAGAAGGCGGTCAAGCTGCGCGCGGCGGTGAAATCCGCCCTCATCTACCCGGTCTCGGTGGTGTCACTCGCCTTTCTCATCGTCGGTGCCCTGCTCAAGTGGGTGGTGCCGATTTTCGCCAACTTGTTCGCCGGTTTGGGCGTGGCCTTGCCTCTGCCGACGCGCATTGTAGTTGGGCTCAGCGCGTTCGTCGGCCAGTTCTGGTGGTTTTTTGTCCTGGGCGTCGGCGGGCTGTTCTTCGGGATCAGGGAGATGCGCAAGCACGAGCGCGCCGCCTATTACATGGATTGGTGCTTGCTGAAGTTGCCGGTGCTTGGTCTTCTGCTGCGTAAGATCGCCGTGGCCCGTTTCACCCGCACCCTCGGCACCCTCATCACCTCGGGCGTGCCCATCCTGGAAGGCTTAAGCATTACCGCCCGCACCTCTGGCAACAAGGTGCTGGAGGAAGCCCTGATGAAGGTGCGCAAGGCCATCGAAGAAGGCCGCACCATCGTCGATCCTCTGCGCGAATGCGGCGTATTTCCCAACATGGTGACCCAGATGATCGGCGTAGGCGAAGCCACCGGCGCCATGGACTCCATGCTGCAAAAGATCGCCGACTTCTACGAAGACGAAGTCGATGCTGCCACCAAAGACATGCTGGCCATGCTGGAACCGATCATCATCGGCCTGCTCGGCATCATGATCGGCGGCATCGTTATTTCGCTGTATATGCCGTTGTTCTCGATGATTGCCAAACTGGCGGGGTAAATAAAGAAGCGGCAGCCCGAGGCTGGCACAGGTGCGAAACCCGGAACCATGGGTTGTCCTGCCGCCAGCCTCAAACTCTCGCCCCCCGGCGACAGGGACGGAAATGCACTCCATGTTCGATCAGCGGCAGTGGCTGGCATGGCTGGTCAAGGTCAGAATCCTGGTCCTGACTTGTCTGCTCGGCATCGAGTTAGCCATCGCGCAACTTACTCCCAGTGCTTTCCCGCTGCGGCTGTTCGTCAACGTCATCCTGCTGTGGTACGCCATCTCTGTGTTCTACATCCTGCTACTGGCCTTTTGGCAGGAGTACCGCGTGCAATCGCTACTCCAGGTGCTGACCGATCTGGGGTTTGTCAGCCTGGTCATCTACGCGACCGGCGGCATCGATAGCTCGTTCAATTTCCTCTATCCGCTGGTCATCATTGTGGCTTGCATTCTGCTGCCCAGGACCTGGGCGTTTCTGAGCGCAGCCCTGGCCTTCATTCTCTTCGGGACCGTTCTCGAGCTGACCTATTTCGAAGTTGTTCCTTCGTACTCCACCACCCACCCGGAGTTGAAGTCCTTGCAAGCCATCATTCTGGTGAACCTGTTCGGCTACCTGGCAGTCGCCTACCTTGCCGGACAATTGGCCACCAAGCTCCGCCAGGTGGATGTCAAACTCAAGCACACCAGTGGCGCCCTTGAAGACCTGCAGGCCCTGCACGAAAACATCATTCAGTCCATTACCGGCGGGCTGATTACTACCGGCCTAGATGGCCACATCACCGTGGTCAACACCGCCGCCCAGAAGCTGTTGGAGCGCACCGAGGATGATCTGCTGGGCCAGCCGGTCAACCGGCTCTTTCTCGACCCGCTTCCCCAGGTCGAGTCCGAGCGTGCTCACGCGGAGGTGCGCCTCGTCGCTCCCAACAACTATCGCAAGACCTTCCGCGTCCAGGTCTCGGCGCTCGCGGTGCCGGAAAAAGGCACCCTGGGATACGTCTACACTTTCGACGATCTCACCGAAGTTCGCCGTCTCGAACGCGAAGTCCGCATGCAGGACCGTTTGGCTGCGGTAGGACGCCTGGCCGCTGCCATCGCCCATGAAATCCGCAATCCTTTGACCTCAATCGCCGGCTCGGTCAATCTTTTGTCCGGTATACCCGACCTAAGCGCGGAACATCGTCAGCTGTTGCAGATCGTAACCCGCGAATCCGAGCGTCTCAACCACATCATCACCGATTTTCTCGGATACTCCCGCGGCAAGCAATACCAGTTCAAGAAAGTTGATCTGCTCCCATTCCTCGAAGACACGCTTACCCTGCTCGAACATCGCCTGTCCGCGCAGAACAGTGCCATCCGCGTCGAGCGAAAATATCCGTTGGACGAAGCCTGGACCCTCGCCGACGGCGACAAGATCAAGCAGGTGTTTTGGAACTTTTGCGAGAACGCGGTCCGCGCCATGCGCGATCGCGGCACCCTTACGGTCTCTGTGGAGTCCGCCGGCGACGATTGGCAGATCAACTTCGCCGATACCGGTCCGGGCATGAGCCCACAGTTGATCGAAAAGATCTTCGAGCCTTTCCAGTCCCAGTTCGAAGGCGGTACCGGCCTCGGCCTCGCCATCGTCTACCAGATCGTCCAGGCGCATGAAGGCAAGGTGTGGGCGCGCTCCAAAGTCGGGCAGGGCAGCGTTTTTGTCCTGAAGTTGCGTCGTCTGGTGGAAGCGGCCACATCCCTCCCACAGGACACGGCGTCTGGCACTACTCCTTCTGCTCATTTCGAAAGCGCTGCCACCGCGGTGGGAGGAGGCGCGCGTGGGTAACATTCTGGTCTGTGATGACGAGCGCTCCATCTGCGAAATGCTGGAGATCGCCCTGCGCCGCGACGGTCACAAAGTCGAAACTGTGAACTCCGGCGAAGTGGCCAAAAGAAAACTGGATGGCGCTCTCTATGATGTCGTGATCACCGACATCAAGATGCCCCGCACCGATGGCATCGAAGTCCTACGCCACGCTCATCAGGTTTCGCCAGATTCCGCCGTCATCCTGATCACCGCGGTTGACGATTACGAAGCCGCCGTCGAAGCGGTCAAAGCCGGAGGGGCCACCGACTACATCCGCAAATCTCCCGGCCTGGTGGATGAAATTAAGCTGGCCATCAACCGCGCACTCGAGAAAATGGCGCTCAGCCGCCAGAACTTTGCCTTCAAACGCGACGCGGCGACCCGCAACTCGCTCGACAACATCGTCGGTGTCAGTGCTGCTATGGAAAAGCTGAAACAGACCATTCGTACCGTGGCTTCCACTCAGAGCACGGTTCTGATCTACGGTGAGAGTGGCACCGGCAAGGAACTGGTTGCCCGAGCCGTGCACGTTTGTTCCCCCCGCGCCGCCGAACCTTTCGTCTCCATCAACTGCGGCGCATTTCCGGAAGCGCTGCTCGAGAGCGAACTATTCGGCTACGTGAAGGGAGCATTTACCGGGGCCAATCAGAACAAGCGTGGTTTGTTCGAGGTCGCCGACCAGGGCACGATCTTCCTCGATGAAATCAGCGAGATGTCCTTGACGATGCAGGTCAAATTGCTGCGCGTGTTGCAGGAGCGCAGCGTGCGTCCGGTCGGCGGCACCAGCGAGATTCCCATTGACGTGCGCGTCATCGCTGCCACCAACCGTGATCTGGACCGACTGGTGGCCGAGAACACCTTCCGCGAGGATCTTTATTACCGCCTGAATGTGATCCCAGTTTCCGCCCCGCCTCTGCGGGAGCGCCGCGAAGATATTCCGCTTCTGGTCAACCACTTCCTGAAAAAATACGCTCCGGCGGCGGGCAAAAGCATCCTGCGCGCCGACCCGTCCTCGCTCGAAGCCTTGTCGGCTTATGAATGGCCGGGCAATGTCCGTCAACTGGAGAACACCATCGAGCGCGCGGTGGCGCTCGAAACCGGCGAAGAACTCCACGTTGAGATTCCGGTGGAGAGGGCCAAGGCCCGTGCTGCCGCTGCCGGAGTCGGCGTCCATGGCGCCATCTCAAGCGGGTCTGTGCTGCCCGATGGTGTGGATATGGAGAAATACGTGGCCGACATCGAAGTCTCGCTGCTGAAATCGGCGCTCGCACAATGCAATGGCGTCCAGACCCGTGCTGCCGACGCGCTGAAAATCTCCTACCGATCGTTCCGCCACTTGATGAAGAAGTATGAGCTCTAGCCTTTGGCCGTTGGCCCTTAGCCCTTAGCGAAACCTCAACGCCAAAAGCTAGCAGCCCTTTTTCAACTGCTGCTTCCATCCCAGCACTCGCGCCTTGTTGCCTTCGGCCTCAGCTTCCGGGATCATGCCTTTCTTCTGATACAGCACCGACAAACTGGTATGCGCCAGCACATCCTCCGGATCCAGTTCCGCCAGCCGCTTGGCCACGGCAATGGCCTCATCGAGCCGGTTCAGGTCCTGCAGCACACGCGCCATCCCGTGCATGGCCTCGGTGAACGCTGGGTCCGCGGCCAGGCTTTTCTCATATTCCGTCAACGCGCGCTCCGGTTGGCCTTCCGCCACCAGGTCCAGCGCGGCATAGTAATGATCTTCGGCTTTTTGATGGGTGTGGTCGTCGGCCATGCCATCCAGATTCTAAGGCACGGCGCCGATTTGCGCAGCCTGCATGGTTGAGAACTGTTGGCTCTTCTCTGGGTCGTCCTGTCTCTGTGCGGAATGCTTTTCTGTATCATGTTCTCATGCGCTACATCCTCCGCTTCCTGTGGAATGCTACCCGCGGCCACCACCTCACCCCGTGGCGCAGCCCTTATCTGTTGTGGAGGATCGAGACTTATACCGGCGTGAAAATGCACCAGATTGGCATGCTGGAATTCTGGGAATTTACCTGGCGGGAGCGGCGCAACCTTTGGCGCTTCTTGAAGTGGACCGGAGAGATGGAACGCTACGCCCATCCCCGGCCAAAAAGCTCCTGATCAAACTACTGCCCAGCCGCCGCTGCACCCTCGATCACAATAGTGACTTCGCTGCCCTTGCCCGACCCGGTCAATTGCGCCGCCGCCGCCCGGTTGGCGGCAATCTCCAGAAACCCCATGCTGCCCAGAATGCCAAACACTTCGTTGGGCATGCCTTCAGCGTAGTTGCTGCGAATCTCTGTGACTTCGGTCTTGCCGACAACGATCTTGAATGCCGGCGGGGTCGCCATAAACAGCATGGGCACATCATGCGGCGTGAAGTTGGTGACCAGGTTGCCGAAGCGGTCGACTTTCAGCACTACTCCGCGAAGGGTGCGGCCATCCGCTGCCTTGGGCTTGGGCGCGTTAAAGCGCGCGTAGTCTGAAATCTCGTCGCCGAATTTCCCCGAGTCCACGCCTTTGGCCAGCCAGCCCGCCACCGGCGCAAAAACGTCGCGGGCGTGGAAGGTGTTGCTCACCGGCTGCATAAAGTAGTGTTCTCCGGTGATGTGCCACACCCGAATCCGTTCCTCGCGGGCATACACCAGCGACAGTACCCCGTTATCGGGCGCGACAAAAAAATGCTTTTCGTTGGACACCAGAATCGGCCGCCGGGCCGTGCCCACACCCGGGTCCACCACTACCACGTGGATGGTTCCCGTAGGGAAGTACGAATACGATTGCGCGATGGCCAGCGCTCCGTCGAGCACGTCAAACGCCTGCACCGAATGGCAGATGTCCACAATTTGCGCGTCAGGCGCAATATTCAGGATCACGCCCTTCATGGTGCCCACAAAGTGGTCGTTGAGTCCGAAGTCGCTGGTTAGGGTAACAATCGGCCGGTTCGCCAAGCTTGCCTCGCAACGGGAGACAGTATTCTCCCCGTGTGGCGAAAGTAACCTGTGGGAGGGGTGCAGTCAAGACACGTAGGTAATCGCTAGTCGGCTGGGCGAAACCCTTAGTGGAAGCCAGCCTTGCAGATCATGTTTGGAGTTTGGAGGGTTCGGTGGGATTATTAGACCGAGAGGCAAAGTGTCCCGCTAATGCTTAACATCGATCCAGACGGACCATTGTATCGAGGGGTCGCAGTCTTGGCTGGTCTCTGCATGATCGTGTTCGGCATGCATCCCATCCTATCGAGCGGTAGTCTCGACTATCGCAATTGGTTCGGCGGCTTGGTGTTTGCGCCGCTAGCAGTCATCTTCGGACTTCTTGTTATTCTCGCAGCTCTATTCAAGCCGCAGTTTTTGCAAACCACCAGAAAGAGCCGCTGACTCACAATGGTCCGCTATCTCCTCAAGCCTGGCCAACGACGAACGACCAATGACGGTCCTACTGAATCTCAATATCCCCCGATCCCGTCTCCACTTGCACCGAGACTCCGCCGCCGTTCACTTTCCCCCGCAATTCTCTTTTTCCCAGGGTGCCTTGCACCGTAACCGGCTGGCTGACAGAAATCGATCCCGAACTGGTGTGCGCGTCCAAGTCGAACGCCGCTCCCGACGCCATTTTCAGGTGAATGCCGCCTGAGCCGCTGTGTACCGTCCATGATCCTGTCGGATCGCCTTCTGCCCTGATCCCGCCGCTCCCCGCCGTAGCTTCGAGCGAGCCTTTCACCCCACGCAAGTCCATACCCCCTGATCCCGTCTCCGCCCGCACCGACCCGGGTGCCGTCTGTTCCAGCGTGATGTGCCCGCTGCCGGCATGCCCTTCAAACCCCCCGCCGACATCCGTAGCCCGGATCGATCCGCTTCCCGTCTTGGCGCGCACACTCCCCTTCGCCCGGTCGATCTCCACGTCTCCCGAACCGGTTTCCGCACGCACCCGGTTGCCGATGTCAGAGATTTTCAGCCCGCCCGACCCCGTCTGAATTTCAATCTCGCGTTGCAGACCCTCGATCGTCTGATGTCCAGAGCCGGTACGCGATCGCAATTGCGTATCCGCCGGCACCACCAGTTCATAGCTAATCGAAACATTGTGAAACAGTTCCGAATCATCGCTATGACCAATGCGGATGTCGTTCCCGCTCTGCTGAATCGGAGGGTTCTTCTCAATCTCCTGCACCTTCCGCTCGCCGTCACCCCCCAACCAATTCGTCACTTTGATGCGCGCGTTGATCTCCACCCGGCCGGAGCCGCCAGTGCGCACGTGTACACTCCCCGAGCCGGTGCTCAGGTCAACATTGGTCGGGCCGGTCACGGTAAGGGTCCGTTGAAACGACCCTTCCGCCGATGCTGCCGCCGGCAGCCCTTGCAGGCAGGCCAGCACGACCGCCATGCTGCTGATTAGACTCAGAGGGGAAACCCCTTTTGTCTTCATGGTCGCCTCTCTATTCTCAGTGAATCCTGACATCCCCCGAGCCGGTGTGGACCAGCAACTCGGGCCCGCCGCCCGAAACCTTGCCTCGAATCTCGCGCTGCGCCCGCCGCAGGTCGCCCTGGATGGTCATCGTGACCGGACGATCCACCGTCACACTGCCGGAACCTGCCGACGCGTCCAGATCAAAGCCTGTGCCCGAGGGTAGTTCCAGATCCACGTTGCCAGAACTGGTTCTTATTTCCCATCTCCCGCTGTTCGCGCCCTGAATGGTCACATCCCCACTGCCCGAATGCGCGTCCATCATCCCGTCCACGCCGCGCAGTTCGATGTTGCCCGAGCCGGTGTGCACCCGCACATCGCCCTTGCCTTTTTCATCGATGCGGATGTCGCCGCTCCCAGCCTCTGCCGTAAATGGCCCGGAAATCTCACGCGCCTCCACGTCCCCGGAACCAGTATGAAGCTGGATCTCGCCGCTGATGTCCTCCAACCGCATGTCCCCGGACCCACTCTCCAGCTGCAGCTTGCTGTGCATTCCTACCATGCGCTGGTTCCCGGAGCCGCTGCGCGTGGTAACCGTCGTGTCCGCGGGTGCCGTGATCTCGTAATCCACTGAGATGTCGTGCGCATTGACGTAGTCAATGTGAATGCTGTTGCTGCTCTGCCGAATGGGAGGGTTCTTCTCAATCTCGCTGACCTCCGACTGCCGCCCTCCGTTGAGCCAGCGGTCACCAACGTGAATCTTGCCTCGTACCGTGACCGAGCCTGCCGGCCCGCTGCGCACGGTAATGTCCCCTGACCGCGTCAGCAGCTGCAGGTCCACCGCGCCGCTGACCTGGTAGGTGCGTTCAAACGAACCCTGCACGGAAGCGGCAGCCGCCGACGTCATCGCTAGCACCACCACGAAAAAGCGAAAAGCTGATCGATTCATACCCAGCCTCCGGATGTCACCGCAGCAATAGACGCGCCAGACAATCTATCGTGAGTAACAAAAATCGAGTTGTCATCCTGAGCAAGCGTTCTGTGCGCGGCGAAGGATCTGGGCGAGCCGCGCGATGGGTCGCGTTTCGTGCGACCCAGTAACCGCGCGTTTGGCTCGCATCCTCTTAGCACGACCAACGACCCTCCCCAAAAACCAAAGGCACGGATTCCCGTCCGTGCCTTCAATTCGCTTTATTCCATCTTGTCCATAAAGGACGCCTACTGCAACACCACCTGATCGCCTTCCTTCAAGCCGCTGAGCAGTTCCGTCTTTGCCCCGTTGGAGATGCCGATGTTGACCGCGATTTTTCTCTTGCCATCCTTGGCCTTGGGATCAGGTACTTCGACCGAGGCTTTCTTGTCCTTGTCATACAGGATGGCGCCTTCTGGGATCTGCAACACATTCTTGTGCTCTTCCAGAATGATCTCGGCGTTCGCCGTCATCTCGGCTTTCAACTCGCCGCCCGGGTTGTTAATGGAAACGCGGACCTCGAACGTAGTCACGTTATCCTTCTCGACACCCATTGGCGATATCTTGGTCACCTTGCCGTAGAAGGTCTTGTCCTTGAAAGACTCCACCTTGATGCGCGCTGGCTGTCCCAAATACACCTTGCCGATGTCGCTCTCGTCCACCTTGCCCTTGACGTAGACTTCGCTGGTGTCGCCCAGCGTCATCACCAGCGTGGCACCCGAGCCCAACACCAGGATGGAACTCACGGCATCGCCCATTTGCACGTCGCGCGAAAGCACGATCCCATCCAACGGAGAGGTGATATCGGTATAGCTCAACTGTTCCTCAAGCTGTTTTAAATTTGCCTGATCACGGACTTTCTCCGCCTGCGACTGCGCAATCTTCGCCTTCAGAACCGCCACCTGCGCTTTGGCTACGTTTTGCTTGTTCAGCGCCATTTTGTAGTTCCGGTCAGCATCCTCGAGCGCCTGCGCAGAAACGACCCCGTCCTTCGCCATCTCCGTGTTGCGCTCATACTGACGCTTCAGCAACGGCACGTCCGGCCCCTCGGCATCCACTTTGGCGCGCTCGTAATCTGCCTCGGAGCTTGAGAGGTTCGCTTCCGACGCTTGCAGCGCCGCCCGTGACTGCTCCACCTGCGCTTCGATCTCGACTTTGTCCAATTGCACCAGCAACTGGCCTTTTTTCACTTTGTCACCGTAATCCACCAGAAGGTTTTTAACGATGCCGCTGGCCTTCGACTTGACCTCGACCTTGGTGATGGGTGTCACCTTACCGGTTGCCACCACACTCTTGGCCAGGTCGCCCTTTTCCACTTTCGCCAGCTTGGATGGGTCAATCTTGGTGCCGCCCCGGCTGAATGCCGCCAGTCCGCCCACGAACAACAGCACGACTACTACGACGCTGCTGATAATGATGATTCGTTTGCGGCGCTTCTTCTTATTGCCGTTACCATTGCCGTTCACACCCGCCTCCTGTAACTAGCCCTCACCACTGGTTACTACGGTCCCAGCCGCGGTTTTGTTCCCCAATGTTTGTTGATTGACACCACCAAGGTGCCTGGCAGCCTGTCTCACAGCGTTAGACCGCTCAACCCAGGAAATGGAAGCAGAAAATCCGCCCGCGACTCCAGGGCACAAACGGGACGGATTCGAGAGGCCTGCGAACTCCCAGAATCACCGCCTGACTCCATTCTACAACCAATCGCCTTTCACGAAAATGCAGTACCTCCTTTGGAATGTTAGAATTACAAAATCTATGTTTGCCTACGTGCTGCTGCAGGTGTTCCTTATCCTGTTGCTGATCGCAGCCAACGCGTTCTTCGCCGCCGCCGAATTCGCCCTGGTCAGCGTCCGCGAGACCCGCATCCAGCAACTCATAGAATCCCGCCGCATCGGTGCCCGCACGGTCCAGAAGCTACACCGCAACCTCGACGAAGTGGTCAACGGGGTTCAACTGGGCATCACCGTGGTCAGCCTGACCTTGGGCTGGATCGGAGAACCCATAGTCGCCCGCATCGTTGAGGGCTTCCGCTTCATCAACCAGGTTCCCCACGCCGCGATCTACGCTCACGGTATTGCCCTGGTCATCGCTTTCAGTCTGATTACCTGCCTGCACGTGATCCTGGGCGAGCTGGTCCCAAAATCCTTGGCTTTAGAACGCGGGGAACAGGTCGCTCTTGCAGTCGCGGCCCCCATGGAAGTTTTTCTCACTCTTACCCGTCCTTTTATTTTCTCGATGAGCAAGGCTGCCGGCTTCGTCCTGCGCGTGTTTGGCTCGCGCAAGCTCCGCCAGGGACCAGTGCATTCGCCGGACGAACTAAAGCTCATCGTCACTGCCAGCCGCCAATTCGGCCAAATCCCGCCCTCGCAGGAAGAGATGATCCATCGCGCCCTGGAGCTCGAGAGCATCACGGTTCGCGAGGTGATGGTCCCGCGCCCCGACATCTTCTCCCTGCCTGCCGACCTCACGCTCGATGAGGCCTTGTCGCGCATGGTCGAGGAGCAGCATTCGCGCGTTCCCATTTTCGACCGCCAGAGCGGCCCCGAGCACATCATCGGCGTGCTCTATTCCAAAGACCTGATGCGCTGGACCCGCCTGCGCCTCACCGCCAATGCAGCGCAACCCATCTCCGCGCGCGTTTCCAACATGAAAGTCAGTCAGATCATGCGCGACGTGCTGGTCGTCCCCGAAACCAAGGTCCTCACCGAGTTGCTCGAGGAATTCAAAGACCGCAAGCGTCATCTGGCAGTGGTGGTGGACGAGTTCGGCTCTACCGCCGGTGTGATCACCGTGGAAGACATAGTGGAACAATTGGTGGGTGAACTCGAAGATGAGTTCGACGTAGCCCCGCCCCACCCCCCCGTCTTTGCGCAAGACCTCAAGCTGGTTGTGGAAGCCTCGGTCGGCATTCGCGATCTCGAATCACAATACGAGCTGGTGCTGCCGCGCGATGCCGGCTTCGAAACTCTCGCCGGCTTTATGCTCGCGCGCTTGCAACGAATCCCCAAAGTTGGCGACGCTTTTGATTACGAAGGCCACCGCTTTACGGTCGATGAAATGGACGGTCATCGCATCGCCAATGTCAAGATCGAAAAACTGCCCGTGCCGGTAGGGCAGGCAGGGGACTAGGGCGATGCTTCGTTACTTGGCCCTTCGCGCCCTGTACACCTTGCCGGTGGTCTGGCTCGTCGTCTCCCTCGTTTTTCTCCTGATCCACCTCGTTCCCGGCGATCCCATCCTCCAGATGCTCGGCGAAGGCGCACCTGCGGCCGACATCCAGGCTACCCGTCATCTCTATGGCCTCGATATTCCGCTCCGCCAGCAATATTTTCACTATTGGAGCGGGGTCCTTCACGGTAACCTGGGTCCTTCCCTTCGTTTTAATCAGAGCGTCACCAAGCTCATCAGCCAGAGATATCCCTACACCTTGCAACTGACCTTGGCGGCTTTGCTGGTGGCTGTCCTGCTCTCGATTCCCGCCGGGGTGCGCTCCGCCCGCCGCCGCAATCGCTGGGACGACCGTCTGCTGAGCATCGTCAGCCTGTTCGGACTGTCATTTCCGAATTTTGCCCTCGGTCCGATCCTCATTCTCTTGTTCTCCATCAAGCTGGGATGGCTTCCCGTCTCCGGAGCTGGAACCTTCGCTCACCTGATCCTGCCCGCCATCACCATGGGCGGGGCCTTGGCCGCAATTCTCACTCGGATGGTGCGCACTTCGATGCTCGAAGAATTAGGCCAAGACTACATCCGCACCGCGCGCGCCAAAGGCTTGCCGGAGCGCACCGTCGTTTATCGCCATGCTCTACGAAACGCCATGATTCCCGTGATCACGGTTCTCGGCCTTCAATTCGGCGCACTGCTGGCCGGAGCCATCGTTACCGAGACCATTTTTTCCTGGCCCGGCATCGGCCGCTTGACCATCCAGGCCATCGGCAACCGCGATTATTACCTGGTGCAGGGCTGCATCCTCGCCATCGGCTTGACCTACGTCGCAGTGAATCTGTTGACAGACTTGCTCTACACCGTAGTTAACCCGAGGATCCGCCAATGATCCAGAGAGGAACGGCTACCGTGTGTATCAACAAAGACGATGGGCGGCCCATCCTTGCGCGTTCTTTCGGCACGGGCGGGATTCCACGGCTGCCAGAGCTGCAAAGAAGGGCAGATTTTCTCCTCGCTCTTTGCATCCTCTGCGGCAGGAGGTCGTGACCAATGTCCACCCTCCCCATCTCGCTCCAACGCGCCGCCAGACACAACGCCCTCGCGACCACCGGCGCGATTCTGGTCGCAATCTTCATCCTCCTCGCCATCTTCGCTCCCTGGATCGCGCCCCAGGATCCCGCCCACATCGATCTCCCCGCCCGCCTCTCGCCGCCCTCCGCCGCCCACTGGTGCGGTACCGACGAACTCGGCCGCGACATCCTCTCCCGCCTCATCTACGGTTCCCGTATCTCTATGCTGGTCGGCAGTTGCGTCGTCGCCACATCGCTCAGCCTGGGTCTGCTGATCGGCTCGCTCGCCGGATACTACGGCGGCCGCCTCGACCGTTTTATCAATGTCGTCGTGATGAATGCTTTCCTGTCGTT
>Ga0335081_10006893_pt1 | contig 18122 bp, 14 predicted proteins | sample Lox_Sample_35_FD_206713 | JGI IMG/M metagenome (GOLD analysis project Ga0335081, IMG submission 206713) | Soil microbial communities from Loxahatchee National Wildlife Refuge, Florida, United States - Lox_Sample_3.5 | ecosystem: Environmental > Terrestrial > Soil > Wetlands | place: USA... | reverse complement strand
TGAGCTTCAAATAGACCGCACCGGCATCACCGAGAAGGGTCTCGAAGGCCGGTCAGCCAGTAGCGCAGACCGCCGCGGTTGCGGTCTGCAATTTTTCGTCGGGTCTGCGATCGATCAAATTCGCGTGCGCGGGTCGGAGGGCATTCTCGCGCGGTCGATGGGCAAATCGCAGCGCCGTTTTTGCTCATGCGCGCGGCGTTTGAACAGCCGCACCCGTAATGAAGGAATATCGATTCGACAGAAAAGGACGCCGCAGCTTTCACACGGCGCCAGAATACGACACGGCAAGGATGGTGGTGAGCGAAAAGACGCGGACCACAAAAGCAGTGGTCCGCGCTACGAATTCTGAGCCAGCCCCGTTCGGCCCCACATTTCGCGCACAAGTCATGTCAAAGGAGGGAATCATGGCGTCGACAGAGTTGCGGCCTTTTTTTGCTAAAAAGGAGCACGAACTGACGGAAGAGGCGACGCAACAGATTCGTGACCGGATCGAGCAGGGCGATACGGACGTCTACAAGCTCGCGGCTGAATTTGATTGCGCCCCGATTCAGATCGCCGGAATTAAAGCGGCCATGCGCAAAGCGGGTGGCACCGGGACGACAGGAATAGCGAGTTCTGAGGACGTCGAAGACCTAACCGATCCTCGAAAATTCCTGAATCATCTCTTATCGAGCGCGAGGGCCCGCGCCATAAAGTTGGGATTGGAATTCAATCTTGATAAGCCGCCCGAGTTTTTGGCGAAACTCTATGACGACCAAGGGGGAGCGTGTGCAGTCACCGGACTTAGATTCAATCTCACGCGCTTCCCTGACGTGTTGGTGAAACACCCCTACGCCCCGAGTATTGATCAAATCCACGCCGGTAAAGGCTACATCGTCGGAAACGTGCGGCTGGTTTGTGTTGCTGTGAACTTTGGGATGGGCGAATGGGGGCAGCAAGTCTACCTAACCCTCGCGCGGGCGGCTGTAAAGCGCGAGCATGAGCAAGAGAAGGACGAAGAAGCAACCCCCGTTCAGGCCGTTGTCGATGAAGAGCGGCGACGAAAGCCGGAGGCCGAAAGACAGCGTGGCACCCTCGCAGAGCGCTTGGACGCAGCGGAGAAGTTGCTTCCGCTGTTGCCTGAAAGCGAACAAGAGAAGCAGCGCCATCGCATCGCTGGTTTCAAGGCCGCGCTCACCAAGCGAATGCTGGCGGCGAGTGCCGCAGCGGATGCCACCAACCAGGGTCCTCGCTCGGACCCTTGAGCGGATGGCCGGCTGGCGTAGACCTTTCTTTTCAGGTCTGCGCCTACGAGGCTCGACGATTCACGTGATCCGGTCCATTTCCAGCACCGAGCGGCCTCCCAAGAAGTACAACCCCCAGCTTGACCAACGTGAGTTTGCCGATTTACGGTTTGAGATTGAAGATTGAACGGCGAGGGGCTGGATTCCCGCGTGCGCGGGAATGACGGCCGGCGAAAGGGCGCAGACTGCGGCGCAAAGCGACGTTGGGAATTCAGGATGAAGGGCCCATCACCTGTTCCAGGATCTTATCCGAAAACGCCAGCAGCTCGTTCAGTTCAGTGGCGATGACGGCCTCCACGATGGCGAGATCCACTTTCGTATACTGATGGACAACGGTGTTGCGGAAGCCGACCATCTTTTTCAGGCGCTCCGCCATCCGGCCGTCGATGATTCCCGCCGCTTGGAGCAGTTCGAAAGTGTCTGCGGTCGATACCGGTATCCCCAATTTGCGGACCCGGATGATGTGGTTGGCCAGGTCGATGGCCGTCTCGCACGCCCTCACCACGTTGAGCAGCGCGGCGTCCTGCCGCGTGGTGTTGCTCGCAAAGTTCCCGGGGTCTGCCTGATATTCCTCCCGGGCCCGCCGCACGGCGCGCTGGATACTTTGTGCCTTGTTGATGGCGACGTCGTTCATACGGCGTAGGCCCTGCGCGTCTTTTCAAAGGACTCGAGAATCGCCTTTCGCTCTTCGTTCAATTTTTGATAGAGGGAAAGTGTCAGCATCTCAAATTCGGCAACCGCATTGGGGTCGCTGCAATAGAGCCTGCGCCCAAACTGGACGATCTCCTTTTGGAATACCGTCGAGACCTCCCTGGCGTTCACCAGGTCCACGGATTTTTGCAGGGCGCCGGCCAGGGCGTCGTGGCAGGGACTCAGCCTCAAGTGCGGCTGCCGGCGAGCCTGCTCCGGGGGCAGCAGAACGGCGATATCCACGTCGCTGTCGGGCCATTCATCCGCGGTGCCGTAGGTGCCGAAAACGTAGATCGCCTGCGCGGAGGGATAGTGCTCCAGGACGATGCGGACGATGGAGTCCCCGCCCGTCATATCGCCACCTCGAAAATCGTCATGGCGTCATCGCCAAAGATATCCACCACCTGTACCGCCAGTTTGCGCCGGTGGCGCCTCTCCGAAGCTGAAGCCGGCGAGCCAGGGGCGAGTGTCTTCCAGGTAGAGCCGGCGGAGCGAGGGTGTGATTTCGTGGAACATGACGACCGTACGCGGGTGAGTATGGCGCAGGCGACGGTTGAATGCAAGCGCCGGGTGGTGGATTCCCGCCTGCGCGGGAATGACGGGCGGGTCAGGGGCACGCAGGATTGCCGATTGACGATTTGAGATTGACGATTGAAGGGGGGGGCTGGATTCCCGCTTTCGCGGGAATGACGGCGTCTGTGGGAATGACGGCCGGGCGCGGGGGCGCGTGTGCTGAGGCGCCGGGGGGGGTTGCCTCCGCTTTGATAGCGAGGTAGTATATTCCTCACCGATTAAGTCAAGACGGCTGTTCCTGGCGAGGGCCTTATGGCGAAGCGGCGTTCACTCTCCGGCGAATCCATTCGAGAAATCAAGGCGGCGATGAAGGCGGCGCGCACGGCCGACGATTTGCGGCGCCTGCTCTGCGTCTGGCTGCCTGAGGCGCTCGGCCTGAGCGCCGCCCAGACCACCCAGGCGGTGGGCTGGAGGGCGTCGAGCGTCGCGAACGTGAGGGGGCGCTACCTGCGCGGCGGGTTGAGCGGGCTCGAAGACCACCGGCAGCCGCCGCTGCCGCCCGGGACCGCCCCGGCGCTGGCGGCAGCCTTGAGGCGCGCCGAAGGCCTGGACGGCTTCCGCCGCATTCAGTGCCTGCTGCTGCGCGCGCTTTGGGGCCTTGACGCCGCCCAGGTGGGCACGGCGGTGGGATGGGCGCGCGGGACGGTGAGCGAGGTGCAATCCGAGTATTTGCGCCACGGCCAGGCGGCGCTGGCTCCCGCGCGCTCCGCGGCGGGAAGCGCGGAAGCGCAAAAACTGGCCGCGGCCATGAAAGACGCGCGCGACGTGGAGGAGCTCCGCCGGGCCCAATGCCTGTTTCTGCGCGTGGGGCTCGGGTACAGCTCGCGCGAGGTGGCCCGTATCGTGGGGTGGCGGCAGAGTTCGGTGTCGCACTGGCACACCCGCTATTTGCGCGAAGGGGACGCGGCGCTGCGCCGGCCGGGGCGCGGACGGGGGCGGGCCCGCGGGCGTTGGAGGCTCCTCAGTGTGGCGGGCGAGGCCGAGGTGCTGCGCCGCCTGGCCCGCCAAGCGTCGTTCAATGGCTTGCTGGAATTTTCCGTGATCCAGCGGGCCTTCGAGGAGGCGGCCGGCCACCCCGTGCACCCCGCCGTGGTGGTGGAGATCCTCCTGCGCCACGGCTGGGCTCCCGGCCTCGTCTATGTCACCCCCCGGCAGACCCGAATCCCCGCCGAGGAGCGGTGACCCGGGACTGGGGGCGGAAAACGTGGAGGCCTGAAGCGGCGCTTCTGCGGCTCGTAACGGGTGGCGCAAATTCCCGTCATTAAGGTCTGGCGGCAAAGGGTCTGGTGGCGAAAGGTCGGGCGGCAAAAGGTCTGGCGGCAAAAGGGCGGGGTTTCAACCCCGCCGTTCGCGGCGGCAAAAGGGCGGGGTTTCAACCCCGCCGTTCCCGGTGGCAATTTCGAGGGGCCTTCAGGCCCTGAAGCGAGCTCTCTCCAGGGGCTAAAGCCCCAATCCCTATCGATGCGGTTGCGGCGGGGCTGAAGCCCCGCCCTTCCCGCGACACCAAGCCCTGCCCTTCCCGCGACACCAGACGCGGGTGTTGCGCCGGGGCGGCCGGGGAGGATCGCTAAGTTGTGCTGTACGATTTGCTCCTTTAAGGCCTAAGACAGGCCTGTTTTTGGCCTCGAGTGTCCAGAACCCGTACGCTTTTGACTTTTTTCGACTTTTTCACACGGCTGGCAAGTTATTGAAAGTACGTGGGCCTGAGTTCGGGGGACGATGTGCCGTAAGTTGTTGAAAACACGTGATGGAGTTTTTGGCAGGTGAGGGCTGTAAGTTATTGAAAATCGGCTCGGGAGCGGGTCGGCGCTGGGGCGGCCGGCCAAAATCCCTCGAGCCCGCCACCCGTTTCGCGACCGCCGCCGCGCCCCGGCCCGCCGCTCCGGCCCGCCGCCCCGGCCCGGTTCCCTGCTCCCGGCTCCCGAGGGGGTGCACCGGCCGGCGTGGCGGCTAGAGGGCCAGGCTAGGGCGTGGCCACCCGCCGGGCCGCCCGGCAGATCTCGGGTTTCGTCGATGCGCTCGGCCCGGGCCGCGCGGCGATGGGCGCGTGCCTTGCGCTGCACGGTTATGCTAAGATTCAGGTTAGCCTCAAGGGTGAGAACGCCGCTTCAAGTCCGAGTGCTCGGGCCTCGGGTTGAGCGTCTGCCGAAAGGGATTACCGCCTATGTCAGGCCATTCCAAGTGGGCCACGATCAAGCACAAGAAGGGCGCGCTGGACGCCAAGCGCGGCAAGATTTTCACCAAGCTCATCAAGGAAATCACCATCGCCGCCCGCATGGGTGGGGGCGACGCGGATTCGAACCCGCGGCTGCGCGGCGCGGTGACCGCCGCCAAAGCTGAAAACATGCCGGCCGACAACATCAAGCGGGCCATCCAGAAGGGCACGGGCGAGCTGCCGGGCTCCACCTACGAAGAAGCGGCCTACGAAGGCTACGGGCCGGGCGGAGTGGCGCTGATCCTGGAGATCACCACCGACAACAAAAACCGCACGCTCTCCGAGATCCGGCACATTCTCTCGAAGCACGGCGGCAATCTGGGAGCCAACGGCTGCGTGGCGTGGATGTTCAGCAAGAAGGGCTACATCGTGGTGGAAAAGGACAAGGCCGACGAGGCCCGGCTGCTGGAGCTCGTCACCGAGGCGGGCGCGGAGGACATGGTGGACGACGGCAGCAACTGGGAGGTGTTCAGCCCGCCGCACGAGTTCCACCAGGTGGTGGAGACGCTGAAAACGGCGGGGATTGCCCCGGCTGCCGCCGAGGTGTCGATGATCCCGCAGAACTACGTGAAGCTGAGCGGGAAGGAAGCGCATCAGATGCTGCGCCTGATGGACGAGCTCGAAGACCACGACGACGTACAGCACGTTTACGCCAACTTCGAAATCGAAGAGGCCGAACTCGGCGCCCTTGCCGAAGCGCGGTAATGGTCAAGCGTCAAGTCCCAAAATATGCCGCGGGCGGTGGCGACCCGGCCGGTGGTTCGCGATCCCGGGGCCGGCTTGGGCCCTCGGCTATCGTGAGGCGGCGCCGCGCTGCTGCGCTGGCGCTCCTGATGGCCTGCGCGCTGGCGCCGGCGGGGCTCTGCGCCCGCGTCGGCCGGCAGGCTGCTCCGAACCAGGCTGTGGAGCCGGCCTCGCCGCCGGCAGCCGGCACAATCCCGAAGCTGATCTACACTCGCACTCTAGCCGGGAGTATCCCGGAGTATATCGCGGTGACTGTGAATAAGGACGGCTCCGGCACTTACGAAGGACGCCGTCTCAGCGACCCGCCCCACCCGCGCCCGCTTCAGCTCTCTTCGGCCAGCACCGCACAGCTCTTCGAGCTCGCAGCCGACCTCAGTTATTTCCGCTCGCTCCGCCTCGACAGCCACCGCGCGAAGGTGGCAAACCTGGGCCGGAAGACTTTCGTTTACGAGAACGGTGCCGAGAAGAATGAGGTCGAGTTCAACTACACGCAGCAGAAACAGGCGCTCGAGTTGATGGGCGAGTTTGACCGCATCGCCCTGGCCGAGCAGCACGTGGATCTGCTCGAGTACGGCCTCAGATACGACCCTCTCGGACTCCCTGAGGAATTGCTTCGCATCCAAGCCGATCTCGGAGACAAAGCGCTGGCCGACCCGGAACTGCTGGTTCCATCGCTTGAGCAGATCGTGAACAATCCGCGCCTCCTGCATCTTGCCCAGGTGCGCGCCCAGGAAATCCTCAACACCGTTCGGGACGGCAGGTAGATGCGGCGCAGGCGAGCGGTCGGAACCAATGGGCGGCGCCCACCCGTTAAGTAGGACGTTAACTTAACCGCCGGTAACGCCCGGCGGGAAATCCCGCCGCCACTTTGAGCGTCTAAAGAAGTGGCGATGAGAGTAGAATGAGGATGGAGTGAGAGTTCGAACGGTTTGGAGGTGGCGTATGAGCCCCATAAGCTTGCGCCGATTCGCCCCGGTCCTGGGCGTTGTTCTGCTGGGAATAGCACTCCCGCTTTCGGCTCAGGACGAGTACTCTCATGCCCGAATTGTGCGGCTAAGTTTCGTCGACGGCAACGTGACCGTCTTGCGTGCCGGCTCTGCGGACTGGGCCAACGCGCCCGTGAACACTCCGGTCGAGGAGGGCTTCCAGCTCTCGACAGACAAGAACAGTTACGCTGAGGTGCAGTTTGAGAACGGATCGACGGCGCGTGTCGGTGAGCTCTCGCTTCTCAAGTTCGATCAACTGGGACTGACCGAGTCCGGGGAATCCTTGAACAAGATCACGCTCGATCGCGGTTACGGCACCTTCGAGATGATGCCGGAAAAAATCGCCGTCTTCGAGTTGCGTTCCGGCGACGCCACGCTGAAGCCACGGGGCAAGGCCGAGTTCCGCGTGGATCTCGATCGGGGACGCCTTCGCCTCGAAGTGTTCAAAGGCGCGTTGGATGTGGACAGCCCGGAAATCAACACCACCGTCGCCCGCGACAACGTCCTTGAGATCTCGCCAAACGGCACGCAGCCGTACACCCTGAGCGCGGGGATCACGCGCGATGATTGGGACCAGTGGGTTTCGCAGCGCGACCAGGCGGTAGCCGCGGCCACGCCGCCCGCAGGGGTGACACCCGGCGCGCCTGCTTACGGTTGGAGTGACCTAAACGCGTACGGCACGTGGTCCTATCTCGACGGTTACGGCTACGGATGGGTGCCCGACGTCGCCGGGCCTTGGTCTCCCTTCAGTGCCGGCCAATGGTGCTGGTACCCCGGGTTCGGGTACACCTGGATTTCTTACGAACCCTGGGGCTGGCTACCCTACCACTACGGCGGTTGGAACTTCACTTCGCTTTTTGGTTGGGTCTGGTTCCCGGGCGCGTCCTGGGGTTGGAGACCTGCGACCGTGAACTGGTATCAAGGGTCGGGCTGGGTGGGCTGGACGCCAAGCGGACCGGTGCTGGGCCGTACGGGGTTGGGCGCGGGCAAATTGCCGCCCCCCGCGAAGGGCTGTCCGGGCGCGCCCGGCTGCTTGAACGCCGTCAACGTCGAGACATTCCAGAAGGGCGGACCCCTTCAGCCTCGGCAATTTCTAAAGGTGACCGCCGCCGAGGGCGCGGCCGTGAATGCTCCCGAAATTCGGCCCGGGCACCTAGCTCTCATGCCGGGCACGGCTGCCAGGCTCTCTCCGGCGCAGCAAGCAGTAGTCAGCGGGGCTGCCGGGTTTTCGCCGGCCCGGGCCCCCTCCAGTGCCAGTCCATCCTCGGAAGGCCGGCAATTTACCCGCCGCGCACCCGAAACAACAGTCGCGGCTCCCCCGGCACAGGCTAGGGGGAGCTCGCACGTCTTCTGGGGCACACCGGCGTCCGGCGGCAGCGCCCCCAGCATCCACTCCGGAGGATGGTCAGGGGGGACGCATGAAGCCGGCGGCTCCGCCCGGGGCGGTGTAATCGAAGGGTCGCGTGGGGGAGGGGGCACGATCGGAGGCTCGCGCGGCGGCGGCATCGTAGAAGGTTCCCACGCCAGCAGCGCTGCGGGCGCGTCCAGTTCCCATGGCGGCGGGGGCGGAGCGCCCCACCACTGATCCCGCCGTAAGACTGATTCGAATCCCGGAAGGGACGAGGCTGGGTGCCGTCCCTTCCTCTCAGCGGCTCACTACGATCCCCGCATAGCCCACCACGCTGTCTCGTGGTCCGCCGGCGTCGGCGGACGTAGCGTATCGCACGAGCTCGGCCCGAGTGGCGCCCAGGTCGCGCGCAGCCACCAGCAGAGCCACCGCGGGGCCAAATCCACACATCGAAATGCGCTCCCGGAAGATGGTTTCCCACAGCCCGGGGGCGTCCAGATTCAGGATCCTGTCGATGGCCTTCCGGTCCTTTGCCCGAGTCACGCCGTCGGGCTCGTAATGATTTAAGTCGCTCGACGCAACGATCAAAACGCCTTCCGCCGAACTCTTCACGCCTGTGGCCACGGCGTGCCCCAGCTCTTCCAGGGTGTCATAATCGCTCACACCGACGGCGATCGGCAGAAAACTGAACGGATGGCCGCGCCGCTGCAGAAAGGGAATCTGCACTTCAAGGGAATGTTCGGTGGCGTGTGCCTCGGCGTCCTCCGTCAGCAGCGGGCAGGCCAGGCGCACCACACGCGCCAGCGCGGAGTTGAGCGAAGCCTGGCCGAGCGGCGTGGCCCAGGCCCCCACTGCCATTAGCGCGAGCGGCGCCCCCTGGCCGAAGTGGTTGGGCCCGAGGATGATGTACTCCGGGCGCGCCGGGAGCCGCCGGTAGACGGCGCCCGCCACTTCGCCCGAATACTGGTAGCCGGCATGCGGCACGAGACACCCAACCGCGGAGGCAAAGTCCGGCTCCGCTTCGGCTCCGGGCGCGAGCCAGCGGTCGAGCTCACGCTCCAAGGCCGCCCGGCCGGCCGGATAAAAGCGTCCGGCCACCGCGGGACGGCGCAAGCCGGGTGGGGACATGATCGAATCCCGAGAATCGGGCGGAGGCTGTCAAGCAGCGGGCGGATGGCGCTCAATGCCGGTCTTCTTCGTTCGCGTCCAGTTTGATCTGGAGGGCCTTCAGGAACTGGGCGTCTTCGCTGGTCATCTCGAGGCGAGCTCGCTTGCCGATCTTCTGGCGGTGCACCACGTCGGCTTCGCCCCGCTTGTTGAACCCGATCGTTACCTCGAGCACCAGCAGCAGATCGTATCCTGCCGCCTTGATCTTGCCCATCACTTCGCCGATGCGTTCGGATTCGGACAGAGATTCGTTGATGGCCTCGCCTAACTCCTCCATCAAACGCTTAAACTCGCGGTTCGATTCCAATCCTCTCACCTTCAGAAGTGATCTCGCCTGACCTCAAGGCGATTCTAGGTGCCGATCGATTGGATGTCAAGTTTGACGGCAACCGCGTAGAAAATCACCAGGGTCCGGGGAAGGTTCTGAAACGCAGCCCGTACAAGAAGGACCGGGCGAGGGTGCGAGCCGGCTCGCGATTGGAGGACGGCAGCGAGCTACCGCATTCCAAAACCTCGCCCGTCAACCCGACATCCTGACGAGCGCGGGGGGAATAGATTTAACCGCGCCCGCCAGCTATCGGGAAGCTGTCGCCTAGTGTGGGCCATTGGCGGCCATGGCGCTCGAGGCCACCTGGGTGCCGATTACGCTGCCCGAGACGATCATGTCGACGCGCCGGTTCTGTCTGCGGCCGGCGGCCGTGGAATTGTCGGCGATGGGGTTGGCGTCACCGAAGCCTTGAGCCTTGATTGCGTCGGGCGACACGCCCTGGGCCACCAGGAATGTTCTCACCGCCTCGGCTCGTTTGTCCGAAAGCGCCTGGTTCGTCTCGTCCCGCCCCGTGCTGTCTGTGAAGCCGTCCACGTCGAGCCTTACGCCGGGGTAGGCCAGCAGCACGCCCGCGATTTTGGCTAGGGCCATCTTGGCGTCAGTGGTGAGCCCGTAACGGCCCGTTGAAAACAGCACGTCCGACATGCGCACCACCAGGCCGCGCGAGGTGTCCTGGGTTTGAAGGATGGTGTTGAGTTGTTTGAGGAGCCGGGCGCGCATTTCGCGGGCCTGATTTTCGGCCATGTCGGCGCGCTGCTGAGCGTCGGCCGCGGCGGCATTCGCCTGGCTGGCCTGGGCCTGAGCCTGTTGCTGGGCAGCCTGAGCCTCAGCCTTGGCTTGGGCTTCGGCAGCGGCCTGAGCCTGGGCTTGCGCCGCCTGGTCCTGGGCCTGCGCAGCCTGGACCTGAGCTTGATTGGCTTGAGCCTGGGCCTGCGCGGCTTGCGCCTGGGCCTCCCGCGCGTCCTTCTTCACCTCCGCCTGTTGCAGGGCCTCCTGTTTGCTGAGGGCGATGATGCGGGCGTCCTCGGCGATCTGCACGGCTTCGCGAGCGTCGGTGATGATGCTCTTCTTGTCGCCGCGGCCCGCCGCGAACGCCTGGGCGTTTGCGAGATCCTGCTGCGCCTTGGCGAGTGTGCCGGCCGCCTGTTCTTCCGCGCCCGCCCACTTGGCGATGCGGATGGCGTTCTCAGCCTCGAAGAGGTCGAGCGGCGCCTGGCCCTTGATCACAATCGGCGTGAGGCTGGAGGAGGCGACGTCGCGGGTGTACTGGCCGCGCTTCAACAAGTCGAACTTGGCGTCCACCTGCTCGATGGTGCCGGTGGTATCCGGCAGCACCCGGTTTTCGGCCACCACCATGTCACTCGGACGCGTCACGGCAAAGTAAGGCTCGGCGGTGACGATCAGCCCGAAGGCCTGTAGGTTGGTGGCGGCATCGATTTCGGCGTTGCCGTCGTCATTGGGGAGGACCTCACCCAGGTTTTCGGGCCGGCCGTCGGGCGTAATCGCCCAAAGCACGTAGGTGAGAGAAGGCGGGCCGAATTGCGTGGCCGCCTGCGTCAGATGCTTGAACTCGGCGTGAATGCGGGTGGAGCCCTGCTTGCTCTCCACCTTGGCCTTGCCCTCGGCCCGGGCGAGAAGGCTGGTGCCCTCGAACCCGATCGAAGTGGACTCCCGATTCCGGAAGTTGATGGCCTTTACGGTGCGGCCGATTACAAGCACCTTGAATACGGCCACGGTGCCGTCCGGAGTCCTCTCGTTGTTTTCGGTGGGCACCGCCTGGGTTTGGTCGGGAACTGGGTTCTGCGCCCAAAGACACAGCGGCAGTAACGATACAAGAAGTGTCACGAAAGCTCTTCTCATTTTAGTTCTCCTTTACCCCCCTTCGACCTGATCATCGCGGAACGCTCGGCGCAAAACGAAGCGGTGCGTAAGGCGCAACGCTTCGTGGCGCTGGCGGGGTTACAGCCATGTGCCCAGTTATTGCGGTGGCTGGTGCTTTCGTGGGCCGCTCTCGGGGCGAGGCGCAGTCCGGCGCTGAGATGCCGGGCGGATCACGCTCTGCGGGCGAGGCGCAGTCCGGCGCTGGGCCGTTGGGCGAGCTACGTTTTGTGGGCGAGGCGTGCTCCGGCGCTGAGATGCCGGGCGGATCACGCTCTGCGGGCGAGGCGTGCTCCGGCGCTGGGCCGTTGGGCGAATCACGCTCTGCGGGCGAGGCGCAGTCCGGCGCTGCGCCGTTGGCCGGATCGAACCGGGCGGCTGCGGCGCGCTTCGCCGTTGCCGCGGCGACTGCGACAGGTTCGACGAATGAGGCGTGGTGCGCACCGGCGCCGTACTTCGATTACTCGCGCGAGCGCCCCCGGCCGGCGGCCGTGCCGACGGATGCGTTCGCGCCATCGTCGGAGTTGAACGCGGAGCAGACCTGGCCTGCGTCCGAGAGGTGCTGGGACGCGCATGGTTCAACGAACGATTCCCCGGGCGGGCAGAAATCGGGGTCCCACCCGCACCTCGATTCGCGGCCGTGCGGGACGGCGCGGGGTGATAGGGTCCGCCGGCCCGGCTGGCCTGCACGACACCGTGTCCGCTAAACACTCCGGGCCTGGGCGTGGCCGCGACGGCCGGCCGGCCGTGGTTCACGGACGCCCATTGCGCGCGGTTGGCGCGCGCGCCCTGCTCGTGCTGTATTTGAGCGGGCAGCGGCGGGTCTCGGCGCGCCCGAGCCGCAGCCAGTTGAGCCGAAGTCGGGCGGGCGCGTACGCCGCCCGTGCCGCCGTTGTAGCTTGCGCGGTTGGCCGCGAAGTTGTTGACGACGGTTCTGTTGTAGACATTCCGAATGTTCGTGGTGCTGACGTTGTTCACCGAGCGGTTGTAATAGAAGGCTCCGCGGTTCCAATATCCGCCTTCATAACCGAATCCTGCGTACCCAAAGCCATAATTGATGCCGCCGTAGAAGCCGACCACGGGGCCCCAGTAGCCTACATTCCACACGTACACGCCATTATTCCAGCCCCAGTAGCCTGGAGTCCACAGCGCATCGACGAAAGGCGGCAGCACCCAGGTACCCGGCACCCAGTAATAGCCGTCAGCCGGGTCGTAGGCCCAGTAACCGGGCGTCCAGATATAGCCGGGGCCCGGACACACGGGTTGCACGTATACGGGCAGCGGCGGCGGCGCGAACCCTACAGAGATGCCGATCCCGAACGCAACACGCGCGGAAGACACGGCGGGCGCCGCCAGCATCGCGAGCGTGGTCAACATCACCAGGGTAAGCGTGACCGACCGAAGAAATGCAGGGGCTCTTCGCGCGACCGGGCTCCCGTGCCCCTGGCCGTCATAAGCGGCGCTTGAATGATTCACCCTCGCACCACCTTCGCTGTCGTCCCGCGCGTTGCTGACTGAAACTTCTTTCCATGTTTTCGTCAAACACTCGTCAACGACAACATAGCTCTGTTTCGTCATGAGAGCACCTCACACCATCTCGCTGCAAAAACAGTGCCAAAGCGCAGCGATGGAAGGCCCGGCGGCGTGCAAGTCTCCGCCTATCAATGTCCTCCAGGCACAGAAAACCACCACAAAGGCCCGGCCCGAGGCCACGAGAGTGGGAAAAAACTACCCGCCGCGCTGGCCGGCGTCAAGCCGCCGCAGTCCATAGAGCCTGCCGCACCAGATCCCAAGACGGCCGGTGCTTTCACTGCAACACCCGGCGGGAGCGGCCGGGAGAACCTGGCGCGAACCTCCGGAGACGTTCCCCCGATCGGTGGGAAATGGCTCGCCCGCCTATTCGCCAGGTGCCGCTCTCCACAATCTGCCCGAGGGTGCCGCCGGCTCTCTTCATTGTCCGGGCGCCAGTTGGTCATGAAGCGTATGTTTCTGAAACTCGGTACCCTCGTCCGTCTTAGAGTTCCCCAGCCCGGTCAGCGCGCTCGAGAGGGACCGGTAAATTCTGAGCGACGTACTGCGGATGAGCCCACCCCTGGCCTCCGGATGCTAATATGATCTTGGCGCTGTCAGGGCGCCGCCGTGTCCGCGGAAAGGACTGCGTCCCCCTGAAATGGCCGAACCCTACAGCGTTATCTCGATGAACTCTTTTCTGCCCGAGCCAGCGGACACCGGGCGCAGCGGCTGACGCGGGACGCGCGGCCCGGAAAGGAGCTCATTGTGACCCCTAGACTGTCGCAACCGCCTGGCATCCTGATTCGTGACGCGCGCCCCGAGGACGCTGCCGCGATGGTGCGCGTTCTGATCCGCACGAAAGAGGAATCGTTCTCCAATCCAATTAATCCCCACGAGCTCGATTTTGACTTCTGGCACCGCCGCTGGCAGGGCTATATCCAACAGGGCAGCCGCGCCCAGCAATCACGAGGCGACGGTTTCGCGATCCTTGCCGAGAGCGACGCTCGACTCGTCGCCTTTGCCGCATACCACCACACGCGCCGATGGGGCTGCGATGCTGAATTGGAGTCGATCTACGTGCTGCTGAGCCACCAGGCTCGGGGCGTCGGCACCAGCTTGCTTCGCGAGATCTTCCAACGGCTGCGTGCCGAAGGCTCGCGCAGCCTGTGCGTGGGATATTCTCCGGACAATCCCTACAAGCGCTTCTACCTCAAACACGGAGCCATCGAGATCAATCCTCATTGGGCGGCCTGGCGCTCCCTGCCCGCTGCGGAGGTGGCGCTGTGAACAAGAACCCGCCTACCCGAAGGCTCCGTGAACGCCCGGACATCGATCAACTCAAGCGGCAGGCGAAGGAACTGCACAACGCGTTCAGCGCCGGACAGGCCGACGCCGTCGCCGAGGTCAACGCCCATTACCGCCACGCGGATGCGGCGCAGTTCGCGCTGCACGACGCGCAACTTGTGCTGGCAAGAAGCTACGGCTTTGAGAGCTGGCCCAAGCTCAAGGCGTATGTGGACGGGCTGACGGTCAAGCGGCTCGCAGAGTCCGTGCGCGCCGGGGACCTGGCACAAGTGCGGGCGATGCTCAAGGCCCGCCCGGAGCTGGTGAATATGGCGATGTCGTACAGCGACGAGCACCGCCCGCTTCATTACGCCGTCATGAATCGTTCGGCCGCGATGGTGCGCCTGCTGGTGCAGCACGGCGCCGACGCGAGAAGTGGCATCCACCCGCACCGCGAGGCCACCGCCGCTCTGACCATTGCTCGCGAGCGCGGCTACCACGAAATCGTCGCCATTATTCAGGACGAGGAGCAACGCCGCCGCGAGGCCCGGAGCCGGTCCGGCGCGCCGGTAACGAGCTCGCAGGACAAGCTGAGCGAAGTCATCCGGTCGAGCGACGACGCCCGGGCAATCGCGATGCTGGAGGCCAGTCCATCGCTGGTCCATGCCTGCGACCGCGACGGCTGGACGCCGCTGCACGTGGCCTCGGAGGTGCGCAGCCCGCAAGTGGTGGCGTGGCTCCTTGAACACGGCGCCGAACCGAACCGGAGCGGCAAGGATAGCCGGACGCCGCTGGACCTGGCGGCGGGGGGAAGGCGGCCCATCCCAGGCGAGCCGTTCGCCGCGGTGGCCGGCTTGCTGCGGCGGGCCGGCGCAGAGCTGACGCCCCGCGCGGCCGCGGCCTTGGGTGATGCGGACTGGCTACGCGCCCGGCACGCCGAAGGGACACTCGTGAACCCGGTCACCTGGGAAGCGGGCGGGCTGCTCACCGTCGCCGTCAGGCACAACCGGCCCGACGTGCTGGCGCTGCTCCTGGACTTCGGGTTCGACCCGGACGAACGGGTGAGGTCGGGCGAAGGCGATGGCGCGGTTTACTCGCAGGCCTTTCCGCTGTGGCACTGCGCGGCGCTGGGCAGGCGCGAAATGGCGGAGGCGCTGCTCCGCCGCGGAGCGAGCCTGAGCGCGCACGTGGACTCCGCGGGCTCTCCCGTGCACAGCGCCTACAGCCACCGTCAATGGGAAATGGTCGATTTGCTCCGGCGCCACGGCGGTGTGGTGGGCGCCGACGCGGCGGCCCTCTATCGCCAGACCGGGCTGGTACGGCAGATGCTCGCGGACGAGGCTCGCGGCGTACTGCCCGAGGGGACGGTGTCTCCCGGGAGAACTTTGCCGGAGGACCTCCTCGACTTCGCCGCCAGCGGTGGCGATCCCGAGATCGTGCGGCTGGCGCTCGAGCGCATCGACTGGCCGCGCCATGACCCGCGCTGGTTCTGGTTTCTGGCCAGGCCGCTCGATTTCTGGAACCATATTCCGTGGCTCTATGCAGGAAATCACGAGCTCGATCGCGGCACCTATCTGGCGTGTTTCCGCTTGGTGCTGGAGCGGTGCGACCCCAACATTCTCGGGGGCTTCGGCCAAACGGTGCTGCATGAAGTGGCGGCCGCGGGCGACCACGTGACCGAAGAGGAAGCGGCGGCGTTCGGCAGGGAGCTGCTCGAAGCTGGAGCAAGAATGGATGTGCGCGACGAGATCCTAAAAAGCACGCCCCTCGGCTGGGCGTGCCGCTGGGGCCGCGAGGAAGTGGTGAAGGTGCTGCTCGCGCGAGGAGCGGACCCGGTGGAGGCCGATGCCCAGCCCTGGGCGCGGCCCAGAGCGTGGGCGGAGAAAATGGAACGTTCCGGCATGCTGGCGGTTCTGGGCGAGCACGGTGGCTGAGGTATCCCTCTCGTCACCGGCACGTAACCCTACACCGTTTACCGGACGGCCCCCCGGCCGCAGGCCGGCAATCCTGAAAACCCGCCCGTCAGGTTCAGATCGCCCCAAACGGCATTCTGGGACGCCGGCGGGGGAGAGCCCCACGCGGCGACGGCGCGCGGCGCTCCCCCCGTCGCTCTCTCCTTGACATTCTACCTATCTCCGTTATATAGGTAGAGTGTCTAGGAGAAATCATGGCGGTTGAGAAATCCGACCTGCTGCAAGGCACGCTCGACATGCTGATTCTCAAGATCGTCGCCCTCGGGCCTGTGCACGGCTACGGCATTTCGCGGCGCATCCAGCAAATCTCGAAGGAAGTGCTGAGAGTGCAGCAAGGCTCGCTTTACCCGGCGCTGCACCGCCTGGAGAAGCGCGGTTGGCTCGAGGCGGAGTGGGGCGCGTCCGAGAACGGCAGGCAAGCCAAGTTCTATAGGTTGTCGGCAAAGGGGCGCAGGCAGTTGGAGAGGGAGGAATCCAACTGGAACCGCCTCGCCGGGGCCGTGGCCGAGATCCTCCAAACGGCTTCGTAGCCCGGAGTTTCGAAATGGGTTGGTGGAAATCTCTTCTTCGCAAGCGCCATCTGGGCAGCCAACTGGACTCCGAGATTCGGTTCCATATCGAGGAGCTGACCGAAGAGAACATCGCGGCGGGACTCGAGCCCGCAGAGGCGCGGAGGCAGGCCATGCTTGAATTCGGCGGCAAGGAGCAGATCAAGGAAGAGGTGCGCGACGTTTACCGCCTTCCCGTGATCGAGAGCGCGCTCGGAAATCTGAGATCGGCCCTCCGCTTCGTGCGAAAGTCGCCGTGGTTCGCCGTCACCGTCGTGGCCACGCTGGCCCTCGGCATTGGCGCCAACAGTGCGGTGTTCTCCGCTCTCGACGCCGTCGTTCTCCGGCCCCTGCCGTTTCCCGACAGCGCCCAACTGATGAAGATCGATCAGTTCAATCCGAAGAACGCGGGCCAGGGGGGATTCGCGGCGCCCGTGCGGCTCGAGGACTGGAACCGGCTGAACTCCACTTTCCAGGCCATCGCCGGCTACTACCTGGAGGACGAGTCCGAGACCTCGGGCGAGCTTCCCGAAAAAGTGACGAGCGCGCTCGTCACCCCGCGGTTTCTTCAGGTGTGGGGCGTAGCTCCCGCCTTGGGGCGCGATTTCACGCCGGACGAAGAGCGCTTCGGGGGCCCTTCGGCCGTGCTCATCAGCGACCGATTCTGGCGCCGCCGCTTCGGCGCCGACCCTGCCGCCGTCGGCAAGAAACTGCGTCTCGGCGGATCCTCGTCCACCATCGTCGGCGTCATGCCGGCCTCGTTTCTCTTTCCCGAGCGCGACGTGGACGTGTGGTCTGCGGTGCCGATGAACGCGCCCTACGCCCAGAGCCGGGAGTCCACCTGGTTCATCACCATCGGCCGCTTGAAGCCCGGCGCCACCCTGGCGCAGGCGAGGGCGAACCTGGCCGCGGTGCAGGCGCAGCTCGGCAGGCAGTTTCCCAAGACGGACGGTGAATTGGGAGTCAAGGTCGTGGCGCTAAAGGAGACGATCGTCGGCGACATGCAGGAATCCCTGTGGCTGCTCTTCGGCTCCGTGTCGCTGCTGCTGCTGATCGCCTGCACCAACATCGCGGCCTTGTTGCTGGCGCGTGCCGCGCAGCGCCAGCACGAGATCGCCATCCGCTTCTCGCTGGGCGCCTCGCGCGGCGCCGTGGTGGCCCAGTTGCTCACCGAGGCGTTTGTGCTGGCGCTGGCCGGCGCCGGGGCGGGCCTGCTGCTGGCGGGCGCAGCTTCGAAGGCGTTTCGCATGCTGGCCGGGAACCTGCCGCGCGTGGATGAGATCGGGCTCGACTGGAGAATCGTGTTGTATTCGCTGGCGTGCGCGGTAGCCGCCACCCTGCTGTGCGGATTGTTCCCGGCGCTGCGCGCCACCCGCCGCAGCCTTTCGAGATCGATGGCGCAAGCCAACCGCACCCAGGTCTCGACGCGCAGCCGGATGCAATGGACGCTGGTGGGCGTGCAGGTTTCGCTGGCCGTCACCCTTCTGGCGGGTGCCGGTCTGCTGGTGCGCAGTTTTCAGGCGCTGGGCCGCGTTTCGCCGGGGTTCGAAGTGAGTCACATTCTCACCCTTCACATCAGCGCAGGCTGGGGCG
>Ga0335081_10006892_pt1 | contig 18122 bp, 14 predicted proteins | sample Lox_Sample_35_FD_206713 | JGI IMG/M metagenome (GOLD analysis project Ga0335081, IMG submission 206713) | Soil microbial communities from Loxahatchee National Wildlife Refuge, Florida, United States - Lox_Sample_3.5 | ecosystem: Environmental > Terrestrial > Soil > Wetlands | place: USA... | reverse complement strand
TCGCCCGCTCATCCCCCTCAAGAGCTTTCGGAGTGTAGGTTTGAAAACTGCGAATGCCTTCGGCGCGCAGTCCTGCCATCGCTTGGACTAGCGTACCCTCTGTTTCAAAGGACGCGACGAGGACCTCGTTCACGTGCGTTTCCCTTCTGCTCGGCTTTGCAACAGCGTGCGCATCTCGAACATCGCGATCATCGGAAAAAAGCGCACCGCTATAAGGATCCCGGCGAGGAACAGACCGATCGTGCCGAAGAGCGTCGCCCAATCCCAAAATGTAGGAGTGTAATTGCCGAAGGCGGATGGCAGATGCGTCCGGCGCAGACTCATCACGACGATGGTATAGCGCTCGCACCACATGCCGATGATGATACCGAAGCTCACGAGCACGATAAGGGGCTGATTGAGGCGCAAAGGCCTGAACCACATCAGCTGGGGGAGTGCGAGGTTGAACAGAATGGTTGCCCAGTAGATGGGCGCCAAGGATCCGGTGACTTTATCGATGAATTGGAATCTGTCCGCCGCGTCCGAACTGTAGAAGCTCGTAAAGGCTTCCATCATGTAGGCGTAGGCAAGGCACAGGCTGCTCGCCAATAAGAGCCGGCAAAGCACATCGAAGTGGTGGCCAGTGATGTAATCCTCAAGGCCGAGGAGCCGGCGCAGCGGCACAGCCAAAAGCAGAACCGTTGCGAACCCCGACAGCAAAGCACCGAACACGAAAAAGGGCGGGTATTGGGTGGAATGCCATCCGACAGTGGCGGCGCCGGCAAAATCAAGTCCGACGATGCTGTGAACGGAAACAACAAGCGGCGCCATGATTGCCGCCAGCACACCATAAGTGACATGATAATGCCGCCATTGATCGTTCGACCCGCGGAATCCTAGCGCCATCATCCCATAAAGGATCTGCTTGCGGCGCGTTGGCGCGCGATCACGCATCGTCGCAAGATCGGGGAGGAGGCCGAAATACCAGAAGAGTACCGACGAGGTGACATAAGTGAAGATCGCAAAAAAATCCCAGAGCAGCGGACTGCGAAACTGCGGCCAGAGAGTCATCGTATTGGGAAAGGGAAACAGCCAATAGAACAACCAGGGCCGGCCGAGATGCAGAATCGGATTGATCCCCGCGCAGGCCGCCGCGAAGAGCGTCATCGTTTCGGCGATGCGGTTCAAGGATGTGCGCCACTGCGATCTCGTCAGATAGAACAGAGCGGAGATGAATGTTCCCCCCGACGCGATCGCGATCCACCAGACGTAATCGATGATCGCAAAGCCCCATGCCACGGGCCAGTCGATGCCCCAGATGCCGACGCCCGCATAAAAAAGCCAGACCGTCGCGACAATAAGCACGAGGGTGAGGAGCAAGGGGAGGATCAGCGCCAGCTTCAGCCAAAGAAATGTGCGCTCGCGCAGCGCGGTTGCGCACACGTGATCCGTCATCGAGGCGATCGTTGGGCCGGGAAGGACCACCGGATCACTTGCGCGCGGCGGTCGCGGAGGGCGTCCGGGACTTGCCGCTGGCAGTATATGCGGGGCTGGGATATCGGTCATCCGCGTTCGCTTTCGATTGCCGGATTCGGATTGCGGATACGCGCCTCATAGGTCACGCGCGGATTGGTGTTCTGATCAGCGAGAAGGGCGTAGTCGAGCGGGCTTTGCTTGCGTTTTGCGACTTCGCTTTTCGGGTCCGCCATATTTCCAAAGGTGAAAGCTTGCGCCGGGCAGGCGGCTTGGCATGCTGTCCGCACCTCTCCGACGGGCCGGTTCTCGCGATCCGCGGCAATGCGCGCTTCTGCGATACGCTGGAGACAAAAGGTGCATTTCTCCATCACGCCGCGGCCGCGGACCGTGACATCGGGATTGCGCGCCTCTGGCGGTCTTCGCTCGTTCTTCGCGAAACCGAAGTAATTGAAGCGGCGTACCTTGTAAGGGCAATTGTTGGAGCAGAAGCGGGTTCCAATGCAACGGTTGTAGATCATCACATTGAGGCCTTCGGAATCATGCACGGTAGCACCGACCGGGCAAACATATTCGCAAGGCGCCTCTTCGCAGTGCATGCATAGAACCGGCTGAAAGTAGCTGTTGGGCGCGTCGGGGCTGCCTTCGTAGTAGCGGTCGATGCGAAGCCAATGCATCTCGCGCTCGCGGAGCACCTCGTCTTTGCCGACAACGGGGATGTTGTTCTCAGCCTGGCAGGCGACGATGCAGGCATTGCAGCCTATGCAGGCGTTAAGATCGATGCTCATCGCCCAGGCCGCCGGTCCTGGAGGCCGCCAGCGATATAATTGCGGGTTTGGCGCCTCGACCGCGAGGAAATGGGGGTCCTTATTATAGCTGGCGAGCGGGCCGTGCCTGACGATCCTATCGGCTTCGTCGAAAATGAGATTGTGGTGGTCGGTCGAAGCAAGTTCCACGTGACCGCCCGCCTTTGCAAGCGATGGCGGACCCGGTTGGCCGATCAGTGGATAAACGTTGAAGCCGCGGCCATTTGCGATCTCCCCGGCCTGCTGCTGGCCGAAACCGAGGAATGCGACAATGCAGTCCTGCGCTTGGCCCGGCAGAATCCAAATGGGAGCGTCCAGATTTGCCTCGCCGATGGAAAGCCGGACCATATCGCCATTGCGGAGTTGCAACTGCTTCGCCCGCTCGGGCGCGATCAGCAGCGGATTGTCCCAAGTCAACTGGGTCAGCGGGCGCGGGAGCTCCTGCAACCAGGCATTGTTCGCAAATCGTCCATCCCAGAGCGAAGGGTCGGGCCGGAACAACACCGTCAAAGGAGTCGCAGGAGGCACTGGCAGAGCCTGGCGCCCTGCGTCCTGGCGCAAAGCGGCGTCGGATTTCGGGCTGGCGGTTTGCGGTATGACGCCGCTCGCCAAAGCGTCGTGCCACGCCTCAGCAAAGTTGTGACCCATTCGGCCCTGCCATGTCGCCTGCACGGTCTCGAGGTCGTTCGAAGGGGCGGGGCTTGTGAGCCGGGCCAGCAGGGCGTGCATGCTCATGCCGCCATAAAGTGGCAGCGCCTGCGGCTGCAGAATGGTCGCGGTGCCGTCATAGGCGCGGGCATCGCTCCAGCTCTCCCAGGCATGTGCCATCGGAACCGCCCAAGTGGCCGCTCGGGCGGTCTCATTCGGGATCGCGGTCAGTGCGAGGCTGAAGTCCACATGTTTTAGCGCCTCGGCAAAGCCGAGTGCGCCGGGAGCGGTGTAAACGGGGTCGCTGTCAAGGATCAGCAAACCGCTGATTTTTCCGTCTCGCATATCTTCGACAAGGTCGGCCAGGGGCATTTCATGGCGGCTTGCGGCGTGGGTTACGGGCGCGATCAATTCGAAGGTGTTTCCGCGCGCCTCCAACGCTTCGTTCATTGCGTGGACCAGGGAATGGGCTTCTGGTGGCTGGTGAGGTCCGATATGTACGAAAGCGCGCCCTCGGTTTGCCATCAGATCGGCGACCACATCACGCACCCAGGCCGGGGCTTCGGAGGGGGATGTCCCTTGCAGAACTCCGACAGCAAGCGCGGTGATGATGGGATGAAGCTGATGCGGCCCGGCGATGAAGCGATGGTCCGCGACCGATCCGATCAGGGACGGCGTCGGCTCGATGGCGTAAATCCGGCTCATCTGTTTGGTGCGCGCGGGATTGCGGCGCGAGGCGAAATCGCGCGCGAAGCGCAGATGGCCGGGCGCCGAACTCAAGAGATCGCTGTCGATGGCGAGGATAACATCGGCGGCATCGAGCTTGGGTGCCATTTCCGCCGGCTGGCCATAGGCAAGCAGCGCACCCTTGGCTGTATTTGCACGGGAGACAGGCTCGAACCGGATCCAGCGTGCTTCAGGATAAGTCGAAAACAGCGCATCAAGCTGCGCCGCCAATGTCGGCGAGGTGATCGTCCCCGTCAAAACGCAAAAGCCTCTTCCGTGGCTTTCTGTCAGCTTGCTTTGCTGCGCGGCGAGCGCCCTCTGAAATTGCGGCAGATCGGCGGGGATATTGTGTGCCAAAATTCCCCAGGCCCGGTCCGGGTCGTAGAAATCCAAAAGTTGCGCCTGCCCGAAGGCACTTGTGGCGCCAAGACTTGCCGGATGCTGGGGATTTCCCTCCACCTTGATCGGGCGCCCCATCTGATGTTTGACAACTATGCCAGTCGCATAGCCATCCAGCACATGAGCGGTGGCGTAGTAATTCGGCAAAGCCGGGATAATGCTCTCGGGCGCCTTGACCGCTGGAATGAGATTTCCTTCGGGCCCCATGTCGCAGCCGCCAAGCCCTGCCATCGCCAAGGCGGCCGACATCAGCTTCAGCACATGGCGGCGGTCACGCGGCGAATCGAGCGCCTCCGTCAGGCCGGGAAACTCCTCTTTGGCGCGTGCTAAGAAGGACGGATCCTCCGTCAGCTGCTCCAGGTTGCGCCATTGCCGGTTCACCGGTGACATATCGAACAATCCGTGAGGTTGCGGCCGCCGATGAGGTACTCGGCGATCAGAACTTCCGCCGAAGGCGTGTCGGCGCTCCTGTGCCATTCTGTGTTGTAGATCTCAGTCTTCGGCCGCAGATTCGGGCCAGGGTTGCGATGACAGTCCAAGCAGAACTCCATCGTCAGGGTCTTGGCCTTATAAGTCAGCGGCATTTGAGCCACTTCACCATGACAGCTTGAGCAGCCGACGCCCTTTGCGATGTGAATGCTGTGGTTGAAGTACACGTAATCTGGCAAGTCGGTGACCCGGTTCCAGACGATTGGCTTGTCGTTCGAGAGGCTTTGTCGCACCGGTTCCAGAAGTGCGGCATTCGTCCAGATTTGCGAGTGGCACGTCATGCAGGTGTAGGTGGGCGGCAGGCCAGCGTTGGACGAGATCTCAACGGAGGTATGGCAGAATCGGCAATCGATCCCCAAACCTGCCACATGGTGGTGATGGCTGAATGGGACGGGCTGCGTGACGGGCCAATCAATGTAACGCGCGTAATTGGTTCGCGGCCAGGTCGCCCACCAGACAACGCATCCGATCGATAGAGCTGCGATCACAAGAAGCGCCAGCGCAGCCGCGAGATTTGCATTTGGCCGGAAAATGGCGGCCATCGGACAAATGCTCCTGTGAGGGGGGCTGTCACAGACACCGCCTAGTAAATCCAAGCGCTAAGATTTGGTTCCACCCCATCTGAGCAAGCCCGCCGCATCACGCTGCGTTAAAGGCGACAGGTGTTCTGTTAGAGGTTGAAGGTGTGAATGGGCGCTTGCCGTTCCCGTCGCCAGGCCAAATCATGCCCGGCGATCATGCGCGGCGGCATGCTCGGCATCGGACGCTGCCGTTCCACAAAGAGAAACGAATTTGCTCGGCAGGGGGTGCCAGCCCCGCAGCTGAAGCCGACGTTGAAAGCATGGCTGAATAGTGGCATAAACGTGGCAGCTAGCTGAGTGTTTGGCGTTGTGCGCCGCGTCTCTGGACATCGAGCCTCAAATAACAGGTCAAATGGTAAATCGAAGATCGACGGCCTCACATTTGATTTGAGGTCTGATTGCGCTGGAGGAGCCGCTATCAATGAGTGCAAATGAAATTGAACGAATCGTTATTCGTCACGTTTCCGGCTCAAAAGCCAATCAGATTGAACAAATTCCTTTTGTTGACCTGACAGAAATCACCATCGGCCGCGATCCGTCCTCCAATATCTCCTTTGATTCTCCGCGCGATGATATTGTGAGCCGCCGCCATGCCGTAATCCGCGTCATTCGCGGGGACCAAATTTCATTCCGCCTCGCCGATCTTGGCAGCAGCAACGGGACCTTTCTAAACGGCGAGCGGCTCACGGAAGAGAAAGAACTCCTTCCCGAAGATACGATTGGCCTTGGCAAAAATGGGCTGAAGTTCACCTTCGATGTGCAGCCAAGGCCCGCCAATATGGTGTCGCGCACGCGGGTCATCGATATTAACGATCAGGCCGCGACGCGCATCGTCAAGGCGAGCGAGATCGCGGCGACCGCGGTCCAGGACGTGGTCACGAAGGGTAATATCAATGTCGAGCCCGCGATGCAGAATTTCGAGCCGCCGCCGAAGCCGGGCATCGGCAAGGAAACCGTTCTGCGCATGCTCGGCGAGGAGCGCCGCAATACGAGCCGCTTCTGGATTTCCTCGCTTGCCGCTGTTGCCGCCTTCGCAGCGCTTGGCGGGGGCGCCTTCTATTGGAAGCACAAGCATGATCTCGAGGAGATGAAGAGTCAGGCGTCGATCCTCGCCTCGAAGCTCGACCAGAGCAAAGCAGATGTCGAACAGAAGACCGAGGAGGAGGAGCGCAAAAGACTGGAGGAGCGCGGTTTGTCCGCCGAGGATGTGGTCAAGCAATTTGGCAACACAACAGCTCTCATCGATCGGACGTGGCGCCTCTATGATCAGCAAACCGGCAAGCCGGTCTTCCAGCAAACGTTTCAAGTGACAGTGGGCAGGGGGAAAACCCGGCAAAGCCTCACCTATCCGGCCTATGTGCGGTTGCCAGGCAATCTCGGGATTGTCCGCTGGCTCACGCTCGAAGACGACAATAGGACGAACATTGAGATTGGGGGAAAGGCCAGCGGGACCGGGTTCGTCGTTAGCGAGCAAGGATTCATGCTCACCAACAAACATGTTGCGGCGCCTTGGAATCTCGCGTTCGGACAATCCGATCCCGCCAATGAAGCGCCATACGGCCACGGCTGGCTTTACGAATATCGGGGCGGCCCGCGGGCCAAGGATCCCAAGCTGAGAACGCCGACCCTCATCGACTTGAATGACGATGAGTTCGACTTCTTGACGAAATGGGTTCCTGCTTCTGGTGGGGTCGTCTTCGCGAGCGATGTGGCTCTTCTGGCCGGTCAATACAATATTCCCGATCCGAGCAAGGGAGAGTCGCACACGTTCTTTGGCCGGAACGATGTGCTTGAAGTCCGCTTCGCAAACAGCCGCCTCAGCGGTAACGCGAGCCTCGTGCGTTTCTCTAATGAAAGCGACGCGGCGCTCATCAAGGTTGATACGCCGCAGCAGCTCAACAGGGTGGAGCTCTCATCAGACGATGCCGTGAGGGTTGGCGAAACGGTTATGGCCCTTGGCTATCCCGCGGTGGCCCGTCCGACCGTCGCTATCAGTTCGACCATCGAGAATGGACAGGTCCGGCAAAATACGGACGTCGTGCCGCTGCCTTTCGTCAGCGAAGGAATTGTCGCGCTGGTCACCCCGCACGAAAAGACCGAGAATGGCGTTACGGTGGCGGGCCTCATGGGCGACATCATCCAAATGAGCATCAACTCGACGGGCGCGGGGAATAGCGGCGGGCCCGTTTTTGACAAAGAGGGGAAAGTCATCGGCATATTCACCTATGGAATCAGCCGGGGCGGCGCAAATACGTCCGGAGCTATTCCGATCAAATACGGCCGCGACTTGCTCCTGGCACAGCATCCTTGAGGAGTCGCCCGTCCGTGTCGGTCGCTTCCGTGAACTGCTGCGAGTTTGAGATTGTCGGCGCAATGCTGACGGACGTCGGCCGCATCCGGACGTCGAATGAGGATGCGGTTGCCTTCGTCATTCCCTCCAAGAACGATCCTGCCGCGGGCCGCGGCTGTCTATTCCTTGTTGCCGATGGAATGGGTGGCCACGCGGCAGGCGAAGTTGCGAGCGCTCTTGCCGTTGAGGTCGTGCGGCAGGTTTATTTTTCACTGCAGGGGCCGCCCCTCGAGTCTCTAAGGATTGCGTTCGAAAGCGCCAATCGGGCCATCTTCCAACATAGCCAAAGCCATTCGGAGTGCAGGGGCATGGGCACGACCTGCACGGCGCTCGCTGTTCGGGACGGACGCTTGTGGTTTTGCCATGTCGGCGATAGCCGCGCCTATCTTATGCGCGACGGCCATTTGACTCAGTTGACGGATGACCAGACGCTGCATGCGCAAATGATCCGCGAGGGCCTGATGACCGAAGAAGAGTCGAAGGCTGCGGGAGGCGGCAACGTCATCTTGCAGGCGCTCGGCACAAGTTTGGAGATTGTCCCGGCCGTCAGTGAGGATGGGATCGCCCTCGCAGAGGGCGACATTCTTGTTCTCTGCTCGGACGGGCTTTGGAACATGGTGGACGACGCTGCGATCGCAGCGATTGCTGGGCACGCCATGCCGCAGGAGGCGTGCCAAGCCCTCGTCGAAGCTGCGCTCGCGGCGGGCGGATATGACAACGTATCTGTTGGCCTCTTCGCCGTGCGCGCGCTTGCCGACCGGATGGCCGATCCACAAGGGGTGACGCGGCCGATCAAGATCGCCGACTTCAATGCGCCGGATGCGGCCGCGCTGCGTATGATCGGCATGCCGGAGACACTGTCATGAAACATCCGCGGGCGATCGGCCAGTACCAAATCGTCGAACGGCTCGCAACCGGAGGCGCCGGCGAAGTCTATGCGGGCATAGACACCAAGCTCGGCCGCGAGGTTGCGATCAAATTCCTGCGCCCGGAGCTTGCGAGCGACCAAAGCTATGTCGATCGCTTCCTCGTCGAGGCGAAAAGCCTCGCGCGCCTCAATCATCCCAATATCGCAACGCTCTACGCGCTGCCGCAAGAGGATGATCAAGTTTGCATGATCATGGAATTCGTCCGTGGCCGCACGCTTGAGCACATCATCCAGAACCGGCATGCTCCAATCGGCAAACGTGAGAGCCTCGCTGTGATAGCGCAGGTGGCCGACGGTCTCTCTTACGCCCATCAGCAGGGGGTGATTCATCGCGATGTCAAGCCATCGAATTTGATGGTCACCGATTCCGGCCGCGTCAAGATCATGGATTTTGGTATCGCGCGTGTTCAGGGGAGTGCCCGGCTGACCCGCTCGGGCAGCGCGATCGGCACCCCGCTCTATATGTCGCCCGAACAGCACCGCGGCTTGGAGGGCGATGAGCGCAGTGACATCTATTCCCTTGGCATTGTCCTTTATGAGCTTCTGGCCGGCGCGCCTCCTTTCAAGGGAACGACCGACTTTGAACTCGCCAAGGCACATCATGAAACGCCGCCGCCGCCGCTCATTCCTCGCATCGCCGGCGTCGATCCGGGACTTGAATCCGCCATCATGGTCGCTCTATCGAAGCGGCCCGAGCAGCGTTTCCCCTCAATGCGCGCCTTCAGCGACGCGGTCGGTGCCACTGCGCTACGGGGGGATGCGAGCGCGATCATCCAGAGTTACGCCCACCTGGAGCAGGGTTCAACGGCCTCGAATGAAGTGCCAAAGGGCGAGGCTTTGCACACCGTCGCGCTCGCCCTGGCGCGCAGCCGGGCGGCGGCCATTGCACGCCGGTTCAAGGGGTTCCATCCCGCGGTGCAAGGTATTTCGGTCGGCGCCTCGGCGGTGGCGGCCATCGGTGCGGCTTTAATGTTGCTCCGCTCCGAACCCGGACCATTGCCCACCAACCCAGAGCCGGCTCCAGTGGTGCCGGTGAAAGCGCAGACGCAAACAAACAAGTCCAATGTGATGCCGGGCGTCCAAATCAAATCGCCATCCTATGCTGGGAAGATGGACTCCAATTCGGAGAGTGCATCCTCGCTAGCCGTGAGTTGTGATGACAACCTCGTTGATCCCAACGAACCAGGATGCGTGACCCATGATCGCGCCGATCCGGCCAAGGGGCGCCTGCGTCAGCCGGTCGAAGAAAAGCCCGTGTTTCATCAGCAGATCGCCAGCGCCAAAGAGACACCCAAACTAACGTTTGCGGATTTCGAAGCAGCCGAGCAACAAGGAAACTACGGGACGGCCTTCGACATAGCGAAGACACTCGACGCGGCGGGAGACCCAGCCGGAGCCTATGGACAGGGGGACTTTTATGTCCACGGCTATGGCCGTGTTCCTAAGGACCTCACCTTGGCAAGAGACTTGTTTTCCCGGTCCGCCCGGGACGGGTTTCCGAAGGCCATGGTCAAACTTGGTTTGATGTATCACGACGGCAAGGGCGGTGCGAAAGATAAGACCGAGGCCCGCGCCTGGTTTGAGAAAGCGGCAGCATTGGGCGATGCGGAAGCGATGTGGAATCTCGGCTCGATGTGCAAGAATAACGAGGCGGGGCTGCGTCCTTGCGACCCCGAGGATTATTATGCCCAGGCACGAGCCAAGGGCTATAGGGGACCCAATAGCACCACAAAGAACTCGGCCAACGAGTAAGGCGTGTTGAATTCGCCGGGTTTGAAGCGGTCCAATCTAAAGGGGTGACATGGGAGCCGAGCCGCCGTGGCCGTGATGTCCATGTCCGCCGCCGTGATGGCGATGGCCGTAGCGATAAGAACGATGATAAGAATGATGATAGCTATGGTGGTAGTAATGGCGGTAATAGCCGCCATAATGGCGGTGGCCGCCAAGATAAACGCCAAAAGGTCCGAGACCGATATATTGCGCTACAGCCGGCTGGCCACCGGAAATAGCGGAGGCAGAAAACAGAGTTAGACTCAACAAAAATGGTCTGAGGCCGTGCCTTGGTTTCCTTGAAAATCTCGTCAGGTCATTGATTGCTGAAACATTCTTGCTGCCAGGGTGTTCGTTCCGCCCAACCATTCCGTTTCCCCGCCACCTTGGTGCTGAAGCCTGGACAATATTTCATACGGTCTATTGCTTGGCAATATCCAGCGCCTCCCAGGCTCGCGGCCTGCCGGCACCCATCATGCTTGGGGGGCGGGGACGATGAAGATTGACCGCCGCGACCTGGTGACAAGCCTTGCGGCGACGGGCGCCGCGTTTGCGGCTCCCGTCCCTTTAGCGCGCGCCTTACCCCTCGCTGTCCCGCCTCCAACATTCGTCAGATTGGAGGGGCCGATCCTATCCAATCCCCCCACAGGGCCATGGGAAGATGAAGAGCTTATGCGAATTCTTCGCAGCGGCTATTGGTTTATTGCTCGCCACGGCGACCGCGTTTTGGCGATTCGGCACAGCCGGTCTGGTGTCATCTTTGAGCGCATGCCGCACGAGAATGACCATTTTGCCGTTAAGGCCATCGCGATCGATGCCGATAGGCCGTTCCCCAGCGCCAAGGAGCTTGCGCAGATCGGGCGCGCGGCTCGCTTTGCTGCCATCAATGCCTGGTTCCTGTGCCGCAGACGCGGTGATGAGGGCGGGGTTTTCGTCCGGTATCCGGCGGCTGCAGATATCAGTGAGCCCACCGTTAGCGAGAGCCTGAATGCCTGAGTCTTCTAGACGAGAGGATCCGAACTCCGCTTGGACCGTGTGGTGGAGCCAGGCGGAATCGAACCGCCGACCTCTTCAATGCCATTGAAGCGCTCTCCCAACTGAGCTATGACCCCAAACCGCTCGAAAATCCAAAACTTCGGAGACGTCTGGCGGGTTCCGCGAACATCCACTTGGGCTGCACATCCGCCACCGGCAAAACCGGCAAAATAGAACCGCACGGCGGCTGTATAGCCTTCCCCGCCACGCTTCACAAGCCAAACGTCAGCGTTCTTCCTCCTCCCCGATCTCGCCATCGATGAGGTCGCCGACGTCGTCGTTATCTTCTTCCTCTTCCTCGAGGAAATCATCGTCGGCGGGCTCAATCTCGACCTCGTCGTCCGGCGTGACCGCCACCTTGTCCTCTCCGGCATCGGCTTCCTCGAGGGAAACGAGCTCGGCCACCGGCACGCCCTCCGCCTCCTCCTCTTCCACCGAAGAAGCGGGCTGAGCCGCCCGCGCGAGCGGCACGGCCTGAGAAACCGTCCCGCACTTCGGGCAAACGACGGGCGATTTGTTGAGATCGAAAAAACGAGTGCCGCAGTTCTGGCAATGATGCTTATTACCGAGTTCGGGTTTGGCCACTGAACCTACCTCTCGAAGGGACGACTTTGCGGTCCCGTTAGTGATGCAAGGCCCGGCTGTCAATTGGAAGTTGATTCCCCGTGGCGGTTTGATGACAGGATCCCTCCCGTCATGTTACCAGCATGGCGAGGCCCGGCCGGAACCCGGGATGCGCTTGTCTTATGCATGATCATTCGTCAAGGAGGCTGCAATGGAGGCACTAGCGCTCGCGCTTGCGGCGCGGGCTGGCGGGCCTTTGCGCGGCCGGGTGAAGCCGCCGGGCGATAAGTCGATTTCACACCGGGCCTTGATTCTCGGCCTTTTGTGTGTCGGGGAGACCAAAATCGAGGGCCTGCTCGAAGGCGACGATGTTCTGCGCACGGCCGCCGCCTGCGCTGCCCTGGGCGCCAAGGTGGAGCGCTGCGGCGAAGGCCGCTGGCGCGTTCACGGCTGCGGGGTCGGCTCGCTCCTGCCCCCGCGCGAAACCCTCGATTTTGGCAATTCCGGCACTGGCATGCGTCTGCTGATGGGGGTCGCGGGCAGCCATGGGATTGCCACTTGTTTCGACGGCGATGCCTCCTTGCGCAAGCGCCCGATGCAGCGGATTCTCGATCCTCTGTGCTTGATGGGAGCCGAGGTTTTGTCGCAATCGCCTGGAGGGCGCTGCCCGGTTCTTCTCAGGGGGACGAACGAGCCCGTTCCCATCGAATTCTCGCCGCCGGTGGCGTCGGCGCAGGTCAAATCGGCGGTGCTTCTCGCCGGCCTAAATTCACCTGGCCGCACCACAGTGAGCGAGGTCTTCGCCACTCGCGACCACACCGAAAAAATGCTTAAGCATTTCGGCGCCTCGTTGAGGATCGAGCCCATTGCAACGCAGGGCCAAAAAATCAGCCTTGAGGGCCGCCCTGAATTGCGCCCGGCGCATGTGATCGTTCCATCCGATCCTTCCTCTGCCGCTTTTCCGCTGGTCGCCGCGACCATCGTGCCCGGCTCTGACGTCGTCATCGAAGGGATGATGATGAATCCGTTGCGCATAGGTCTTCTCACAACATTGCTCGAAATGGGCGCTGGCATCGAAATCCTCGACCGCCGTGACGAAGGCGGCGAGGAGGTCGCGGATCTGCGGGTGCGCGCTTCGGAGCTGAAGGGCGTTGACGTGCCAGCGGCCCGCGCGCCTTCGATGATTGATGAATATCCCATCCTCGCGGTTGCCGCCGCTTTTGCCTCGGGCGAGACGAGGATGCGCGGCCTTGCCGAATTGCGGGTCAAGGAATCCGATCGCCTCGCCGCGGTGGCGAACGGCTTGCAGGAGGCCGGGGTTGAAACTCAGATCGTCGAAGATGATCTCATCATTGAAGGCCGCGCCGGCTCTGTTCCGGGCGGCGGCATGGCCGCAACCCATCTCGATCATCGTGTTGCCATGAGTTTTCTTTGTCTCGGCCTCGCCTCGCGGCGGCCGATGGCGATTGACGACCAGCGGATGATCGCGACGAGCTTTCCAAAATTCCGGACGCTCATGGAGGAGCTGGGGGCAAGGTTCCAATGATCATCGCCATCGATGGCCCGGCTGCTTCCGGAAAGGGCACGCTTGCGCGCAATCTCGCGCGGCATTTCGGCCTGCCGCATCTCGACACTGGCCTTCTTTACCGGGCGACCGCGCGGGCCTTGATGGAGGATGGCCGCAATCTCGCCGACAGGGATGCTGCGATCGCCGCCGCGCGGGGCTTGTCGCTGACGGACTTCGATGAAGTTTCGCTGCGCGGCCGCGAGATGGCGGAGGCAGCCTCGATTGTCGCTGCCATTCCGGAGGTCCGCGCCGCGCTTGTCGAACTGCAACGCGCCTTTGCCCACCGGCCCGGCGGCGCCGTTCTCGATGGCCGCGATATTGGCAGCGTGATTTGTCCCGAAGCCTGCCCTAAGATCTTCGTGACCGCTAGCCCGGAGGTGCGCGCAACGCGGCGGGCGCTCGAGCTGAGAAGCCAGGGGGGACCGGCCGATTACGCGACGGTGCTTGAAGAAATTTTGCGGCGAGACGCGCGCGACAAAAGCCGTGCGACGGCGCCCCTCGTGGCGGCAAAGGATGCCGTCGTGCTCGATACGACGGCGCTCGATGTCGAAGCGGCCTTCAAGGCCGCGCTCGCCATCGTGAACCGCTGCGCCCGGGCGGGGGTCGCGAGCGCGTGAGCGCCGCTGATGTCCGATTGCAGGCGAGTTCCTTACCAAAATGTTTCACGTGAAACATTTTGGTCCGATTCGGGCCCAACATCTTACAAAGCCCCGGACAAGGGCCCGCTCGTTCTCCAGTACAATTGGCGCTCCGGGATGTCCGATGGGCATTTCGATGAGGTCGCAATGAAACGCCATCCTAATGCATTTTCTCGCCCCGTTTCTCGCCCCGTGCGACGGCGAGGTGATGCAATTGGTGATGGTGGCTGCTCACCATGATGCCGATGAAGCCGAGGCCGCGAATATGCTGTGTCTCCCCTGCAGTATCTGACGTGACCCGGATCAGCACGCCGTCCGGCAGCGTCCCGGCCTTGGCGCTCCAGCCATGCGGATGTCTCTTCTCGATGACGCGGGCATGCGCCATGACGATGCGCTGGATCGCATCGATGGTGCGCCCATTTCCCGTCACGGCAATCTCAAGACCGCCATCGACTGGCTTCACGAAGGTCACCGCCTTGAGCGTGACCTCGTTCATGTCGATGAGGTGCTGGCGCAGCGCTTCGAGGTTGACCTTGGACCAGTCGGTTTTCGGATCCGCCTCAAGGATCTGGACGATCTCCTGAATGGCGCCGAACGCGTCCTGGCCCGGAAGGGTCGGCTCGACCAGCGTTGTCTGGCCGCCCTGCATCGCCGCACCGGGCTCTCCATGGTGCTCCATCATCTCAGGTATCGGCCCATGGCCAGGCATGTCGTGGTCCATTACCGGCGGCACCTTGGCCGGGCTTTCCTGCGCGAAGCCGCTGCGGAGGGGAAGAATGGCCGAGGCCGACAGAGCCGCGGCGACCGCGCAATGATGGATGAATCTACCCATGAGAGCCTCGCGGAGCGGTCAAAGCCGCGGGATTGTACCTCAAAAGAAGGCTTGGTGGCATGGGTGAACCGGGTGGATTTGTGGAGAAAGCGATGATCGCTTGCCGAATCTGGGGCGGATGCTCATGCTGAGGGAGTTTAAGGGAGGTGCCGCTGGTCGAGATCAATAACCGCGAGGAGTTGGAGGCGTGGCTGCGAAAGGAGCCGCGCGAGGTGGCGGCCGCGCTCGCGGCCCGTGCGGCCTTGCGCGTCTTGCCGCTTTTGCAGACGACAAAGTTCGATGAGCTGCGTGATATTTCTCTGCCGGTATTTCGCGCCTTGGCCGTTTCGTGGGCCGTGGCCAGATATCCCGCCCGGGGAACGGAGCTAGCCGCCCGAGGGGGATACATGGCCGCGGCCCAATTCATGGCTTTCGGCCCAACTGATGTCACCGCCCTTGTCGCCAATGCCGCCGCCCGAACCGCCGCTGCGGCTGTGACGCCCGACGCGCTAACCGCCGCCGCCCGCGCTGCCGCATACGCTGCGGACGCCATCTTCGCTGCGGCCGACGACGGGGCTGCCGCCGCCGCATTTTGGTCCGCTGTTTCCATCGACGCGACGCGCGTGGAAGACAGATGGAGTGTTTCCGATATCGCCGGTTCGCCGCTATGGCCCCAAGGTCAACCGGAACGGCTCCAATCCTTGTGGCTGGAAATGAAAACCATGCTACTCGCCGAGAGGCAGGACTGGCCGGTCTGGATCCATTGGTACGACCTCCGGCTCAGTGGCCGAGTCAGGGACGAAGCCGTCGAACTCGCTTATGTGAGCATCGGCGACGACCTCTGGAACCAAGGCCCGGCAGTCGTCAACGCCGAGATCAAATGGCGGATCGCGGCGCTTGAGTCAAAATCGCCACCAATCGACGCTATACCGGAGCAAGAAACTCTGGCGACAAGATTTGGCATCAATGCCCAAGGGTTGATCGACGTTGTTCCAGATCCGCCCGAGCCCGGAGCTGCCGCCGACCTTTTGCAGCGGGAATATTACGGAGAGACTCGCCTCAAAGCGGAGGCGCTCGTTGCGCTTGGTTCGAATCAGCTGGGTGAGTTAAGTGGGCCGGCCAATCGCTTTCGTGAAGGTCTGAAGGATCGCATCGAAGACATTTCGATTACTAGCTTGTGGTCACGCGGCAACACTTTACGCATCCGCCTCAAGGCCCATGATCTGTCTATGAACAGCGTGGAACCGGACGCCGCGCGGTTGCCCCCTCTGGTTGCGGAAACGCTGCGCGATCTGGTCCACACGTGGAATATCTTTATCGGCGGTGACGCGAAAGGGCGCGAGCTTGATGAAATTCGCCTCGGTCCTCAAGATGTCGAAGCAGCGAAACAGGTGAATGCCGCAGCTAGGCCAGTCATTGTGGCTCTTCAACAATCGGAGAGCGTTGTGACGCCAGAGGCGATAGAAACCATTGCCGAACAGGCCGAAACCGCGAAAAATGCTCCAGCGGGAATAGATGGCGAACAGGCCGCCGATCTGAGCCGGAAGACGACCGGCAATTTCGTATCAGAACTGCTGCGCCGCGCTTATTCGTTGTGTCTTGGCGAAGGTAGGGTTGCGTGGAAGGAGTCTCGCGCGGGCTTCTACCAAGCAGCCGGTGCCGCCACATTCACCGTCACCGGTCCAGTTGGTTATGCAGTATACAATAATTGGCCTGCAATTGTCTCATTTGTTGCCAGAAATGCTGAGGCGCTGAAAGATCTTGTGATCGCCGCTTGGCATAATCCAACTCTTGTCGAAATTGTTGATCTGGTCGTTCGATCTCTGCCATAGCCGATCTCATTCCGCCGTGTTGAGTCTTGATGGCTCGGCGAAAAGGTTGATCCGGCTCGCCGCATGAAGCGTGAAGGGATTTTCGTCCAAATTCGCGTCCCCGCTGATTTGGCCCGCCAGCGCTGAACGTGCATTCCTATTGCAAAGCTCTGATATTTATGATTTCTTAACAATTCCCGGAGACCTTTGATCAAACCTTAACCGCTTGTGAGCCGCCACCGGGCCTGATCCTTGCCACAAGCCGAGCAGAGCGCCTGGAAGCGCTTGTTTTCGTCCAAACGATTGGCCCGGGCCCTAAAGCGCCTGCTTGATGATCCAAGCCGAACTTGGGAGTTCCTACTCTGGTGACCCGCGAGAGCAAAGGCTCAATCGCCGGACGTGGTTCGGCCCGGCGCCGCAAGGCGGCGCCTCCAGTTTTATCGCCACCGCTGCGCACGGTCCCGCCGCTGTGCCCCGCGGCTTTGGAGCCGTTCTGGTCGCGCGGCAAATTAATTCTGCCGCAGAATTCGGCTGAGAGCGATCGTGAGTCTGTGGTGGTGGCGGCGTCGTTCAAGCTCCTGCACGGCAAGATTTCTGCCCTCGTGGCTGACGCGGTTTCCCCCGCCGTCGACCAAAGATCCATCGGCTGCTTGCAGAGCGTGGCGGCGCGAATTCCGAATTATACACCAGTCCAGGATGAGCTCTTTTACCTCGCCCATGTGAGAGGTTTTCTGGAGGATCACGCAAAGACGTTTGGCGCCAACTGGACAGAGCCTTTTGTAAAGCGCTTCGCCGACATGATGCTCCATTTCGATCATACAATGCGGCAGTTCCCGAAATGGCGTGCTTTTGTCAGCAATGCCGAGAAAGACCGGTTGACTCCCGAGGAAGCTGCCGGAGTTGCCGCTCTTGCGAATGGGATGGTCGCGGCGCTGCATGAAAGTGACGCGCATAGTCTCATCAGTCCCGCGATCTCCAGCGCACTCGATGTTTTCAAGTCGCCGTTGCAAAGCGGGATGAAACGTTCTGGCCAGCAAAAGGCCGGAGCCGGAGAAGCAAGCAAGCTGCTTTTGGTGCATGATCTCTACTGCTCGATCGAGAACATCACGAAGCGGCTCGCTGAGGCCATCCTCAAGACCCAACAATCTCTGGGGTTTGACGCGCAAAGGGTCTTGAACGAGGACGTCGAGCCTGCGCATCCTTGGATGGTACGAACGCTGTTGAAAATCCTGCAAGAGGTCCCGTCGTTCGCACTGGAGGCCAAATTTCATTGGCTTGCCTCTCTGGCCGACGGCCTGCGCTTTCAAGAAGAGCCCTCTTCGAATTCCGCTGCGGTCCCAGAGGCGGGATTCAAGAGCCCTTCTCCTTCAAAGCATTGCGCCGCTCGGGCTGGCCGCTCCGTCTCGGGTTAGCGAGCCGTGGCGCTTTCACCTCTCCTCCAAATTTGCTCTTGATCTCTGCCGGAAAAAGCCGCGCGGTGGACTCCGCGCTGGCGGTGACGCCCCCTCAACGCTATGAGGGGAACGCGATGACGCAGATTGTATGGG
>Ga0335081_10006891_pt1 | contig 18122 bp, 20 predicted proteins | sample Lox_Sample_35_FD_206713 | JGI IMG/M metagenome (GOLD analysis project Ga0335081, IMG submission 206713) | Soil microbial communities from Loxahatchee National Wildlife Refuge, Florida, United States - Lox_Sample_3.5 | ecosystem: Environmental > Terrestrial > Soil > Wetlands | place: USA... | reverse complement strand
GGATCGCCGACCGATATCACTGTCTCTCCTGACGGCAAGTGGCTGGCGGTAATTTATAGCGCCGGCGGCAACGCTTATGTTGCCGTCTTTTCTATCGATAGTTACGGCGATTTAACCAAGGTCGCCACCTCGACTGCGCCCGGCGTTGCATCGTTTAGCGGCGTAGCATTCAGCGAGTAATACGTACCGCGTCGTACTGCCCGTCGGATAGCAGTTCGTCCCGCGGGCGGTGCGGCGCGTTCTTGCTCTCCGGCGGAGCCAATCAATGACGACACGCCAGACAATCCCCATCGATGCTTCCTTTGACAACTCCATCGTCTTCCTCGTCTACACTTTGTCTCAGACCTATCATGCAGCGCGTGGTTTCAGAGGAAATTCTCGATTCGCCGTCCTGCCCTCCCGCCGAGGCGCAGAAATCTCTGCGTGACCTCAACCGCATCAACCGCTGGTTCGGCGGGGTGGCAACCACCCTCAGCCTGATTGAGGACGTCGCAGCGGCCACAGGTCAGAAACATTTTTCCCTGCTCGAAGTCGCCGCTGGTTTCGGCGAGGTACCCCGTGCAGCCGCCCAGCAACTGGCGAGCCAGGGCATCACGATCGAGATCACCGACCTGGACCGCGTCCCATCCCACCTGCAATCCGGCCATCGCGCGCTTGTCGCCGACGCCCTCGCACTTCCTTTCGGTGATGGCAGCTACGATCTGGTGAGTTCCAACCTCTTCGCCCATCACCTGCAGCCGGACGAGTTGATGCGATTCGCGAATGAAGCCCTGCGCGTCAGCCGCTGCGCTGTTCTCATCAACGACCTCATCCGCCATCCGCTGCATCTGGCGCTGGTCTACGCCGGATTTCCGCTAATGCGCAGTTATGTTTCACGCCGCGACGGCGTTGCGTCGGTGCGCAGGGCTTACGTTCCAGAGGAAATGGAGAAGATGCTCGCCAGCGACTCGAGCCGCGTCGTCATTTCACGACACTACTTGTTTCGCATGGGCGTAATCGTGTGGAAACGTGCGGCGAAGAGGGAAACCGGCAGGCCTGAACTGGCTAGAACGGCTTGAAGACGATGATGCTCACCAAAACCAGAATGCACACGGTGAGAATGAGCAGTGAAGCCTTCTCGACCTTTAAAGTATCTTTCTTGCTGGTTTCGGCTTGCATGGAACCAGTTTCCGACAAAAATACCGCGCTGAGAATGGCTCGACCGTGGCTGGCACAAGGGTAATCTGGCTTGTGATTACTGGTGGGGCCCTGGAAGGAACTACCGTACCACCAGCACTTCCCGCACATTATCGCGGGCGAGGAAGAACTTGATCGAGGCAAAATCGCGGAACAGGGTTTCGATGTGGCGGTTATTGAACACGCGCTGCAAGCGGAATCCTTCGCCGATCGCAGTATGCACCGCCCCAGTCGGCCCGCGGCGAGCTTCACGGCGTACAACGATTCGTTGCATCTCCAGAATGTCCTTTTCGACTATGTGAAATCGGTAGCAGGGCGAGTCTGGGCCCGCATCTTTGGTGTGGAAAAAAGCGAGCAACATCCCGCCGGGTTTCAAAACTGACCACAACCTTCCCATCACCGGCCGCACCAGGCTCTCATCCAGATAATCCGGCAGATTCCAGCACAGCACCACATCGAAATGCGCCGCCGGATACAACACGTTGTCGGCCAGAAATTTGCGGCTGTCGAGTACCACATTTCCCTGCTCGTCTTTGGTGAGAAGGTTCTGTTCGGTCGAAGCGATCAGCAAATCTTCGCTGTAGATCTTGTGGCCTTTTTCGGTGAAGAAGCGGATGTTCGCGGGCGACGTCGATCCCAGATCGAGCACGCACAGCGGAGTCTCGCTTGCCCACAACCGGGCGAGCTCTCCCAGGCCGCTGGAGCGGCGAGTGAGTTTTTGTGGGACTTGCTGGACTTCGCCGTGCGTCCCACTCGATGACCCGCGAAAAAGCTTCATGAAATTATGCGTGACAGATGCCATTCAGACTCATCCTGCCGGGGTCCGAGGCACCGGGTGCTCTGGACTGAAGACGTTTTCAAGTAGAACTTTAAACCCCACATCTAACCGAAACGGTTACTTTGCCGAGACCTTTTCCGCCTTGGCGCCCGAGATGTCCACTTTGCCCTTCAGGTAGGCGCCTTCTTCAATGGAAATCCTCTGGGTGGAGATGTCGCCGGTCACCACTGCCGACTTCCGCAGTTCGACGCGATCACTCGCCTGTACATTTCCTTCGAGTTTCCCCTGGATCACGATCCCCTTGGCTTCCACTGAAGCCTTCACCTGCCCGTTGGGACCCACCGTCAAACTGTTGTTCTTGAGGGCGATGCTGCCTTCGACCTGACCGTCAACATAAAGGTCTTCGCTGCCCGACAATTCGCCCTTGATCACCACCGATTTGCCAATCTGTGCCAAGTCTGCCGACACCGGAGCACTCATGGATATTTCTCCTTTTCAGGGAAGCGGATAAACGCTAGACCGGAATTCTGGGAAGGCAGATACCGGACGGCCGCGTCGCTCCCCACGACTATACCCAAGTCCATGAACCAGCGGCAAGCGAGGGCTCCTCATCGACTTCGTGCCCTTTCTCAATCATGGGGTGCCCCGGAGTCTCGCCGCTTTTGCGAGACCCGGGAATATAATTTGCGGACCCGCCTGTCATTTGTGGTTAACGATTCGCGAGTTTCTTGTACCTACAATCATTTCCCCGCCATTGCTAAACTAAACTGTGGGGAGCACGCGCACGAACGGAAGACGAATCTCGTCCTGTTGGCTATGGATTCTTGCGGCGTTACTCTCAGCCGCGCAAATCCTCTGCTGCGCTCAGGAAGTCCAGACTCCACCCGCCCAGGTTCCAGCCACCTCGCCAGAAAGAATTGTGCAGGAGGCAGTGGCCAACGAAGTCGCCGCCACCGACAGCACGGCCAAGCACATGTTCCGCTCGCGCCGCCAGACGGCCAAGGGATCCCAAACCCGCCTTTACGTCGAGACCAATGACGCCATGGCCGGCCTGCTCATCGCCATAAACGATCAGCCACTCACATCTCAGCAGGAGCAGGCCGAGAAGGATCACCTCGCCTGGCTAGTGAATAATCCCGACCAGGTTCGCAAAAAGCATGCCCGGGAAAAAGAAGACACTGACCGCAGTTTGCGCATCCTGAAAGCGCTGCCCGATGCGTTCCGCTATGAATACGCCGGAACCGAAAACAGCGAATCCGGGCTGGGCAGAGAGGGAGATCAGTTGGTCAAGCTGAAGTTTTCCCCCAATCCGTCCTACTCGCCGCCGACTCGCGTGGAACAGGTGCTCGAAGGCATGCAAGGCTATTTGCTGATCGATACCACTGCCAAGCGCCTTGCCCGGATCGACGGCACGCTAGCGCACGATGTGTCTTTTGGATGGGGCCTGTTCGGCCGTCTCGATAAAGGCGGCCACTTTCTCGTTGACCAGGCGGACGTCGGAGACAACTGCTGGGAACTCACCCGAATGAACCTGAACATTACGGGAAAAATTCTCCTCTTCAAGAGCATCAGCATGATCTCCGACGAAACCTTCACCGATTTTCAGCGCGTGCCAGACAATCTTCCCTTCGCCAAAGGTGTCGAATTGCTCACCGCGGAGCGCGACAAAATGGCGCACGCCGAAGCATCAGGCCCTAGTCCGGATAAGAAAAATCCGCAGTAAATTCCTTGGCTCTGTGCGCGCCTACGATTGTTTGTTGACCCGCCTACGGTGATTCGCCGATGAACTCCCCCCCACACTCTACGCATTCCAGCTCCATCCGCTTCGCCGTTGCAACCTTCCGCGTTCGATTCCGCACTAATCCAGCGTGACGCCCGTGGGGCCAATCCGAAGTTGGACAGCGACTCTTTCCCTTGCGTGCGTCGGAGTGCTGGCCGCGGTTCCGTGGGTCTCCGCACAAGACGCAGGCAAAATCGCGCCTGCGGATCTGGTGCGTTCTGTTGTCGCGAACGAAGCCGCGGCCGCAAGGGAATCAACCCCTAAATTCATGTTTCGGTCGCTTCGAAAATCTCAAAAAGGTGTGCAGACCCGGATCTACGTGCAAGCCAATGAAACCACCGCCAGCATGACGGTCTCCGAAAACGATCAGCCCTTGTCTCCTCAAAAAGAACAGGCAGAATTCGACCGCTTGGGTGATCTGGCGAACAATCCTGACCGGCTACGCCACAAGCAGGAACGGGAAAAGCAGCAGATGGATCACACGGTGCGCATCTTGAAGGCTCTGCCCGATGCGTTTTGCTACGAGTATGTGGGAACCGAGACGGGCCCATTCGGAAGCCAACTCGTGCACCTCAAGTTCAAACCGAATCCTGCGTATTCGCCGCCGTCCATAGTCGAGCAGACTCTGCAGGGAATGAGCGGCGATCTATTTGTCGATGCGAAGGCCCGGAGAATTGCGCGCATTGATGGCACGCTCTTCAAGGACGTCAATTTCGGATGGGGAATCTTTGGCCGGCTCGATAAAGGCGGAACCTTCCACGTTCAGCAAGCTGACACGGGTGGCGGCAATTGGGCGATCACTGCTATGAGCCTCCGGCTAACCGGCAAAATCCTGCTTCTGAAAAGCATCAACCTCATTACGGACGAGACGTTTCAGGATTTTCAACGCGTGCCGGACGATCTCTCATTCGCGCATGCCGTGGAAATCCTGCAGAGTGAAGAAGAAAAACTCGCGGAAAACGTGAACGACGTCCACCCGATCCAGGTCAGTACGGCATCGCACTAAGTTAGCGCCGGAGTCACGCGCGCAAAGTTTCCTTCCTTACCGTCAACTTCTCGATCAGATCTGGTTTGACGCGATGTCCCGTCCCCGGCTTCTCGCTGACGGCGATCATCCCCTGCGGCGAAACCGTAATTTCCGGATCAACGATGTCTTCCTTCCAGTAGCGCTTCGATGCGGAAACATCTCCCGGCAGGCTGAAATTGGCGAGCGTCGAAAGCGCGATGTTGTGCGCGCGACCGATGCCGGTCTCGAGCATGCCGCCGCACCAGTTGGGAATTCTGTTGGCGTGACAAACGTCGTGAACGCTGATCGCTTCGCTGAATCCACCGACTCGGCCAACTTTGATGTTCACGATGCGGCACGCGCCAATGTCAGCCGCGAAGGAAGCCGTACGGGCGCTGACGATCGATTCATCCAGGCAGATGGCCGTGCGCAACTCCTTCTGCAGCCGCGCATGATAGTAGATCTCGTCATTCCACAGCGGCTGCTCGATCATGAGCAGATTGAATTGATCGAACTTGCGCAGATGTTCGACCTCGTCGAGGGTGTAAGCAGAATTCGCATCGCAGCTCAGTGTAATGTCCGCCCAGCGCGAACGAATCCGTTCCAGCACGTTCACGTCCCAGCCCGGCTTCACTTTTATCTTGATTCGGCGATAACCGGCCGCTAGCTCGGTCTGAATCTTCTCAAGCAATTGTTCGACGGAATCCTGAATTCCAATCGACACGCCGCATGGAATTTCGCGCCGCGTGCCGCCCAGCAACTTCCATAACGGCTGCTGTTTCTGCGTGGCCTCGGCGTCCCACACGGCATTTTCCAGCCCGGCTTTGGCCATGCGGTGATCCCGAACTTTTGCAAATAGCGCCGGACACTCGCGGCCCGAGCCCACCTTCCTGCCCAGCATCATGGGGATGAGGTATTTCGTCATCGTGGGCCAGGCGCTGTCGATCCATTCGCTGCTGTAAAACGGATCCTCGCCCACCACGGCCTCGCCCCAACCGTCAATTCCCTCGCTGTGCACTGTGACCAGAAGAATGCGGCGGCTGTAGGTACGTCCGAAGCTCGTCTCAAAAAAGTGGACAAGCGGCATCTGAATTTCGCGCAATGTGACAGCTTCGATTTTCATGAGAGACAAGTTTCAATGTTTCAAGGTTTCAGAGTTTCAAAGTCAAACCCGAAGCGACGGACTTTGAAACCTTGAAACTCTGCAACCTTGAAACTTTATTTTTCCGCCGCATATGACCACTTCTCATTCCAATGTCCCAGCCGGAATTTTCCGTTACCCTTCGCGTCGCGTTCGTAGCCAAGCACGGCCAATCCCTTGCCAAACAACCGCAGAAACTGTTCTCGATTCCGTTCCTGGACCTCGCGCGCTTTCTCGCGCGTCTCCGCCGTGGCCTTCCACTCGTAAATTTCCGTCGGAACTGAGATTTCCGCTTCCACTTTGAATTCCGAATTCTTCCCCGCTGTCAGCAAATGCTCTACCCGCTTCGATTTCAACCACCATTCGGCAATCAAGCGATCACTCGGCAACCCTCCCTGCAATGGCGATGATGTAATTCCGTACTGATTGATGTTGTAGCGCCGGGAAATCGCTCCGAGCTTCTCTATGTTGAGATACGCGTTCTTGATCTCCAGCGGATCGAATGTCCACTCGATCAGCTCAATGCCACGGGCCAGCGCATCCTCGCGCTGCATCAGCTTCAAACGCCGCCCAAGGCCCGCGTTGCGATAGTCCTTGCGCACCGCCAGCATGTGGGAGTGCAGGTAGATGTGGCCCGAGCGCGTCCCGGGCACCGACAGCGCGAAGCCGACCAGTGTGCCCTTCTCGAACGCTCCCATCACCTGCCCGCCAACCTTGTCGGCCACGACGAACATACGCAGCGGCACCAATTCGGCGTCGGTGAAATTCCAGACGTCCTTCTGCAGCACGACGCACGCCCGCAAATCTTCGATGCTGTGGCACCGCCGCAGTTCGATGGAATCCGGGCTCACGCGGATTTCTCCGCCGCCGGATCTTTCTCCTCGTGCGACTTCGCCTGTTGCCATAGCGATTCCAGTTCCTCCATCGAAGCCTGCTCGGCCGAGCGACCCGATTCGCGCAACCGGTCTTCCATCCACTGAAAGCGCCGCTTGAATTTGCGATTCGTCTTGCGCAGCGCCGATTCCGGATCGACTGCCAGATACCGCGCAACATTCACGAGCACAAAAAACAGATCGCCAACTTCTTCCTCAAGCTTGGCCTGCAATGACTCAGGAATTACGGTTCGCCCCGATCCCGCGATCCCTCTTCCCTGCGGACGCGGCCCCGGTGCGGGAAACTCTTTCAGGTGCTCGCGCAGTTCGTCCGTTTCCTCATGCAGCTTGTCGAACAACGCGTCGATGTTCGGCCAATCGAAGCCGACTTGCGCCGCGCGCGAGCTGAGCTTTGAGGCCTCCATCAATGACGGCATCGCTGAGGAAACGCCGGCGAGAATCGATGGCTTTTCGGATTTCTGCGATGCCTCCGCGCTCTGCCGTGTTTTCTTCTCCTCGACTTTCAGCGCTTCCCAGTTGCGTTTGACCTCGGCCGAGGTATCCGCCTTCACATCTCCAAATACGTGCGGATGCCGATGGATCAGCTTCGACGAAAGCCGTTCCAGCACCTCGTCAATCGAAAACGTCCCCTGCTCTTTGGCCATCTCCGCATAAAAGAGCACCTGCAGCAGCAGATCGCCGAGTTCGCCCGCGAGTTCCGGCCAGTCGCGATTGTCGATCGCCTCGAGAACTTCGTACGTCTCTTCCAGCGTGTAAGGCTTTATGGAATCGAAGGTCTGCTCGCGGTCCCAGGGGCATCCGCCCGGAGCCCGCAACCGCTCCATGATCTGAACCGCGCGTTCGAAACGCTCTCCTGTGGTGGACATTCGGCAACCACTCTAAACGAGCGCAGATGGAACAATCAACGCGGGAAGAACCGTGTAGGGACAGCCGCCGATTTGTAGCCTGCCCTGAGCAAGCGAAGTGCGTCGAAGGGGCCGCCCGGCCCAACGCAGCTTGACATTCGGGTTGTCAGTTGGCAATCATCACCGCCACTCGCCTCTGCCCCCTAGCCCCTAACCCCTGCCCCCTAACCCTGCCCCATGACCCCTGCCCAGGTTACTTTCGGTATCATCTCCCTGAAGGCAGCACCACGGTTCATTGCACGATTTTCTTGGACTATCGTGACCTTCTGGTTAGTTACGCAAAACGCGAGAATGGAGACTCATGGGTGCAGCGGAAGCTCCGTACGCCAAGGGCCTGCGCTCATACGATTTCTAAATTAACTCCATGAGTTTGACGTTCAAACCTCGGCCCCCGCTCGAAGGCCAGCACTTCCACGTGGTGGTGATTGGCGGCGGCATTAATGGCGTCGCTATCGCACGCGAGTGTGCCCGCGCCGGCAAGAAAACTCTGCTGGTCGAGCAGAATGACTTTGCGTGCGGCGTCACCAGCCGTTCTACCCGCATCATTCATGGCGGCCTGCGCTATCTGGAACACGGCGAGCTCGGCCTGGTGCGTGAATCCGTGCGCGAGCGGGAGCGGCTGCTCGTCGAGCGGTCACATCTCGTTCACCCGATTCACTTCCTTTTCCTGCTTAACGAAAACAGCCAGCGCAGCGCGCTGAAAGTCCGCGCCGGGCTTTGGCTGTACCAGAAACTGGCCGGAAAGAAGGCGATTACCCCGGGCGAAATGGAGCTCGCTCGTGTCCAGCGCGTCCTTGATGTCGGCCGTCACTGGAGCATCCTGAGCTACGAAGACGCGCAGTGCGAATTTCCCGAGCGCCTGGTCGCCGAGTGGATGACCGAAGCCGCCGAAGCTGGCGCCGTCATTCGCAATCATTGCGAAGCCCTGGCCGTTGACATTTCCCAGGGACGCGCGCGGGGTGTTCTACTGCGCGATCGCCTTACCGGAAAAGATCAGCGCGTCGATGCCGCATGGATTCTCAACTGTACGGGCCCCTGGGCGGACCGCATCTGCCAGCGCTCCACCATTCGCACCGGCAAGCCCATGCTGGGCGGAGTCCGCGGATCGCACATTGTGCTGCCGCGTTTCGCCGGAGCTCCGAGTACCGCTCTCTACACCGAAGCCTCCGATGGACGTCCGGTTTTCATCGTTCCCTGGAATGATCAGATGCTGGTAGGCACGACCGAAGTTCCCGATACTGGCGATCCCGGCAGGACGGCGCCTTCCGAGCAGGAAATCCAATATCTTTTCCGCGCCACGGCCAATCTTTTTCCCAAAGCTAAGCTTTCGCCGCAGGAAATCAAGTACGCTTTCGCCGGCGTTCGCCCGCTGCCCAACTCAGGGGACAAGCCCTCTGCCGTGTCACGCCGCCATTTCCTCCACGATCACACTTCCGACGGCGCCGCACGGCTGATCTCCGTCATCGGCGGCAAGCTCACTACGGCGGCCTCGCTGGCCCGCGAGTGCGCCCGCAAAATTGGGATCAAAGTTCTCGAGCCGAAAGGAATCGCCATCGGCCCGGGCAGCGCACTCGACCCCATGGTCGACAACCACATTCGCGAAATTGCCCGCGCCGGATCGGTCAGCGAGGAAACTGCTCGCGGCCTGATGGAGTGGCACGGCCCGCGGGCCATGGACATTGCCCGCATGGCCTTGGTCAGCGTGGAACTCCGTGCGCCCATCTGCCCGCACTCTTCTCACATCGTGGCCGAAGTGGTCGAAGCGTACCGTAACGAACATGCTTTCACCCTGGCCGATGCCCTGCTGCGTCGCGTGCCAGTCGCGCTTGGTCCTTGCTGGTCAGAATCCTGCAGCCGCGAAGCTGCTCTGCGCATCGGGGCGGTCCTTGGCTGGCAGGATCAGGATTTGGGCGCCAACCTCGAAGCCTTCGAGACCGAGCGCACTGCATTCTTGCATCGTCCGTCCCGCAGTTCTTCGGCCGCATTCGAAGCCGCCGCCGACTAGCGAATTTGCCCGGGTGCCCCGTTCAAGCTTCGCTTGAGCGGGGTTTTTCTCGAAGCCGAATCTGCAGGCTTCTCTGACCTCCGTTACCAAAGTTCCATGCATGACCCTGCGTCATCTGGAAAACCATTCCGTGCTACCTAAACTGAGCGCAGACTTCGGTTTCTGGGGTTCGGGTACGATGTTGATTCCGATCAAGCACGAAAATATGACGGCGCGCCGCTGGCCCGTCGTCACGCTGGCGCTGATCGCCATCAACACAATCGTCTTCCTCTTCACCATGACGGCGCTCGACGATGAGTCGCCGCAACTCGGCGAGGTCAAAAGCGATATCCTTCTTCTTGCCGCGCTCCATCCCGAGCTGAAATATGCGCCTGAGTCTCAGCATCTGGTTGAGAACTTCCAAAAGAGCCATCCTGACGAGTGGAAGCAGATCGCGAGTCCCTACCGTGACATCGTCAGCGCCTATGATGCCAAAATCAAATTGATGGACGAGCCCCTCAAACTGCAGGCCGAGGCCGACTCGCTCAACACTCAATTAGCAAGTCTGTCGAAAACTTCGATTGCGGAACAGTACGCGTTTGTGCCTGCCCATCCCACTGCGATCAGCTATTTAACGGCGAACTTTCTCCACGGCGGCTGGCTGCACCTGATCGGGAACATGTGGTTCCTGTGGCTCGCGGGTTTCGTTCTCGAAGACGTTTGGGGACGGTGGATCTATGGGGCCTTCTATTTGATCGCCGGTGCCGCTGCGCTGCAGTTTTATTACTGGACCAATCCCAATAGCATCACGCCGACTCTCGGAGCATCGGGCGCCGTCGCGGCTTTGATGGGTGCGTTCCTGGTTCGCTTCCCCAAAATGAAGATCACGATGGCGTGGCTGTTCATGTTCCGGCTGCGCCGTTTCAGTGCGGCAGCCTATTGGCTTCTTCCGGGTTGGCTTCTGATCGAGATTTTTTACGGATCACTATCCGGTACGGGCGGCGGCGTCGCCCATTGGGCGCACGTCGGAGGATTTATCTTTGGAGCCCTCGTCGCAGTTGCGATTCAGCACTCCGGTCTCGAGCACAAGGCCAACAAATCCATCGAAGAAAAAGTCGCGTGGACCTCCGACCCTGAGATCGAGCAGGCCAACAGCATGATGGAACACGGCCGACTCGACGATGCTCAGGCGGTGCTAACCAGTTATGTCGCGGCGAAGCCGAACTCGCTCGACGCCTGGAGCATGTTGCGCCAGCTCTATACTCGCCGCAGCGATACCAAGGGCTATCTCGACGCCACGGTGCACACTTGCGCGCTGCGCCTGAAGGCGCATGAAGTCGAATCTGCATTTCAGGACTATGCCGAGTTTATCGACAACGGTGGCGGCAAGATGCCTGCCTCCAACTGGCTCGATCTCTGCAAAGGCGCCGAAGAAATCCAGGAGTATGACCGCGCGCTCGCCGAGTACATGCAGCTGGCGCAGGCTTATCCCACAGATCGCCAGGCATTGACGGCGCAACTCAGTGCTGCAAGACTCTGCTTGAAAAAGCTCAATCGTCCGCAGGACGCGCTCGCTCTCTACCAGTCTGCCGCCAAATCTCCCATCCCGCATCTCGACTGGGACGCCATCATTCAAACCGGAATCAAAGAAGCGAAGACGGCAGTCTCTGCGGGCAACGCAGCCGCCGCCGGCGCGCAATAAGCAAACAACTCATCAAGTAGTGGGGTGCCCCATGTCTCGCCGGTGTTGCGAGACATGGGAACAACACCGGCGTCGAATCGATTTGAAAGTGCAGCGATGGCGCCGCGGTAAACACCGACTGCCCTTTTCTTGCAAGCCACCAGCCTCCCCCCCGTTCTCCCAAAGAAATTCCTGAACACAGAGGGCATGACGCCGGTCTTTATGAATGAGGCCAGACAATTGGTGGCGGGAGAGGCGATCCTGAGCGGCGCGACGACTGACCGGAAGGCCGCCGAGCGCAGCTCGATCGACCGCACCGACGAACTTTTGGAGTCTCTCGTCCGCGAGCATTCGCGCCTGGTCTATCGGATTGCGTATGCCGCGCTGCGCAGCCATCACGATGCCGAGGATGCCACGCAGGAAACCTTCCTGCGCGTGCTGCGATACAAGTCGAAATTGCCGCCGGTGGACGATCCGAAGACCTGGCTGGCGCGCATCGCTTGGCGCGTCGCGGTTGACCGCAGGAAACGAACGAAGCGGACACCGGAATCATCGCTCGATGATCCCGAGAATTCTGGAGCCGAGGCGGTCTCTCGCGAAACACGGGCCGACGAAGGAATTTGCGGCTGGCAGATGAAAACGAACCTGGAAAAACTGATCATCGCTCTACCGCCGAAACTGCGCGAGCCGCTGATTCTCTCGACGGTCGAAGAGATGTCGCCCGCCGAAGTGGCAGCGACGCTTGGCATCAATGAAGCCGCCGTGCGATCGCGCGTGTTTCGGGCGCGCCAGATCTTGAAGGAGAAGTTGGAAAGGACACGGCTTTAGCCGTGCCGATACGAGCATTAAGAAGCTTGGGGCTTCAGCCCCTGAGGGATTTTGAAGCACAATGACGAACTGCGGCAACCATGATGACCTCGACCGCGTCCTCGACGCGGCGCTCGCAGAGTATTCCACCGTTGAACCACGTGCGGGGCTCGAAGATCGCATTCTTGCCAATTTGCGAGCGGCTGTGCGGCCGCAAAGACCATCTCTGTGGCGCTGGGGGCTGGCCGCAACCGCTCTGACTGTTATCTTGATTGGGATTGCGCTTTCTCTGCGATTCGAAGAGCCTGCTCTACCACCCGGCATTTCTATTCGCACCGCACTCCCAATTTCTATTTCGCATGGTTTAGCCATAGAGCTCGCGCGTCGGCATGCGATTCCCGCGCGACCGCGAGTGCAGCATCCGCGTCCACCAGAAACCGAGGCCGCCAATCCCAAGCTCGACCAATTTCCGTCGCCGGAACCGTTGAGCGCAGAAGAGATCGCCCTGGCCCAGTACGTAAAGAATTTCCCGAAAGAAGCTCAGCTCGTTGCCCAGGCGCAAGAGGAATTCGAGCTCGAGACTGAGAAACAAATGAACGACGCCGGATCAGAAACCCGGCCTTCCGGTTCGACGCAACAAGAAAGGTGAGCAAACATGCGAAGAGCGATTGCACTATTCGTTGCCGTAGTTTCCATCGGACTGGCTTGTGGCCTATTCCCGGCGCAAGCCCAGGATGAATCGAAAGCAGAGAGCCCGAAACAGCCCGCGAAAATTCAAACCGTGCAGCCCTACCGTCTGGACTTTTCCTTCAACGAAGTGGCGGATGGGAAAACCGTAAACACCCGCCATTACTCCATGGACCTTACGGCCGGCGACACCAATGAGATCAAGATCGGCGCCAGAGTTCCGGTTGCGACAGGCATGAGCAACCCGAATAACCCGGACCTCATAAACACGCAGTTTCAATACCTGGACGTGGGAACCAATATTTCGGCTCAGCTGCGAGAGCATGGCGATGAGTTGATGTTGTCAGTCCGTAGTGAGGTCAGCAATCTCGATACGAGCAACGACGTCGAACGGGTCGGAAGAAACCCTATCGTTCGGCAAATCAAGATCTCCGGCACAACGTTGCTGGCCACCGGAAAGCCGATCCTCATCGGCAGCATGGATGATCCCAACTCCAAGCGACAGTTCCAGCTGGAGGTGACGGTGACCAAGCTGCGGTAGGTGTGTGGTGCGGGCGCTCCCGCCCGCGTCGCTTCTTATTTGGGTTGTCGTTTCGAGAAGCACCCTTATAGTTTTGTCATTCCGAGGAGCGTAGCGACGAGGAACCTGCTTTTCGCTGACGAGTCAGGAAAGCAGGTTCCTCGTGCTCTGCCGGGCACTCGGAATGACAACTATTACTCGCCCGCTAGCTTCTTCGCCCGCCGGAAAATCTCCACAAACATCTCCCGCGTCAGCTTGCCCGTCTGCGTGTTCTGATTCGACGGATGATACGACGCCAACAGCACCTTCCCATTCGGCAACTCGTAGCTAAGACCGTGCCCGAAGATATAGGAGCTCTTACTGAACTGGGTGCCCCATCCCGTTCGACTCCCCTCGTTTGCACTCGGGTCGCTCAGGGCAGGCCCTTCCATGCTTTTTGCGGAAGGGTGGGACAGTCCTCGCCGCTTCACGTAATTCAAATACGCATCGAAACCTATCCTCCCCAGTGCCACTACCACTTTGACTTGTTCTAATCCCGCCAGTTCACGATCCAGAAACGTCGAGCACGCAGCCAGTTCCGTCGGCAGCGGCTTGTTATCCGGAGGGGCGCAGCGCACAGCGGCCGTGATATAGAGATCCTTCAGCTTCAATCCGTCGTTGCGATCAGTCGCGGTGGGCTGATTGGCGAAACCCGTCTCATAGAGCACGGGATACATGAACTTTCCCGACGCATCGCCGGTGAACGGCCGCCCAGTGCGATTTGATCCGTGGGCGCCCGGCGCCAGCCCCATAATCAGTACGCACGCGTTGGGATCGCCAAATCCCGGCACCGGCTTGCCCCAGTACTCGCAGTCGCGATACGCACGCCTCTTCTCGCGCGCAATCTGCTCGCGATAGGCCACCAGTCGCGGACAGCGCGTACACGCGACAACATCTCGATTCAGAACGGTGAGCCAGGACACGCGATCATTACATCATGAACTGTGGGGGAAGGACTTCTCCAGAGATGGCGATCTAAGAATGCAGAGCCGCCATCACGTTGCGAAGTCCAACCGCAGACGCAGCGCCCAGAACGGCAGATACCACGGCGAGCGGATAGACGACGAATCGCCGCTTAGGCAGCCGGCGCTCGAGCGCCACGAGCAGAAACGGTGCGACGGGGATCGCAAATCTCGGAAATTCTGCGCGTACCCATTGCGAGTCGTAGCAAAAAAGAAAAATCAAATAGCTGAAGGCGAACAAATACTCCGCCGGTCGCTCTTTTACCAGGCTTCTCCACCCTTTTGTATCCCCGCTTTGGAGCAACAACCTTGGTTGACGAAGCTTCGCAATCATGGCGCAGAAACCAACCACTGCGAATGCGATCCATCCCGTGGTGAGAATTACGTTCGTCCAAGGCTCGCGATTGTGTATGAGACTCGCGACGATGCCGTGAAACGGCCACCCCACCGGCCATCCGCCATGCCAGTCTTCCTGCTTGTAGTGATGCACTTGAAAAAGCGGATCGTGAAGATAGATCCAGAACGGCAATAAATAGAGCAATCCAATCAGGGCTGCAACGCCAGTGCACGCGGCAGCTTTCCAGATCTCTTTCCGCAGGAGGAGTGTCAAGCCGATTCCCACGAGAGCCAGAAATCCCAGCGGCCGCACGACCGTCGCCAATGCTGCCAGCACAGCCGCGCTCATCCAGTGCCCTTTTCGGCTCTGCCAGAAAGACAGGAACAACAGGAGCACAAACAGAGGCTCCGATCCGCCCAGATATGAAGCTTGAATCCACGTAATGTTCAGTAGCGCAAAGAACAGCGCGACCCATTCGCCCCAGAGTTTTCTCGCCAGCAGCATGCTTGCCAGCGACGAACCCGTACACACAAAAAGGAAGCCGTATCGCAAAGGCACGTGAAACAGCGACAACCCGGCAATCAGGTACGGCAGACCCCAGAACTGTTTAATGTCGGCGTAGCTGCCAAACCTCGACAGAACTGCTTTCGCGGCGCCGATATACGCCTTGTTATCGGCGAACGTCTCGACCATGTGCCAGAAGGACTGGAAGCGCGTAATCACGAGAATGAAAACCATCGCGGCGATCAGCCATAGCAGAATCGACTCGGTCACGGATGGCGCTCTTGATTCGATTGGCCTGACTCCGCTGCTTCTGGCCGAAACGGGGGCAGAGAGCGTTGGGTGAATTTCGGAATCAGGCTTTGGCACGGCCGAAGCAGGCATGTTTGCGCTTAAGGAGAACAACTCCTGTAAGAGATCGTGTGCGAAAAAGACTACCACACGAAAACCGCTGGAAATCCGCTTCCCGGCTCTTCCCTCGCTTAACACCCACGTAATAAAGGGCCGAACTTGCGCGGGTAAACTGCAACCGCCGCGCGTTAAGCAACAATCTAACTCCCGACGTGCGCCGCCCGCCGCGTGCGCTGCTCCCTCGACGGCTCGAGTCAAAATCTGCACCCCGGCGAACGGATCGTCCGAGCAACTCGTCTTCATATTTTTCAGGATTGGCGGTCGGCGGCGCGGCGCAGCGGAAGTGGATCGCACACTGGTCGCGCGCCACAATGGCATACACCGGCGGATCTTGCCACCTCCCCAGGCATTCGAAGCCAAGCTTGTCGCTGTAATACGCGAGCGTGCGGGGAATGTCTGTGGTGAAGAACAGCGGCACGATCTGGCGGATCATGAAGCCAGTGTACTGCAGCGGTTACGCCTCGCCCTACGACGGGAACATCTTCGAGAACAGCGCGGCGAACGGTCCCAGCAGCCTTTCGCTACCCTATGCTAAGTTCGGTGATCCGCAAACGCTGAATTTGTATGCGTACGTTGAGAATGAGCCGGGGTGGTCCACCCTTTGCGGTTTTTGCAAAGGGTGAGGGATTCCATGCTGCTTGCAGAATAAGGCCGGGGTGGCCCACCCTTTGCGGTTTTTGCAAAGGGTGAGGGATTCCTTGCTGTCTGCGGAATAAGTTACGCTACGGCCCGCACCTTCATCACAGCCTTCGTCCACAGATTGATCTTGACCATACCCTCTTCCTGAAATGCATAACTTCGATAGCTGCTCCATTCCCAAAGTTCCGGCTCGGGCACCAGTCCGCGCTTCACCGGATTGCGATGCATGTACCGGAGCTTCTCAGTCCGCTTGCGCTCGCTCCAAACATTGAAATCATAGAAACGATGCTGCCAGACATGCGGCTGTCCCGGCCACAACTCGCCTTGCGCAGAACTCCTGCGGCCACGGCGTAACACCTTTCGAGCAAATCGCTGCTTGATCACCTGCATGACGATTGAGGGATGCCTTTTTCTGGTTCGCTGATCAGCAAATGAATGTGTTCCGGCATGACCACGTATCCGACAACTACAAATCGATAACTCTGTCGCGCCTGCTCCAGAATCTGCAAGAATAGATCGCGACGCCGGGGCTGCGCTAACCACGGATGGCGGTGATAACAGGTGCAGGTAAGAAAATGCAGGTGCTCCTGCCCGTAGTAACGCTTGAGACGCTGCGGCATACTGTTTAATCTAAGCGGTGGAGCTGATTGAGGCTGGGAAAAAGCGAAAATCAAAATCTCTTAGGGTTCCAATTCGGGAATCCCCACCCTTTGCACAAACCGCAAAGGGTGGGCCACCCGCCCAAGATGCGTGGGAGCGGAGGAATGAAGGGAGATCTACCGTTGAAACTTTCTTCCACGCAAGAGCTGCTCTGTTGGTTGGCTGGTTGTATTGCTGCGGTCGGTCTTTTTCTTCGCTCACATACCTTCAACGTGGTTAGGGTGACGTACTACTACGGTTTTGCTTTGCTCTGTGTAGTCAGCTTTCTGTTCTGGATCAGGTTTAGGAGAGAGGCTTCTCCAAGGCCACGATGGCTGAAAATAGTCGCGAACTCTGCTCTGATCATCGTGAGTGTCGTATTCGTACTTTACGCTTTGGGCGTGGTGACGTGGTTCGAGTGATCGCGTCATTTACCGCTGGCAATCCGACCCTGATTCCAGGGTGTTGTGATCCGTTGATCCCTGCCCTAATCCGGGTCCGATTAGCTGCCGGATGCCGTCCTGATTCCGGTGCCAAAATCCGCCCGTTGATCCTGCTGTGGCGGGTGGCCCACCCTTTGCGTTTGGTGCAAAGGGTGGGGATTCCGGGTTGCTGGCGCTATTCCTAGAAGTGAAAATCTATCGGTGTCAGCCGCTGATAACTCCGCCCTTCCGCAAAAAGCGCGAACGGATAGCACCCCTCGTGTGCGCGCGGAACCAGTGAGCTGTCGCCGATGAGAACGCTAGCGATTCCGATGGCCTGCTGTGTCCTTCTCGCTTGGCCCGTGGACTCGCCGAAAGCTGCTCAGGTAGTCCCAACCTATGAGCTGTACAGTTGGGAACATCCCGAAGGATCTTGGAACTTCTGTTTGCTGTACACAACGGACCGCCAGAAGACACCGGAAGAAGTCTTAAGCGAGAAAACGGCCCTCCATGGGACGGAAGAACTTAAGAAAGCGATATCCAAGCTGCCAAAAGGCTCCAGACTCGTGTGGTTCGATCGCCTTACGCTGAAAGGGGTCCGAATAAAAGTCAGCGAACCGGCGGGGTGGCCCGGCCTTTAAATCGCCCGCACAAAATACAAAAATGGGTGCCCCACTCTTCGCGTCCTTTGTGTCCAGTCCCATGACATGCTTTACAAAACGTCCCGGGACATCCTTTACACTCTTCGCGCTGGTTTGACCAGCACGGAGAAGTTATGAGGTGGCGTCTTCAGAGCCGGTATCGGACCCGGGTT
>Ga0335081_10006890_pt1 | contig 18125 bp, 19 predicted proteins | sample Lox_Sample_35_FD_206713 | JGI IMG/M metagenome (GOLD analysis project Ga0335081, IMG submission 206713) | Soil microbial communities from Loxahatchee National Wildlife Refuge, Florida, United States - Lox_Sample_3.5 | ecosystem: Environmental > Terrestrial > Soil > Wetlands | place: USA... | reverse complement strand
AATGGTTAATGTCAGTGGGTTATCAGCGTAACTGTTGGCTCCCTCCGCAGTAACAACATCCCAAAAAAGAAAAGTAAAGCCATCGCCTGGGGTTGCTGTGAATGTTTGAGAACTACCGTCATCGTAATTGTAGGTTCCAGTGACTGGATCGGTTGTTCCGCCTACAGCGCTTAGAACGTTAACAGTGTCTTGAGTTGCTGCCTTCACGCTTCCAGATAAGATTACGGGTGATAGTAATAGCCCTGCCGAAAGCAAAATCAGAACGAGAGTTTTCAAATTCCTTTGCATTTATTCTCACCAAAAAATCTAAAAATTTGCCTAATTGAAAAACTAACAAACTGGTATATTTAGTTTTTCCTCAGAAAGATTTTCAGAGGGTGGATTTTGGTGTCAAACAATTCGTTTAATACTGAATACTGATAATCTGAAGTGTCCGCAAACAATATATCATGTCAATTCTCTGCGCGCCAACAGGCGATCTCAACCTTGGACCAACCATAACTAGTCAAAACCATAGAATCGGCAACTAAAAAGGAATAAACACAGTTATAGTTGCATTTGGCGGAGGAGTTGATCCCTTCAATGCTCCCGAAAACATGGATAAAACAGTTCAAAACGCTAATAGAACAGTCTTCCATAGAATAAAGCCTACCTAAGCACTCAAAACTTAAACTTGCAGGGATTAGCAAGCCAAATAAACCCTTAAAAGTGCAACCATGAAAAAATCAATTGCAATTCCCTCAATCATAAGCTCGCTGCGCATTGCAGTTCTACCCCTCTTCATTTATACCTACAACCCAACAAACATAGTTCCATGCTTAATTTTGCTCGCTTTTTCTGCTGCTACAGATTTTTTTGATGGTTACTTGGCTAGAAAATTGAGGGTAACATCGAGGTTTGGCGCGTACTATGATGCTACAACAGATTTTGTTTTAGTAATTGGAACATTTGCTTTTTTTGCAATAAAAGGATTTTATCCAATTTGGCTTGTATTACTTATTGCTACATCATTTATTCTATTCTTGATCACAAGTCCTTACGCCAAAAAATTCTATGATCCTGTGGGAAAATATATTGGAAGTGCCCTCTACATAGGCATAGTTTTAACGCTTGTTTTTCCGGAACAATCGACTTACAGTTTTGTCCAATTTGCCTTCGTTGGATTCTTTTTGGTTTCACTTGGAAGCCGAATAGTAAGCTTATTACGAAGTCGCCATTAGGCTGAACAGTTGTTTGTTATTTGTATTTTTCCAAAACTTGCCTGCCAAAATCAGATATCTCTACTGCGTAAAAATTGTAGGGCGGAAGTTTCTCAGAGACGGTTGGATTATTTACAAGCAATGATTTTTCAAGACTTCTGACAGCTTCATTTATATCTTCAGGAGTTAAGCTCGTTTTCTTATGTAACTGTTCGCCTTTCACAAATTCACCCGCATTAAATTCTGAAAGAGCTTCGAGAACTTTCTTAGCGTTCATATCAATCATATTAAAATCATCAAGATCAAAATCTTCAGACATTACTCTCACCTCATCTAAACTATGCAATTTTCAGATAAAAACAATTTGTAAATCATCGAGACTTTGAATTGCCTGGAGAAGACAACTTGTAAGCGGATATACTTATTGCCTAAGTTTTTTAGATTCACTATTGCTCGCCAACATTATCTTTTTGATTTCAATACATAAAAAAGGCATTTACGAATGAGTTTCTATATAGCCTATATCTGCAAGCCTTATTAGGAATGTGAACTTTGGATAAAATTAAGCAATCGTTCGTTTCTTGGAAATAACCAAGTCGAAGAAAAGGAATTTTCACTGAAAAAAATATCCGATGGACCGTCCAATAATTTATTTCCAAGACAGTTTAAGCGAGTATGAAAGTGTTTTTATGACTGAAATGAAAAGAAAAAACAATAGAGGCCAGAGGTTCGAACATAGGAACGATTCAAAAGAATTCAACTATTGGATTTTGAGAAATATGGCGATTTTGGGAATATTACGCACAAAAGAACACGGCTATTATATATTAATACTCAATATGTAATCATGGCGAATCAAATGTCCCAACAACCAGATTTATCGTACTTACAAGAAATAAAAAAACAAGAACAAGAACTCCTAAAACAAAAACAACGCTTACTCACAAGAGAACAAAACCTTCAAAGCAAAATCACACAAGAAATAGATAAAAAGAAAACAGCCGTCAACAATTTAAAAACTGAAATCAAAGACATAATAACAAGATACAATGAGCTATCACAAGCACTCGTAGAACTATAACGAGTAGAAACTTCTTTTTCTGGTTATTCTCTATGAATGTTTCCCATTCTGAGTGGTACCGTTGTTCTTAAATCGTCCAGTTCTTTGTTCTCTTATGGTTGTCATTTAAGGTCGATTGAATTTAATGGCTGAAACTGCTGATGATCCTTCCGTTAAGCAGTTACCACAGTTAATTCGAGTTTCATTAGGCACCGCTTTAATGCTCGGATTATTGGACGGTAAGTTGGACGCTGAACTCACAACAGCATATCTTATGACATACAAGGAGGGCAAATGCACCGCTAATTGTGGTTTTTGCCCCCAAGCCAGAGAAAGCAAAAGTAGCACTGAGTTGCTTTCCAGGATTTCGTGGCCAACTTTTTCAACAGAGACTGTTTTAACATCCCTCAGAGAAGTAGTCCTGAGCCAACAAAAAATTAAGCGCGTCTGCATCCAAGCCCTAAATTATCCACAAGTTTTTTCGCATCTTCAAATAATTGTGAAAGAAATAAAAAAACAAGTCAATATATCAGTCTCGGTTTCTTGCCAACCGCTCGTCAAATCAAACATTCAAGTCTTGGTAGAAGCGGGTGTTGATAGAATAGGCATCGCGTTGGATGCATCAACTAAAAATTTATTTGAAAAAGTTAAAGGCAAATGCACAGGCAGCTCTTACAATTGGGAAAACCAATTCTACATTTTAAATGAGGCGATAGAGGTTTTTGGAAAAGGAAATGTTAGTACGCATGTGATTGTAGGCTTAGGTGAGACTGAGAAGGAAGTAGCACAGATAATCCAAAAATGCGTTGACATGAGCGTTTTGCCAGCGCTTTTCGCGTTTACACCAATCCGAGGGACAGCATTGGAAAATTGTTCTCCGCCCCCTGTTGAATCGTACAGGCGAGTTCAACTTGCCAGATACTTGATTGTAAGGGGTTCAGCAAGATTTGACACACTAAAATTTGATAATGAAGGAAAGATAGTTGGTTTCAACTTTCCAAAGCAAGAGTTAAAAACGCTAATTGAATCAGGAGAGCCTTTTCTCACTTCAGGATGTAAAGATTGCAACCGCCCATACTACAACGAGAAACCAAGCGGACCAATCTACAATTACCCAAAAAAACTAAGCAAAGAAGAAGTAGATAAAGTAAAACAGCAAATTAACTGCTGTTAAGCCATCAATTTATCGGCGGTTTGCAAAGGTTGTTTTTTGCTATCTTTGGGCAATTTGGGTTTTTGTCTTGTTACTTGCTCGACTAGTCGCCAGAATTCGTCCATCGTGAAGCCTTTAAGCAGTTCTTTCATGAGTTTCTTCACTTGGTAGTAAGTCATTTGGGCTTCTCCTTTGTCCAGGCTTTCTTGTGGTCCCTTAATGCGCCTAAAGAGTTCATCCATTTGTCGCGGTGAAGCGCGAATTCCTGCTTTCTCCAAAAGTTTCTGAATGAGCGTTTGTCCAGTGTTTCTTCCTATGAAGATCATGGTTTCTCTGCCTACGATTTCAGGTGGAAAAGGTTCAAAAACTAATGGTTGAGCCATCATCTCCTCTACCTCTTCTTCCACTTCGTGGGTGAAAATGTTTTCGCCGATTATTGGTTTGTGGAATTGAATTGGCAGGGCAAAAGCTTTTTCGGCAGATTGTGCAAGCCGATAGATTTTTCCCATATCTACTCCAGTATCAATATTATAGAGTAGTTCTGCTGCCGTTACAACCTCTTCGAATGGAGCTATTCCAGCGCGTTCACCAAACCCGGCAATGCATGTATGCAGGTAGGCCACCCCTTCTTCCATTGCCGCAAGAGTGTTTGCTGATGCTAAACCGAAATCGTTGTGGCAATGAATTGAAAGCGGAACTTTTTTTCTGATTGCATCGGGCAATCCATCCCGTATATGAGACATTAAGTAACGCATGGACAAAGGTCTCATGAATCCCACTGAATCAGCTATTGCTAACCGGAATGCTCCAGCGTTGGCTGCTGCTTCAAAAACTTCAAGAATATCCTCCAGTGGAGTTCTAGTGCCATCCATAAGTACGAAATTTACGGCTGCTCCATGTTTTTTTGCGTAGTCAATGTTTTCGACAATTTTTTGCATCGCTTGTTCCTTAGTCATCTTCAGCTTATATTGAAGATTTAATCCATTAATGGGTGATTCAATTGTTATTTCCTTAATCCCGCATTCTAGACAAGCAGTTACACTGTTTTTGGTTGCTTCAGCTGATGCAGTAAGCTTTGAGTAAGTAAAGGTTTCATTAACAATTCGTCTAACATTGCGTTTTTCATCTTCAGATATGGCTGGGAAACCAACGTTAATTATGGCGACTCCCGCTTCATCCATCAATTTTGCCAGCCTAACTTGCTCAACGTAGGTTAAATAGACAGTTGGAGCCTTGATGCCTTCCCGGAAAGTTTCGTCCCAAATAAATACTCTGTCGGGAAGTTTAGGCGGTAAGTTTTTTCTTAAACGATTATAGTTAGCGATTAGCCCTTGAGCTTCTAACTTTTTGAATATGGTCTTTCTCATCGAGACACAATCCGCACAATATGGAGACTATATAACATGTTTAAGTTGCAGATTCCTATATAAAAACTGCATCGTCGGGAAACCCTGACGTTTTGCCGCAAAAGTTTTAAGTGCAAAAAGACCAATACATTTAGCCGTCCAAGGGGAAATATGTATGAGCAGTCTCCAAAAAACAATTGAAAAGATAAAAAATCTAGAAGCTGAAAAGAAAAACCTTCTCGTTGAAATGGAAGATCTCAAAAAAATGGCTGATGCCAAAGCAACTAATTTGGAAATGGAGATTGCTTCGATTAGAAATGAGATTAAATCTCTGAAAGTTATAATGGGGCAATAAAGTAACTATAATTCAGGAAGAATCAGTAAAGAATTAGTTACCTTTTCTTTCTGTTTTATTTTTGGGGCTCAGAAGACGTAGGAATTCTTTGAGTAAGAGCATTAATAGCGTTAACTAACGAGTTTGCTGCTTCTTGCCTTATGCTTATGGATGAATCGGTTTCAAGTTTTTCAATTTCTTTATGTAAACTATCTGATTTTTCGTTCAGCTCTTGCTTTCTTTTTTCATAATTGTCATGCATCTTTTCTTGTTCAACAGTGAAATTCTGCAACGTTACTTCTAATTCATTCTTTGTTGACTTGAGTTCTTGCTGTGCTTGAGCAAGTTGCTCTGCGGCTTTTCTTCTTGCTGTAAATTTGTAAAAGCTAATCTTAATTTCTAGTTGACTTGCAACTTCGTCTTCTAATTCACGGATTCTAGTACTTAATCGTTGAACGTCTGCATTCCGTTTGCAACTACGTTCTCTCGTTTCTTCAGCATATTGTTTATCAGTTTCTACTATGAGATGATTAGTTTCAGCCAGTTCTTTCTCTTCCTCAGTAAGGTTGGATTCTTGAAGCCTTTTTTGTGCCAATGCAGCTTCTACGTCAAGAAAAATTTGTGTTCGCTCCTTTACAAATTGCTCGTCAACACTTATTACAGAGTTTGACTCGAACTCCGAAATTGTTTGCCTCAAATTCATAAGCCAATCGTCAAAGTATTGACTGAATGGTGACAGAGCAAAAATTTGGGTACCGAGTTTACCCACGATACCAATAGTTTTCTCTGCAAGCTCTTTTGACGAAACCTCAGCCTCTTCTTGCAAGTACTTACCGCTAGAACGCTGCTTCTTCTCTTTCGCTTTCTTTTCATGAGCAGACTTTGAGAATTGTCTACTAGCACCTCGGCGTGAACCCGTTTGAGTTCTAAAGCTCATAATCAAACACTGTGTACAAGAAATATTTAAACAAATGCAAATTTGAAAGTGATGTCAGCTGCGAAATTTTATCTTTCTCGCCTTGATTTAGCTTTTTTAGGAACTACTACCGTTTCCGTCTGAGGTTTACGTCGCCTAAAAACAATCAATGTTCCAGCAATTGCGACGACAACAACCACGACCACCAAAGCGTAGATTAGTGTTGAGTTTGACGGAGTATTCGAGTTTATAGCTCCATTTGTTGATAACGGCGTATTTGAAGAGCCTGATGAAATACCAACATTTGAGTACGGTGTAACTGAAGGTGCGTTTCCCTGAAGCACTGGTCCTTGAGCTTGAAGAAGCAACCAATAATTTGCAATTTTTTGGTCTGAGGACACCTCCGATTGATTTCGATCCCACGCAGCAACCTGAAATGCAATTGTTCCCGAAGGTGACAGAGAAGGAGTTACATAACTACTTGCGCTTCCATACGTGTTTCCGACTGCGACTACATCACCTTTTGCATTGAAAAAAGTTGCAACAACAGTTAAGTTCGTAGCTGTCTGACCTCCTGCATTTTGAATCACACCATTTACAACATAGGCACCGTTATAGTCCCCAACTGTTCCAACTGTTCCTGTGCTGCTTGCAACAGTTAGGCCAGTGTATTCATAGCTACTGGTCGCATTTGCTTGCACAACTGTGAGAGAAACGTTAGAGACTGTGGATAGGTCCCATCCATTTGAGCTCTGGGGTGGCTGAAACTCCATGTAAAACGGAGCGTACTGCTGTGGAGACAGATATTTGGCCCAAACGTAAGCATAGGAAGCACTTAATTTCGATCCATCTGATCCATATATTATTCCTGTTAGTACGACAGGATCAACTGGGTTAGAACCTACATTCTGGACTTGCCCAACAACATCAAGAATTCCTTGGTTATCGACGTAATATGAATAATTCACAATCTTGACGTTCTGGGTCTGACTAAAAACGGTTGGTATTACAGCTAAACCTATTGAAACCAAGGTTAATGCAACTAAAACATAAAGCAAACTTTTTTTCATGAAGCCTTCCCCTCTATCTGCACAAACTCCAACAAAGCTACTTTGTACTATAAAACACTTTTTCAAAATTGGACCTAAATTTCTAAAATGATGGTTATAGCAGAACATTCTTTGACACCATTTCATACAAAAAAATCTTTTTCTAGAAGCCGCAGCCTCTACTCAGGAATATTCTGAAGCGTAATTTTTAAAAGCGAAAAGTAAGGATAAGATGTCATAAGGCTAACAAATGAGTGAAAAGTTACATCCCTATGTAGTTTTTCTTCCCATGGAAAAGAAAGACAAGATATTAAGCGCAATCTTCGGCTCCAAAGCAGGCGTTGACCTACTCCGCTTCTCACTTAAACAAGGCATTACCAAAAACATTTACCAAAAAGAACTCGTAAAAAAACTCAACTACTCAAACAAAACAATCATAGAAAACCTAAAAACCCTAACCAAACTCGGCGTACTCAATGAAAACATGGAGAAAAACGAGAACGAAGGAAGAATCATCTGGGTAAAAACCTACCAACTTACAAACCTTGGCAAATGGTTCGCACTCCTCATGGCAGAAGAAAAGGAACTTACAGAAAAAGAAAAAGCCGAAATCCTCCAAAGTCTTTTCCGAACCTATGTAAAACAAGTGAAACGTTTAGCAGAAGAAATAGGTATTAACAAGAAAATGCTGGAAGAAACTTTCAGGGAGGAAATGAAGCAGACCTAAAGTTTTTAGAAATTCTTTTTTTATTGGGTTGTGGGGTTTGGAGATAGTTTGAGGGGGAGAAGGGAGAGCGTGTTAAAAATTAATTTGTCTCCAAACCTTTCCACCCAACCCGTTGTTTTGGTTTTTTTGCCCTCCATGATTATAAGGCTTTGAAAGCCTCGAACCACCTGCTATATGCTGACAACATATCTAAGGAAACGCTTGGCTTACGTTCTTCTAGGATCTGTCTGAAGTCAGCCATAGTCAAAAGTCTTGGTTTTGCTTGTTTGTCCATAGCTTTGCCCGATTCAAAGAATTCTCCGATGAGACTAAGTTGCGCTGATTGGCAAACGTCCCGTATGTCACTTCCTGAAAAGCCTTCAGCAAGCCGAGCTAATTCATGCAAATCAACATCACTATCTATGGCCAGAGTACTTGAGTAGAGTTTTAGCATGCTTAGTCGGGTAGCGTGATCTGCAAGTGGAACAAGAATTCTTTTTTGGAAACGTCTTATGAACGCCCAATCGAGATCCCATGGTTTATTGGTTGCACCTATAACGTATACGTGAAGGTTTTTGCCTTTGTCAACTATGCCATCCATTTCTTTTAGGAATTGGTTTCGGACACGGATTTCTCCGCCGACCTCATTATTGTGTGCTCCCATCAAAGAGTCTAATTCGTCAACAAAAACGATGGCTGGTTTTCCTTCGATTGCAGATTTACGGGCTGTCCCGAACAATTTTGAAACATTCTGCTCAGCTTCACCCAGCCACTTTGACATAATTGATGCTGCATCTATAGAGTAGAAGTTAGCATCGATTTCTGTAGCAACTGCAGCTGCCAGCAAAGTTTTTCCACAGCCGGGTGGACCAAACAGCAGTATACCTCTTGGCCAACCAAGAGGGAATAAGTCGGGTCTTTGCACTGGGTAAACAATGGCTTCTTTCACTGCTTTTTTAGCGGTATCTAAACCGACGACTTCGCCCCAGCTTATGTTGGGTTTTTCGGTAACTACAAGCTCTTCGTGTTTTCCGTTTCCACCGTTACCTTCCATAGTTGCTCCTGAACCTCCTTCATTTTCATTATTGGCAGCTTGGTTCATCTCTGTAGATGAAACTGCTCCTTGCAAAACTTTGATTCTCTCTTGGTAAGCGATTGCCCTTTGTACGTAAACTTTATTCAATCCGTATTCGGGGTAAAGCTGCACAAGTTGCAGTAAGCTTTCTATTGCTTTTTGATAGAGGGTAATGGCTCTGCCTTTTTGTTCTTGTTTGTCTAAGCGTACAGCATCTAAGGCATACGCTGTCGCTGCTCTTTCTAGTTCACTTGACGCACTCATGTTTTTTCCTTCTCCTTCTCCTATTCAGGTGATTTCAATTCAATTTTTATTCTGCCTTTTGTTCCTAAACTTTCCAATGCACGCTCAATCTCTTCATTGGAAGTTTGCAATTCAGTTGAGCATCTGCCCAAATCTATTTCACCGTTAGTTTTACGGACATATTGGAGAACCATATCTTCCAAAGACGAATCTTTGTTAAGCTTTATTGAGAACTCTTTGATCTCTTGCTTCTTGTAAGAGAACACGGAACTCTCCGGATCAAAACCAGCTTCTTCCGTAGTTTTATGCTCAATCACTTGTGACGAAGAAGCAGTAAGCGCTACAAGCTGTTTGATAGGTGTTTTCTCCTTCACCGGCGCCTCCACGGGAGGTTCGGGAAGAGTTTCAGTTAATTTCTGCTGCATGAAGCATGTAACTTCCTTAAGGATTTCTTCGCCGCCTTCCGTTTTTTTGCCTACTGGAATAATATTTTCATCCGTTGTAATCTTTGTAGATTGAAGTGTCTCCTGGATCGCCGCATTAACATTATTCAATTCCGAGCTAACATCAGGTAATACCTGGAACAGTTCAGCTGAAACCCCTTGAAGCAAACGCAAAGCGGGCTTTAAGTCAGCAACAATGTCGCCTAGTTCCCTTATGGTTTCGAGGCGAAGAATTACACGTTCAACGGCTAATTGAACATTATACAAAAATTTTACAAGTTTTCGAACTTCAGCAAGTTCCGTTGCGCACATCGCGGCTTTTTCACGATTATTCTTTTTCAGAGCCCCCATACATTTTTCAAAAAGCATGCGGTCTCTTTCTTTTAAACGAAAACTTGCTTGCTCTAATTGGTTTTTTTGAACTTGAAGAGTCGTAATAGATTTAGTGGCAACCTCACGAATGGGTGGAGGGGTTTGATTGATTAGTTTCATATTTTACCCTCCACAGTGTGAAGTCTCCACTCTTCGGAGATTAAATGCCTGCTTTCCCGATTTCTTTCACGTAAACAACTACGGGAGGTTCGGGAAGCTTGGATGCCGCATCATTGCTGTTGTTGATGACGTGCTCTGCATAAATTTTGGTCGATTTTGGAACTTGGGATTGGTCACCGAGCAGGACACTTGAGACTTTGCTTTTTGTCATTTCATAGTCAGTTTTTTCTGAAGATGCACGCTTTAAGGTTTCTTGGAGCAACGCGAATGCAGTCTTGTATGTTTCTTCGTCGACTTTTCCTATTTCATGTTCAATTTCCAAATTAGCGATAGCGTAACTAAGTGATGTTATTTCATCTCGGCACCGTTCAATCTCTACAGCAGACTCATCTATGATAACTTGGGCGTCCTTTTTGAGCTGTGTCAATACGGTTCCGAAACTGTTGTGAAGATCCTGGAAGACGTCTGGAGTGATTTTTTTCTTTTCAAGTAAATCTTTAAGGGCTTCATCTTTACGCCAAATTAATGGAATGTGGTCACAAAGCGACCCTGCTTGAGTCTTAATTTTTGTTACAAATGTGACATCAGCACCATTAAATCGTAAGTTTTCCATGGGCTGTTTTGTAAATTGACCATCACCAAATTCCACATAAACAGCATCAAATTTCCCGTCGGGAGTTAATGCGAAAGATGCAACTTTACCAATTATGCGGCCATAATCGTTCTTTATTGGTTTTCCAATATAAAGAAAAAGATTGGAGTTAGACATTTGTGTTTTATCCTCCTATTTTAGAAACTTTGTGTTGATTTTTCCGATTGTGGGGCTGAGGGCATTCCTGGGGGCAGATCTGGGAACTTGTCTTTAATCTTCTGCTCTGCAACTGTAGCAGCTTCTGCAAGAATCTTTGATGCGTCCTCGTTTACTGAGTCAAAGTTGAGTGTCATTCCGCTGCCTTGGCCTGCTTCAATCATTATTCCGCTGAGCATGTTTCCGATTTCGCCTAGTTCATTCTCTGCTTCTGGAAATACGCTAACTAAGCCTGATCTGACTGAACGTAGAACACCGACGGCTGGACCTAAAGTTGAAACTACGTCGCCTAGTTCTGAAACTGTTCGTAATCTTAATGTAATTTGTTCTAGTGCAAGTTTGGCATTCATTATTAACTTTGACATTTTTCTAACTTCAGCTAATTCGTTGGCGAAAACATTTGCGCGCGCGCTGTCGTGTTTCGCATAGGCATCGACAATTCTGGCAAAGATTGCTTTGTCTCTTTGGCCGAACCTATCTGTTGCTTGGTCAAGCTTCTGTACTTGAAGCTCAATGCGTCTCACGGCAAAGTCGAGTCGTGGTTTTAGTGGTCCTGGTGGTTTTACTGCGTCTTTAATGCGATTTTGGAATGGTTCTTCTTCCCGTTTACTTTCCCACTTTTTTGCAAATCTTTCTGACAATTTGATTACCTCTTGAGTCAGAGAGGACAAGAAACAAAGTTAACCATTGTTAACATGTTCAGAATATGCACGTATATACGTAGAGCTATACGCACCTCAAAAAAGTCCATTGAGCTTTAACTATTAGAGTTAAAGATGATGCACCCACTAATCTGTTTATACAGAAATGTGTAAGTTAGACTAAAAAGAAGGCTGGAGCAATCCTAAAACAAAAAAGGTGAAGTGAATGAATAGCAGGTTGAAAGTATTCGGATTAATAGCTCTCTTAGGTTTCGTAGCAGGCATTATAGCACAATTAACAGCAGTCTACTTTATACCTTGGATGGTCCAAATTTTGCCGTTACTTGGCGGAGCAACAACATACATGATTTCTGGCTTCGCTGGCGCAGTCTTAACATGTGCGATAGTCGGCGCATGGGCTTACATGACCGGTAAAAAAGAGCCCTACTAGAATAGAGCTCTCCAATCTTTTCTTTATTGAACCCTACCTTTTTAAAACAAAAAAATAGTGATTTTTCTAATCTAAATAAGTCTAGTTTACCTTCCCCTAATTTGTCTTAAGATCAACTGCTAAAAATAACAAGTAATTTATCAAAACAATTAAAACCTTGGAAAAATTAAATGGTTCTTAAAAAAAATATGGCTTTTAAGTGTTAGATGGACTCAGTAGCGGAAAAAGCTTTCATTAGCCTTCAGCTTATTTACCCCGCTTAAGGCTTCACCGTACCTCGATTACCTCACAGTCCATTCAAAAATAAGAATTATGTTAATTTCAATGTTTTGGTAACAATTAGGCTTCTATCATTATTTAATAAATACACTTTGGACTGGGAAAGAAACGATAAGCTCTTCAACATAAAAATTCTGATGTCAGGAAGAGTTAAGAAACGTTTGAAAAACGATTATATAAAATCGAATCAGATGAAGATCATCATAGAATTAGTCTTATTTTAGATAAGAGTTAAAGCATTCGATTTTAGTGTAATTTAAAGTAAGAAAATGCAATTTCAAGGTTCCAACTCTGTTTTCGACTTACTTGCTAAACCAGTCCGCAAAGCCTTAGCAGAGCTCGGATTTTCTCAACCAACTTTGCCCCAAACTTTAGCATTTCCACTCGTGCTGAAAAACAAGAATGTACTTTTGATTGCACCAACAGGTACAGGAAAGACTGAAGCCGTACTTCTTCCAGTATTTTCCAATTTAATTGAACAAAAAAACCATGAACAAGCGGGCATCCAAATAATCTACATTACACCTCTACGAGCATTAAACCGTGATATGTTTAAGCGGTTAATGTTCTGGAGCGAACAATTAGGTGTGACCGTGGAAGTGAGGCATGGGGACACTGAAATGAAAATCCGAAGAAAACAAGCATTAAAGCCCCCTCAAATGCTGGTTACAACGCCTGAAACTTTGCAGGCAATTCTTCCCGGCTCACAAATGCGCCGACACCTAAGCAATATTAAATGTGTAATTATTGATGAAGTGCATAATTTGGCCGAAAGCAAACGAGGTGCTCAACTTTCAATTGCACTTGAACGGATCTTGGAGGTAACGGGCAGAGAGTTTCAAAGAATTGGATTGTCAGCGACTGTTGGGAACCCTGATGAGGTTGCAAAATTTGTTGCTGGAATAGGCAGAGAGATCAGCGTCGTTCAAGCAGTTTTATCTAAAAACTACCTTTACCACGTGGAATATTTGTCGCCGACTGAAAAAGACTACGAATTAGCTGGAAAACTTGAAACAACTCCCGAGGCGTCGGCTAGAATCCGACGGTTAACTGAACTAATTGATTCGCATAAGTCTTCTTTGATTTTTGTTAATAGTCGAACTATCGCCGAACTGCTCGGTCACCGATTCGACCAGCTAAACCGTCCAGACATAGCTGTCCACCACGGGTCTCTTTCAAAGGAAGAACGTACCAACGTTGAAGATGCTTTCAAAGCTGGAACACTTAAAGCAATTATCTGCACAAGCACACTGGAACTCGGCATAGACATAGGCAATGTGGATTTAGTCATTCAATATATGTCACCTAGACAAGTAAGTAGTTTAATCCAACGAGTTGGCAGAAGCGGACACAGCCTTGAACGGCTCTCAGAGGGAGTAATTATCACTGCTTTTCCCGATGATACTTTAGAGTCAATGGCAGCAGTTGAAAACGCGAAACAAAACAAGCTTGAACCTGTACTGCTACACAAAAATGCCCTGGATGTTTTGGCGCATCAAATTGCTGGCATACTAATGGACAAAGAAACTATAAGCCAACGTGAACTCTTAAAAATTATAAGCCACGCCTATCCATACAGCACAATTACTGAGGAGAAGCTTGAAGATATCGTACAATTTTTGGCGAGTATGCATAAAATTAGAACTGAGGAAGAGGGAAAGATTTTGAGAAAAACAGGAAAAACACGAGAATACTATTACAGCAACCTATCAATGATCCCTGACGAAAAACGTTACCCAGTAATCAGCGTACTTACTGACCGAAAAATAGGTACGCTTGGTGACGAATTCATGACGTTGCATGCTCGTGTTGGATTGCACTTTATTATGCGTGGAAAAGTTTGGCGCATGGTCCAAATTAACGATGAAACCGGAACCGTTCATGTTGTACCCGCTGAGGACCCATCTGCTGCGATTCCAGGGTGGGATGGAGAAATTCTTCCAGTACCTTTTGACTTGGCGCAGCAAACAGGGGAAATGCGGGAAAAACTCGGCAAAATAGTTAAAACAGGTAAAAAACCTGAGACTGCAGCTGAAGAGTTAGCCACAGAATTAAAGACTGACAAAACAACACTTGTTGAGGCAGCGTTTGAAATTGATGAATACCTGAAATCTGGAGCACCTTTGCCCACCCAAAATCGCATAGTCATAGAAGTATTAGACCGCTACATCGTTGTTCATGCCTGTTTTGGAGAGATTGTTAACCGCACTTTTGGCGGAATCTTTGATTCAGTTCTATCAGAACGCGAGGCCATTACAGGATGGTGGACAGACGGCTATCGAATCCTGCTTGAAACATCCCACAAGTTGTCAAAACTGGAGATAGAAGGCTTACCCAAAGAACTATTCAACTTAACGGACGAACATGTAGATGAGGCATTTCTGAACTACGTGAACTCGAAGTTTCCATTCGTTTCTGGGATGAAAGCTATTGCTGAGAGGTTCGGCGCTTTACCAAGGGGAAAAACATTGGCTCATTCCGGACGGGGCGAAAAACTCAAAGGAGCTTTTGAGGGCACCCCAATTTATGATGAGACACTTAGGGAAGCCATGATGGATAAAGTGGACCTGCAAAAGACCAAACAAATAATGCATGAGATAAAAGAAGGAAAAATAACTGTCAACACGCTTGCACGTGAGTCGCCAACGCCTTTGGCATACCACATTTTGATGCAGTATGCCGACACGGCAGAGTTGATGGCGCCTGAACTCGTAATCTTAAGCAACATTGACAGGATGAAACATTCTATCGAAGTTAGAACTGCCAGATTACTATGCATGAACTGTAGAACATGGACAACTCAAGTGCACATAAAAGATTTACCCGATGAACCACAATGCGGAAACTGCAATTCACGCTTACTTACGCAGCTTTATTTTAGTCAAGACGTAGAAAAGTTAAAAGTGGACTTACAGAAGCGACGTGAAGGCAAAGAACTTACTCCTGAAGAACTAAAAGAACTAAGCATGGCCAGACGCAAAGCCGACTTGATACTGAGCTATGGAAAGCAGGCGATTAAAGCGCTACAGGTAAAAGGAGTTGGTCCCGAAACGGCATCTCGAATTCTAGGAAAGATGCATCCTAACGAAGATCAATTTTACATGGATTTACTCAAAGCAAAAATTCAGTATTTGCGAACTAGAGAATTCTGGGACAAATAAATGCTGCATGCCTTGCAATGCTTCGCAGTCTGGAAAAAGCTCAAACGTGCAACGGGAAAAAGAGGTTAGTCTGCGATAAGGATTTTAAGTTTAAGTTTGGTTTAGGCTGTAGGAAAATGCAATGCCGATTAAAGCTGTCTTATTTGATATGTTCGATACAATCATGATGATTAGAAGAAACAACGATTTCTACAGTCCAGCATTAATGCGAATGTACAGGTTCCTAAACCAAAAGGGCATTGATGTCTCCTTTGAAACGTTTGAAAAAGTCTACATTAAGACGCGTGATGAGCTTTATGCCAAAGTAGACGCTAGCCTTGGGGAGCCTCACTTTAATGTTCGCGTCTATGAAACTCTCAAAAGCTTAGAGTATGATTATGAGGTTTCAAGTTCTTTAGTAACTGAGGCGACTGACGAGTTTTGTGATGAATTCATGACTTTTGTTTACTTAGACCAAGATGCTAAAACTGTCCTTGAGGCACTTCATGAAAAATATCAACTGGGGATAATTTCAAATTTTGCCATTCCTGAATGCATCGATAAACTGCTTGAGACTCACGGTTTAGATGAGTTCTTGGACGTGGTTGTTGTATCAGCAGCTGTTAACAAACGCAAACCTAGCAAAGAAATTTTCGAAAACGCTTTGAAAGCTCTAAGTGTTTCTGCAGAGGAAACTGTTTTTGTAGGCGACACTTTAGATGCGGATATTGAAGGCGCTAAAGGAGCAGGCATGAGAGCTGTATATATTGAAAGACGTATTCAAAATGAGTCAGGACATTTTAAGCCTGATAAAACTATAAAGCGTCTCAGTGAACTTACTTCAATGCTCGAAGAATTCTAGATATTAAGAAATATAGAAAACCTTTACTTTACCAAAAAGAAAAGCAACAAGGTGAAAAACATTGCTTATAGGCGCAATTTCAGATACTCATGATAATTTACCTCAAATTGAAAAAGCAGTAAAGTACTTAAATGAACAAGAGGTGGGTTTGGTTCTTCACGGTGGAGATTACGTTGCAGGTTTTGTCATTCCAAAATTCAAGCAGTTAAACTGTAAACTTATCGGTGTATTTGGAAATAATGATGGAGACCACGAATTACTAAAGAAACGATTTAGTGAAACCTCAAACTGCACCATTCGTGACCGATTCGCTAAAGTAGAATTTGATAGCTACAGAATTGCTTTACTGCATGGAAACGAAACTGAACTGCTCAATGCAATTATTGATAGCGGATACTTTGATGCAGTAGTCCACGGACACTCGCACATCAAAGGAATTGTGAAGAAAGGCAAAACGCTTGCAATCAACCCAGGCGAACTATGTGGGTACTTGACAGGAAAATCCACTTTAGCCTTGCTTGATACAGAAAAGAATGAAGCTAAAATCACCGAGTTGTAGCTTGAGACACCAAGTTATAGTTATTTGTTAAATATTTGAGAGGCGTTACAAAAGAGTGGAATCCCCGAATCGTTAGTCTCTAATTTCTTTTTAGAAAATGCAATTGATATCAGTACTGCAATTGCAAAAAGTGGCAGAATTATCCAAGTTGGAAACTCTGGAATTGAAGGGGATGGATTGATAGTTGGGGATGGGCTTGATTGAGGAATGCCAAAATTCGGAATTGAGATGGGTTTCATTAATGCGTGATTATCTTGAAGGGCACCAGTTACTACACCATTTGTGTAAATGTCAATCTTGTATGGCGCGTTGCCGACTCCTGATGAATCTATTTCAGTAGCATTAGGATATCTTGTCAAGTAATCACTCCAAAAATTCCTATCGACTGTTTCGTTTCCCACTACCTGTAATAAAATGCCGCCTAAAAGATTGTTTTCAGTTATAGAATTACCACTTGACAGTTCTATCCCGATTGTTCCCATAATGGTGCAGTGAGTGATATTGTTCCCACCGTTATTCCAGTAAAGAAGAATTTCGCTTTTTGCATCATTTGTAGTATTGCCTATGTAGTCATAATAGAAAGTGTTTCCACTGCTTCCATGAGCGTTTATGCTGAAATTGAAATTCATAATTCTCAAATTCTCAACGGTAACGTTCTGAATCTCAAGTGGTGATGGATATTGGGTAAGGTTGTTTGTTAGGTCGATTCCTGTACCGCCATACCCTTCAAGTGCGTAGCCTGCACCATCAATAATGATGTTGCTTTTTTGAACTTCTATGCTACCTGAAATGTTGCCAGTTAGAACATAGAGATTTCCGTTGCGCTGAATGTTATTTGTTCCAACAATGTCCCCGTCAGTGTTGATGTAAATGTTTGTAGATTGCGCCTTAACATTTGAGGGATAAGCTATGAACAAACCTGCTAAAACAATTAGTACAAACAACAGAGCAATACCTTTTCTCATGTTTTCGCTTCTTGTTAAGAAGTGTACAAGTGTCTATTAACTCTCCCCAAAGAACACCCTGTTCCCCTAAAAGAACACCCTCAATAATGAACTATTTTTATTACTCAGCATTTAGCGAAAGTTTATTGACTATCTCTACGCTGTGCGGATTTAAGACTTATCACCATCAATTCTCTTCTTGAGAAGCATGACTGTTCTTTTCTTTATTTTTCTATTCAATGCTTCTTCTTGATTTAAAGTTCTGCGAAGTAGAAAGTCATACTCACAAAGTATTCTTGCATTCTTAAGCAATGTAACTCTAAGGACATGATGGTGTATTTCAGGACAATTCGTATTTTCCAAAAAAGCCTTGATTTGTTTAAACTTCTTATCAATGTCCTTGAACGCTATAGTAGCATGAGGCT
>Ga0335081_10006889_pt1 | contig 18125 bp, 20 predicted proteins | sample Lox_Sample_35_FD_206713 | JGI IMG/M metagenome (GOLD analysis project Ga0335081, IMG submission 206713) | Soil microbial communities from Loxahatchee National Wildlife Refuge, Florida, United States - Lox_Sample_3.5 | ecosystem: Environmental > Terrestrial > Soil > Wetlands | place: USA... | reverse complement strand
TTTCCACGCCTGAAGATCTGCATCGGCCACATGGGCGAGGCGGTGCATTTCTGGCTGTGGCGCGTCACGTTCATGAACAGCCGCGCGCAGACCATCGGGCGTGCGCCGAAGACCAAGCTCACCATGGCGGAGTATTTCCAGAGAAACTTCATCATCACGACGAGCGGCGTCGAGGACCCGCTTGCGCTCGAGTATTCGGTGAAAAAACTGGGCGCGGACCACGTGATGTGGGCGATCGACTATCCCTATCAGCCCACGGCGCCGGCGGTCGCCTTCATGGAGGCGGCGCCACTGCCGGATGCGGAGAAGGCGCTGCTCTACCATGGCAACGCCGAGCGCGTCTTCCACATCAAGCCGACTCGGCCATGAGTGCACGGATCATCGACGGCAAGGCCGTCGCGGCGAAGCTGCGAGTCGAGCAGCGGCAGCGCGTCGAGGCGCTCGCCGCGAGTCACGGCATACGACCCGGCCTGTCGGTGATCCTGGTGGGCGCGGACCCGCCCTCGCAGGTCTACGTGCGCAACAAGATCGCCGCCTGCCGCGAGGTGGGTATCCGCTCCGACCTGATCCAGCTGCCGGCCGAGATCACGCAGCCGGAGCTTCTGCAGCGCATCGACTCGCTGAACGCCGACGCGGACGTGCACGGCATCCTGATTCAGCTGCCGCTGCCGAAGCAGATCGACATCCGCAGCGTTCTCGAGCGCATCGACGTGGAGAAGGACGTCGACGGCTTCCATCTGTACAACGTCGGCGGCCTCGTCACCGGCAACACCATCTTCCCGCCGTGCACGCCTTATGGCGTGCAGAAGCTGCTCGAGCACGAAGGCATCGATGTCGAGGGCCGCAGCGTCGTCGTTGTCGGTGCGAGCAACATCGTCGGCAAGCCGATGGCGCTCATGCTGATGCAGCAGGATGCCACGGTGTGCATCTGCCACAAGAAGACCCGCGACCTGGCGCAGTTCACGATGCTCGCCGATATCCTGGTGGTCGCCGCCGGCGTACCCGGACTCATCATTCCGCAGATGGTGCGCACCGGGGCGGTGGTCATCGACGTGGGCATCAACCGCCTGCCCGACGGGCGCATCACCGGCGATGTCGATTTCGAGGGGGTGCGCCAGAAGGCCTCTTACATCTCACCGGTCCCCGGCGGCGTGGGCCCGATGACGGTTGCGATGCTGCTGCACAACACCATCAGCTCCGCCGAGCGCGCCGCGGCCGCGCTCGGCCGCGCCGCGCCGCCGCCCACCGGGTAAGCCCCCGTAGCCAGTGGGAGTATCATCGGCGAGCCTGTCGCAGCGTGCGCATCAGCGCCAAGGGGGCCGCCGTGTCGAAGACACATTGGCAGGACTGGGACGATCTGTTCCTCGGGTTGTGGGTATTCATCTCGCCGTGGGTGTTCGGGTTTCCGGCCACCGCGGCCGCCGCTCACTGGAGTGCCTGGATTCTCGGCGCCGCCATCACGCTGGTCGCGGTCGTCACCCTGTTCATACCGCGGGCTTGGGACGAGCCGGTGACGGCGCTGCTCGGCCTGTGCCTCATACTGTCGCCATGGGTGTTGGGCTTCAGCGACTTGATGACCGCCACGAGTGCCTCGTTCGTGGCCGGCGTGCTGGTGATCGCGCTCTCGTGCTGGGCGATGGTCGAGGACGGGACTCCGCAGAAGTGGTGGCGCGAGCATCACCACGCCCGCACTCACTGATGGGTGCTGGTGGTGCGGACAGCGCCGTCCGCGCGGCGCGCTGAGGCCCCGAGCCGCTGTGATGATGCAGGCAGTGGGTCCGGGGGGCGGGGGGCAGTTCGACTACGTCGTGGTGGGTGCGGGGACGGCCGGCTGCGTGCTGGCGAGCCGTCTCGCCGAGAATCCCGCGGTCACCGTCTGCCTGATCGAGGCGGGACCGGATGATGTACATCCGTACATTCACATCCCCGCCCTGGTCGGTGCGGCGATCGCCACGCCCTCGATCAACTGGCGGTTCATGACGACTCCGCAGCCACACCTGGATGGCCGTCGCATTCCGATACCGCGGGGCCATGTCGTCGGAGGTTCGGGGTCCATCAACGGCATGGTGTATTTCCGCGGCCAGCGCCGCGACTTCGACGACTGGGCGGCCGAGGGAAACTCCGGCTGGAGCTACGCCGAGGTGCTGCCGTACTTCCTGCGCTCGGAGAGCAATCCGTCGTATTCATCCTCGCCGTATCACGCTCAATCGGGACCCATGCGCGTGAGCTTCATCGCGCGGCCGAATCCGCTCAATGGCGCCTTTCTCGACGCGATGGCATCGCTCGAGTTCAAGCCCTGCCCCGATTTCAACAGCCCCGAGCCCGAGGGCTATGGACTGCGCCAGGGCACGATCCGCGACGGCCGGCGCGAATCGACGGCCAGCGCCTATCTGCGCGCCGCACGCCGCCGCCCGAATCTGCGGCTGCTCACTGATGCGCTCACGCGATCGGTCGTCCTCGAGAGCGGGCGTGCCGTGGGCGTCGATGTGCTTGCCGGCGGTCAGAGCCTGCGGATCGGCGCGCGCGCCGAAGTGGCCGTCTGCGGGGGCAGCATAGGCTCGCCGCATCTCCTGCAACTCTCAGGTATCGGCGATGCGGAGGGCCTGAAGCGTGCCGGCATCGAGGTGCGCCACCACCTGCCAGGCGTAGGCGCCAATCTGCACGATCACCTCGCGGTGCCGGTGCTCATGGAGACGCGCAACAGCGACTCCTACGGCATCTCGGTCCGTGCCGCGCCGCGTGGCGCCTGGAACATCCTCGAGTACCTGCTGTGGCGCAGCGGCCCTTTTGCGAGCAACGTCTTCGAGTCGACCGCCTTCCTGCGCACCGATGCGGACGCCGACCGGCCGAACCTGCAGATCGTATTTCAGCCGGCTCGTCGCAATCGCTCGACGTTCCCGCTGCCGCTCGGACACGGCTATGCAATCAGCTCGGTCGGACTGCGGCCGAAGAGCCGCGGGCGCGTGACCGCCGCCAATCCCGATCCGCGCACACCGCCGGACATCGATCCGAATCTGCTGGCGGATCCGGCGGACCTCGAGCCGCTGCTGCACGGGATCGAGCTGGGACGGCGCATCGTGGCTCAGGCCCCGTTTGCGCGCTACCGTGCGGTCGAGGTGCAGCCCGGGCCGGCGGTGCAGGGGCGCGAGGCGCTCACGGCCTACGTGCGACGCATGGCCACGACGGTGCACCATCCGGCGGGGACCTGTCGGATGGGAGGCGGTGCCGACGCGGTGGTCGATCGCGAGCTGCGCGTGCACGGCGTCGCGGGCGTGAGGGTCGTCGACGCATCCATCATGCCGCAGGTGGTCAGCGGCAATACGAACGCGGCCGTGGTGATGATCGCCGAGAAGGCCGCCGATCTGATGCTGGGGCGTCCGCCGCCGCGCGCGCTGGAGCACCCCGAGGCTGCGACGCAGGTCGCCTGAGGAGGACCGTTCAATGGCCGTAGAGCACTTGAGACGCTGGATGATTGGCGACGTGGAGGTCGTGCGCATCGTCGAGGTCAACGCCTTCGAAGACGACATGTCGATGCTTCTGAAGGAGGGCACGCCCGAATTCGTGCAGAGCTTTCGCTGGCTGACGCCGCACTTTGCGACGCGCGCCGGCCGCATGCTGATCTCGTTCCAGTGCTTCGTGCTGCGCTCGCGGGATCGCCGGGTCATGATCGATACGTGCATCGGTGCCGACCGGCAGCGCGAGTTCGACGTCTTCTGCAATCTGAAGACGAGCTTCCTCGAGGACCTCACCGCCGCGGGCTACCCGCCCGCGACCGTGAACACGGTACTGTGCACCCACTTGCACTTCGACCACGTCGGCTGGAACACGCACCGCGTCGACGGGCGCTGGGTACCGACCTTCCCGAACGCGCGCTATCTCTTCGGCAAGAAGGAGTACGAGCACTGGGAGCACCTGCGCCGCACGGGCGGCTATCACAACATCGAGCATCTGACCGACTCGATCGATCCGATTCTCGCGGCGGGGTTGGCTGACTTCGTCGGTCCCGAGCATCGCATCACGGACGAGGTGTGGCTCGAGCCCACGCCCGGCCACACGCCGGGACACGTGAGCGTCAGAATCGCCTCGCGCGGGCAGCAGGCCGTGATCACCGGCGACATGATGCACCACCCGATTCAGCTCGCCGTGCCCGATCTGCTCGGCAATTTCGACATGGACAAGGAGCAGGGCGCGCGCACGCGCCGCGCCTTCATCGAGCGCTATCAGGACCGCAAGGCGCTCGTCATCGGCAGCCACTTCTGCGATCCGACCGCCGGCTGGATCGTGCGTGACGGTGCGGCGTGGAAGCTGGCGCTCGAGTGATGAGCGAGCTCAAGGGACAGACCGTGCTGGTCACTGGCGCCGGGCGTGGGCTCGGGCGCGCGGTGGCGCTCAAGCTCGCAGGACTCGGCGCCACCGTGGGCGTGCTCGATGTGGATTCCGCGACCACGGCCGAGACTGCCGCGAGCATTCGTGCGCAAGGCGGGGAGGCGGTCGGCTGCGTCGTGGATGTCTCGGATCGCGCGGCGTTCGCGGACGCCGCGGCGCGGCTTGCGGCACGCTCCGGGCGCATCGATGCCGTGGTCAGCAATGCGATGCTGCTGCGGTACGAGCCCATCGAGGCGGTCACCGAGGCCGTGCTCGACCGCATGCTCGCGATTGGCATCAAGGGCGCGGTATGGGGTGCGCAGCTGCTGCTCGAGCACATGGACGCCGAGCGCGGCGGGGTGCTGATCAACATGGCCTCCCCGGTCGCCGAGCGCGGCTACCCGAACACCGCGATCTACAGTCTGGTGAAGGGGGCGCTCGTGACCTTGACCAAGACGCTGGCCGCCGAGCTCGGCCCACGCCGCGTGCGCGTGAATGCCGTCGCGCCGGGCTCGGTACCGACTCCGGGCGCCGTCGGACTCAACGACAAGGCCGAGTACGAGCGCCGTGCGCGGACCATTCCGCTGCGGCGCCTGGGACGCGAGGAGGACAACGCGGCGGCCGTTGCATTCCTGCTGAGCCCGGCGGCCGATTTCATCAACGGCGAGATCCTGCACGTGGATGGCGGAATCGCTGCGGCCGGCTGAGGATCCTTCAGGAGACGATCGTGGGCGCGACGATACCGGTGTGCGATGAGGACGTGTTCTCCCATGAGGCGGTGCGCAACGCGCGCGCGGTGGACGACCGGCTGCGCGAGCTTGCGCCGGTGGTACGGCTCGGGCGCGAGAACATCACGATTCTCGCGCGCTACGAGCAGGTCGCTGCCGGACTCAAGGACTGGCGCACGTTTTCCTCGAAGTCCCGGCCCTGGCACGACCCCAACTCGGTGCGCCCGGAGATCCTGCTCACCGACGACCCACCCGAGCACACCCGCGTGCGCACGGTGATCGGCAACGCACTCTCGCCGCGGGCTCTGGCGCGCATGTCGGAGGCCTTCCAGGCGGACGCAGCCGCGCTGATCGGCCGCTTGAGCGAGCGCAGCGGGTCGGTGATCGATGCGGTGGAGGACATCACCCGGCCGTTCGTCTACAAGGTGCTGCCCGACCTGCTCGGTCTGCCGCTTGCCGGGCGCGAGCACATGACCGCCTTCGGCCACATGGTCTGGGCGACCATGGGGCCGATGAACGAGCTCTTCCAGGAGGCGATGCAGGACACGGCCGAGGTCATCGCCTGGGTCGATGCCTGCTGCAACCGCGAGAACCTCGATCCCGAAGGGCTCGGCATGCAGATGTTCCTGGCTGCAGATCGCGGCGAGATCACGCAGGCCGAGGCGAAGCTGCTCGTGGGGATTCTGCTGTCCGCGGCGGCCGACACGACCGTGATGACCATAGCGACTGCGATCCGCGCGTTCAGCGTGTTCCCAGAGCAGTATCAGCTCCTGAGGTCGCAGCCGCAGCTCGCGCGCGCGGCGTTCGATGAGAGCCTGCGCTGGGACTCGCCCTCGCGCATGGCCGGCCGCATCACGACCCGCGAAGTTGAGATCGAGGGGTACACGATCTCCCAAGGCGAGCGTTGCGGCCTCATGTTCGCCGCGGCCAATCGCGACCCGCGCAAATGGACCGAACCCGACCGCTTCGACATCCGTCGCGACCATCGCGGTCATGTCGGCTGGGGCTATGGAGTGCACGCCTGCGTCGGCCGCGTGCTCGCCGGGCTCGAGGCCGACGCGCTGCTCGGCGCGGTGGTACGGCACATCGAGCGCTTCGAGCCCGCGGGCGAGCCCGAGCCGTGGATGACGACCATCGGGCATGGACCCGCTCATCTTCCCGTGCGGTTCCTCGCCGCGGCGCACTGAAGGGCACCAATGATCGACCTTGCGGGCAAGGTGGCCCTCGTCACGGGGGCAGCGAGCGGCATCGGTCTCGGGATAGCGCGCGCGCTGGCAGGCGCCGGCGCACGCGTTGCCGTTGCGGACGTGCGTGCGCGTGAGGTGAGCGCCGCAGCCGCGGCGCTCGTCGCCGAGCGCGGCATGGCACTCGCGCTCGAGCTCGATGTGACCGATCGGCGCGCGTGGACCCGCGCAGCCGAGCACATCGAGCGTACGCTCGGCCCGGTCGACATCCTGTGCAGCAATGCCGGCGTGAACTTCTTCGGGCCGACGCAGACTGCGACCTACGAGGACTGGGACTTCTGCCTCGGCGTCAACCTGGGCGGCGCGGTCAACGCGGTGCGCACGCTCGTGCCGCGCATGCTCGCCCGCGGCGGCGGCGGACACATCGTCATCACTGCCTCGGTGAGCGGCCTGTACGCAAGCGGCGGCTCGGGTGTCTACAACACCTCGAAGTTCGCGCTGGTGGGACTCGCCGAGTCGCTGCGGGCGGATCTGGCGCCGCATCGCATCGGCGTCTCGGTGCTGTGCCCGGGGCCGGTGAAGTCCGAGCTGTTCGAGAGCTCGGCGGCGGTGCGGCCGGCGGCGCTCGCCGCGACTGGCGCGATTGCGCTGATTCCACCCGGCACCGCGCGCGAGGACACGCCGATCTTCAAGACGGCGCTCACTCCCGAGGAGGTCGGCCGGCAGGTGCTGCGCGGCATCCGGCGCAACGACATGCACATCCTCACGCATCCGGAAGTTCGCCAGGTGCTCGAGGCGCGGGCGGCGGCACTCCGCGCAGCGCTGCCGGATGAGCCGGTCGATCCGGAGCGCATTGCCGCCACCGGGCGCCTGCTCGATACCAGCTTCTACCTCGCCGAAACGGCGAAGCCGCCCCCGCGCGGCTGAGCTGCGCCGCGAGGCGGTCGCGGCGAGGCCGCAAATCCCAACTGCCGGAAGGAGCACTCGATGAACCAGGAACTCTTTGATCGCGGGCTTGCGATTCGCAAGGCCGTGCTGGGGAATGAATACGTGGAGCGCGCGCTCGCTTCGGCGGACGCCTTCACGCGGCCGCTGCAGGAGCTCGTGACCGAGTACTGCTGGGGCGCCGTATGGGGTCGCGAGGGCCTCAAGCGCCGCGATCGCAGCCTGCTCAATCTCGCCATGATCAGCATCCTCAACCGCCCGCACGAGCTCAAGATCCACGTGAAGGGAGCGCTCAAGAACGGCCTGAGCCGCGATGAGATCATGGAGACGTTCCTGCAGGTGGCGATCTATGCGGGAGTCCCGGCCGCAGTGGATTCCTTCCGGATCGCGCGCGAGGCGTTCGCGGAGCTCGAGGCTGAGAAGAAAGGCTGAGCCGTTGCCGCTCAATAGCCGATCGTGAAGCGCGCGTGCAGGTGGGTGGGCTTCTCCGCCTCATCGAGCACGGCGACCGCGTAGTCCTCCATGGAGATGCGGCTGTCGCCCTTGGCATCGACGACCAGCCGGTCAGCGCCCAGCCGGAACTTGCCGGTGCGGGTGCCTGCGACGATCGAGCGTGCCGGGCTGAAGTAGGTCCATGGAACGTCGGTGACCGTGCGGTAGTAATCGAGCGCGTCCTTCTGGCCGACGACCTCGCCGCGATACGCGGCGGGCATGCTGTCGAGGAGCAGCACGCCCGGTGAGACCTCGAGACTGCCGGCGCCGCCGACCACGATGAGGCGCGGTGCCCGCGGGCCGAGCTGGCGCAGCACGGCGACCAGAGTCTCGGCCGCGCGCCGATAGGCGCCGTAGTCAGGCGCCGGCCGACGGAACGATACCGCACAGACGATGACGTCCTGGCCCGCAGCGAGCTGCGCATCCTGCACGCCATCGAGCACGTCCCCCTTGACGAGCGTGAGATGCGCAGCATGCTCGGTCACCCGTGTCGGATCGCGAACGACGATCCGTACTTCGTGGCCGCGGCTCAGCGCCTCGTGAACGATCCGCTGGCCGATGCTGCCGGTGCCGCCGTAGACGGTGATCTTCAGCGGCGCGGCGCGCGCGCCGGCACCGAGAGCCGTGCCGAGCACGACGGCAAGGAATGAGCGCAGCAGCCGCCCCCGAGGCGAGCGCAGCGCCGCACTCATGCGCTTGCGCCGACGAACGAGACTCTGCAGGGGGCGATCACCCACGAGACGAGCGGGATCACCCGCCGGTCATCGCACCACTGATCGAAGCGAGTAGGCAGACTGGGCGTGGCAAGCCGCGCGACGCGCGCACGCGTCGCTGCGCCGGGTGCGGTGCTCTGCGCGGCAGCGCGGCTGAGCTCCTCGACCCAATCGGGTGTGCCTTGCAGTGCTCGCCGGAGCCAATCGAGCACCGGCTCCGGCGCCTCCAAATCGTGGGCCCAACCTCCGGCGACGTGCGGCGTGTGCACGCCGCGCAGTGTCACGCGCATGCCCACATCCCAGGCGAGCCGCTCGAGACAGAAGATCGCACCCTCCGCCGTGAGACCCGCGATCGGCACGGGCTGTCGGCGCCACGCAGGCGCAAGGTCCCGGTGCCATGCATCCGTCACGTCTCCGGCAATCGTCTGTACGGGCACGCCACAGCGCGCGACGGCGGCGCCGAAGGCGCAACTAAGCGGAAAGCGACGATCGACGATCACTCGGTAGAGTGCCGGGCCGGGCGGGACGGGGCTCGCGGGCGCGGCAGCGTCGATTCGCAGCGCCTCGCCCAGTGCTGCGTGCGGCAGCAGCGGCAGTGCCGCCACGCCCCCACACCGAATCAGTACTTCGCGACGAGTCAGCATGCGGTCTCCCCCGAGCGCCTCATAGTACACTCATTGCGGCCCATGGCTGTCCGAAGCATTCTCAAGATGGGACATCCGCTGCTGCGTCAGGTGGCAGCGCCAGTCACGCGGTTCGCCTCGGCGGAGCTCACCGCGCTCGTCGCCGACTTGGACGAGACGATGCGCTCGCTCAACGGCGCTGGCATCGCCGCGCCGCAGATCGGCGTCAGCGTGCGCGTGGTGATCTTCGAGCTCAAGGACAACCCGCGCTATCCGCACCTCGCCCCGGTGCCCTACACGGTGCTCGTCAATCCGGTGATCACGGTGCTCGGGAGCGAACAGGAGGAGGGCTGGGAAGGATGTCTGTCGGTTCCCGGCATGCGCGGCCTCGTGCCACGCCATCGCCGCGTGCGCTATCAGGGGTTCGACCCCACCGGAGCCGCGATCGACCGCATCGCCGAAGGCTTCCACGCCCGGGTCGTGCAGCATGAGGTGGATCATCTCGATGGGGTGCTCTATCCGCAGCGAATCCGCGACATGCGCAGCTTCGGCTTCGAGGATGCGCTCGCCGGGCAGATGACGCCGATGCCCGACTAGTCTTGCGTCCCCGGCGCGCATCGGCCGCGCAGGGCTCGTGGGTTTCTCGCGGCCGTCCGGCCTATGCGAGCGTGTGGAACACCTTCTGCACGTCCTCGTCCTGCTCGAGCTTGTCTATCAGCGCGAGCACTTCGGTGGCCTGAGCCTCAGGGAGCTCGGTGGGCACCGTGCAGATGTACTCGTGCTCGGCGGACAGCGGCGCGATGCGGCGTGCTTCGAGGGCCTCCTGCAGCTTGCCAAAGTCGGCGAATGGGCAGCGGATCACGAGCTGTGGCTCGCCCTTCTCTCCGGTGCTCTCGCCCATCTCCTCGAGGCCGTGGTCGATCAGATACAGCTCGAGGTCGTCCTGATCGATGCCGGCCGGATCCAGGCGGAACACGCCCATCTTCTTGAACAGAAAGCTGACGCTGCCGTTGGTGGCGAGATTGCCGCCGTGCTTGGTGATGATGTTGCGCACACCCGCGACCGTGCGCGTCGGGTTGTCGGTGGCCGTCTCCACCAGCAGGGCCACGCCGTGGGGGGCGTATCCCTCGTAGATGATCTGCTGGTAGTTGGCGGCATCGCGGCCGGAGGCGCGCTTGATCGCCGCCTCGATCTTGTCCTTGGGCATGTTGACCGCGCGGGCGTTGTGTACGAGCCGGCGCAGCGTCGGGTTGGAGTTCGGATCCGACCCTCCGGACTTGACCGCCATGGTGATGTCCTTCGCGATGCGGGCGAATTGCTTCGCCATGCGGTTCCACCGCGCGAACATCGTCGCCTTGCGGACTTCGAAGATTCTGCCCATGCGCGCATGGTGCACGACTGCTCCGCGCACTGCCATAGCGCGCTGGAAGCGGGGGCATATATCCCTGCACCCTTTTTTGCCAACCACGAAGTGTGGCTAGTGCTCCCGCGGGGCGTTGGGCAAACAAAAGGGAGCAGGGATATATACCCCCGCTACGAGATCAATACTGGCGTGCGCAGTCGTGCGCTATGCGAGCTGGGCGTGCAGCAGTCGCAGGCGCCGCTGCTGGGACTTCAGGCGCTGCTCGATCTCACGCAGGCGCGTCTGGATGCTCGCATGCTCGAAGTGCTCGCGCACGGCGCGCTTCTTGTCCTCGAGCCACTGCTCTTTGATCCGGCTCCACTCGCCCACGGCGGCGACGAAGGCGTCGTACTCCTGAGCGACACGCTGCTTCAGCTGCTCGATCTGCGCCGGCAGGCGGCTCGCGTGGGGCAGCTGGGCGAGTCGCGCCTGGGCCCGCCGGAACTGCATCGCAAGCAGTGTGCGGTGAATCTGGATGGCCGGAGTGCGCTTGAGGCGGCGCGTCAGGCCGACCCATTGCAGCGTCGCGATCATCCACTTGGTGGGATCCCACTGCCACCAGCGCACGCCGTTGCGGTAGTCGTGCGCGAAGATGTGATGGAAATTGTGATAGCCCTCGCCGTGCGTGAACAGCGCCAGCACCGGATTGTCGCGTGCCGTATTCTCGTCGGTGTAGGGACGCGTGCCCCACATGTGGGCCAGGGAATTGATGAAGAACGTGAAGTGATGACTCAGCACCAGGCGCAGCACGCCCGCGAGCAGCAACGTCCCCCAAACATCTCCGACCAGCCAGCCGGCCGCCAGCGGGAAGCCGATATTCGTCACGATGACCGCCGGCACGTAGAAACGATGCTGCAGCACGAGCAGTGGCTCGCGCTTCAGGTCGGGAATGTTGCCGAAGTCGACCACGCCGCTCGGGTAGTCGCGCAACATCCAGCCGATGTGCGAGAACCAGAATCCGCGCCGCGCCGAGTACGGATCGAGTTCCTCGTCGTCGACGTTGAGGTGGTGGCGGCGGTGGCCGCTGCACCAGATGAGCGCACTGTTCTGCAGCGCCATGCTGCCGAAGATCAGCAGCAGAACCTTGAGTGCAGGGTGGGCCTCGTAGGCGCGGTGTGCCCACAGACGGTGGTAGCCGGCGGTGATCGACATGCCATTTGCGAGCAGGAAGAACACGAAGAACGCCCAGGAGCCGGCGGCGTAGCCGTGGCTGATCCCGTACCACGGGACCAGGGTCACTGCGACGAGCAGGGTCAACGAGAACAGCAGCGCGTTCGTTACGATGAGCGCCGGCTTCTCGAAGCGGCTCGCGCGATCGGTCTGGGACATGGCTCTTCCGGAGTATGTTGGTCGGTTATTGCGGCGCGAAACATAACATGACTTACAGCGGCACGAGTTGATGGAACTCAAGGGATTGAAGGGCCCGATCCTCATGGCGGACAATCTACCCCCTATCCGAAGCCGGCCTCGCGACGGTCTTGCCCCGGAATTGGGCGTCGAGAGCGCGTTCTGTGCCTGGGTCGCTGCCCGCCTACCCGCTGCGAGTGAATTTGCATGAGCTATCGCCGCATTCTGGCGTTCGTTACCTTGACAGCCCTGGCAATGTGTGAATGCGCCGCCGCGGAGACACTGAGCCACGGGCGTTTCAAGGAGGTAACGATCTATCGCCCGGAGGGCCCGGTGCGCGAGTTCGTGCTGTTCCTTTCCGGTGATGGCGGCTGGCAGATCGATACACAGCGCATGGCACGCGTGCTGGCGGGGCAGGGGGCGATGGTGGCCGGCATCGACAGCGCCGCGCTGTTCGCCAACCTGGAGCACGACCCGGGGAGCTGCATGTTCCCCGACGGCGACCTCGAGAACCTGAGCCATTACATCCAGGCGTACTATCGTCTGCCGACGTACCTGACACCGGTGCTGGTCGGCTATTCGGCCGGCGCAAGCCTCACCTACGCTCTGGCTGCGCAGACCCAGAGCGGAATCTTCGCCGGGGCCTTGACGCTCGGGTTCACACCGGCTCTGGAGATCGCGAAGCCGCTTTGCCGGGGGCGGGGCGTGCATTTCACGAGCAGTGCCGACGGCAAGATGCAGCGGCTTCTGCCGGCGGCACAGCTGAGCCTTCCCTGGGTGAATCTGACCGGCGACATGGACGATGTGTGCCCGGCACCGGTGGCGCGCGCCTTCATGCGCCAGGTGGCGGGCGCGCAGATGGTCGTGCTGCCCCGGGTCGACCATCACTTTGCGGACGAGGGTCGCTGGGCGCCCGCCCTGCGCACGGCCTTCGCGAAGGTGAGCGTGGGACGCAGTGCGCGTCTGCCGCCACCGCCGGCGACGCTCGCCGACGTGCCGCTGGTGGAGATGCCGGCGAACGGCTCGGGAGACCTGTTCGCCGTGTTTCTGTCGGGCGATGGCGGCTGGGCGGGCATCGACAAGCAGGTTGCGAGTGCGTTGACCGCTCACGGCATTCCCGTCGCGGGACTCGATTCACTCAGATATTTCTGGAGTGCGCGCACGCCCGCGGGGCTGGCGCGCGATCTGGACCGTACGCTGCGCTACTACGCCGCGCACTGGCACAAGAGGCGGGCGCTGCTCATCGGCTATTCGCAGGGGGCGGATGTTCTGCCGTTCGCCGTGAACCGCATGCCGCCCGCTGCTCGCTCGCTGATCGCCCTGACCGTCATGATCGGACTCGGCAACACGGCCGCATTCGAGTTTCATCTGACGAATTGGGTCGGCAGGGCCGATGGGTTGCCCGTGCGCCCGGAGGCGGAGTTGCTGTCGGGGGCCGACACGCTGTGCCTGTACGGCAAGGACGATCGCGACTCGTTATGCGCGCAGCTGAGCGTGGCGCATGCGCGAGTGCTGCAACTCCCCGGCGGACATCACTTCGGCGGCAACTACGACGCGGTGGCCGAGCTCATCCTGCGCGAGGCGGCCACGCGCGATCCGCCGAGCTCGAGCGGCAAGGCGGCAGGCGGCTACGGCGGATCCAGCTCCACGTAGCGGCGGAACAGGTCCTGCTCGCTGAACGGCAGGCGCCGCGCCGAGGCCAGGTAGGCCGCGATGCGCGGCCGAGCGGCGACCGCCTCGTGCAGCGCCAGCACGCGCGGACAGCGCGGCGCGAGCCTGGCGAGCGTGCGCGGGAACGCGTACCGCGCTCCGGCGATCACCTGAAAGAGCGACAGGTCCACGTAGGTGAGCCGCTCGCCCACCAGATGCGGCCGCTCTGCATTGAGCCTGAGCACACGCTCGAAGTAGTCGAGGAACTTGGGCAGCCGGTTCTTGACGAAGTCAGCCGAGCGCCGCACGGCCTCCGGCTGCTGATCCTCGTAGTACAGGCTGCCGGCGATCGGATGATGCGTGTCGTGCACCTCCACCAGCAGATCCGTGATCGTCAGCTGCAATTGCAGGGTCCAGCGCCGCGCGGCCTCATCGCGCGGCGCGAGCTCGTGCCGGCCGCCGAGATAGTCGAGGATACTGGCGGTCTGCGCGATGATGATCCCGTCCGCGCGCAGAAATGGCGGCGCGAAGGGCGGGCGGGCGAGCGACTCGTCCGACAGCAACGCGAGCAGCGCGCGCACTCCCATGGCTGGATTGCGCGCCACGTCGACGTAGTCGCAGCCCGCCTCCTCGAGAGCCAGCCGCACGAATTCACCGCGGCCCTGAATGGAGGGCCAGTAGTAGAGCTCGTAGACCATGGCATCACTCCCGCAAGCGCTACGCGCCTCGTCCACGCCCGGGTTATAGTCGAAACGGCAGATAAGTCCACCCTTGCGACCATTCGAGGAGCGTACGCGTGATCACCGTAACCGTGCTGTATCCGAACAAGGAAGGCGCCAAGTTCGATCTCGACTACTACCTGTCCAAGCACATTCCGATGGTGAAGCGGCTGATCGGGGCGCCGCTGAAGGCAGTGGTCGTCGAGCAAGGGCTCGGCGGTGCGGCACCGGGATCCAAGGCTGCGTACTCGGTCGTGTGCCATCTGCGCTTCGACTCGGTCGAGGCGTTCCAGCAGTCCTTTGGTCCTCACGCCGGCACGATTCAGGGTGACGTGCGCAACTACTCGAGCGTCGAGCCGACGATACAGATCAGCGACGTGAAGCTCAGCTGATGCGGCTGCATGCCCTGATTGTCTGCGGCGCGCTCGCGGCCGCGCCGCTCGCCGCCCATGCCGCGCAGGCGTTCGTGTCGAACGAGGACGAGCACACCGTGTCGGTGATCGACACTGACCGCGGTGTGGTCACGGCAACGATACCGATCGGCAAGCGTCCGCGCGGGCTGAAGCTCTCGCACGATGGGTCGCGGCTGTATGTCGCCGTGAGCGGCCTGCCCAAGTGCCCGCCGAGCGTGCCGGATGAGCAGTGCGCGAAGCTCGAGCGGGATGTCACCGCGGATGGCATCGCGGTGCTCGACACGCACCATCTCAAGGTGCTCAAGGTACTGCAGGCGGGCTCCGACCCCGAGCAGTTCGACCTGAGCCGCGACGGTCGCAGGCTGTACGTATCCAACGAGGATTCCGCGACCGCGAGCATCGTCGACCTGGCGAGCGGCGCGGTGCTCAGCCGCGTCGCCGTGGGTCACGAGCCCGAGGGCGTACGCGTCTCCCCCGACGGTTCCTGGGCCGTCATTACGAGCGAGACGGACAACGCCGTCTCGTTCCTCGACACGCGCGCGCTGAAGGTGACGCGCACGGTGCAGGTCGGTCACCGGCCGCGCGACCTCGCGTTCACCCCCGATGGGCACACGGCCTACGTGTCGGGCGAATTCGATGCGTCCGTCTACCGCATCTCCGTGCCCATGGGCGAGCCGGTGCAGAAACTGTTGCAGCTGCGGAAGGAGGCGCGGCCGATGGCCGTGCTGCTCGATGCCGCTCATCATCGGCTCTACGTGAGCACCGGCCGGGGCGGTACCGTCGCTGTCGTTGCCCTCAAGGGCACGACGGGCACGCTGGTGAAAGAGGTCCCCGTCGGCGCGCGGCCGTGGGGCATCGCACTCACGCCGGACGGGCGCTACCTGTTGACGGCGAACGGTCCGTCCAACGACGTGAGCGTCATCGACACCTCGACTCTCGCGGTGGTGAAGAAAATTCCCGTCGGGCACTCACCTTGGGGGGTGGTGATCGGCCGCTGACTCGCGCTGGTGGCGTACGCGGCTGCCGAGCGTCGCATGCAGCACCAGCGCCGCGGCGGCGATCAGGCCGAGGCTCCAGTGAGCGACACTGGCCCAGGCACGCTCGGTATCATCGACGAGGTAGTAGAGTGCGTACCCGGTGAGCGCGAGGAGCGAGACGAGGCTCACCATTGCAACACCCGTGCCACGATTGCTGCGCTCCCTCCAGCCGAGCGGGACATGCCGGGTCAGAAGCGCGCCGAAGCAGACGAGGAACCCGATCATCGCCGCCCCGTGCAGGCGCAGCCACCACACCTCGGAGGGGTGAGGCGCAGCCTCGGCGCCGGGCGCACGAAGCAAGTAGTGACCGAGCAGCCAGCCGGATCCGCTCATCAGCAGCACGAGGCCGCACAGATACAGCGAGATCCGATGGCGTCGGCTCAGTCGCGGCCGTGGCCGCGGATGTCGGTGTCCCCGGTGCATCAGCGCTGGATGTAGGCCTGCGCCTCGCAGGCGCAGAGCGCACGCTCCGCGACGGCGGTCGGTGCGAACAGCACGACTTTGGTGAGCGCATCAGCGCTCATGCAGTCGCGCGCGCGGACACTGACGCTGCGTCTACCGAGATAAGGCCGGCGAGTGCGCGGATCGAGCAGCTGCGAGAGCTCGCGCGCACCCACGCGGCGGCGCGACGCATAGGCGGCGGAGGTGGCAATCGCCCCGTCGCGAATCAGCAGAGTATGGCCGGCTGTCGCGGGCGCGCGCGGGTGCCGCAGCGTGATCCGCTGCGCGCGGGCGCCGGTCACGCGCAGATCGCCCCCGGCGTTCACGCAAGCCTCATCGATGCCGGCTTCCCGCAGCGCCTCGAGCGCCAGATCGACCGCGTAGCCTTTGGCGATTCCGCCCAGATCGAGGCGCAGCCGGCGCCGGAAGCGCACGCGCCGCGAGCCAAGCAGCGCCACGTCGCGCCAGCTCGCTCGAATGGTGCGGGCGCGGCCGTGTCTCGGCAGGCAGCCCCAGCGCTCGAGCTCATCACCCACGCACGGATCGAAGGCGCCATCGCTGAGCTCGGCGAAGTCGAGTGCAGCGGCCAGCACCCGATAGGTATGGGCATCCACCTGGCGTGCGCGGCGAGCGCTGCCCCGGTTGAGCTGCGACAGCTCGCTCGCCGGATCGTGGTAACTGAGCAGGGCATGAAGCTGCTCGATGCGCGCGAACGCTGCATCGACGGCCGCCTGCACGCGCCGATGCGGGCCGCCGCCGGCAGCGCGGATCTGCACCAGCGTGCCGAGCAGCGGGCGCGCGCGCCGGATCTCGAGGAGCGCCTCGCTCATGCCGGTGCTTGCCCGGCAATGACGAGTGCATACAGCGCGAGCAGCCGGCGGATGCCGTCGGTCAAGTGTTGGCAGGACAGCGTTGCGCCGCTCAGGTTCTGAATGTCCCGCCCCACCTGCACGGGGTCGCCGTAGCGGCGACCGATGAACTGCGCCCGCCAGCGTGCATTGCGTACCTCGCCGCCGTAGGCCTCGCGGTACTCGAGCACCTCGACCGCGCGTATCTTGCCGTCGCTGCCGATCGCGACGGCGTAGTTGATGAGGTCATGCTTGCCGATGACGGCATCGACGAAGAAATAGCCGCTGTCGGCCCGCCACACGCGCAGGCTTGCGGGCTGGAAGCGAGTCCCGGTGCTGCGCTCGATCGCCGCGATCTGTGCGGCGCTCGGATTGAGTGCCAGCGGCGTCAGGCTCTCGCGAGCGAACATCAGCTGCTGCGCCTGCTCGATGCTCAAGTACACCATGGCCTGCACCGGCTGGGCGGCGACCAGCGCAGCGACCGGCAGTATCACGATGCGTGAGCTCACGGTGAGAGGGACCCTCGCGCTCAAAAGCTGACGCCCAATCCTAGATCAAAGCGAGTGAAGTCGTGATTGACGTCGAAATGCTGATAGTCGGCCTTCAGCACCAGGTGTGGATCGAGGAACAAGCTTGCGCCGAAGGTCCAGACGCGGTCGTGAGGCTGCGGCCAGGGCCTGCCGTCGGAGGCCAGCCCGGTCGGCACGGTCGTGAAGCCCGGAGCGATGCCTGCGTACGCGGCGCCCATGTCGTAGTGCTCCCAGCGCACGAACGGACTCAAGCGATAGCCGCCCTGCTCCCAGAGCCGGTAGGCACCCTGCAGGTAGTAGCCGAGGAACTCCGCGGGCATCGGGTTCGAGCCGCCGGCGTTGAGGAGGTTGTAGGTCGCCGTGTTCGAGATGTTCCCGCGGGCGTAGAGCGCCGAGAGATCGAAGGCACCCGGGGTCCAGCGCGCGTGCGTTTCCCACAGAGTCACGCGCTGGTCGGGCAGACCCTGGGGCGAGCTCGGTACCGCCGCCTTGCCGGTGAATGCGGCGGCCCCGGCGGTCAGTCCCGGCACGCCCACATAGCTGAGAGAGACGTACTGGGACAGGTGCTGGGCGTTGGCGAGCTGCAGCTCCTGGTGCGTCGCCTGCAGCGGCGCGACACTGTTGTCCTCCAGCTCGAGTGCGGTCCGATACTGCGGATCCTCCGGATTCGGGTCCCAGCCGCCGAGAT
>Ga0335081_10006888_pt1 | contig 18125 bp, 25 predicted proteins | sample Lox_Sample_35_FD_206713 | JGI IMG/M metagenome (GOLD analysis project Ga0335081, IMG submission 206713) | Soil microbial communities from Loxahatchee National Wildlife Refuge, Florida, United States - Lox_Sample_3.5 | ecosystem: Environmental > Terrestrial > Soil > Wetlands | place: USA... | reverse complement strand
TGCGCGGGTCGAGGCCGCTCGTCGGTTCGTCCAGAAAGATGAGCGGCGCTTGCACAATGAGACTTGCGGCGAGGTCGAGCCTACGCCGCATGCCGCCCGAGAACTTCTCGAGCGTCCTCTTGGCGGCGTCTGCCAGTCCGAACTCCTCCAACAGACTGGAGGCCCTCTTGCTCGCTGCGGACCTGCTGAGGCCGAGGAGCAGCGCGAAGATTCTCAGGTTCTCGGATGCAGACAGCTTTTCGTCGACTGCGGCGCTCTGGCCCGCAAGGCTGATGAGCTGACGGACGACCTGGGTCTCGTGCACCACGTCGTGAGCGAACACCTTGGCGTTCCCGCCGTCTGGCTTGAGGAGTGTGGTCAGCATGTTGATGATGGTTGTTTTGCCGGCACCGTTCGGCCCGAGCAAGGCATAGATGCAGCCTGTTGGTATCGACAGATCCACACCGTCGACAGCGCGGTTATCCCCGAAGACCTTGAGGAGCCCATGGGTCTCAATGGCTAGGGCTCCACGCTCGACGCTGGGGCTCCTGTCCTGGATTTCTGATTGTTGCATAATTATGACCCGCCCCTCGATTGAAGCGTCCCGTTGAGGGCCTCCATCCTCCTAGTCAGCTTTTCTATCCTGTCCTTGTACTTCGATAGGCTTGCCCCGTCAGATCTCTGGAGGTCCTCAAGGTACGAGGTGTTGCTCTCTATGACTGAAAGGGCGCTCGCTACATCTTCACCGATGCCTGACTGCTTGTGGTATGAAGCGGTAAGCTCGAACTTCCCGTCCTTGTTCTTCTCGATCAGTCCCTCCTTCTCTAGCTGCTCGAGCAGGGGGTAGATCGAGCCGGGGCTCGGCCTGTACCAGCCACGGCTCATCTCTTGCAGGTCGTTCATAATGTCCACTCCATTCATTGGCCGTCTTTCGAGGAGTTGGATTATCTGGGGCCGCAGGAAGCCGCGCTGTCCGAACTGGATTCGGCCGTGGTGCTCGAAGTGGCGGAATCCCGGATTCCCCCACGGCCTGTGATGTCGTCTCTCTCCGTCTTGATGGTTGTCGTTCATTTTAAGGCTACCAATATCTTATATCCGATATCGCCTATACAATATACGGTATTAAAGGGTTGTGAAGAGGGTCGCAAAGCTTCTCCGGAATTTTGACCTTGGAACACTCAATTGAGTAACATACTCGTCGAAGCCAGAGCTTTCAATCCCAAGTCAATGATAGTGTTGCTGATTCGAAGGATAGAGTAAAGCACTTGTGCTGACATGGGCGAGAACTCATTTGTCTCGCGCGGACGCAGTCTGAAACGTTGAACTTGCTGGCGTTGCATGCGGGCCCGACGGGAATCGAACCCGTTTAGGGGCCTTCGCTGACCCTCGGGTTAAAAGCCCGATGCTCTACCTGAGTTCCCTCCATCTCTGGAACTAAGCTACGGGCCCGCACCAAATCCGCGAGCTCCCCCGTATTTGACTGTGAATCGCGAGCTACTGCAGGAGGGCACGGACGAGCTTGATGCTCGGCTTCATCTCTTTGACTTCCTTGTATGGGGTCTCCATTATGAGCGGCCTCTCCCGCACGCCCGGATAGTGGAGGAACGCTCTGATCCCCCTACGTCCAATCTTTCCCTTGCCGATGTTCTCGTGCCTGTCGAGCCTGCTGCCGAGGGCACCCTTGGAGTCATTCAGGTGTACTACCCTTAGCCTGTCGAACCCGACGACTTCATCGAAGAGCCCCATCGTGTTCCTCACCGCCTCGTCGCTCCCTATGTCGAAGCCCGAGGCGTGCAGGTGGCATGTGTCTAGACAGACCCCTACCCTCTCGCTATCTCTCACCTTGTCGAGTATCCCGCGGATCTCCTCGAACCGTGCCCCGACACTGTTCTTCTGGCCCGCCATGTTCTCGAGCAGGATTGTTGTCGGTCCTGCGCTCCCTGCCACTGCCTGGTTGCAGGCCTCCGCGATGTTCGTCATCCCAACTGCCGCGCCTTTCCCCAGGTGGCTCCCGAGGTGGATGACCAGGTAGTCTATCCCGAGGGCGTCGCAGCGCTTCAGCTCCTCATCGAGGGTGTACCTGCTGATCTTCATGGTCGACCTCTCCGGCGACGCGAGGTTCGGCAGGTATGGCATGTGGTCAACTATGCGGGCGAAGCCCGAGCTTTTCCTCTTGTCCCTGAAGACAGCGACCGTCTCAACCGATATGGGCTTGAACTTCCACTGGTTGGGGTTGCGCGTGAACATCTGGAAGGAGGTGGCGCCAAGCTCGAGGGCACGGTCAAACGCGAGGTCGAGCGAACCCGCGGAGGAGACGTGGAGACCTACCATTGGCTCAGACATTGATTGGTCAAAAGAGGCGGAGTGTGGGTTTATGAACCCACGCTCTCCTTTCAGTTTTCTTGCTTAGCGCTTCTTCGGTTTCAGGGTCTTCTTGGGACCGGTAGCGCTCCTGACCGGGGCCGTCCTGCGCCTATAGGTGCGGGTCGGCTTTGTTAGCGTCGGAGCTCCGAGCGCAGGCGAGGACGGGGCCGTGTAGAGGACCGGCGCCGGGGCCGGTTGAACGGTCTCGTACATCGCAGGTGCCGGGGCAGGCGCTGGTGCTGGCTCTGGTGCTGCTGTCACTTCTGGTGCAGGGGACGGAGCAGGCTCGGCCACGGCAGGTGCCTCCGCGGCTGGGACCTCTGGTGCCTGCTCCGTCGTCGTAGCGTAAGTGTCGATGGACGTATCTGGAGCAGCAGGTGCGCTCGTCTTCCGGTGTCCGAGATAGCCCTTGGATGCAGCGATGAGCACGGCGATCGCGCCCGCCGCCACGCCAAGCACGATTGTGGCTACTACTGGGACCATTGCTGAACGTGATACGGCGCGTCAGGGCTCTTCAGAGCCAGAGTCAAACACAATCAACAATTCCATCATGTAATATCAACCAGCTTTGGCCATTGCTCGCCGCCCGGCCCGCACGCGGCGCGTCCCTTATATCTCGGTCCGCTCCAATAGAGCGGACGTAATGCTGCAGATTCAGTGGGACAAGATCTGTACCGAGATTTTCAAGTTCGACAGGAGGGTGAGATCTGCAATAATCCTAGACAAGTCGGGAAAGCAGATAGCCGGAGGGATGAAGAAGGGGATTCCGTCGTTGGAGCCCCAGAGCCAGGACATCCGGCTCATCGCCGGCATAACAATCCAGATCAACAATGACCTCACATGGGACAACTACTTCGGTAAGCTCCAGTTCACATACCAGAAGAGGGAGAGAATCAGCATAATGACGTTCTATCTTGGAGACAAACTGGTGCTCGTTTCCATGGAGCCCGACTTCACGCTCCAGCAGGCCCAGGACCTGAGGAACCAGTTAGTTACGAACCACGCCCAGGAAATCAGGTAAAAGGTGGAGAGCTGGGTCTCAGTTGAGACCTAGCTCAGGGAACTTCGCCTGGACGAGGCCAAGCTCGCTCTGGAGAGTGCGGATGCGTTCTGCGTACTTCTTCATGTCTTCGGCGTTCTTCTGGACCTTAGCGACTTTGTAACCTCGCCAGGCCTTTTTTAGTGCCCCCCAGGACTGGCCCTTAGTGTACTGACTCATGAAACAAGTCCATTCAATGAGACGATATAAGCCTTAGCGTCTCATGTCGGCTCGTGCCGGGGCTTATTTGATCGACGAACTTCTTGTCTTGATGGTCGCCAGAAGAAACCGGACGAGGATGCAGAAGGGAAACGCCGACACTAAGAGGCCGAATGGGTATTCGTCTTGGCGACAGGTTTCCGGATATTCTAGATTGTGACGGTAATGTCGGACGAGAGTCATGAAACGAACCCTGCTGATCAAATTCGGTTCTTCGACATGCGGAAACTCCCGAACGGATTCAATCTGTGAGTTAATCTATGGACACGATATCAACGCGCCGCTCCGTGTCTGTGGTCAGGAGGGTACTCGGAAGAAGGTAGCTTACCTTACTTCAAACGGAATCGTGTTCCCGTTGTGGTCGTAGACGCCGAGGTTATCCACCGTGGCGTACGGGTACCCCATGATCACCATGAGCTTCCCTGTCGCGTGGAGCAGGTCCTGCTGCGAGGGGGAGTGGTTCCCCGACGGGTGCGAGTGGGCGACACCCAGATAGGAAAGGTCTACAGGAAGCATCCACCAGCTGAAGGAAGAGAAGGCTGCGCCGTGGCTCGCCAGAGGAGGGATCACGACCCCCGTCACCTCGACTACCCCCTTCTTCGTCTTCCCCCGCAGGAGGAGTATCCCCTCGTTGGGGTAGGCCATCCTGGAGTAGGTGAACAGGCTGTTGACGACCTCCTTCGAGAAAATCACCCTCTGCACTGGCATTAGTATCACCTACCTCAGCGTGCGGACGAAGTTCCCCACCACCCAATCTCCTTCGGGGTGCGTCTTGGTGAAGCGCTCGGGGTGGAACTGGACACCGTAGAGGAGCCTAGTCTGGTGCTTCATGGCGGCGATTCTGCTCGTGCGGCTCCTCGCCAGGCGGGAGAAACCGTCTGGAGTTGACTTCACTACCTCATGCCTAGATTCCATGAGCATAAGTGACTTCGGGAGCGAAGCGAACAGCGAATCCTCTTTCAGGACCTTTGTCTCCACCATCTCCTTTACCTCCCGAACGTCCTTCACGACCTCGGCCCCGAAAGCGCGGGCAATCAGCTGGTGGCCGAAGCAGACCCCGAAAATCGGCACCTTCGAGTCGATCACAGCGTCGATTTCAGGCTGGAACTTCGAGACGGTCTTGGGATTCGACATCATGGCGGGAGAACCGCTGAGCACGACTCCGTCACACGAGTCGAACCTCCTGGAAGAGACGCCTCGCAGGTCCACCGGGACAACCTGGGCCCCGTTTCCCCTCAAACATCTCTCTAATACCTCGACACGCTCTCGACTAGGGTAGTTGTTGACGACCAGAACCTTGACCAATGGCTTCGCGGGAGTGATTCGCGTTAAGAACTTTCGGAGATGGGCCCGACCGTCCAGAACACTTTAAAAGCCGACCAAATTTGTTTGCTGAAAGGAGCAAGGAAAAAGAAAATGTTTGCACCTTCGGCAGGATACGACAGGGCCATCACCATATTTTCGCCAGATGGTAGGTTGTATCAAGTAGAGTATGCTCTTGAGACGGTCAGAAGAGGGAGCCTGGCGGTCGGCATTCAGACCCGGGAAGGGGTGGTGCTGGCAGTGGAGGAGAAGGGAAGGAAGCTGCAAAGCGGCGACTCTGTCATCAAGATGTTCCAGATCGACGACCACGTCGGGGCCGTCGGAGCCGGGTACATCCCTGATGCGAGGATACAGGTCGACAGCGCCAGGGTCCTGGCACAGAGCAACAGGCTGATCTACGACGAGCCTGTAGACATCGAAGCCATAGCCAAGAGGATCGCCGACATGAACCAGCAGTACACGCAGTACGCGGGCGTGAGGCCCTTCGGCGTGTCTCTGATCATAGCAGGTGTCGACGAGGGCTCGGGACCGGTTGTCTTTCTGGCTGACCCGACGGGGACATACTCCGGCTTCCACGCCATAGCCATAGGTCAGGGGAGCGACCAGGTCAACGACTACCTTGAAAAGAACTATTTGGACACCATCTCGCTGGACGACGCCGTCACACTGGCCATCGAATGCATCTACCTTGTGAGCGAGGACAAGACAGGCACCGCTCACATCAAGGTCGCTGTGGTCGAAGCCGAGACGAAGAAGTGGAGGCGTCTCACGGAGACGGAGATAGGGAAGAGCGCTTCCGGGGCCAAGACCAAGTCAGACAAGCCTCCAGCCAAGAGCTCCTAGAAGCGCTGGTGCGATGAGCGGAGGTTTCGGACGAGGCGAACGGGGCGGCGGAGAGTACAAGCCAAGGACGCATCAAGCATCCAAGTTCACCACCGTGAGGCTGTCCATAGCCGGCGAAGACTACGAGATACTGGTAAGCCCTGACTCAGCCCTGGCGTTCAAACAGGGCAGGAGCGTCGAGCCGTCGGCGGTCATTGCTGTAGACGAGGTATACTCAGACGCCCGGAAAGGGTTGAGGGCGAGCAGCGAGAAGCTGAAGCTTCACTTCGGCACAGACGACCACACCAAGGCAGCCCTGGAGATACTGAAGAGAGGGGAGCTAAATCTGACCCAGGAGCAGAGGAAGAAGCTGACTGATGAGAAAAGGAAGGCGATAGTCGCCGCCATCTCGAAGAACTTCGTGGACCCGAGGACGTTGCTTCCTCACCCGCCTCTGAGGATAGAGCAGGCCATGCAAGAGGCTAGAGTGATAGTGGACCCCTTCCAGGACCCCAACGAACAGATGAAGGCAGTCATCGAGAGCCTGAGGACCATATTGCCGCTGAAGTCGGAGAAGATCAGGCTGCAGGTTAAGGTCGCAGCGCAGTATTCAGGGCAGGCCATAGGAGTGCTGAAGACCTACGGTGAGATCATCAAGGAGGACTGGCTCGCAGACGGCACCCTCTCCGCAATAGTAGAAATACCGGCTGGCGGACAGCCCGGCCTGCTGGACCGCCTGGGCTCAACGACCAGGGGTGCTGCACAGGTTACAGTGGTGAAATAGAAAAAATGCCAATGGTAGAAAGGAAGCAGGTGATACCGGGGGACGTCATAGCCCGGGGGAACCACAGGTACGGAGCCTACATAGAGAAGAGAGGGGACGAGTACATCGCCCTCAGGGTAGGGCTGGCAGAGGTGGGGAGGGAAGGGGTGAAGCTCAACCCTTTGACCGGGCCGTACCTCCCGAGGGCAGAAGATGATGTGATAGGGAAGGTGGTCGACATGAACGGCTTCGGCTGGGTGGTCGACATTAACTCCTGTTTCGATGGATTCCTGCCGGCGTCATTCGTGTTCGGAAGAGAGTTTTCCCCCTCGACCCACGACCTTTCGAGTAAGTTCAAGGTGGGGGACATGATAGGCGCCCGCATCGAATCATTCGAAAGGTCAAGAGATCCCCAGCTCAGCATAAGAGGCCACGGATACGGGAAGATAGACTCCGGAGAAATCATTAAGATATCACCCACGAAGGTGCCACGCCTTATCGGGAGAAGAGGTGCGATGATCAACTTGATCAGTGAAAGGACTGGATGCGACGTCAGGGTGGGCCAGAACGGCCTAGTCGTCGTGAACGGGCCACCGGACGGCATCGTGAAGACTGCAATGGCGGTGAAGATGGTGGAGGAGGAAGCGCACGCCGCCGACCTGGTGTCCAAAATCGAGGCGTATCTGGGAGGGAGCAGTGATGACGGAAGCTAAGAAGCAGCTCATCGGCACCGACGGGAAGAGGCTCGACGGAAGGAACTGGGACGATCTTAGGCCGGTCAGCCTTCAGGTGGGCATCATGAAAAACGCCGACGGGTCGGCATACATCGAATGGGGGAAGAACAAGATAATGGCCGCAGTCTATGGGCCGAAGGAGGTGCACCCCAAGCACATGGTCCTACCTGACAGGGCACTTCTGAGGTGCAGGTACCACATGGCGCCGTTTTCGGTGGACGAGAGGAAGAACCCTGCGCCCTCGAGGAGAGAGATAGAGATCTCGAAGGTGATAAGAGAGGCGCTTGTTCCTGCTGTCATAGTGGAGGACTACCCCAGGACCGCCATCGAAGTCTGGGTCGAGGTGCTCCAGTCCGACGGAGGCTCGAGGTGCGCGGGCATAACAGCGGCATCTCTCGCCCTTGCCGATGCGGGCATCAATATGAGAGACATGGTGGTCGGGTGCTCCTGCGGGCTCATCCAGGACACGGTGGTGGCAGACTTGGACGACACCGAGGACAAGGAGGGGAGTGGAGACATGCCAGTGGCAATCATGCCCAACCTGGGTCAGGTGACGCTGCTGCAGGTCGACGGCATGTACACAAGGGAGCAGTTCCAGAAGGCGTTCGAGTTGGCCATAGAGAAGGGGAAGCAGATCTACGGTTTACAGAGGCAGGCGCTCATGGACCGCTTCTTCGCCGGCGAGGCGACAAGCTCCAGCGTGGAGGAGGGTGCAGAGTAGAGATGTCGATGAAGAAGAACTACGTCGTTGAAACGATACGCAAGGCCCAGATGGTCCAGCTGCTTGCCCAGGGCAAGCGCATAGACGGGAGATCCCTGGACCAGACAAGGCCCATCACGATCGAAACCGGACTTATCCAGAAGGCGAATGGGTCGGCGAGGGTCACCCTGGGGAACACCCAGGTGATAGCGGGCGTGAAGATAGCCACTGGGACTCCATTCCCTGACACCCCAGACAAGGGTCTGCTTGTGGTGAACGCGGAGATTCTCCCCATGGCTTCCCCCTATGCAGAGGCGGGGCCCCCGAGCGAGGAGGCCATCGAGCTGGCGAGGGTTGTCGATAGGGGGATACGAGAGTCAGAGATGGTCGACCTGAAGAAGCTCTGCCTAGTCCCCGGTAAGAGCGTGGTCACGGTGTTCGTCGACTGCAACGTAATGAACGTCGACGGGAACCTGTTCGACGCCACAAGCTACGCGGTTGTGTCTGCCCTCAGGACATCAAAGATGAAGAAGTACGTGGTCAAGGACGAGAAGGCGGAGGCCACAGACGAGTGGATTCCCGTGCCCGTGGAGAGGACCCCCGTGTCTATCACTCTCGCGAGGATAGGGGAGAAGATGGTTGTCGACCCCAGCGCGGAGGAGGAGGCGGCCATGGACATGAGGATAACCATCACCACAGACGATGAAGGGCACATCTGCGCCAGCCAGAAGGGCGAAGCCAGCACCATAACCCCAGCGCAGGTATTGGAATCGGCCGACACTTCCATCAGGCTCGGCAAGGAGATAAGGAACAACATAGTGGAGGCAACGGAATAGTGCCAAAGGCCAGGGAGAACGTCCGTGGTCTGGGAGCGAAGTACGGTGGCACCCTCCGAAAGAGGTACGCCAGGGTCTTCAGGACACTGAAGCAGGCAAGGGAGTGCCCGGCGTGCGCGAGCATGAGGCTCAGCAGGACTGCCTCAGGCATCTGGAAGTGCAAGTCGTGCGGCTATACAGTGGCCGGCGGAGCCTTTGAACTCGCGCAGGCAAAGGCAAGATAGGCCAATCGAATCCCTGACGCTGAAGATCACCTTCAAGGCGGACGGGGAGTCGGCTGCTAGGATACGGGTCCTGATTCCGAATGCGCGCATCAGCAGAGGCGTATGCAAAGTCGAGCTAAAAGCTGAGGAGCCATCTGTAATGGCGGACAAGGCGAGGGAGATCCTCGAGAAGCTCCGGGGCATTGTCTGAATCTCGAAAGGCTTTAAGTAGACTCGGGGTCTTGCGCAACCAGATATGAGCCAGCCAGAGCTTCCGCCACTGCTAAGGGAACAGCTGGCAAGGTACGATCAGACCCAGCAGAACTTACAGGCTGTGCTGGCCCAGAAGCAGCAGGTGGAGATGGAACTGGGGGAGGCCGAAAGGGCGCTCGATGAGCTGAAGAAGGCCAGCGACACCGAGGCCATCTACAAGTTCGCCGGGAACCTGCTGGTGAAGGTGAAGAAGGAGGATGTTCTGAAAGAACTCGGCGAGAAGAAGGAGCTCGCCAGCACAAGGAAGATGGTGCTTGCAAAGCAAGAGACGCGGTTCAGGGAGAGCCTGAACGACCTGCAGACGAAGATAAACGAGGCTGTGAAGCCAAAGGCGCAGTCGCAGTCTCAGCCCCCCGGAGACGCGTAGACCGTGGCCGAAGTTGGCCCTTGATTCGAAGCTGACGAAGTTTCCCTTTCTGGAAGCAAAGGACCTGCGTGCGGCGGCCGTGGTGTGCCACAGGAACGCCGATGCGGACGCCTATCTTTCCGCCTACGCCCTCTCCAGGCTCATTGCCGCCCTGGCGCCCGAGTGCAGGGTGGACATAGTGACGCCGGGGGGCATGACTCTGCTTACGCAGAAGCTAAGCCGAAGGTTCCCTCATGCCACCCTGGAGAGGAGCGACGAGAAGTACGACCTTTACGTAGCCGTCGACGTCGGTGACGAGGAGCTGCTCAGCGACTGGAAGGAGAAGTTCAGGGAAGCGGAAGGGATCAGGGTTCTGGTGGACCACCACCCTCTCCGAGACGGCCTGCCCTACGACAGGGTAATTGTTGACGAGGGGGCGACCTCGGCGGCGGAAGTTGTGTTCAGCATCTTCCAGGAGCTTGGAGTAAGGGTGGACAGGGACGCGGCCCAGGCGCTTCTGGAAGGGATAATGTTCGACTCGTCCCACCTCGCTATCGCGAGCCCCCTGGGGCTCAGAGCAGTGGTGAAGCTGATGGACGCGGGCGCCGACGTGGCTATCGCTAGGAAGGAGCTGAGGAGCGAGCCGGACTACGGGGAGGTGCTGGCCAAGCTGAAGGGAGCACAGAGGCTGAAGATCTACAGGGGCGGCGACTGGGTTGTGGCCACGAGCACAGTCGGCTCTTTTCAGGCCCACGTCGCCCGGGCTCTGGTCTACCTCGGCGCTGACCTGGCGGTCGTGGGAGGGGAGTCGGACGGCGAGACCAGGTTCAGCCTGCGGTCGACCCAGAGGTTCCTAGACGGCACCAAGGTGCAGCTGGGGACGCAGGTGGCCGGAGAGATGTCGAAGAGGCTCGGGGGGCACGGCGGTGGACACGCCACAGCTGCCTCCTTCTCGACAACTGCGGGGGAGGGGGAAACGATGGAAGCTACACTCAAGAGGACCGGGGAGCTCCTCGGAGACCTGAAGGAGCTAGTTTAGGCGTACCTCTTCGAGAGAGGGCTCTTCAGGAACCCTTCGAACGTGAGCCTGAACCACGGGGTGTATTCTTCTGGATTGGAGGCCAGATCCGACTTGACCTCGTTTAGGGTCGCCCAGCGGACAGCCATCATCTCTTTGGAGTTCGGCCTTATCTTGCCATCAAAGTCCCCCACGAGGACCCTGCAGAACTCGTTCTCCGCGTTTGCCCCCTGTGGAGCGAAGTAGACGAAGGAATGGACGTCTGCAAGCTCGCCTACTTTGGCGTCTAGCTCCTGGCGGGCGCGCCTGGACGCGGCCTGCTGGTACGTCTCTCCGGGATAGACGTGGCTCGTGAACGAGACGTCCCAGGCCTCGGGCCACAGGAGTTTCTTCCTGCTCCTCTGCTGCAGGAGCATCCTCCCCTCATGGAAGAGCAGGGCCGTGTATGCCCTGTGCCGCTTTCCCTTCCCTGCGTGGCAGTTCTCGCGCGTGTCTGTCCCAAGTTCGTTGTCATTGTCGTCGACGAGGACGAGGATTTCTTGTTCCGTCAACGAAACTCTGATTCCTCCGATTCTAGATAAGGAAATCGTTGGTCAATCTGCGTAGCCCTTATCCTCCTCGAGGTAGACGGCGACGGAGCACTCGTCGCCATCAACCAGCCGGAGCGCCTTCCTCAGGTTGACAGGGGATATGACTTCGAGGACACTGCTGTCGTAGTGAGTCCTCTCGATGGCTAACACCGCCCCCTGGCATTTGGCGCCCACCAGGGCCTTGAAACACTTCACTGGGCCGTAGGTCCTCGACCTGTCCCGGAAACCCGACACCTCGACCCCCTGGAGGTAGTCGAGGCTCCTTCTCTGTTCTATCATGACTTCGTTGGACAGCCTGAGGTTCAGGGTGCCCGGGAAGGGTTCGAAGCCCAGGGCCTCCATGAAGGGCTTTGCGTAGCCCTTCAGCGAGACGTAGTAGCCACCCTCCCCGAACCCTGTGAAGAGGGTGCCCCGAAAGTCAAGATGGCCCGGAGGGCGCTCCAAGGCGCCCTTGAGCCCCGTGTAGAACGATCCGGCCGCCCGGAGGCCGGCATCCGTTAGCCTGACAGCCAGCCCCCTGCCAGAATGGGCTCGCTTGATGAGCCCGGCCTTCTCCAGTTTCACCAGTCTGAGTGAAGCTGCCTGCTGGGTGATGTCCAACGCCCTCCCCAGCTTGAACGAAGACACCTCAGTGGGGGTGCCCCCGGCCCCGAGCTTCACCAGTGCAAGCAGAGTAAGGATGTTGGTGCCATAGGCCTTCGGCTTGTTTTTCGGCATCTACAAACATACTTGTATCTACCAAACCATTATAAGAATACCGGAATCGGGCCCGCACATGGAAGGGCGCTTCGGAGGGCGGCTGGACACGACTTCCATCGCCGGGAGCGCCATATTCAGTGCCTTGGCGATTGTGCTTGGGGCCGCGTCTCAGGCATCGGGGTTGAACTTCCCTCTCATTCCCTACCTTCAGTTCGACCTGGGCGAGGTGGCAATCCTGCTGGCATTTTTCATATTCGGCCCTGTGCCGGCCCTGGTTTCTTCGGTGGTCGAGTTTAGCGGTCTGATGGTTTTCGGACAGCAGATACCCGTGGGGCCCCTGCTGAAGCTGTTTGCACTCATATCGACCGTTGTCGGGTTATGGGCAGGGTCATGGTTCGCGTCCCGGAGGAGCGAAGGCAGCCTGTCCGGCCTCTTGGGGTGGTCCTCAGCTTTCGGAGGACTGCTAAGGGCCGCTGTTATGACAATCCCGAACTACTACGTTATCGTCTACATATCGGGGACGGCCGCAACCACAGGGTTCCTAAAGGCCTCGTTCGGGCTGGTAGGTATCACGCTCACCGACGCCAACGCAATGGCGGTCATCCTCGGTTTCACAGCCATCTTCAACGCGCTGCAGCTGCTCCTTGTGATAGGGGTCTCATCGCTTGTGCTGCGGGTACCCAGCATTTCCAGGATTAGGATCGGAGGCAGGTCGCCCTGGTTCACGACAGTCCTGAGAGAGGGCGGCAGGCAATCTATCCGGCCGGCACCGTAGGCAGGGTCTGGCCATGTATTCGAGCGACGGCTTGAACAGGAGCGAGGCGCCTAGGGGCATCTGAGGAGCCTCCCTTGGCTGACATCCTAGAGATTACTGGGCTGAGCTTCAGGTACCCGGATTCGCCGAAGAAGGCAGTTTCAGACTTCAGTCTGTCGGTCCCGGAGGAGGAGATAGTGGTCCTGGCCGGGCCGTCAGGGTGCGGCAAGTCTACCCTGCTCAGGACGGTCAACGGGCTGATTCCCCACATGTACACGGGCGAGTACTCAGGCAACGTCAAGGTAGGAGGCGTCGAAGTCAAGGAATCGACCATGCGCGACCTCGCGCAAAAGGTCGGGTTCCTCTTCCAGAACCCGGAGAACCAGATATTCATGTTCACGGTCGAAAGGGACATCGCCTTCGGCCTCGAAAACCTAGGGGTCCCGAGGGCCGAGATGAGAGACAGGGTGGATGAGGCGATGCGTCTGTTGGAGATAGGAGATCTGGCGCTCCGGGCGCCGCACGAGCTCTCTGACGGCCAGAAGCAGAGAGTAGCCTTGGCAGGGGTGCTTGCCATGAAGCCCCGGCTGGTGATACTCGACGAGCCGACCTCACTCCTGGACCCGAGGACGGCGGCGGAGCTAGTGGACCTCGTTGGGAGGCTGAGGAGGGAGCTGGGCACTACGTTCGTGGTGGTGGAGCACAGGCTCGACCTTCTGGTGAAGGTCGCGGACAGGATAGTCGTGATGAACGAGGGTAGGAAGGCGCTCGAAGGGACTCCTGAAGCAGTGCTATTCGGGGACGAGGCAGAGGCCTACGGCGTCACGATCCCTTCTGTCACAAGGCTGCAGAAGATGCTGGCCGCTGACGGCAGGCTCCCCCTAACCGGACTGCTGAGCCCGGCGGAACTGGCCCGCGCCTTGGAGGGGGAGCGCAGGTGATAGAGTTCCGCGACGTTAGCTACGTGCACCAGAACGGCGTGAAGGCGCTGGACGGGGTGAGCCTTAGGATAGGTTCAGCAGAGATCGTGGCCATCGTTGGGGAGAATGGCGCAGGCAAGACTACCCTCGTCAAGCACGTGACGGGGCTCCTGAAGCCGGCGACGGGTGACGTCGTTGTGGACGGTCAGGACACGCGCAAGACCAGCACGGCCGCGCTCTCCCGGAAGGTGGGGGTCGCCTTTCAGAATCCGGACCACCAGCTGTTCTCAGAGAGCGTGGAGGAGGAGATGTCTTTCGCCCTCAAGAACTTCGGGTTCGCGCCTGAGCTAGTGGAGCAGAGGGTGAGGTGGGGGCTGGAGCTCTTCGGGCTCGAAGAATACCGCAAGTCGTCCCCGCTTGTGCTGAGCGGAGGGGAGAAGAAGAGGCTGACGCTGGCGTGCATCCTGGCCTGGGACCCGGAGGTGGTCATACTTGATGAACCGACGGTAGGCCAGGACTCCATCCAGAAGGAGAAGCTAGCAGGCACCATCAGGATGCTCACATCTTCAGGGAAGACGGTAGTGCTCGTCTCTCACGACATCGAGTTCCTGTGGCCCATGCAACCAAGAGTGGTGGTGATGAAGGGGGGGAAGATTCTAGGCGACGGACCGGCGCCTGAGCTCATGCAGGACAAAAGGATCCTCGAAGCAGCGCGCGTTGCCCAGCCGCAGCTGGTCGAGTTCGGCGAATGCCTCCGCGAGAGGCCCGAAGTCCCCTTCGCGGACCCGCTTGAGGCAAGGCGTTGGGTGGAGAAGTCAAGCCGATGATGTGGCTGAGCGGTGGCTTCATCTTCAGGAGGGGCACGTCGGTCTACCACAGGCTCGACCCGCGCGCCAAGCTCCTTGTCTCCGTCCTGATGTTCGCGACTACCCTCCTGGTGCGGTCTCTCTACGAGCTGGCGGGTGTCTTGGCGTTCATGATAGCCGTCTCAGCCGTCGCGATGGTGCTGAAGAGGGTGGCGCGTACCATGCTGTTCACGGCGGGCTTCTCCGTCGTCATATTCGTGCTGAACTTCGTATTCACGAGGAACCTCGAGACGTCTCTCCTCTACGCTGCGAGGTTCGTCGCCATAGTCGTTTCGACGAGCCTCTTCTTCATCACGACCTCGCCCGACGAGCTGGAGCAGGTTATGAAGACATTCAGGCTTCCGAGGGATGTGGTGTTCGCCTTTGTGACCGCCGTGCGGTTCATCCCAGTGATGTTCCTCGACACCATCCAGATCATGGACGCCCAGAAGTCTAGGGGGCTTGAGCTAGAGAAGGGGAATGTGCTGAAGAGGGTCAGGAACATGATCCCGATTCTGATCCCGCTGGTGGTCAACTCGGTGGTCAGGAGCGGAGAGCTGGCGGAGGCCATGGAATCTAGAGCCTACGGCGCCGTCCCCAAGCCCACATCCCTGGTGGTTTACAGAACGAGAACCACGGACAAGCTGGTCGCGGTGGCTGCCGTCGTTCTGTTCGTACTAACCGCCTACTCCTTTTATTTCGTCTTCCCGGCTCAGATACTGTGATACCCGCACGTGTGGTTGCTGACGAGAGGGAGAGGGCGAGTGGCGTCCCCGAAGAGCTGTCGAAGCTGAACGTGAGGGTGTACTTCAGCAGGCTCCCCGTAGCAGACTATGTCCTGAACCCTGAGCTAGCCGTTGAAAGGAAGTCTGTGAGGGATCTGGTCTCCTCTGTCTATGACTCCCGCCTGTTCCATCAGGCAGCCAAGCTCTCTGCCGCCTACGCCAAGCCGTTCCTCCTGGTGGAAGGGGATTCGAAGGAGGTGGAGTCCCTGGCGAAGAACCTGAAATCGTTCTACGGCGCCATCGCCAAGGTGACACTCGCCTATGGGCTCAGGGTGCTGTACACCGCCAACCCCACGGAGACCGCAACGGCGATAGCGGAACTGCTGGGCCACGCGAGGTCGAGGCCCCTCGCGAGCGTGCCGCCTGAACTTCCGCCGAAGGCAAAGAGCGTCCCCCAGCAGCAGCTCTACCTCGTGGCGGCCATGCCCGGGATAGGGAAGAGGCTCGCAGAAAAGCTGCTCTCGAAGTATGGGACCCCGAGGAGGGTCATGGGACTGACCGCAGGCGAGCTCGCGATGACGCCGGGCATAGGTTGGAAGAAGGCGGAGAGGATCAAGAGCATGATGGACACAACGTTCACAAGATACCAGCGCGGCGCTGCGCAAGCGAGGCTCGAGTCAGGGTGAAGGTCGCAGTCCTAGGGGGGACAGGTTCAATGGGGAAGGCCATTGCAAGGCACCTATCGAGGGAGTACGAGGTGATAATCGGGTCGAGGGACCAGTCAAGGGCTGTTGCGACTGCCGCAGGCATCAAAGGCGCGACTGGCTCCGACTACAAGGGAGCGTCGAGGGCAGCGGACGTGGTCATCATCTCCATCCCATACGGGGCCATGGGCATGGTGGGCGACCTGGACAGCGAAGTCTCTTCGAAGCTCGTCATCTCTGTAATCAATCCGATGATGATGGACGGCGGACTGCTGAAGTATGCCCCAAAGGGGAAATCGGCAGCGGAAGAGCTCGCGCGAATGCTCACTCACGGCAGGATAGCCACGGCATTCAACAACGTCCCCCAGGGGTTCCTTAGGCCAGACGTGGTGCCCCCGGTGGACATCCTGGTGGCGGCCGATTCGAAGGAGACATACGCAGAGGCGGCCGAGCTTGTCTCCACCATCAGGGAGATGCGCCCACTTTACGTGGGCCCCTTGTCTGAAGCGCGGCTGGTCGAGGCGATAACACCCATGGTACTGAACCTGGCGAACCTCAACGGCATGAAGGCGCTGACGACGAAATTTGTCACCCTGAAGGGATGAGGGAGCCGTGAAGTTCGGGTACATACTCCCCAATTATGGAGACAAGATTGGCGCCCGGCAGCTCGTTGAATTATCCAAGACCGCAGAGGAGGAGGGTTTCGATTCGGTCTGGGCGACTGACCACATCATAATGCCGGGCGTTCTTCGGGAGCCTTACGGCCAGCTGCTCGAGCCCCTCATCACCCTGGCGTCCGTCGCTTCAGCCACGGAGAGGCTGAAGGTGGGCACTTCGTGCATCGTGCTGGCCCAGAGGAACCCGATACTCCTGGCCAAGCAGGTTGCGGCTCTGGACGTATTCTCGAAGGGGAGGGTGATACTCGGAGCCGGCGCAGGGTGGGCCCAGCAGGAATTCCGGTTTCTGAACGCTGACTTCGAAAGGAGAGGCAGAGCGATGGACGAGAGTATCATGCTCATGAAGTCGCTCTGGAAGGACGATGTTGTCAACTTCGACGGGGATTTCTATCATGTGAAGGACGCCATCTTCTTTCCGAAGCCGGTGAGAAAGGACGTCCCCATCTGGATCGGGGGGAACGGCGCGACTGCCATCAGGCGGACCGTCAGGCTCGGGGACGGGTGGCATCCCGTGGGCCCGGGACTGGAAGAGTTCGCGAGGGGTGCCGAGGAGATTAGGCGGTCGAAGAAGGGCGCTACTCTCTCAATGAGGATGACGACGGATGTGAGGAAGAAAAGGCCACCCTATGCCGGACCATACAGCGAGAAGAGAGTCGCCGTCTCGGGGAGCTCAGAAGAGATAAGGAAGGAGATGGACTCCTACGTGAAGGCTGGGCTTGAGTACTACTGCGCAGCCATCAACCACCCTGCGGCAGCGGACATAGAGGCGGACCTGAAGATGTTCTCCTCCGAAGTGATGCAATCCTACTCCTAGGCGCCAGGCAGCGTCGTCAGTCCTTCACGCCAGCCAGTGTAGAGCAGGGGCCTATACTTCGCGAAGTCCCAAAACCCGTCGAAGGCATCATTCGCACGGGCAGCCCTGACCTCGCCAACCAGAAGGAGGTGGTCACCGAACTTACGCCTTGCCGTCAGCGAACACTCGAGGCTTGCAGAGGCGTCCTCGATCACCGGGACCTTCAGCTCACCCCCCCTGCAGTACCTCAGCCCCGCGTCTGCGAGCTTGTCCTCTGTCTTTGCGCCGCTTACGCTAGCTAGGCGGGAGATTGCTCCGGCATGGGTCCTGTCGAGGATGCAGAGCGAGAAGCACCCCGCCTCCACCACCAGCTTGCAGGTGTAGTGCGATGGGGCGCTCGAGACAGCCACCATGGGAGGGGAATCTGAAACCGAGGCGTAGGAGACCACTGGCATGGCGGAGACCCTCCTGCCGACCATGGCAGAAAGGACCGCAGGGACCTGCGGGTAGAAGAGCCTGTGGATAAGCGATGAGTCGACCTTCAACGGGGCCGTCGTGGGATGAATGGCTAGTTAAGCTGGGCCTTAGGAGACTCTGAAGTTGGCAGTGAGCACGTCCCCCCACTCGTCGGCAAGAACGGCGGTATAGACGCCGGCAGGGAGCCCCTGGGGCCCTGGGACTCCGGAGACTGAATTTGGTGCAAGGGAGTACTGCCCAAGAGACACGTTCATCAGCATACTCCAGCGGTACGGGGTGCCATTCACTACAGCGGCCGCGATGGAGGATTGGTGCGGGTAGA
>Ga0335081_10006887_pt1 | contig 18126 bp, 17 predicted proteins | sample Lox_Sample_35_FD_206713 | JGI IMG/M metagenome (GOLD analysis project Ga0335081, IMG submission 206713) | Soil microbial communities from Loxahatchee National Wildlife Refuge, Florida, United States - Lox_Sample_3.5 | ecosystem: Environmental > Terrestrial > Soil > Wetlands | place: USA... | reverse complement strand
TATGAGTTCTGTAAGGGGTATTACACCCGAGTAACTGATAAAATGCACGGAAGGGTGACCCGGCTCTTTGTGACGCCTCTGATCCGATCTCTGGAGCGGCTTTTAGGATACCTTCCTTTCTTGGTCTATCTCGACAGTTTTCGATACCCATTAGCGGGAGAATTTTCCATGATTACGGATTTGGCCCGAATCAATCGCATTCCCTGGGATTGGGGACTGGAGGTTGGAGTTCTATCAGAGGTCTTTCGTAACTGCTCCTTAAGAAGAATCTGTCAGGTCGATTTGACGGATAATTACGAGCATAAACACCAGGAACTCTCTCAAGAAGATCCCAATAAGGGCCTTTTAAAAATGTCCGTCGATATTGCGAAGAATCTTTTCCGGAACTTAGCCAGTGAAGGAATTGATCTTTCTGAAAGCCTGATGAAAACGTTAAAGGCCACTTATTTAAGAACGGCTCAAGAGACTATTACAAAATACCATGACGATGCTGCTACGAATGGCCTCGACTTTGACCGTCATGAGGAAGGAGTGGCTGTAGAAGCCTTTACCAAGGGCATCGAGCTGGCAAGTAAGGCCTTCGTGGAAGATCCTCTTAGTATTCCCCTCATCTCCGCTTGGAACCGGGTTACCTCCGCGATCCCCGACTTTTTAGAGAGGCTGAAGAATGCTACCGACGACGACAACACGTAAACTTGTGATCTTTACAGATCTGGATGGCACGTTACTCGATCGGAATACCTATTCCTTTGAACCCGCCTTGCCTGCGCTTAATCTCATTAAACAGAAAGGTGTCCCCCTTATTCTTTCGAGCAGCAAGACCAGGGCTGAGATTGAGGTATACCAAAAACAATTAGAAAATGGCCACCCCTTTGTTTCGGAAAACGGAGGAGCGATCTTCATTCCCAAAGATTATTTTTCTTTTCCGTTCCGTTACGATAGAGAATTGAAGGATTATTTCGTTTTGGAATTGGGGGCACCTTATTCCATCATTATTGAAATTTTGGGTTCGGTTAGAAAAGAGACGGGGATTCCGTTAAAAGGCTTCTCCGATTTCACCGAGGAGGAACTGTTTTCCTACTGCGAGTTGGACCAGAAAGAGGCGACGTTTGCTAAGAAGAGAGAGTACGATGAACCTTTCTTGGTCGATGGTGGAGAGAAAGAATTCGAGATCGTGAAAAGAAAGATCAAAGAGAAGGGGATGAACTATACTTGGGGAGGGAGGTTTCATCATATCTTTGGAAAAAACGATAAAGGAAAGGCCGTTGAGATTTTGAAGGAACTCTACAAGACTCAATTTTTCTCAATTGTTTCAGTTGGGATTGGAGATAGCCTGAGCGACCTGCCCATGTTGTCATTAGTCGATTATCCAATCCTTCTTAATGAGAAGGATGATTTCCTAGAAACCCTATCGCCGATTCAAAATGTCAGGGTCGTCAATAGGGGAGGTTCCGAGGCCTGGAACGAAGCAATTCTGAACGTAGTCAAAGAGTTAGAAATTTGAACTCGAAGGTAAATCCATGAGGTTCTTTTATTGGTTCATCTTTCTAATGGTCGTTGCCATATTCATCTTGGCCGTCCAAAATTCAACTGGTTCTGCTGTGACAGTGAAATTTCTCATATGGAGATTTCAGACCTCCCTGATTTACACCCTTTTAGGATCGATCGGAGCGGGGATTCTCATGGCCTTTATCTTCTGGATTCCGAGGGCGATCAAGGCCTCCATTCGATTGAAGAAGTTGAAGAACCAGATAAGAAATCTTGAAAGAGTTTTATATGGACCTTCCGCCCTCGAAGAGGTGCAAGCCCAGAGAGCCATGAAAAAAGCGATCATTGTCCCTATCTATCTCAGATTCAATCAACCCGAGGAATTACCTCATTTAGAGGGGCTGAGATTGGCGACGAGGGCGATCGCGAGCTTGAAGATATTGGAGGACCAGGATTTCACCCTCATCCTTCTTGTATGCTTTGATTTAACAGGTGGAGAAGAAGAGGGTTCTTTGCTGGAGATGGACAGATTCGTCAGGGAGGAGGTTCATCATCTATGGAAAGGGAAAACCATCCTTTTCTCATCCCATCATTTGAAAACGCTGAGGAGAAATTTAGATCAAAGAGATTTCAGAAGATTCTCTTCCCTTACGGACCTGAAGGGATTTTCGAAGATTCGTAACGTTGGTCTCCTTCTTGCTCAAGCACTCTCGATGGATGTGGCTATCTTCATCGATAACGATGAAGTCTTGGAAGCCCCGGACTATTTAAAGGTCGCCTGTGAGTATTTAAACGAGAGATGGGACGGCAAGGTTGTGTCGGGGAAAGGGGGATTTTATGTCAATCCGGATGGGACGATCCTTCTTCCTCCAAGGCGGCTTTGGTGGGATTTTCTCTGGGATAAGACGAAATGGATGAATCGGGTTTGGGAGGGAATCCTCTCGTCTCAAGACCGACTTGTTTTTTCGCCGATCCTTTTGGGCGGAAACCTCGTCCTCCATTGTGACCTTTTCCGAAGCATCCCCTTTGACCCCTATATCCCGAGGGGAGAGGATACCGATTATCTCATCAATGCCAGCCAGTTTGGGCGATCTCTTTTGTTTGACCGAGAGCTCCAGATCAAACACCTTCACCCCGAAAGATCGGAAGCCTTCTTTCAGGAGGAGCTGCGGGGCGACATCGAACGGTTTCTCTATGAGCGAGAAAAGGTGAAAGGAGGACTGTGTATCGATCTCAACCCTTATCCGGGATATTTTTTGAGGTGGACCCTCTACCCTAGAGCGATTCTCACCTCTCTCTTTCTCACCTTCAATTATCTGGGAAGAGGAGAATTGAAAACGGCAGCGGAATGTCTCGCCCACCTGAGCCTCCTTTTTCAGAAGAAGGACGGAGGCGGGCTAAGCTATTCAATTTTTAGAGCAGATTGGGAAAGGGTGATGAAGGAAGTCCAAGGAAATTGGATGGTGGAAATCTTGAAGAGTTGTTGGGTATAGATTCTGAGAGGGTAGATGGAACAGTCGTTTCAGATTCAACTTGAGAAAATCGAAGAGGCCGATATCTTAATCGGCATCCCGAGTTACAACAATGCCCGAACCATCGCCCATGTGGTAAGCGCAGTGATAGCGGGTCTTGCCAAATACTTTCCGGGAGTGAAAGCGGTTTTATTCAATTCGGACGGAGGCTCAACGGATGGCACTCAAGAAGAGGTGAAGAGGGTACAGATTGAGGACTTTAGAACGATCCTCGCTTCCCATCCCGTTCATCCTGTATCTAAAATCGTTACGCCCTATCACGGTATTCCAGGCAAGGGGAGCGCCTTTCGGACTATTTTCGAGGCCGCCCAATTCGTCAATGCGAAGGCCTGCGCGGTGGTTGATTCGGATTTGAGGTCGATCACTCCGGAGTGGATGGAACTCCTTCTCAGGCCCATTTACGAAGAAGGGTTTGATTATGTTGCGCCTCTTTATGTCCGGCACAAATTCGACGGCACCATAACAAATAGCATCGTCTACCCCTTAACACGTGCCCTTTACGGAAAGAGGGTTCGCCAGCCGATTGGGGGAGATTTTGGCTTCTCCGGCAAGTTAGCGAGTTTTTATTTGACCAAGAATGTGTGGGAGTCCGATGTGGCCCGTTTTGGAATTGATATCTGGATGACGACCCTCGCCATCGCCGAAGGATATAAAGTATGCCAATCCTATCTCGGGGCCAAAATCCACGATGCCAAAGACCCTGGGAGTGATTTAGGACCAATGTTCACACAAGTCGTCTCTTCGGTTTTCGGTTTGATGGGAGAATACGAAAGTCTTTGGAAAGAAATCAGGGAATCGCAGCCCGTCTCCACCTTTGGGTTCCGTTATGAAGTCGGGCTGGAGCCGGTCTCCGTCAATGTGGAGCGGATGATGGGAAATTTTCGATTGGGTGTCAAGGATCTGATGGAGATCTGGAGAAAGGTGCTGTTTCCCGAGGCAGCCCTCTGGCTCGAATCCGTCGCAAGACTATCGGATGAAGCATTCTCTTTCCCCCGAGACCTATGGGTTCGTATCATTTATGATTTCGCAATCGCCTATCATAAAGGGCCGGTTCATCGGGAGCATCTCTTAAAATCGATGATTCCTCTTTATTTGGGCAGGGTGGCGTCGTTTGTTAAAGAAAATTATAAGAGCGGTGCCAAGGAGGTCGAAGAAGATATAGAATCCCTTTGCCGGGTTTTTGAGGAGATGAAGCCCTATCTGATCGAGCGCTGGGAGGATAAAGAATAGGAGGTGAAAGAAATGGGAGAAGTTTGGAAGACGGCTATCATAGACTCTTTTAACAAATTTTTGGTAAAAGTCTTAGGTTTTTTGCCCAATCTGCTGGCAATGCTGACGATCCTCATTATCGGCCTTCTCATCGCTTGGGCGGTTAAAGTACTCCTGCTCCGTTTTTTAAAAGCGATTCAGTTCGACAGGGTGAGCAGGCAATGGGGTTTGTATGATGTTTTATCAAAAGGAGGGGTGAGCTATTCGGCTGCCAATCTGCTGAGTCGGTTCCTCTATTGGGTCATCGTTCTCGTTACTCTCATCCTGGGGATAAATGCTCTCGAAGTATCAGTCACGCAAAACCTCATCACCCAATTCTTTAATTATCTTCCCCATCTTTTTGCGGCGGTCATCATTTTAGTTATCGGCTATCTGATCGCCATTTTCATGGGCCAGGCTGCGTTGATCGCGGCCGTCAATGCACAGATGGAATCCGCGAAAGTTCTTGCTCGGGTAGTTCGCTGGTCCATCATCATCCTTTCCTTGACCATGGCTCTTTATCAATTGGGCATTGCGGAAAAGGTGATCATGGCAGCTTTTTCCATTATCTTTGGCGGAATTGTCCTTGCCTTGGCCATTGCTTTTGGATGGGGAGGGAGAGAATTAGCCAAGGATTTTCTCGATAGGCTTTATAAAGGGAAAGAGAAAAGGGGTGAAGGAGAAGACCGCATTTCTCATATCTGAAAAAGGATTGGGTAAAGCCTGCCGTACCGTTAAGTAAGAAATAGGGTCCGGAAGTATTAACGAGATAATTGAGGTACGGAATTGCGGAAATGTTTCAATTGACACAAATCTAACTTGTGGTTATATGATGTCAAAAAAACTAGGAGGCAAACCATGTGGGGAGAAGCGCTTAGAGTGGCCATTGTTGGGTTTTCTGTGGTATTTGCAGGGTTATGGATGCTGGCGTTAGGGGTGAAGATCATGAGCTTATTCTGCAAGATGGCAGGAAGGAAACAAGGGGGAACAGCCGATGCAAACATTTGAATTGTTTCGGGCGATTATCTTAAAAACAGGCTTTGCAAACGTTACCATCGGCCACGTCGTAATGTGGTTTATCGGACTCTTCTTCATGTATCTTGCCATAAAGAAGGATTTTGAGCCGCTGCTGCTGATTCCAATCGGTTTCAGCATCTTCCTTGTCAACATGCCGCTTGCGCCTCTTACCGGGAAAGGTGAACTTATCAATCTCTTCTTTCACTATGGACTTGAATGGGAAGTCATCCCCTGCCTCATCTTTCTTGGAATTGGAGCCCTGACCGATTTCGGGCCCATGATTGCGAACCCAAAGACCTTGATTTTAGGAGCAAGCGCCCAGCTTGGGGTTTACATAGCTTATTTTGGCGCCATCCTCTTAGGGTTCAATCTCAAAGAGGCAGCGAGCATCGGCATCATCGGCGGAGCAGACGGACCGACGACGATTTACCTCACCCAGATGCTGGCCCCCCACCTTCTCGGCTCTACTGCTGTGGCTGCCTACTCTTACATGTCGATGGTCCCGCTCATCCAGCCACCCATCATGAGGCTCCTGACCACCGACAAGGAGAAGAGAATCCGGATGAAGCAGCTCAGAGCCGTCTCCAAACTTGAAAGGATTATGTATCCCCTCGTCGCCACCGTTTTGATCTGTCTGCTTGTTCCTCCGGTGGCGCCCTTAATGGGTCTTTTTATGATCGGAAATCTCTTCAGGGAAGTTAGGATTGTTGGAAGACTTCTCAAGGCTTCGCAGGATGAACTCTTAAACATCGTGACGATCTTTCTCGGTTTGGGCGTTGGTTCGACCATGCAGGCTGAAAGTTTTTTACGGCCTCAGCCCCTTTTTATTTTCTTCCTTGGTCTTGTCGCCTTTGCCTTCTCGACCGTCGGAGGCGTCCTCTTTGCAAAAATCATGAATCTTTTCCTAAAGCAAAAGATCAACCCCCTCATAGGTGCAGCCGGCGTCTCGGCTGTCCCGATGTCGGCAAGGGTCGCGCAGAAAGTGGGTTCAGAATATGATCCGAAAAACTTCCTTCTCATGCATGCCATGGGGCCGAATGTGGCTGGGGTGATCGGAACAGCGATCGCAGCGGGAATGTTTCTGACAATGTTAAAGTAACAAGTGTGCAGCGACCGGCCCGAAGAAGCTACCACAGGGAGGTGACACCGCTCCGATAGTGGTATTCCTCCCTTCTTTCCCTCTGTGCTAACACCGGGTTCTTTAGGACTGGATCAAGTGCCCCTTTTCTTCGCCAAGCCTTTCGGCCAGTTAAAGACCGTGAGTCTATCGAACGGCTCAGGGAACTGAGTTTACCGAAGTGCCTCTCGGCAATCTCAAGGCCGCAAATCTATCGAAGGACAGTGCCAACCCTGAGCATGCCCAGGGCCGCAGACCGTGGAATCGAATGGGTTGATTTTTAAACCATTTTGTGTAATATCACGCCTAAGTTTGTGCGAGAAAGCCTCTTGCCGAGTAAAGAATTAGCAGACTGCATGGAGTGGTTCAAGGATCGTTTTGAAATCCACTGAAGGTGTCTTAGGATGGATCGTACGGACGGTTTAGGAAGGATGACCGATGGCTGCTCTGGTTGAAGACATTGTATCTTTGGAAAAGGAAGCTGATGCAATTGTGGCACAAGCCCATGCCGAGGCAAAGGAGTTAGAGAAATTCACCATCGCAGAGGCGGAGGCATTTCGGCGGAAGCTGGCTGAAGAAACGGATCAGAAAATTGTGGCTTTTCAGAAAGAGATGGAGGAAAAGCATCAGGGCTCCGTTGGCGAAACAGAGAAGGATCTTACCCGGATGTTGAGTACCATTGATCAGATTGCGGGCAGAGCGCTAAAAGAACAGATTGACAAAATTGTTGCGAAATTTGGCGAGCTATAACCTATGGCGATTGAGCGTATCAAGAAAGTAACCATCATTAGCCCAAGAGAATCAAACGAAAGGCTGCTGAAGTCGATCAATCGACTCGGAGTCATGGAAGTCACCGACCTCAAAGAGATCCAGGAGTCGAGTGAGCCGTCTCTCCGCAGCTGCGATACCAGTACGGAAGAAATAGACGAAAGGCTTCAGCAGATCGACTTCATCCTGAACCTGATGAATCTCTTTTCTCCTGAGAAGTTAGGTTTTGTTGAGGGATTGACGCCCGTCCCGCTTGTTACTTCGCCACGGGAGGTCCAATCCGTCGTGGACAAGCTCGATATCGAGCAAACCTTCAGGGATGCGGGCGAGTTGGACGATAGTTACCGGTCGGCGGAACGGGTGGTCGGCGAGATCGAGAGCGACCTGAAGGAACTCGAGCCCTTGAGCGATCTACCCTTCAACATGGCTGACTTTCACTCTCCCGTGAAGACACGCCTCGTGCTCGGGTATCTCCCGCGAAAGAACCTTGTTTTTCTTAGCGAGAGTACGGAGCTATGGAGCCGGGTTGCGTGGGAGGAGATCAGACCTGGAATGATCCCGGAGCCAATCCCCTCGATCTCGCGAGAACTAGCCCCTTCATCGAAAATGGGCGAAGAGCGGGTGCGGATGGTGTTTGCCTTTCTTTCTGAAGACAGCAGTGATGTCCGCAAGGAGCTGGCTTCGATCGGATTCGATGAGATTCATCTCCCCAATCTACCGCTGAAAATATCCGAACGCATTGACGAATTGCGGTCTGATTTGGCTGAATACGGGAAGAAACTCGGTGAAGTCATCGAGAAAGTGAAATCTCTCGCTCAAAGTCGTCGGGTCGGCGAAGGCCGACGCTCGCTGCTCATTCTGAGGGCTTACTGGCAGAACGCGAGGGAGACTTACTTTGCCTCAACCAAAGGAGTGGAGGGCAAGTGGGTCCACGTGATCGGTGGCTATATCTGTGAAAAGGACGCGGAGAGACTCCTCGCCACGCTCAAAGAGGAATTCCCGGAATCCGAGGTCACAGTCCAGGATCCCAGTCCGGACGAGAATGTGCCGGTGAGTATCAGCGTACCGTATCTGTTCAGACCGATGCAACTCTTGGTCGAGATGTTTGGGCTGCCTCCCTACAAATCGTTCGATGTGACACCTTTCATTCAGGTCAACTTTTACGTGTTTTTCGGCATCTGCTTCAGTGACGTGCCTTACGGAATGATGCTCGTCAGTCTCGGGGCCTATCTGGCGGCGAAGACGAGGGTCTATCAAGGGCTGAACAGCTTTGCACGAATCCTCCTCTATGGGGGGATCAGCAGCATCCTCTTCGGCGCCCTCACGGGTTCATGGTTCGGGGATCTGTACAAGCCCGAATACCTCGGCGAAGGAAACCTCTTGCTGTGGCTCCAAGAGAAATTCGTGGTGATCGACCCGATGGCGAAGACCATGCTCGCCCTCGTCTTCGCTCTGGGCATCGGCATGCTCAATCAGTTCTACGGGATTTGCCTGAAAATGTATGGCGCGATGAGAAACAGGGACTGGATGGGAGCCTTCTCCGATGGGGTCTGCTGGCTGATCACGCTTCCTGGCTTTATCATCATCGCGAGTAATTTACTGGTAAACGTTCCGCGGCGCCTTTTCTCTGTCGGGCTCATTCTCTTCACTGTCGGCGCCATTTGCCTCATCCTCACCCAGGGAAGGGATATTAAGAATCCCTTTGGCCGGATCGCTGGCGGTCTCGTCAGCCTGTATGGAATCATGGGGAGTTACGGCCTATCGGCGTTCATCGGAGACACCCTCTCCTACTGCCGGCTCCTGGCGCTCGGTCTCACGACGTCTATCGTCGCAATGTCATTCAACCTGATAGGAGGCATGGTGAAGGGCGTTCCCTATGTCGGAATGGTCCTGTTCATCCTCATCCTTCTGATCGGCCATGTGTTTAATTTTGGAATCAGCGTACTCGGTGCGTTCGTACACTCCATGAGGCTTATCTTCGTCGAGTTTTTTGGCAGATTCTACGAGACCGGATCTCGGCCCTTCCAGCCCTTGGGCTTTGATTCGTCCGGATGCATCATGAGAACGTCCGGGCGGAATGAGTAAGAGAGAGATGAGAACTCGGACACCGAAACCATCTGGCAGCCTAGTTTGCTCAACAGATGCGAAGGAGGAGAGAAATGACACCGGAATGGATTGAATTGGGACGCGGTTTCGCGTACGGCGGCGCTGCTTGTTCGTTTGGCCTTGCCGGCATCGGTTCGGCATGGGGGATTGCGATTGCCTCTCACGCGGCTGCAGGCGTCATGAGAGAAAAACCTGAACTCTTCGGCCGGATGCTGGTGATGATTGCCCTTCCCGGCACCCAAGGGTTCTACGGATTCATCGCCGCGATTCTGCTGATGGTGCAAACCGGTCTGATCGGCGGGAGTTCCCTCAAAATCAGCTTCTCGAACGGACTGGCTTTGCTGATCGTCGGGTTCATAAACGGCCTTGCCCAGTTGATCACGGCGATCTACCAGGGCGAGGCGTCTGCCGCCGGCATCTCCCTGGTTGGGCGCAGGCCTGATGCGGCCGGCAAAGCGGTGCTTTTCCCGGCTTTCGTCGAAACGTATGCGGTGCTTTCACTGCTTGGAACGATCCTCTCGATCATATTCCTGACCCAGCCGATTATGCTTCAATTCCTGTCTAAATAGGGAGGGATGAGAAGGTCATGGGATTAGAGAAGATCCGGCAGGCAATCTTGTCGAAAGCCAAAGCCGAAGCGACAGCCATTATCGAAAGTGCAAAAAAGAGAAATGCTGATTTCCTGAAGTCGCAGAAAGAGGTTGCGGAACAGGAATTCGATCGGCTGTACAGGCTCAGGATGCAGGCGATTGAGGAGGAATACAACCGAAAGCTGATCCAGCTCAGGGGGACGGCCAGCAAGCAGATCCTCGATAAGAGGAACATCCTCCTGAAATCTCTTTTCGAAAAGGCTAAGCATGAGATCCTGGCCTGGCCTCTGGAGCAGTATGCCAAGGTGATGAGTCGACTGATCGAGAATGCAGCGGGAAAAATCGAAGGTAAAATCCGGGTCCACCCGGATGAGATGGGCCTTTTTGAGAAGATCCTCTCCGGGCTGAACAAAGGTCGTGGCGATGCAAGAATTACCCTCGATCGAACTGCTCCGTTGCCGGAGCGTGGTGGCTTCATCTTCGTCAGTGCCAGCTTTGAAGTGGATCAAACACTGGATACGATGCTTAAGGACATCGAGCATGACATGCTCCCTGCCATTGCGTCAGAGCTGTTTCAGGAATAACTGCGTATGGTTCCGAAGATAAAAAACAACATGCGCTGGGGGTTCGTTTCCGGAAGGATTAGCGTCATGGAGGGGAAACTCCTTCCCCGGGAGTTCTTTCTGAATCTCATCGCCCAGGACCATCTGGATGATCTGCTTCAGCATCTTCAGGAAACGTTTTTGAGAGAGTATCTTTCGCCGGGAACGGTGTGGGAAGATTTTACTGACCTTTGTGACCGATGTTTCTATGAGATGGCTGTGTCCATTAAGGGGGATTGCCCCTCAAGCCTTCCCGCTGACTTTTTTCTTTTACAAGGCGATTACCTGAACTTGAAGAGTGCGCTGAAGGGATCTTCGGATTTTCAGTTCCATTTCGGTTTGTTGCCTCAGGAAAAACTCATGAGCATCGGTCTTGGCGATCGGGCTGACTTTCCACCCTCTCTGCAACGGTCTGAGACAAGTGTTTCTGCGGAGGTGGATGAGATGGCCCCAGAGGTTTTCGACATCTTTCTCGACGGCGCTTATCTAAGAAATCTGCTTTCGATCGCGCGTGAACTGAAATCGGAACTCATCAGTGCGTATATCCACGATCGAGTTCTGTCGTATATCGTTATCATCCTCTGGCGTGCGTTGAGGCAGCAGCAAACGCTCCGCCGTTACCTGCAGTACCTGCTTCCCCTCGGGGACTTCACCCCGATCGTGACCGAACTGTGTGGCATGTCGAATATTGAGAACTGGCCGTCGGTTCTGAATGGAACGATCGGAGATATCCTGTCCGAATCGCTTGAATTGCCCCATGATGACCAGATCTCAGGCTTCGAGCATCGATCCACAAACCATCTCACCCAGATCGCGGGCAACGCAAAAATGCAAACCGCTGGACCGGAACGTGTCTTTTCGTTCCTTGTCGGTCTCCAAGTGGAGATCCAGAATCTGAAACTCGCTGTCAACGGGAGACTTAATCGCATCGATCGGACTCTGCTGAGGCAGAGATTGAAGGAGGGCTATGTCTAAGGCCTTTGCCGTCGGTGAAAAGCATCTTATCCTCGGGTTCAAGGGGGTGGGATTCGAGATTGTTCCCATCGATGATAGCGAAAAGCTGATGCATGAGTTGAACACCCTGTCCCGTGACCCGGAGACCGGTTTGGTCCTGGTCACGGAAAGCATGGCCAAGGATGCTCCGAAGGCCATTGAGGAGTTTCGAGGGAGGTCATCTGCGGTGCTGACCATCATCCCGACCCACGAGGGAAGCAAACATGTAAGCTTCCAGGAGATGCGAAAATCCGTTGAACGCTCCCTGGGTATCGATCTTCTGGGCAAAGACTAGACGAGGGGGTAAGGATAGCAATATGAGCGGGAATGAAGGTGAAGTCGTAAAGGTTTCGGGACCTCTCGTCGTGGCGCGTGGCCTTTCCGGCGCGCGCATGTACGAAATGGCCCGTGTCGGAGAGGCGAATCTCTTCGGTGAGATCATTGAAATCAAGGGGAATGATTATTCCATCCAGGTCTACGAAGAAACTGAAGGCATCGGACCCGGTCAGCCCGTAGTGCGAACCGGAGAACCGCTGAGCGTCGAACTCGGCCCTGGACTGATCCGTTCGATTTATGACGGAGTCCAGAGGCCGTTGGACACGCTTGCAAAGGACTTCGGCGACTACATCGTCCGCGGTGCAGATAGGCCAGCCCTCGACCGTTCGAAGAGGTGGGATTTCAAGCCCGTGGCGAGGGCGGGGGACAAAGTGTCAGCTGGTGATGTGCTCGGGACTGTGCAGGAGAGCACTCTCGTGGTCCATAAGATCATGGTCCCTCCCGGAAAGTCCGGGGTCGTGAAACGAATCAGTCCGGTGACCGGAAATGTGGATACCGAGGTGGCCGTCATCGAAAGTCTTCATGGCCCCTTCAGCGTGACCATGGTTCAGAGGTGGCCGGTGCGCGAACCCCGTCCTGTTGTTAGGAAAGTCCTCCCCGACCAACCCATGACCACGGGGCAGCGCGTCATCGACATGTTCTTCCCCATCACCAAAGGCGGGACAGCGTGCGTGCCCGGTCCTTTCGGCAGTGGAAAGACCGTTGTCCAGCATCAACTCGCCAAGTGGGCCGATGCCCAGATCGTGGTCTACGTGGGCTGCGGGGAGCGGGGGAACGAGATGACGGACGTCCTCCTGGAGTTCCCGCGCCTGAAGGACCCGGCCTCGGGAGAACCCCTCATGGAAAGGACAGTGCTCGTGGCCAATACCTCGAACATGCCCGTCGCAGCCCGCGAAGCGAGTGTGTTCACGGGAATCGCGATCGCGGAATACTTCAGGGACATGGGCTATTCGGTAGCGCTCATGGCGGACTCGACCAGCCGCTGGGCCGAGGCCATGCGCGAGATCTCCGGTCGGCTCGAAGAGATGCCGGGCGAGGAAGGTTACCCGGCTTACCTCAGCTCACGAATTGCGAGCTTCTATGAACGGTCCGGCAACGCCATCTGTCTTGGAGCAGAGGGGAGAAGAGGGGCAGTATCCATCATCGGAGCAGTGTCACCTCCTGGCGGCGATCTTTCTGAGCCGGTGGTTCAGGCGACGCTCCGCGTGGTCAAGGTCTTTTGGGGCCTCGATGACAAACTGGCTTTTTCCCGTCACTTCCCGTCGGTCAACTGGCTTACTTCGTACTCCCTCTACCAGGAAATGGTAGACCACAGTCTCGATAGCAAGATCGAGGGGAAATGGTCTGCAAACCGGAAGCAGGCCATGGGTATCCTCCAGCGTGAGGCGGAGCTCGAAGAACTCGTCCGCCTCGTCGGCATCGATTCTCTCGCCCACGAAGACAGGCTTCTCATGCAGGCGGCAAAAATGATCCGTGAGGACTTCCTTCACCAGAACGCCTTCGACGATCGTGACACGTACACGTCTCTTGAGAAGCAGCACCGGCTCTTGAAAACGATCCTCCGGTACCATGAAGATGCCAAGAAAGCCCTGAAAGAGGGAGTCCCCCTAGACACGTTGCTCAAGATCGAGGCACTGGAAGATATCGCCCGTGCGAAACTCATTCCAGAGAATACCCAAGAGCGGTTTTCTGCCCTGGAGAAAAAAATATCCGATACCCTCGGCGCGTTGCCGCGGTGACGAGGTCAACCAGTAATGCCAAGTGTCACGAAAGAATATCGAACAGTCAAGCAGATCGCAGGCCCGTTGATGCTCGTGGAAGGTGTCGAAGGGGTTACCTACGGCGAACTCACCGAGATTAAGCTCTCCGACGGTTCCTCACGGAGAGGCCGTGTCCTCGAAGTGACGGGCACCCGCGCCATGGTCCAGGTCTTTGAGGGGACGAGCGGCCTTTCACCCCAGGACGTCAAGGTGAAGTTCCTGGGCAAGGGCATGGAATTGGGTGTCTCCCTCGACATGCTGGGGAGAGTCTTTGACGGATTCGGCCGCCCGACCGACGACGGACCGCCCCTCATCCCGGAGAAGTACCTCAACGTGAACGGAAACCCCATGAATCCCTTCTGCCGGGACTACCCGAACGAATTCATCCAGACGGGAATCTCCACCATCGATCTCCTCAACCCACTGGTGAGAGGCCAGAAGCTCCCGCTTTTCTCGGGTTCAGGCCTTCCCCATTCCCGGATGGCGGCCCAGATCGCCCGCCAGTCCAAAGTGCTCAAGACCGGTGAGAAATTCGCGGTGGTCTTTGCCGCCATGGGCATTACTTTTGAGGAGTCGGAGTTCTTCGTCGCGGACTTTCGGCGGACCGGCGCGATCGAGCGCTCCGTCCTGTTCGTGAACCTGGCAGACGATCCGCCGATCGAACGAATCGCACTGCCGCGGATGGCGCTCACTGCCGCCGAGTACCTGGCTTACGAGCAGGACATGCACGTGCTTGCCATCCTAATCGACCTCACGAATTACTGCGAGGCGCTCCGTGAGATCTCCGCAGCCCGCAGAGAGGTTCCCGGCAGGCGTGGTTACCCTGGATATCTTTACACCGACCTCGCCACGATCTACGAGCGCGCGGGCCGGATCAAGGGCAAGAGAGGGTCGATCACTCAGATTCCGGTTCTCACGATGCCGGAAGACGATAAGACGCACCCGATTCCTGACCTCACCGGGTACATCACCGAGGGACAGATCATGATCCACCGCGGTCTCCATGCCCAGGGCATCTATCCGCCCGTCGATGTGTTGCCGTCCCTTTCCCGTTTGAAGGATAAGGGAATCGGCGCCGGCAAGACCCGCGAGGATCATGCAGACCTTATGAACCAACTCTACTCGGCCTATGCAAGAGGGAAGAATGCGAAAGAATTGGCGGTTGTTCTCGGCGAATCGGCGCTGAGCGAGACGGACGTCCTCTTCGTAAAGTTCGCCGATGCCTTCGAGAACCAGTTCGTCCGTCAGGGTGAGGACGAGAACCGCTCCATCGAAGAAAGTCTTCGCATCGGCTGGAATCTGCTCACCCTGCTCCCCAAGAACGAACTCAAACGGGTACGCGATGAATACCTTGAGAAATACTATTCAAAGAAGTAGGGCGGTATGGCAGGAAGATTAGCGGTTAACCCAACCCGGATGGAACTCCTGAGGCTGCGCAAGCGCCTCGTGGTTGCCCAGCGGGGCCACAAGCTCTTAAAGGACAAGCTGGACGGCCTCATGCAGGAGTTCCTGGAGATTGCACGGGAATATAAGAGCTTCCGTCTCGCCGTGGATGACGAACTTCCCTATGTGCTCAAGCTCTTCGTCCTGGCCGAGATCACTTCATCCCGAAAAATCACGGAGAACGCGCTCGACAGCACCAAGCAGGAGCTTCAGCTCACCATCAAGCCCCGCCGGCTCATGAGTGTGATCATCCCGAGGATCGAGGCGAGCTTCGGTGCCGTAAGCGGGGTGTATTCCTTCGTCCACACATCCCCCGAGCTGGACCAGGCCATTGATTCTCTGAAGAAGTTCTTGCCAAAGCTGATTCGTATGGCCGAGCTGGAGGAAGCCGTCAGACGCTTGAGCATCGAGATCGAGAAGACAAGACGCCGGGTGAACGCCCTTGAGCATACTTTCATCCCCCGGATGAAGGAGACGATTAAGTACATCATGAGCAAGCTGGACGAGATGGAGCGCTCCAACACGAGCCGCCTCATGAAGATCAAGGCCCAGCGGATGGCGCAGGAAGAATCCTCTCTTTCCAACAATTAAACCACTCCCCTATTGTTCGGACACTACCCTAAGGTTTCTCGACATTGCCTTCCAGCTTTCTCTTGCTATTTTTTCCGCTCCGTTGGGGCCGAGAAAGCCAAAGACGCCCCTCCTGCGAACTTCAAGATTGAGATCCTTGACGGCCCGGGGCCTTGCAAATCTCTCACTCAAATCATTCGTTCCGAGACGATGGCCTGCGAGAAGTTTCTTCCATGCCAGGAACACCAAAACCTGCTAGCATTGTGCATCCATCGCTTCTTTACATTAATCATTAATGACGAAGTCCTCATTCCCGCGAAATCGGGAATCCAGTTCATGAATACGCAGTGCACGAGCTTGTTTCTTCCGAGATCGATCGATGATTGATCAGGGAATCGAGGTAAAGGAACTTCCATTCGCTGAGTTAACCTTGTAGCATATTCAGTCATCGGCGACGATGGGTGCCCGTTTCACTCCCTTGCGGGTCTTTCCCGAGATGACTAAGGTAATTTCTCCTTTCATCGTTCTACCTGCGATCTGACTCTGGATTTCACTCACTCTGCCGCGAAGTACCTCCTCGTAAATCTTGGTTAGCTCCCGGGCAAGGACGACCTCCCGGTCTCCCAAAATATCAGAAATGTCCTTTAGCGCCTCAAAGATACGATGAGACGATTCGTAAAGAATGATGGTTTCTCTCGTATTCTCCAGTTGTTCGAGGAGCCCTCTCCTCTTGGTTGGCTTATGAGGCAAGAAGCCCTTAAAGAGGAAAGCATCTGTCGGGAGTCCAGAGACGCTGAGAGCGGCGATGACTGCGGAGGGACCGGGGATAGGGATAATGGCGATCCGGTTTTCAGCAGCCGCCCGAATAAGGCGAAACCCAGGGTCGGAGATGCCGGGAGTGCCAGCATCCGAGACAAGGGCAACTCGCTCGCCCTGCGTGAGTTTGGAGAGGACGAAGTCCTTTTTTTTTAATTCGTTTCCTTCAAAGTAACTCGTTAGAGGGGTCTGGATACCGAAGTGCTTGAGAAGGAGGCCGGTATGACGAGTGTCCTCTGCAGCGATCAAATCCACCTCCTTTAGGATACGGAGGGCCCTCAGGGTAATGTCCTCACGGTTTCCAATAGGGGTGGAAACGATATAGAGTGCGCCTTTTGTCGAGCTGGAAGAAAGAATCGTCATAATTGTCTAAAATTATTAACGATTCATAAAAACTACCATTTATTAATGAATTGAGCAAGAGGCGGGAGACAAAAAATTTATTGACAAATGGCGTCAAAATCCATAAAGATATTGTCATCTCAGAAAGTTTTGTCTCCCGGGTCCTTCCTGTGGCGGTCAGGGTTAGCGCTTTAATTACGGAATTCTGGAGGGGACCCCGGGAAAGGAAGTTATGCCTGAAGAGGTTTCCCCGGACAAAAGGGCTCTTGATCTCAGCGCTGAGATGCCGGTGATTGAAGGAATGGAGGGTGACGAGGAGTTTATCGTCGCCAGAGATTTGACCGGTACCTTCATTAAGGCGATCAAGGCCTTTCGTTTTTACCCACCCGACAACCCAGCTCTGAAGGGATTCCGAGACCAGCTCCTTAAGAAATTCCAATTCTTCCTGAATAAATATCAGTCCTTCGTGATCCAGGTAGGAGAATACGATCTCTCCTTCAAAGGAAAGCTCTTATATGAAAATAGAGATGTGAAGACGAGCCTTGCCTTTCTTCTTTACAAAGATGGGCTGCGGGAAATCCGCTTTATAAAAGGGCTGGAAGAATGGGAGGTCCAGGGGATCATCGATATCATCAAAAAGAGCGACAATATCAATCAATTGGAGGACGATGTTGTTACTTTGATGTGGGAGAAGGACTTCGAACACATCAGTCATTTGGCAACGGATGAATTTCTCGAAGAGACACCCGTTATTATCCCGGAAAGCATGGACCTGTTCAGAAAGAATCTGGTTTTCAAGCCCCTCGCGCACCATGTGGAAGTAGACTCTGGAGAAGAAGGTTCAGAGGATGGAGGCGATTTGGAAGAGATTTTATCCAAAGTGACCGAGGAGCGCGCTCCATTTGTTTCAGACCGAAGCGTCTATTTCCTTACCTCGGACGAAGTCGAGGGGTTGAGAAAGGATGTGGAAGCCGAGATCGACCCAACGTTTGTTTTCAACATTCTGGACATCCTTTTCGAAATCTTGGCCTTAGAGAAAGAGTGCGAGCCCTATCAAGACGCGGTCAATATCCTGATCAAAGCGTTGGACGCCTTTTTGACCCTTGGCGAATTTACCAAAGCGACCAATCTTTTGAAACGAGTCAACATCATCCTTAAGACCTACGACTTACAGGATTGGCAGTCCGAGAGCATTCAAAGAATCATCCTGGAGGCGGGCGACGAAGTGCGTATCAACCGAATCGGGAAGGTTTTTGATAGGGAAGACGTTCGTCTGGAAGACGTCAACAGCTATCTCTCGCTCCTTCAAAAAAACTCCATCTCCCCGCTGATCAAGGTGTTAGGAGAGCTTAAGAACTCAAAAGCGAGAAGAGTGTTCTGTGATGCCCTCTCCGAAAT
>Ga0335081_10006886_pt1 | contig 18127 bp, 22 predicted proteins | sample Lox_Sample_35_FD_206713 | JGI IMG/M metagenome (GOLD analysis project Ga0335081, IMG submission 206713) | Soil microbial communities from Loxahatchee National Wildlife Refuge, Florida, United States - Lox_Sample_3.5 | ecosystem: Environmental > Terrestrial > Soil > Wetlands | place: USA... | reverse complement strand
TTTTCCAGGATTTCTTTATTCCTTTGGGTGACTTGTGTGCTTCGGTAGACGTGCGAAAGGTCGTAATAGGCGGCCTTCACGTCTCTAATCACCTGATGGATCTTACCCTGAATGTCAGTGAAAACCGCCTCTGCTTCTTTTCCGGCCATTTCTCCCATAAGTTTTCTTTTGCCAAAAAAGGGAAATCTCTGGGAAATCGAAAACTCCTTCATCGTCATAGCCTCTTGATGGAAACTGAAGCTCGTAGGAAGGTTGATGATTCCGAAGCCGAGCATAGGATCTTCGAGAGCTCCCGCCTGAGGTATCCTTTCTTTATAGACCTCCCATCTCTTCTTCGCAGCCAGAATTTCCGGGTTGTTCTGAAGAGCCTCATTCACCAACTGATCTACATTTAGCCGTGGCTTTTCCGACTGAGCTGACGAGCAGAGTGGCATTAACATCAAGGCCCAAGAAAAGAAGATAATGGCTTTAACAAACAACGTTGAGCGCATCTCATCACCATCCTTCTGGGAATCTGACGAATTATTAATGAAACCACTCAGTTATATTTCTTCCAGGCTAATAAGAATGCGTTCGCGAGTAAATACTGTGAACTTGTTATTTTGAACTGAAAAGGACAGTACATCTCGTTGTTAATTAGCTCAGCACGAAACCTTGTGGTCTTAGGTTATATTCCGAAAACTTTTTGAATTTTGATTCGTTACATACACGTATATTTTTGGACCCAATGGTGTCTAAATTTGAAACAAAAAAGCTCTTGACCAATTGGCTAAACCTTAAGGGGGGTGAAGGTTTTAGCAGTTAGGGGACCTAAGTTCAAATAGGCCCTTGGCCAAGAGCTTTTTATTAATACTGGAAATTACGGATTTATATTCTTCTCAATGAACTGAGCTTAAAGAATATCATAATCCGACGCTATAAAGCGTTACTACCGATGCTAAGCCTTATAAAGTTAAGATAGCAATCCTTGTGCCAAAGTCCCATGCTCACATCTCCTTAGCTGCTCCTTCTCCCGGAGACAAAAATCCGGGATCAGATATTCTGGGGGATGAAAGACAGAATCTGGCAACTCGTCAACAGTCAAGGACAGCGTTACCGGCACTAAACAGCCACTAAGCGGGAGGGCTGAAGTCTCTGAGAAAATTCTATCGACGATCATCGGACAGTGGAATAAAGATCCGCAATCCGTCTTCGCGATTCCTGTATGACTTCCCCCTGGACATCCATCCATGGAGAATACGGGGACATAGGATAAAAGGATTCCAACGACAAGAAGGCATCCCACAATGGTTTTCATATCCATTTTCTCCCATCAAAGGGAGACAGTTCTCGGCAGAACATATAGACCTTTGCCAGCAAAGGTATCAGCCTTGGGGATTTGCCAGAACAGCTCCCACTCCCTGTAGGCTGCATGAATCATCGTAATCGGCCAATTCCCTTATTTTCGGTTCGCCATTGCAGAGAGGACATAAGGGGTTCTTCCTGATCGGAAACGTTCTGAATTCCGCGTTCAGCGATTGATAAATCAAGAACTGGCCGATCAATGATTTTCCCTTTTTCAGGATCAGCTTGATCGCTTCCGTGGCCTGAAGTAATCCAATTTGCCCGGGTACAACTCCCAGGACACCTGCTTGGTCTCAGCTCGGAACCAGGCCCGGCGGAGGCGGTTCGGGAAAGAGACAACGCAAACAAGGGCCCCCGTCTTTAGGCGAAAAGACACTGACCTGGCCTTCGAATTGGAAGACACCTCCATAAACATAAGGTTTTTTTGTAAAGAAAGACGCGTCGTTTACGAGATACTTTGTTGGGAAATTATCAGATCCATCAATGACGACATCATACTCTTGAAAAATCTCGAGAGCATTCTGTGGGGTCAATCGTTCTTGGTAGGTCACCACCTTCACATCGGGATTGATTCGATGGATGGCCTGCTTTGCCGATTCAGTCTTTGGCCTTCCCACATCCGCCAAGCCGTGCAATATCTGGCGCTGCAGGTTGGTTAAATCGACTTTGTCTGAGTCAACAATACCCAGAGTCCCGACTCCCGCAGCAGCCAGATAGAGTGCCGCAGGACAACCGAGACCTCCTGCACCAACCAGAAGGACCCTCGCTTTTAGTAACTGAATCTGCCCCTCCAACCCGACATCTTTAAGCAATAGGTGTCGACTGTAGCGGTCTAGTTGATCTGGCGTTAATTCGGAATCACTCACCACTGGATAGCCAACCGATTTCCAGCCGTCGATCCCCTTGGCCATGGAGAAGACCTGAGTATAACCTTTTTCTTTCATCAACCTTACGGCAGCGAGGGAACGAATTCCCCCCGCACAGTAAACCACTACCGGAACGCCCTTGTCAGGCAGCACGTTTTCTATTCGTTCAGCCAACAGGCCCTGCGACAGGAAAGTGGCTCCTTCGATATATCCCGTTGCTATCTCTTCCTTCTCCCGGATATCGAGCAGCATTACCCGTCCCTTTTTCTGAAGGAGTTGATGGGTCTCCTCGACTGAAATCTCAGAAGCCCCTTTTTTAGCCTTGATGATAATCCAATCTTTGAAGGCTTTGATCGTTTTGAATGCTTTCTCCATCGCTCGGTCTTCCGATTCTATTCATTGACTTATCTTCTTTTGCGGGCCCAGCGGTCATCCAACTCCATTCAGAAGGATGAATATTTTGCAATGTTTCATTTTTTCATGTTGAATTCATAAACGCATACTTTATAAAAATAATAAAGAAATACACTACTAAAAAAGAGAATCCCAGATTCCCCTCCTTCAATTTTCTATTGTATCTAAAATACAATAAAAAAATGCATAAACCAGCTTCGACCGATATTCACGACAGATTGGCTTACCAATCATGTCAATAACAATTATATGTAATACATAAATCTCTTGTCCAAGTCCTTTTTTATCCCCATTTCTTTCGCCATCTTGCATAAATCTCCAATCGTTACAGAATCAAAGTATTCCTTCAATCTTTTTCCAGCTTCACTCCAAACGATCTGAGTTACGCATCCTCCCAATCTTTCGCAGGGTTGGGTTGAATCCTCCGGGTTGACGCAAAGAACGGGGCTGATACCACCTTCCGTGACCCGGACGACTTCACCCACAGTAATCTCTTCGGGTTTTTTGCCCAAGAAATACCCACCTGAAGGCCCTCTCTTGCTCCCAACAATCCCTGCTCTCTTCAATTTCTGAAAGATCTGCTCCAAATAGCGTTGAGAAATTCCTTGTCTCCGGGAAATGTCTTTGACCTGAGTTTCTAACCCTTCGGAATGATAGGCAATATCAAAAATTGCCCTTACCCCATATCTACTTTGTGTTGAAAGCCTCATAACACTTAATTTGCCAATAAAGCCTTTATACTATTCTTTATTAAAATTGTCAAGATATGTTTTTTCCTTATTTTTCGACCAAGAGATTTATCAGGGATAAAACTTCTGGACTTTTCCAATCTCGGGGCCCTATTGCTCTCCCGATTACCATCCCATTCCTATCAATGATGAAGGTCGTTGGAATTCCTTTCACCTCAAAAAGGTCAAGGGTCTCACCGTTCGGATCAAGCAGAACAGGAAAGCTGTAGTGGTTTTTATTAACAAACCCCTGAACCGGCTTTAATCCCTCATAGTCAACAGAAATGGTCAATAGGACAAATTTTTCTCCTGCGAACTGCTGGTGCAGAACCTCGAGACTGGGCATCTCTTCTTTGCATGGACCGCACCAGGTGGCCCAGAAATTGAGAAAGATAATCTTCCCCTTATACTGTCTTATTTCCACTTTCCTACCATTTAGGTCTTTTAAAGAAAAATCAGGAGCCTTTTTATTGCCCCTGATCCGATTGATCCTCACTTTTGAGAAAAGATCATCCTTTTGTCCCTCCGCCGTCAAGACAAAGCTGACAAGGAGGATGAGGACTAAAGAAAGAGCGCGAAGGAAGACTTTTCCCCCCATTGCTTACTCTTTATAGCATCTTCTAAATTCATGGTCCATTGGAATTTTAACTCCTCTTTCCGGGCGGTGCCCTCCAATCGAGTTCTCCAGACAGTATAGAAAAGAGGAGGAATGAGGCTTGTCTCTTGGCCCATCTTTTCTTATACTAATGATATATGCAGAAACCCGCTTTCGAACAGTTCGAAGCGACTTCCCTTTACTGCCCGAGGTGCAAAGCAGCCGTGCCGGTGAGGCGGAGATTGCTTTTAGTCCTACCCGAAGGGGAAGAGTATGAGTATCTCTGTGCTTATTGTTCCACCTCGGTGGGCACGAAGATTGACAAGAATGCTCCCCCCATTGAGGTAATCGTTAAACCCTGACCTGCTTATAGAATCCCTTCCAATACAACCTACGGTTGCTCCCTTCCGGCGAACCAAGGCTTGCGCGTCTTCATAGAATCTGGTTTAATGTTGTTGGAGGCACAATGCCGGACCGGAAGACAAAACCCCAGAAGACAGGAAAACTGGAGATCGGTATTCTAAAAAGGTTCTTGGAAAGAAACGCGATTCTTGACCCCCGAGTTGTCATAGGTCCGGAGATTGGCGAAGACGCCGCAGTGATTGCTCCAAGGAGGAAAGCCGATCATTACTGGGTAGTCACTGCAGATCCCATTACCTTTACCACAGAGAAGATCGGATACTATGGAGTAGTGGTCAACTTGAATGACATCGCGACGATGGGAGCAACTCCCAGATGGTTCTCAGCAACCCTTCTCTTCCCGGAGGGATCGGACCTAAAAGGCATCGAAAGGGTCTTTCGGCAGGTGCGCGATACCTGTCGTCGATTTGAAGTTTCCCTCATCGGAGGACATACAGAAATTACACCCGGCATTAGGAGAATGGTCCTGTCCGGCCATATGATTGGAGAGGTTAGCAAAGATAAGCTGGTAACCACCGGCGGCGCGAGACCCGGAGACCTCGTTCTCCTGGCGAAGGGGGTCTGTATCGAAGGAACTTCGATCATGGCGAGGGAAAAGGAAACGGAACTCCAAAAACGAGGCATTCTTCCTTCGGTGATTCGAAAGGCAAAGAGATTCATCTACGATCCCGGGATTGAAGTCCTCCGTCCGGCGCGGATTGCTTGCGAGGTCTCTTCCGTCCACGCGATGCATGACCCCACCGAAGGAGGTTTGATCAACGGGATAATCGAGATGGCATGGGCCTCTGATACAGAGATAGAAGTCGATCTGAGAAAGGTCTTGGTTTATGAAGAGTCTCGCATCCTCTGTCGGGAATTTGGAATGGATCCGCTCGGCACGATCGCTTCCGGCGCATTGCTTTTAGCCGTGCCTCCCTCGGACCTTTTTCCGATTCAAAAAGCCTTCAAAAAAACCGCAATTCCCATCGGAGTCATCGGCAGGGTGAGAAAAGGGCCTGCGAGAGTTCTAAAGATAGATCAAAAAGGTCCTAAAGAACTTAGACCTTTTCCTCGAGATGAAATTCTGAAGATCTATTCCCGTCTTCCTACTCCATCACCGCAGAAAGGGGAACGAGTTCGATTCCTTTCTCCTTCATCTTAGGAATGATCTCTTTGAGTAATTTGACCGTGGAGGGGTGAGGGTGGCCGATCCCGATCGCCTTCCCCCTGGAGATAGAAACCTGGATCAATTCCTCCAATTGGCGTTTGATATCCTCTTCCGTCAAAGAATTGTCGATAAAAATGCTCCTTTCCAGGATCTTCAAACCAACGGACTGGGCAACTTGGAAACCGACCGTCTGGGGAGTCGTCCGGCTGTCCAAAAAGAAGAGGCCTCGCCTCTTCAACTCTGAAAAGACAATCTTCATCTTCTCTGGATCTTCCATTAATCGCGATCCCATATGATTGCTCACCCCTTTGATGTAGGGAACCGCATCGATATCCTTGGAAAGTTGACGAAGGAAACTCGCTTCATCCATCTCTTCAAGGAGAACCCCTTCTCCCGGTCGGACTTGCGGATAGCCGTGAGGCTCCATGGGAAGATGGAGGATGACCTCCTTTCCCTTTCGGTGAGCCTCTTTGGCAAGTGTTTTTGAAAAGGGGGTAAAAGGAAGAATGGAAAAGGTGACGGGGAGATCCCATCGAAGGAGTTCTTGAGAAATCTTGTTTTCTCCCCCGAGGTCGTCAATCACAATTGCAATCCTGGGGTGAAGACCCATTCTCAGAGAAAACGGAAGGGAGGAGACAAAGGTAAGCTGATGGGTGACTCGATCAAAAACCCTGACCTCCAGACGGAGGACGTCGGATTTTTGGGAGGACTGAATCGAAACAGATCTCCCGAGAGCAGAAAGGCCTCGCCTCAAATTTCTTTCGACCAGCGAAAAGCCAAGGGAAGGGAGAACCCGGATTTTCAAGGAAGACTGTTTCCAGACCAGGCCTCCCTCTTTCTTCAAAGAGGTTTGATGAAGAAGGATATTCTTTTTCTGAATGCCGAGATCATACAGTTGGCTCTGAATAATCTGGTCGACCAGAAGAACTTTTTGAGAAAAATCTTCCTGGGAGAGGGGTTTTTCTCGTGTCAGGTAGATGTATCCGCCGAGGCCCAGCAAGGCACCGAGAAAGAAAAAGAAAACATAGCCCATCCACCCCTTCCGTCCTCCACGCCGGCGCGATTGTTTGGCCATTGAACCCCTTAACGCCCTTGTATGATGTCTCGTAGGGAACGATTTCTCGCCGCGCAAGCGCTGGCGCAGCGGGCAACCCGTTCGCTACCGGACAGATAGGCGCTCCGTGCTGACGGACTATTTATTCTCTTTGGCTGTCTTGTTAAAGATTTCCCAACTCTTGAGGAGCTCAAGGGCCCGCTCAAGCTGATTGTCGACCGGCTTGTTTTCCTTGACTTCGTCCTTTTTGGGCTTTCCCTTCTCTTTCGGTACCCCCTTTTCCACATCTATCAGATGTCTCTCCAGGTCCCTTTCCGCAGGCAGTTTTGGGGTGAGGGCCTCCTTCTCTTCCTCAGACCGTGAGGGTTTGACGATAATATCCGGCACAATCCCTTTGGCCTGGATGGAACGGCCCCTCGGGGTATAGTATCTCGCGGTAGTCAGCCTCAACCCCGATCCATCTTTCAATGGGATAATCGTCTGGACTGACCCTTTTCCAAAGGTCTGAGTTCCGACGATGATGCCACGACCCTGATCCTGAATGGCGCCGGCCACGATCTCTGCGCCGCTGGCGCTTCCGCCGTTGACTAAGACGACCAGCGGATATTGGGCGAAATTCCCGTCAGGGTGAGCGTAAAATTTCATCTTCTGGTCCTCTTTTCTCCCTTCCACTGAAACAATCAGACCGGATTCGATGAATCGATCCGATATTTTGACGGCCTGATCCAACAGACCGCCAGGGTTGTTCCGAAGGTCAAGGATCAAGCCTTTCAGACTCCCCTTGCTCTCTTCCTGCATTTCCTTCATCGCTTTCCCAAATTCATCATCCGTTTTTTCTTGAAATTGGGAGATCCGAACATACCCATAACTTTTTTCCAACAATTCATGGCGAACACTTCGGACGGGGATAACCTCACGAACCAGCGTAAAATCTTTAGGTTTGGTGAAGCCTTCCCGCAGGATGCTAATCGTCACTTTGGTCCCCCTCGGACCCCGCAGCCGCTTCACGCTATCCATGAGGCTGAAATTCTTGGTCGATTCTCCGTCGATCGTAACAATCTGATCTCCCGCCAGGATCCCCGCCTTGTAAGCGGGCGTCCCCTCGATGGGAGAGACCACGGTGAGAATGGAATCCTTGATGGTGATCTCGATTCCTAACCCTTCAAACCGACCCTTTGTCTCCTCCTGCATTTCCTTGTACATATTAGGCGGCATGAAGGCGGAATGGGGGTCCAAGGTTTCCAGCATCCCTTTGATCGCTCCATAGATCAGGTCCTTTGAATTCGTCTCTTCGACATAATCCTTCTGAATCAGGCCGAGGACGTCCGTGAAAACTTTCAGGTCTTCATACGTGCTGTTGGAGAGGGCCGAGACCTTCTGAGATTGCCCCGACCCGATGAGGACTCCCACAAGGAAGACCGCGAAGACCATCAAAACGACCTTAATATTTCCTATCCTTTTCCGTTGAGACATAGTGTCCTCCTTTATAATCCTTTCTTTCCTTTCTTATTCACTTCCGGGAGCGAAACGATTCGATTTAAATGGGAGAGCCATTCCATCGGATCCTGAGGCTTTCCGTGACGGCGAATCTCAAAATAGAGACAAGGCCCCTTCAACGACCCCGCGCTTCCGATTAAGGCGATCGCTTCCCCCTGGGAGACATCGTCCCCGGGTTTCTTCAGTAACTCTGAACAGTAGCCAGAAACGGTAACGGTCTGATCGCCATGATCGATGATCACGATATTGCCAAACCCTTTGAACCAATCGGCATAGAGAACCTTCCCGGAGAGGACCGCTCGAATCTGGGCACCCATCGGGGCCTTGATTTCTATTCCGTTCTGTCCCCTTTCTTTAAACAAGCTGATCACTTCCCCCTGGACAGGCGGAGTCAGCTTCCCCTTGAGGGTGTGGTATTTCGATTTCCCATATGACAGAAGACTCTTCTCCCGTTCCAGCTTTGTGACGAGGCCCTGAAGCTCCTTCGCCCTCTCCTCCAATTCCAAGAGGACCTTCTGGTAGACGACCTTCTGACCTTGGATAGACTTAAGCAGCGCCCGTTTCTCCTCGCTGACTTTTGTGATCTCTTCTCTTTTCCTCTCTATCTCGGAAATATTTCGTTGCCATTGGAGCTGATCCTGCATCAACTCTTCTTGATACCTTTCTTTCAAAAGTACCTGATACCGGTAGGTCTCAACCAGGCTAGCATCGTGATCAATAATGACCCTTAGATATTTGTCTAGCTTCAATAAGTCGGGATAAGATTCTGAGGTGAGCAGAAGACCCTCGACGGGAATTCTCCCCATCTTGTACAGCGCGATCAGCCTGGAGAGGAGCTCCTCTTTGGTAGACTCCATTGTTTGGCTGAGCGCGACGGTTTGGTGCTTTGTCTGTTGGAGCCTCTCCTGAGTCTGGGCCAATTGCGTCTCCATCCGTCTTAGTTCTTTTTCCTTCTGGTAAAGCTCAACTTCCAGGAGATGGAGGGTTCCCAGGATGGAAGATTCTTTTCCCCGAGCTCTCCTTTCCTTCTCTTTGGTCAGGTTAATCTCTTTTTTAATGTCTTTGAGGTCTTTCTTTTTTTCAGTGATGTCTTTATCGATCTGATTGGTTCGGGCAGCCCTTGAATCAGGGGTCCCGAAGAAAAAAGTCCATCCTGCCAAAAAGCATCCGACCCATATCCATCTTCTCCTCAAAGACCCTTTCATTTATATCTTAGAACCCTCATCGAAGCGACGAAACTCCCAAAAAAGCCGAGAACCGTCCCCCCCAACAGAATCCAGATAATCGTCTCCAGCGGCAAAAAAAGAATAGGGACTTTTGCCAGCCACGCCTGCATCGACGGCGGTCCATGGAGAAAAAACCCTTGATACAGTAAGAAGAGAAAAAGAATCGCCAGCCCTCCTCCGAGGAAACCCTGAATGAGTCCTTCCACGTAGAAGGGAACGCGGATGAAGGCAGGGCCTGCACCGACCCAGTGCATGACTTCGATCTCCTCCCGCCGGGAGGAGATGGTCAATTGGAGGGTGTTGGAGGTGATGAACACGATCGCGATGAGGAGAAGGCCTCCCAGTATCCATTGAGTGAGACGCAGGATATGGACCAGCGTCGAAAAGGTCTCCACCCACTCCTGACCGTATTGAATCTCCTCAAACTGCGCCATTTCTTTCAGATGGGCGACCACCTCGCCAATTTTTGCAGAATTCCGATAATCCTTCTTCAACTGAATTTCAAAAGAGGGCGGAAGGAGTGCCGGCTGAATGCCTTGGAGGAGGTTCTTTTGCCCACCCAGTTTCGTCTCCATGAAGGTCATCGCATCATAGGGTGACACATACCTTACGGTCTCCACCCCCTCAAGGAGTCGAGTTTTGCTTAAGAGAGGTTCCACTTCAGCCGAAGGGGTCCCCCGCTTCAGGTAAGCAATCACCTCGATCTTGTCTTCCCAAATTTTGAGGAAGTGGGTCAGGTTGAAGGCGAGCAGCGTAAAGGTTGAGAAGATGAGCATGGAGACGGCAATAATGCCGATGGTGATGAGATTGGAGAATAAGTTCCCTATCATGTTCTGAAAGGTCCGCCTCATCACATATAGAAGAAAAAAGGTCATGCCTCTGCTTTCCCCTCTCGAACCTCGTTGCTCACTCCTTTTTTTCCATTCAAGATCTCTCCGTTTAGAATTTGAACGACGCGGAATGGAAAACGTTTAATGAGCCCTGTAAATTGAGTCGCAAACAGGATCGTGACCCCCTGACGGTTAAGATCGCTGAAGATCCCCATCACGTCAAGAGTCATCTTGGCATCCAAGTTTCCCGTGGGCTCATCGGCGAGGATTAAGGAGGGCGAATTGACTAAAGCCCGAGCGATGGCCACTCGCTGCTGTTCGCCGGCAGAGAGGGCGAGGATCGGATCTTCCTCCCTTTCTTCAAGCCCAACTCGCGTCAACATATCCGAGGCTTTACTCTTTGCCGCCCTCCGGGTATGGCCCGTCACCTCCAGAGCGAAAGCGACATTCTCGTTTGCAGTCCGGTCACGCAAAAGTTTGAAATCTTGGGAAACGATTCCCATCCTTCTTCTCAATTGGCAGATTTTTTTGAAACCGGGCCGAGTGATCTCCATTCCATCAATGACGACCTCGCCGCCCGTCGGTTTCTCTGCACAGCACAGAATCCGAAGAAGGGTGCTTTTTCCGCTTCCACTTGGACCGGTGATAAAAGTGAATTCCCCCGATGGAATTTCAAGCGTGATATCCGAAAGAGCGGAGATCTGGCTCGGATAAGTTTTGAACACACGAACCATTTCAATCACGGGTCCACTCATAATTCTAACAAACCTAACATGAGCCCCGATTTTTTTCAAGAAAATTAGGGGGTTGGTACTTTGCCCCATATTCCTTCGGCAGTCTGCCGGGCTTGACAAGAATATTTTGATCGATTATTTATTAATTAGAGACGTTAAGAGACGGGTTTCTGGCCGACTCTTTTGAGGTTGTTAAGCTAATCGAAGCAAGAAGAAAAGCGCTCAGGGTCGTCAGAGCGCTTTTGGTTTTTAAGGAGGTGAAATGCGATGAAAAGTCTGTTTTATTCTTGGACGATATTTCAGATCCTCGTAGGGATCTGGATGTTTATTTCGCCATTCGTCTTCGGTTACGGCGAGACTCACTTTGCCACTAACAACATGATCTTTGGAGCCATTGTGGTCATCCTCGGAGTGGGTACTATCTTTTATGATGTCTACCACAAGGAGAGGCTCGAAAAGGAAACCGTAGGCGGAATGGAACGCGTCAAAGAGAGGGCGTAGGCTGCCCTCTGCATGGGCCGGGAGGAAGGTGGCTTCCCGGCGTAAAGCGAAAAAACCTTCGGGTCTCGGCTCGAAAGATGCTAACGATCCGTCTAAATTGGTTCTTCATTCCTTTCTTACAAATAACCCGTGTCGCCGGCCTCTGCAGGAATCGTCCAGTACCATTAGGGGGTTCGTCTTATTTCTTCTCTTGCTTATCTCCCGGTTTATTCTCTTGTGTTTTGGGGTTAATGGGGTTAATGGAGACCAGTTCAACTTCGAAAATGAGAGTTGCATTGGGCCCGATGATACCGGGCCTTCCAAGTTCACCGTAGGCGAGGTTCGAAGGAATAAAGAGCTGCCATTTCGCACCCTCTTCCATAAGCTGCAAAGCCTCGCTCCAGCCTGGGATCACACCCGAAACCCGAAAGGTTGAAGGTTGCCCGCGCTTATAAGAACTGTCAAACTCCGTACCGTCAATCAGTGTCGCCGAATAATTCACTGTGACGGTATCGTCTGCTTCCGGTTTCTTACCGGTCCCAGCCTTTATCACCTTATACTGCAAACCATCTGGTAAGGTCTTAACCCCCTCTTTTTTCTTGTTCTCGGCGAGAAAATCCTCCCCTTGCTTCTTGCGCTTCTCGAGCAATTCCCTCTGGAAAGCAACCATCGTTTCCTGAATTTCCTGCTCAGTCAGCAGTGGCTTCGCACCGGCAAGGCCTTCCCGGATCCCTATTGCAAGGATACTCGGATCAACATCGATTAACTGCCTTTTGAAATTGCTCCCAATGTTCACGCCGATAATGTAACTCACCTTTTCCTTCTGATTTTTCAGAACCAGTTTTTCCTCCGCACTCACCTGGCTGACCAAAAACAAAATTCCTAAGACGACGATCAATTTTAATCTCATCGAAGCTCCTTTCTGAACGGTTTTTTCCGCCAAAACCCAACGAATGCTATCATAACCTGGGCCATCCCCTTAAAGCCAACGCTTATTCACCCCGTTAGAAATAATGCTCCGTTGCTCTGCCCTGTATCCCGCGAAACGCGGGACGGTGCAGGGCTCTGCAGGGGGGTTAGGTCTCAGAATAATTCCGGCGCGGCTTGATGCCCTGCTCGGTTTCGAGTCACAACGACTGGAATTTCTGACGGGGTTCACTTCGAGCGATCTTGGATAACCTTATCTCCAGCGCCTTGATTAAATCCCCCGGCGAAATAAAAATCTGGGAACCCCGCGCCCCGGCGCTGACCGAGATAAACGGAAAGTTCATGGCGCTCTCGTCCAAGAAGACGGGATAGCGCTTTTTGGTTCCAATCGGCGACACACCTCCCCGAACATAGCCCGTTAGCTGTTGAATCTCCTTCACATAGACCATTTCTACCTTCTTATCCCCACTGACCGCGGCCATCGCCTTCAAATCGAGTTCCGTATTCCCCGGAATGCAAGCCATGAGCACCCCCGTTTTGTCACCCCGGGCGACCAAGGTTTTAAAGACCTGCCCCAGAGGCAAATGCACTTTCCTCGCAACGCTTTCAGCGCTTAGGTCCGACGCGTCGACCTCATATTCCACAAGTTTATAATCAATCTTCAAGCTGTCCAGAAACCTTGCCGCATTCGTTTTCTTCATCAGAGAAGATCCAGGGCATCTTACTTCAGCTTCAAATCATTGAAAATATCTCCAAGAGTCCCCAGCTTCCCGTTCTTCTCGTCCTTCTCCAAGTACTTTTTGTAAGACTCTCGGTCTTCCCTCTCATCGATCACCTTTTGAGATAGCCGGATTTTCCCCGTTCCATCGACGGAGATGATCTCTACCTGAATCTCTTGACCTCTGGGAAATTTCTTTTTAACGCCTCTCTTTCCCGAATCGTTCATCTCCTCCATAGGAAGCAGGCCCCTCACCTTTGGCCCAAGCTGCGGAAGCCGAACGAAAATGCCGTAGGGCTTACTGTCTTCAACAATCCCTCTCAGGGCCTGTCCTACCTCAAGCCGCGCCCTATCCGATCCTTCCCCCTCCTCTTCCATCCTGTTCTTGATCGCCGCCTCCTTAATCGACAAAGAGATGCGATGGGCCTGGCGATCTATTCCCATAATCAGCACATCCACCCCGTCTCCTTCGTGGAGCAATCGACTTGGGTGAGAAACTCGCTCGTAGCTGATCTCAGAAATGTGAACAAGGCCATCCAACCCCGGCGCCACCTCGACAAAAGCGCCGAAGTCAGTCAGCTTGGAGACTTTCCCACGAATGACCTCTCCCTCTTCAAATCCAAAGCCTTTTTCCCATGCGTCAGGCTCCAGGGCCTTGACGGAGAGGGAGATTTTAGGACGACCCTCTTTATCCGCCTCAAACCTCAACACCTTAACCTTCACTTGCTGACCAGGCTTAAGAACCTCCGAAGGATGCCTGATCCTCCCATGGGATATTTCAGAGATATGAACCATCCCCTCAACGCCTCCGATATCGACGAAGGCGCCGAAGTCGGCCAGTTTTGTCACTTTCCCTTCACATTCAAGCCCAGGCTTGACTCTCGCTAAAGTCTCTTTGGACTTCTTCTCCCGTTCTTCCTCTAGGAGCCCACGCCTGGAGACGACAATATTCTTCCCCTTTTCCTTGATCTCCATGATGCGAAATGAATACCTGGCTCCGACATGCTCTTCAGGCTTTTCACAAAACTGGAGGTCGATCTGGCCTAACGGACAAAAAGCGCGTGTGCCGGAAAGATTGACTTCAAACCCCCCCTTCACAACGCCAGCCACCCTTCCTTCCACCGGGATGAGGTTTTCTTTCGCCTCCCGGAGCATGTCGAGGGCATCCCCGCCCTGCACCTTCATTCCTTTCGTGAGGTGAATTCCATCCCGGATCGATGCCACTCTCATCTCAACCCATTCCCCTTGCTCGACGGTCAGGTTGCCCTCTTTGTTCAGGAACTCCTGAATATCCGCAACGCCCTCACTCTTCCCCCCTAACTCGACAAAGACCGTATCCTTGCTGACCTTGAATACCTTTCCTGAAACCTTATCTCCAGGGAAAAGCTTGCGGCCCGGAGCCTCAGAGCTGGCCTCCAAAAGTTCTTCGAAACTAGGCTCTTCATGATTTTCTTTTTCATTCATCGCAGTGCACCATATATTGAAAATATTTTTTCTTAGATTTTATCTGATAACATAATTATCTATGGCATGAGAGAGGAAGAAATCCTTAAGGATTAAAACCCCAAAGCAAAGAGCAGGGCCGTCCTTAACTCGGACATTTTCATCGGACTTAACGTGGTAATCAGGGGCCCGATCTTTCCTTTTAAAACCGTCTGAATGTGATCGAGATTCACGGCGCAATCTCTGGGCATTCCGTCCTCTTTCGTCAATAAGACTTTGGTAGGAATATCCCGAACTTCTCCTCTTTTCATGGCTCCCCCCAACCCTGTTCTGCCTCCCAATTATCAAACTCACCCCGTTTGACAGGCTTATGCTTATGGCCTTCTCGATGTTTCTGCTCCAACTCGCTCATTCTAACTTCTCTGAGAGCCGCCTTGAGTGTTTGTCTTGTAAATGCAGCGCGAGTTGTACCGAGACGCTTGGCTATCGTATGCATAGATGCGATAAGATCTTCATCCAAAGTCATTTGCACGGTTTTCATGATGCCTCTAAAATAATCCACATTTCTTTATAATTCAAGACAAAGCTTCTCGTTCTTTGGGAATCTCAGTTATTTAAGGAACTAAGGGTGGGGGAGGCTTGAAAAAACGAACTTGACTCAAATGCACGATTATGGCAAATAGCCTATGTTCACTACTGAGTAAAGAAAATCTGGAGGTTCCGTGTATAAGAAAAAGGGGATACCGGAGAAATTTCAAATATGGATTGATGTTCGGAAACAATACCATCTGTCACATGCCCACATCCAGATGGCAAGAGAACTGGGCATGAATCCTAAGAAGTTTGGAAAAATTTCAAACGAAAAACAAGAACCCTGGAAGAAACCCCTACCTCTCTTCATTGAACATGTTTATCTTAAACGTTTTGGAAGAGATAGACCTGCTGATGTGAAATCCATTGAAGAAGTCTCTAGAGCAAATGAGAAAAAGAAAGAAGAACGACGGAAGAGAAAACAACTGCAAAAAGAGGCTGCTTCATCAGATCAAAAAACAAACTCAGTTGCATTAGAAAAGGCTTGACTTGGCAGAGAGCGTTAGAAATAGCCGAATGTGAAGCACCCACTACTCTTCGGACTGAACTCATGCAAGAAATTGACGATTTGCGTTAGAAAGTGGGCATAACAAAAAGAACGTTGGCCTTGGTTATGTGACTAAATTCTATATCGTCATTTGGGTAAAAAAGCGACAGGATGTCGCAAATTCGTAACTCGAAAGTGAGAAAACCGACGAAATAGCTTGGAAGATAGAAAGAGGATGTCGGCTTTTTAGGTAGAAGGCGACAGGAATTGAACAGAGAAGATCTAAAAAGGTAATGGTGGGAATGGCAAAGTGAGTTCAATTTTTATGGACTTGATGTTAGGTAAAGCTCATGAGCACTTTCCCAAAATCCAAAGCCAAATTCATTAAAAACAGTATCTCGTCCAAGTAATCCTACGAACAGAGGATGATATGGTAACTCCGAAGCAAGATGGATTGGACAATCAATAGTCTTGCCAAATATTCCCAAGGTATAAGTATATCGATAAGCAACCTTTCTACCCCCGGCCGTGTCCGTTTCAACCCTTATTCCTTGATCCCATGATTGTAATCCAAGGATTGGATAGAGATCCGCTCTCAACGTTGTGACACTTGCCCCAGTATCAAATAATAAGGGCAAACTTAGTCGGCTATTGGCCGGAGTTACTAAAGTGACATCGACCAAAGGCAACCATATTGATGGTCCGCTTGGATCTTGACGCGCTTCATAGAACCGAACTACCTGTTCAAAATTCTTAACTGGCATATGTAAATGTCCACACAACTGGATCTGTGGGTATAAAAGTAATAAGTGGCCTATCAAATCCGCCAATTTGTCTAATCAGAACAGACAAATCGGGAGCAGCAGCAACAATCTCATTGTTATATACTGCAACCCATTGACCACTATATTGTCCACGTACATTTGGGAGATTCTTACTCAACCAATCTAACTCACCAGCCTGCTCTGGACCTGGTCTATCGGAACGTATAATGGCAGCCTGTTCGGGAGGAACAAAATCTTCTGCTCCAATTTGCCAATATTTTATCATTAAAGTACCTTTTTCTGTTACAAACCATTCAATCCTAAGTTTATCTAAAGTCTCAAGAAATTCTTCAGGAGATTTTGTTCCAGAACTGGATATTAATCTAAAAATAGTCTTTTGACTTTCAACTTGATTATAGGTTTGTATTGACGATTTCATTTTTTCTCCTCTGGGGTCCTTTCAATAAGCAGTTTTCCAATATTGCGTGCGTGCGGAAAACTAACTGTAACTGTTGACCTAAGACGAGTTCTCATGTTTGTAATTTGTCCTGCTGGACCCGCGGGGGGGCCAGGGATAGCTTCATAAAATTGTATGATGATTTCATTCCCCGTTGAGAGGATTTGTGCCATATCAGAATAGAATGAAATAGCATCAGGGGGCTGCTCAAAAATACGCTGAATTTGGATCTCTTTTGGAGTCTTCGTTTCTTCAGGCATATTTTCTCCTTTCCATATCAACCCTAAGATTTTTTCACCATACCATAAAAAACAATAAAAGCCAAACAAAAGAAAATGTCGCCTTTTTACGCAGAAGGCGACAAAAACTGAACTTTTGTCATCGAGGTTTTCAACCTGGTACTACGGCGGCACCCACGCCGTCGCGTAACATTCTGGTCTCGTCTGCATCCCATATGCCCGGTAGAGAGATTGTGACTATTCGCTTGATCGGGCGCACGTTCTCGGCTGCGATAAGGATGTCAAGTTGATATTGGCCAGGACCAATGATGTGTCCCCGGTGGTTAGGAACCACCATCACATCGAACGCCAGAGACGATTGCTGGTCGGTAAGGTTGAGCCTTGGTGAGTCTTCGTTGGCAAGGTGTCGGCGCGCAGGGTCGACGATGTGCCCAAGATCGCAATGCTTGCCCATCTCAGGGGCTATACTCGGGAAGTACAGCCAGTGGTAATCGGCCCACCTAAGATTCATTGATGGAAACGAACTAAGCCGCTCCCAGGTACCATCGGCACGTTGCCGCCGCAGTTCCTTAGCGTAGACTTCGGCATTCTTAGCGGTCGCGTTCCCAATATTCTCGACCCAGAGCCGCAGGTAGACGCAATTGGCGACAAACGTCCCGTCGGTTGTGTTAGTTAAGGGTACTGCAACACAATCGGGCGGCTCGGTCCTAATCGACACCCCGAATGCCGGGCGATAAAACCAACCACGAACCGTTTCTTGAAAAACGGCCACTGCCGCAAGGACAAGCGTCCCTGCAGCGACAAGCCAACTAGCGACTGTGCCCCAGAGACTCATACCGCCTCCTTGGACTTACACCGTGGCATAGGGCTAATATACACGTTTTCTCGGGTCCCGGCAATTGTTGAGTTTAATAACAGAAAATGTCGCCTTTTCACACAGAAGACGACTAAAAAAATTAATCGTCTGGTCCCTTCTTCCCACAATGCCTTCACAAAAGGTTAGCCTTATGGGACAAGCTATTATTGTGGTAATCCTTATCATGAAATGCCTTATTTTTCAATTAAATCAAGAATATTAAATCGGCAATCATGTTAATCCCTCACTCATCGATGGGAACTCCTTTTTCGCCTCCTCGACACCGGAGTTGGATTCGATACACTCCAGT
>Ga0335081_10006885_pt1 | contig 18128 bp, 22 predicted proteins | sample Lox_Sample_35_FD_206713 | JGI IMG/M metagenome (GOLD analysis project Ga0335081, IMG submission 206713) | Soil microbial communities from Loxahatchee National Wildlife Refuge, Florida, United States - Lox_Sample_3.5 | ecosystem: Environmental > Terrestrial > Soil > Wetlands | place: USA... | reverse complement strand
GACCGGCCATCCGGTCGCCTTCCTGCTGGCGACCTTGGTCATCGTCGCCTGGGTCGTCACCGGGCCGATGTTCGGCTACAGCGACACCTGGCAGCTGGTGATCAATACCGGCACCACCATCGTCACCTTCCTGATGGTGTTCTTGATCCAGAACACGCAGAACCGCGACACGCTCGCGATCCAGCTCAAGCTGTCTGAACTGGTGCTGGCGGTGGAGGGGGCCGAGAACCGATTCGCCGCCATCGAGGACCTGAGCGACGAAGAGCTGCAGGAATTGCACGAGCAGTGCCGCGCCCAAGCCGACCTCACTGGGCAACATCTCAAATCCCGGCAAGACACCAGCAGCCGGACGGCCGCCCACCGGGCGAAATCACCCAGCCGCAAATCACCGCGTCGCGCATAAATCTTGGCGCCGTCGGGAACCAAGGTTCCCAAGCATAGTTAAGCGCTCAGCGGGACGACGTGTAAGCCGTCCGGGCCGCGGGCGGTGGCATGATGGGGAAATCAGCCAGTCTGGCAGCCGGCGTTGCAGCGTTCGCGCTGCTCGGCCTCTACGCCGTCGAGGCGTCGGCGCAAGAAAACCGCGCCAAACGCTTTGCCGGCGTCGCCACCATTTACAGCGCAGATTACAGCGGCGCCACCGCCAGCGGCCAGCGTTACGATCCGCTCAAGCTGACCGCCGCCCACCGAACGTTGCCCTTCGGGACGCGGCTCGTCGTCACTGACCCGCGCACAGGGCGCAGCGTGACGGTCGTCGTCAACGACCGCGGCCCCTTCACCAAAGGCCGCATTCTGGATCTCTCATGGGCGGCCGCCAAAGCGCTGCACGTCATCGACCGCGGCGTGTTCGACATCGTCGCGACGGTGGAATAGCCCTCAGTCGACCTTGGCCTCGTCGCGGTACATGACCTTGTGGCGCGTCTCGCGCACCCAGTCGTCGATCTGCTCGACGGTCATGTAGTTCTTCATGTCGAATTTATCCCAGTTCATGATCTGCGGCAGCGTCTTCTTCCAGCGCTTGTAGGGCGGCTTGGCCGGCACGCCGAACAGCATGATGTCGATGATGGCGAGATCGTCGGGCACGCCGAGCAGCGGCTTGAGCGCTTTCTGCGCATCGTCCTGCCCGATCGCCGTCACCCACCACACCTGATAGCCCAGCGCGGCGGCGGCGAGATGCGCCGACATCGTAGAGGCGGCGACGCTCTGCAGCAGAATGCGCTCGGCGTTCTGCTGGTAGAGCTTGTCGAGATCGCTGCCGTCGAGCAGCACCGGGAACGCGCGCACGAAGCGGAAATCCGCCGCCACCACGACGAAGCCCGGCGCATCCGCGAGCCCGCGGTAGTTGGGCGTGGGGAATTTCATCTTCAATTTGGCCCGCTTGGTCGCCTCGGCGACGAAATAGTCGGCGATCTCCTTCTTCACCTTCGGGTCGGTGACCACGATGTAGTGCCACGGCTGCGCATTGGCGCCGGAGGGCGCATGGCGGGCGGCTTCCAGCACCATTTCGATGTGCTCGCGCGGCACCGCAATGTCGGGGCGGAAGGCGCGGCTGGTCAGCCGGTTGCGCACCACGTCCATCAGCGCCTCGTAGCGCGCGAGATTGGGCGTGAATTTGGTGTCCATGGCTTCTCCCCTGGGCAGCGCGGTGTTTGCCCTATAATAAACGTGCACACCGCCCGCCGTCACATCCTTACCGAAAGCCGAGAGCCATGCCCGCCAAGCGCCCTTCGCCCCGCCTTGCCGTCCTCAAAGAAGACAGCCTCAACGACATGCAGCGCGACCTACTGGCGGCGCTGCGGGCGGGGCCGCGCGGAGCCTCGATCACGCCACGCGGACCGTTCGCCGTCTGGATGCACGCGCCGGAATTCGGCAAGCTCGCGCAGGCGCTCGGGGCGCATTGCCGCTATCGGACCGGGCTTTCGCCGCGGCTGTCGGAATTCGCCATCCTGTGCACGGCGCGGCTTTGGCGCGCGCAGTACGAGTGGTTCGCGCACGCGCCGATGGCGGAGAAGGCCGGGGTCAAGCCGAAGACGATCCAGGACCTGCGCGCCGGGCGCGAGCCCAAAGCGGCGCCAAAGGACGAGCGCGCGATCTACGCGTTCGTGCAGGAGCTCTACAAAACACGACGGGTTAGCGAGCGCACCTACAAACGCGTGCAAGCCTTCCTCGGCGACGCCGCCATGGTCGAGTTCGTCGGCATCCTCGGCTACTACGTGCTGATCTCGATGACGCTCAACGTCTTCCACATGCTGCCGCCGGAAGACGCCGCCCTCGCCTTCGCCGAGCCGAACTAAGCGCGGACCGGCGGCAGCTGCCGCCGGCCCTCACGCACCGGACTCACTTCATCTGCATGCCGGGCATGGAATGATCGTGACCGCCGGCATCGCCGCCATGCATGGCGCCGATCGATTCGACGACAAAGTCGACGTCGACCTTGCCCGCCTTCTCGAACTCGAGCGTCGCCTTGAAGTGGTCGCCTTCCACGAGCGGCTGCTTCAGCCCCATCAGCATGACGTGATAGCCGCCGGGCGCGAGCGTCACGGTCTGGCCCGGCTTGATTTCCAGGCCGCCGGCAATCGGACGCATTTTCATCACACCATTGTCCATGCTCATCTCGTGCACTTCGAAGTGGCTCGACACGCTGGACGAGCCACCGATCAGTCTGTCCGGCGCGGTGCCGGTGTTGGTGATGGTGAAATAGCCGCCGCCGACCGGCGCGCCTTTCGGCGTGGCGCGCGCCCAGGCGGAGGAAATTTTCAGGCTGCCGGCGGTGACATCGGCGGCGGCGGCCGGCGCGGCCAATGCCAAGGCGATGAAGGCGGCGAGAACAGAATGGCGAATCATGAGGCTTGCTCCTGACGATGCGGCGCGCGCTGGCGCTGCCAATGAAACGATGAGATGGGCTGGAAACGTCAGGCCGCCGGTGGCGCGCGGGCGGTTTGCGGGCGCTCGTGGGCAAAATACGCCGCCGCCAACGATTGCGGCAGCGCCAGGCTTTCGCCGCCGGCGAGTTCGATAACGGAGACGGGAATCTGCGGTGGCGCCGCCAGCGCCTGCGCGCAGCATTGCATGCCGCAGCCGGCACTGCACGGGCAGCCCGGTTGATCGCCGGCCGGATGGGCGGCTGCCGTCGCGCACAGGCTGCCGTCGAACGCCGCGCTGGTGGCGACCGTCATCGGCAGCAGGAGGGCCTGCAGCACGATGATGTAAGCTGCAAGCAGCGAAAGAACAGAACGCGAGCGAGATGCTGTCATTGGCAGAGACAGTCTAGCACGCGAACCCATCCCTGGGAACCGCGTGCCTTCCTGTCGAACTTCCGGCGCAGACGTGCTAGCCTGCAATCATGAGCGGCGGGTCCGAGCATCGGGTCATACGTTTTCGTGCCGACACCAAGGGTGCGCACCGCGACGTGCCCTCCCCGCCGGTCGCCGATCTCGGCAAGTACCAGCGCGGGAAAACCGAGGAAGACGACTACCGCCACCGCATGATCGTCAACATCGGCGCCTTCGTCTTCATCATCGCCCTGATCGGCGCCGGACTGTGGATCGCCGACACCATGGCCGAGATGCGCAAGAACCAGGACTGCGTGCTTTCCGGCCGGAGCGGCTGCACCCACGTGGATTACAAGCGGGACCGCTGGTAGTTCCCTCAAGGCCGCCGGACCCGCTGGGGCGGCCAAATGCCCGCCGCCATTGAACTTAACGGCCTGCTTCGCTATACGGGCTTGCAACCGCACGCCACAAATAGGCCGGCCAGGGGGTATCCGCGAGAGGCCTTGCACGCGTGGACCGTCGGGTCGCCGGAAATCCAATTCAATCAGAAGGTTACGATGTCCACGACATTCGACAAGGTTGCCGATATTATCGCGGAGACCTGCGACATTCCGCGCGATTCCATCAAGCCGGAAAGCCACGCCATTAACGATCTCGGCATCGACAGCCTGGATTTCCTCGATATCGCCTTCGCCATCGACAAGGCCTTCGGCATCAAGATGCCGCTCGAGCAGTGGACCCAGGAGGTCAACGAGGGCAAGGCCACGACCGACCAGTATTTCGTGCTCAAAAATCTGAGCGAACGGATCGACGAACTGGTCGCGGCGAAGAAAGCATAAGGTTCCGCTGCCGCAATGCGTCTCGAGTATTTCCATCTGATCGATCGGGTCACCGACCTCGACGTCCCCGGCCGCAAGATCAGCGCCGAGGGCATGGTGCCGCACACCTCCCCGGTGTTCGAGGGCCATTTTCCCGGCTTCCCGCTGATGCCGGGCGTGCTGCTGATCGAGACCATGGCGCAGACGTCCGGCTGGCTGCTGGTCGCCAAGCACAACTACCTGCGCATGCCGTTCCTCGCCGCGGTGAAGGAGGCGAAATTCCGCACCTTCGTCACGCCCGGCTCGCGCCTCATCGCAACCGCCAGTCTCGCGCATGACGGCTCCGGCTATGCGATAACAGAGGCGCGCGTCACCTTCGAGGGCAAGACGGTCTGCGACGCTTCGATCACCTTCCGCGTGCTGGAATTCCCCAACCCGGAATTCGAGCGGCAGATGCGCGGCCGCGCCATCGAGATCGGCATGCCCGTGCCCGAGGCCGTGGGCAATGGCTGAGGCTCGGCGCGAGGCCTGGATCACCGGCGTCGGCATTGTCTCTTGTCTGGGCGAAGGGCAAGAAGCGCATTGGCAGAAGCTGATGGAGGCCAAGCCGAGCGCCGACACCACGACCTTCGCCCCCTTCGTCGTGCATCCGCTCGCCCCGATCAATTTCGACGCGCAGATCCCCAAGAAGGGCGATCAGCGACAGATGGAAGCCTGGCAGCGCATCGGCACCTATGCGGCCGGCCTCGCGCTCGATTCCGCCGGCGTCAAAGGCAAGACCGATATCCTCTCGCACATGGACATGATCGTCGCCGCCGGCGGCGGCGAGCGCGATATCGCCGTCGACCAGGCGATCTTGAGCGGCCTGCCCGCCGCGCAGAACCCGGCCGCCTTCCTCAATGAACGGCTGATGGGCGATCTGCGCCCGACTTTGTTTCTGGCGCAATTGTCCAACCTGCTCGCCGGCAACATCTCGATCGTGCACGGCGTCACCGGCTCGTCGCGCACCTTCATGGGCGAGGAGTCCTCCGGCGTCGACGCCGTGCGCATCGCGCTCTCGCGCATCGCCTCCGGCCAGAGCGACGTCGCTTTGGTCGGCGGCTCGTATAACGGCGAGCGCCCCGACCTGTTGATGATCTTCGAGTTCGCCGCCTCTGCGCTGAAGGAGCGCTACGCGCCGGTGTGGGAGCGTGGCGAAAAAGGCGGCGTTGCCATCGGCTCGCTCGGCGCTTTTTTGGTCATCGAGGCGGCCGACTATGCACGGACGCGCGGCGCCAAGCCGCTGGCGCGGTTGACCACGGTGTTGTCGGAGCGCGCCAAACGCCAGCCCGGCGCGGTGACGGCATCGCTCGCCAGACTGTGGGACAAGATCAAGGCCAAGATCAAAGCCGGCCACGCGGCCGTATTGTCAGGCGCCGCCGGCGGCGAGCCCGCGACGCGCGAGGAGCGCGCCTTCCTGGAGGCGCATCCCGATCTTGCCGTGCGCGCCACCGGGTCTTATCTCGGTCATGGGGCCGAACCCCAATTCGTGATGAATGTCGCCTTGGCGGCCGTGGCGCTCGGCCATGGTAGGCTGTTTCCGCCCTGCGACTCGACCGGGCTGGAAAAGCCGATGAGCGGCGATTTGCAGCAGGTCGTGGTGACCGGGGTCGGTCATTGGCGGGGCGAAGGCCTCGCTCTGGTCGAGCGCGCCGGCTGAGGGAGAGCGGACATGCCGTCACCGAAGGACAAGCAAGGCCGGCCGACCGTGGTGGTGACCGGGCTCGGGCTGATCACCTCGCTCGGCGCCGGCAAAGAAGACAATTGGGCGAAGCTCACCGCCGGCCAATCCGGCATCCGCAACGTCACCCGTTTTCCGGTCGACGGCCTGCGCACGCGCATCGCCGGCACCGTCGATTTCCTATCGCCGAAGGAATGCACCGCCGAGCTGACCGAGCAGTTGGCCGAGATCGCCTGCGAGGAGGCCATCGGCCAGTCCGGCGTCGGCTCGGCCAGCGATTTCCCCGGACCTCTATTCCTTGCGGTGCCGCCGATCGAGGTCGAATGGCCGCAGCGCATGAAGCTCGCCAGCGAAAGCGGCACCAACGACCAGGTCACCTACAGCGACATGCTGCGGGTGAGCGCCAATTTCCCCGGCTATCACGAGCGCTTCCTGCTCGGCTCGGTGGCCGATCATCTGGCCGAGACGTTCGGCACCAAAGGCTCGCCGATCTCGCTGTCGACCGCCTGCGCCTCCGGCGCGACCGCGATCCAGCTCGGCGTCGAGGCGATCCGCCGCGGCGAGGCCGACAGCGCGCTCTGCGTCGGCAGCGACGGCTCGATCAGCCCGGAAGCGATGATCCGCTTCTCGCTGCTGTCCGCGCTGTCGACGTCGAACGACGCGCCGGAAGCGGCCGCCCGCCCCTTCGCCAAGAACCGTGACGGCTTCGTCATGGCGGAAGGCGCCGGCGCGCTGGTGCTGGAGAGCTACGAGTCGGCGAAAGCGCGCGGCGCGCGCATCCTCGGCGTGATCGAAGGCTGCGGCGAGATGGCCGACGCCTTCCACCGCACCCGTTCAAGCCCGGACGGCAAGCCGATCATCGGCGCCATCGCCAATGCGCTGAAGGATGCCGGGCTTGATCCCGACGCCATCGATTACGTCAACGCGCACGGCACCAGCACGCCGGAAAACGACAAGATGGAGCACATGGGCGTCTCCGCCGTGTTCGGCGAGCGCATGAAGCGCGTGCCGATCTCCTCCAACAAGTCGATGATCGGCCATACGCTGTCGGCCGCCGGCGCGGTCGAGGCGGTGATCACGCTGCTGACTTTGGCCAACGGGCGCATTCCGCCCACCATCAACTACCAGGTGCCGGATCCGGCGATCCCGCTCGACGTGGTGCCCAATGTGGCGCGCGACGCCAAACTCAAGCACGCCATCTCCAACTCCTTCGGCTTCGGCGGACAGAACGTCTCGCTGGTAATGGGGCTCGAGCCGGCGTGATCGCGCCGCGCCGTTAATCGCCATGCGCGCGCTCCAACTGGTCGCCGACCGCAAGCTCGAACTTGCCGACGTGCCCGATCCGCCGGCTCCGGCCGAGGGCGAGGTGCAGGTGCGCGTGAAGGCGGTCGCGCTCAATCACCTCGACCTCTGGGGCTATCGCGGCATGGCCTTCGCCAAGCGGCAATTGCCGCTGGTGGTCGGCGCCGAGGCCTCCGCCGAGATCGCCCAGGTCGGCGCCGGCGTTGCCGGCTGCAAGCGGGGCGACAAGGTCGTGATGTATGGCGCGCGCACCTGCGGCGTCTGTCCCGCCTGCCGCGAAGGCCGCGACAATCTGTGCGAAAACGTTGGCGGCATCATGGGCTTCCACATCGACGGTTTTGCCCGCGACCTGATCAATCTGCCGGCGCGGCTCGTCGTCGGCGTGCCCGCCGGCGTGTCGCTGCGCGATGCCGCCTGCGCCCCGATCGCCTTCGGCACGGTCGAGCACATGCTCTTCGACAATGCCAGGCTCAAGCCCGGCGAAACCATCCTGGTGCACGCCGGCGGCTCCGGCATCGGCTCGGTCGCGATCAAGATGGCCAAAGCGCTCGGCTGCACCGTGATCACCACCGTCGGCGACGACGCCAAAGCGGAGAAGGCGAAGGCGCTCGGCGCCGACCACGTGATCAACTACAGGACCGACCGCTTCGAGGGCGTCACCCGCAAGCTGACCGCCAAGAAGGGCGTCGACGTCGTGTTCGAGCATGTCGGCGGCGAGGGCTTCAATGGCTCCCTGCTCTGCCTCAAGCGCGGCGGCCGGCTGGTCACCTGCGGCTCGACCGCCGGTCCGACCGTGACCATCAACCTGATGCAGCTGTTTCAGCAGCAGTACAAGATTTTTGGCTCGTTCGGCTGCACCATCCGCAACATCCGCGACTCGCTGTCGAAGATGGCGGCCGGCATGACGCCGGTCGTCGACAGCGAATTCGCGCTCGCCGATTTCGAGCAAGGCCTGGCCCGCATCGAAAGCCGCCAGGTCTTCGGCAAAGTCATCGTGCACTTCTGATGTCGAGCCTGTCCCGCCGATTGCGCCGCCGTCTCAAGCGCGCGAGCGACGCCGTCATCGGCGCCGTCGCCGTCGGCGCCATCCAGGTGATGCGCCGCGTCGACCCGGACCGGCTGGCCGATCTCGCCGGCTGGATCCTGCGCCACATTGGGCCGTTGCTGCGCGAGCACCGCATCGCCCGCGAAAACCTGACGGCCGCCTTCCCGGAGAAATCAGCCGCCGAGATCGACAAGATCCTCATCGGCAGCTGGGACAATCTCGGCCGCATGGGCGCCGAGTTCGCCCATCTCGACCGGCTATGGGATTTCGACCCGCGCCATCCGGAGAAGCCGAGCCGCTTCGACGTGCCGCAGATCGCCATCGAGCGCTTCACCCGGCTCGCCGAAGACGGCAAGCCGGCGCTGATCTTTGCCGCCCATCTCGCCAATTGGGAGCTGCCCGCCGTTTCCGCCGCCAGCCAGGACATCCAGAATGCGGTGCTCTACCGGCGACCCAATATCGCGCGGCTCGACAAATGGATCACCGAGACGCGGACGGCGCACATGGGCGAGTTGATCGCGACCAGCCTCGACGCGCCGGTGAAGATCGCCGACGCGCTCACGCGCGGCGCGCATGTCGGCATGCTGGTCGACCAGTATTATGTGCGCGGCGTTCCGGTCACTTTCTTCGGCCGCCGTACCCGGGCCAACCCGCTGCTGGCGCGGCTCGCCCAGCACTTCGACTGCCCGATCCACGGCGTGCGCATCATCCGCCTGCCCGGCGGCCGCTTCACCGGCGAGATCACCGACGAGATCAAGCCGGTGCGTGACGCCGACGGCAAGGTCGACATCGCCAGCACCATGCAAGCGATCACGACGATCATCGAGGGCTGGATCCGCGAGTACCCCGAGCAATGGCTGTGGCAGCACCGGCGCTGGCGGCCGGAGGATGAGGCGGAAGCCGGCTAGGCTTCAGCTTTCGGTCGGCAGCCCGGCCGCTTTCCAGGCCAGGATGCCGCCGGCCAAATGCGACTTGTAAGGATATCCGCGGTCCTGCGCGGCGAGTGAGGCCGTCACCGAGCGGCGGCCGGAGCGGCAGGCGAACACCACCTGCTTGCCTTCCGGATCCGGGATGGCGGCCGGATCGAACGACGACAGCGGCACGATCACCGAGTCGGGATAGCGCTCCATCGCGGTCTCGTTCGGCTCACGCACGTCGACCAGCACCATGCGTCCCTCGCGCATCCCCTGCGCCACCTGCTCGGGGCTCAGGTTCTCGACCTCGTTCGCCCGCGCCATTTCGTCGGCCATCACGCTACTCCTCAACCGGCGGCAAGGTTCTAGCTGGAATCCAAACTGGCCGCACTAGCCAATTACAGCGCCACCTGCGTGCCGACCTCGACCACGCGGCCGGTCGGGATCTGAAAGTAGTCGGTGGCGTCATTGGCCAGCCGGGTCAGGCTGATGAACAGCCGGTCCTGCCAGTGCGGCATTTCCGACTTGGCCGCCGGCTTGAGCGAGCGGCGCGACAGGAAGAACGAGGTCGACATGATGTCGAACTGCCAGCCGAGCTTGCGCGCGATCGCCAGCGCCTTGGGCACGTTCGGCGTTTCCATGAAGCCGAAGCGCAAGGTCACGCGCAGGAAGGTTTCGCCGACCGGCTCGATGCGCACCCGCTCGTCGGCGGCGACGCGCGGCGTGTCGCCGGTCTCGATGGTGAGGATGACGTTCTGCTCGTGCAGCACCTTGTAGTGCTTGAGGCTGTGCAGCAGCGCGGTGGGCGCGAATTCCGGATCGCTGGTGAGGAACACGGCGGTGCCGGGCACGCGTTGCGGCGGCTTGCGCTCCAATTTGGCCACCAGCGATTCGAGCGGCATCTCCTGCTTGCGCGTCTTGGTCATCAGCAGCCGGGTGCCTCGCCGCCAGGTGTACATCAGCGTCATCACCACGCCGCCGAGCGCGAGCGGCACCCAGCCGCCTTGCACGACCTTGAGCAGGTTGGCGGTCAGGAAGGTGAGGTCGATGAACAGGAACGGCACCATCAGCGCGGCCGCGGCCAGCAAGGGCCAGCGCCATACCCGCCAGATCACCACCAAGGCCATCGAGGCGGTCACCACCATGGTGCCGGTGACGGCAATGCCGTAGGCGGAGGCGAGCGCGCTCGAGGAGCGGAACATGCCGACCAGCAGCAACACGCCGATCAAGAGCAGCGTGTTCACCCGCGGCATGTAGATTTGCCCGAACAGCGCCTCCGAGGTGTGGCGGATCTCGAGCCGCGGCAGCAGGCCGAGCTGGATCGCCTGGCGGGTCAGCGAATAGGCGCCGGTGATCACCGCCTGGCTGGCGATGACCGTGGCGACAGTGGCGAGCACCACCATCGGCAGCAGCGCCCACTCCGGATAGAGCAGGAAGAATGGGTTCTCGACCGCCTTCGGGTTGGCCAGCACCAGCGCGCCTTGGCCGAGGTAATTGATGAGAAGCGCCGGCAGCACGATGGAGAGCCAGGCGATGCGGATCGGGCCGCGGCCGAAATGGCCGAGATCGGCATAGAGCGCCTCCGCGCCGGTCATCACCAGAAAGACGGCGCCCAAAGTGTAGAAGGCGATGATGCCGTGATGGATGAGAAAGCTGATGCCGTACCAGGGATTGAAGGCGAAGAGCACGCCCGGGTTCTTGCCGATGTGCCACAATCCGCCGAGCGCGATGGCCACGAACCACAAGACCATGATCGGGCCGAAGAAGGAAGCGACGCGGGCGGTGCCGCGCGCCTGCACGGAGAACAGCATGACCAAGATGACGACCGTGATCGGCACGACGATGTCGTCGAAGGCGGGCGTCGCCACCTTCAGGCCTTCCACCGCGGACAGCACCGACAGCGCCGGTGTGATGATGGCGTCGCCGTAGAACAGCGCGCCGCTGATGATTCCGAGCAGGATGACCACGCCGCCGGCGCGCAGCGCGCGCGAGGCGAGCGCCATCAGCGCGAGCGTGCCGCCCTCCCCGTGATTGTCGGCGCGCAGCAGGATCAGCACGTATTTGACGGTGACGACCAGCAGCAGCGCCCAGATGATCAGCGACAGAATGCCGAGCACCACAGGCTCGGTGGCCGGCTTGTCCGGGCCGACCGCCGCCGCGACGGATTCGCGCAAGGCGTACAGCGGGCTGGTGCCGATGTCGCCATACACGACGCCGATGCCGCCCAGCGTGAGCGCCCAGAAACTGGCTTTGTGCCGGGGTTCGGTTCCGTCTTCGAGGCCAACCGCGCCGCCATGACCGGCGGACAGGCTATGCGCCATGAGATGCGACCTGGATGCTTGCAAGTGCCAACATGTGAGCGGACGCGGCTTATACCGCCCCTCCAACGCGCCAGCCCAGGCAAATCTGCAAGGTTGTTGCGCCGGAGGCGCAAAAAGCACTGCCGTTCGCAAAAATAAACTTATATTTCAAATAGTTAGCCGAGAAACGCGGTGCGTCGTTTCAGCGCAAAAGATTACGGCTTCAAATCGACGGGTAGCGGCGGCTCTTCCCGCATCAAGGTGATGGTCACCCGCCGGTTCGGCGACAAATAGGGGTTGTCGGGGAACAGCGGCTCGGTATCGGCCTTGCCGGCAACCATGAAGATATGGCCGCCCGGTAGTCCTTCGCCCTCGAGGATCTCGCGGATCGCATTGGCGCGGTCGGCGGAAAGCTCCCACGGACCGTAGCCGGGCTTGGCCGGCACGTTGGTGGTGGCGGTGTGGCCGGTGATCGAGAGGCGGAACGGCATCGCCTTGAGCGCCGGCGCCATCTTGCGGATCAGCTGGCGGGTGCGCTCATAGGGCTGCTTGGAGCTCTCCGGGAACATCGAGCGGCCGTCCTGGTCGATGATCTCGATGTTCAGCCCGGCCTTGGTCTCCTCCAGCATGATGTGCTTGGAGGCCTCGGTGATGTCGGGCAAATCCTGCAACGCCTGCCGCAACGAGGCGGCGGCGAGCGAGAACTGGCGGTCTTCCTTGAAGCGGGCGCCGAAGGTGCGCTGGCGGTCGTGCTCGTCCGGCGTCGGCGTGGATGACGCCTCCTTTGGATCGATGTTGGCGGCGTTCTTCAGCTTGGGCCGCGTCGGCAGGCCGAGGATCTCGATCACGCCCGAATAGCGGATGCGATCCTGCACGCCGAAGGCGTCGCGCATCGAGCCGGCGACGACCTGCAGCTTGGCCTGATCCTGCGTGGAGAAGGCGACCAGCATCACGAAGAAGCTGACGAGCAGGCCCATCAGATCGGCGAAGGTGACGAACCAGCCGTGACCGCCGCCGTGGGCCGCTTCCTTGCGCCGCGCCATGATACGTCCTTGTCGAGGCTAGGCGGCGACCGCTTCGCCTTCCTCTTCCTCGGCCTCGCCTTCGCTGTGGCGATGCTTCTCGGGCAGGTAGGCGAGCAGCATTTCGCGCACGAGCGTCGGGCTCTTCGCCTCGCGGATCATCAGGATGCCGTCGATGATCAGGGTGCGGTTGATCTCCTCGTCGACCAACTTCAAATGCAGCTTGTCCGCGATCGGCAGGCAGAGCAGATTGGCGACCGCGGCGCCGTAGAAAGTGGCGAGCAGCGCCACCGCCATGAACGGACCGAGCTTGGACGGGTCGGTCATGTTGGCGAACATCTGCACCATGCCGATCAGCGTGCCGATCATGCCGAAGGCCGGCGCGCAGTCGCCGATGGCGCGATAGATCTTCTGCCCTTCGTCGAGATGGGTGAGGAAGTTGTCGCGGTCGCGCTCGAGATTGTCGCGGATGAAAGTGGTGTCGTAGCCGTCGGCGACGAAGCGGATACCCTTGGCGAGGAACGGGTCCTCGATGTCGACCTTCTCCAGGCCGATCGGTCCCTGCTTGCGCGCGACCTCGGCGAGGCCGGCGAGCTCGTCGACCAGCTCGCGCTGGCTCATGCGCCGCATCGAGAAGGCAAATTTGGCGCCCAGCGGCACGCCGTGCAGGATGGAGGAGAGCGGAAAGCGGATCAACGTGGCGGCGAAGGAGCCGCCGAAGATGACGATGGCGGCGTGCATGTCCGCGAACATGCGCAGGTCGCCGCCGAGCAAAATCAACGTGCAAAGCACGACGGCGCCGGCCAAGAGGCCTAGACCTGTCGCGATATCCATGACTTACCCCACCCGAACGCAACCGACGCCGCGGCAACGTCCTGACCCTAGACGGGGCCTGTTAAGGGCGGGTAAAGCCTAACTGTTGGTGAAAGAAAAACCGTGCCCCGCGACAGCGCCGGCCGGTCACCCTGCGGCCCGGAATGCGGTAAAACGTCCGGCAAATCAACGCCTGCCCCCAAGGGCGGCCGGTTAACGAAAGTTAGGAATCGGAGGAGTTACGACCCATGCGTGAGATCGGCCATTTCGTCGGCGGCAAGGAAGTCAAAGGCGTTTCCGGACGTTTCGGCGACGTGTTCAACCCGAACACCGGCGAGGTGCAGGCCAAGGTCGCGCTCGCCAAACATTCCGAGGTCGAGCACGCCATCGCCAACGCCGAGGCCGCGCAGCCGGCTTGGGCGGCCACCAACCCGCAGCGGCGCGCCCGCGTGATGTTCAAGTTTCTCGACCTCGTCGCCAAGGACTTCGAGAACCTCGCCAAGCTCTTGTCCTCCGAGCACGGCAAGGTGTTGGCCGACGCCAAGGGCGACATCCAGCGCGGCGTCGAGGTGGTCGAGTTCGCCTGCGGCATCCCGCATCTGATGAAGGGCGAGTACAGCGACAACGCCGGCCCCGGCATCGATCTCTATTCGATGCGCCAGCCGCTCGGCGTGGTCGCCGGCATCACGCCGTTCAACTTCCCCGCCATGATCCCGCTGTGGAAATGCGCGCCGGCGATCGCCTGCGGCAACGCCTTCATCCTCAAGCCGTCGGAGCGCGATCCGTCCGTGCCGATGCGCATCGCCGAACTGTTCCTCGAGGCCGGCCTGCCGCCCGGCATCCTCAACGTCGTCAACGGCGACAAGGAAGCGGTCGACACCTTGCTCAACGACGCGCGCGTGCGCGCGATCGGCTTCGTCGGCTCCTCGGCGATCGCCGAGTACATCTACGCGACCGGCTGCGCCAACGGGAAACGCGTGCAGTGCTTCGGCGGCGCCAAGAACCACATGATCGTGATGCCGGACGCCGACATGGACCAGGCGGTCGATGCGTTGATCGGCGCCGGCTATGGCTCGGCCGGCGAGCGCTGCATGGCGGTGTCGGTGGCGGTGCCGGTCGGCCAGAAGACCGCCGACATCCTGGTCGAGAAGCTGATCCCGCGCGTCGAGAGCCTCAAGATCGGCCCGTCGACCGACGACAAGGCCGATTACGGCCCGATGGTCACCCGCGACCTGCTCAACAAAGTGCGCGGTTATATCGATGCCGGCGTCAAGGAAGGCGCCAAGCTGGTGGTCGACGGCCGCGGCTTCAAGCTGCAGGGCTATGAGAACGGCAATTTCATCGGCGGCTGCCTGTTCGACGAGGTCAAGCCCGACATGAAGATCTACAAGGAAGAGATCTTCGGTCCCGTGCTGTCGGTGGTGCGCGCCAAGGATTACGAGGAAGCGCTGCGGCTGCCCTCCGAGCACGAATACGGCAACGGCGTCGCCATCTTTACCCGCGACGGCGACGCCGCGCGCGACTTCGCCGCCCGCGTCAATGTCGGCATGGTCGGCGTCAACTTCGCCATCCCAGTGCCGCTCTCCTATTACACCTTCGGCGGCTGGAAGCGCTCCGGCTTCGGCGACCTCAATCAGCACGGGCCCGACTCGATCCGCTTCTATACCAAGACCAAGACGGTGACCTCGCGCTGGCCGTCCGGCATCAAGCAGGGCGCCGAGTTCGTCATTCCCACCATGAAGTGAGGTCCAACGCGCCGGAATGCACCGTGGGCTGCTCGCAGGGGGCTTGGTGGTTGCAGCGATCCTGTCCGGCTGCGCCGGGTCATCGTTTTCCCTCGGCGGCGCGGCACCGAGCGGCGCGCCCAACGGCATGGACGGGCGCTGGATCCTCGCGGCGCCGAACGCGCCCAGCTGCGGTATCCAGTTCGACGGCGGCGCCGGCGCGCGCGACGGCAAGCTCGTGCCGGAGGGCGGCTGCCCCGCGCATTTCTACACCAGCCGGCGCTGGACGCTTGACGCCGGTACGCTCACCATCACCGACGACGACGACCAGCAGGTGGCGCAACTGCATTTCGCCAACGACCGCTTCGAGGGCCAATCGAGCGCCGGCGTGCCGCTCACGCTGACGCTCGCACCGCCATAACCAGGGGGCTTCATGTCCGACTACCAGCTCTACTGCTTCGCCCAATCCGGCAACGCCTATCGCGCCGCGCTGATGCTCAATCTGATCGGCGCCGACTGGCAGCCGGTCTGGTACGACTTCTTCGGCGCGGCGCCGCAGCGCACGCCCGAGTTTCGCACCGAGGTCAATGAGATGGGCGAAGCGCCGGTGCTCGTCGACAACAAGCGCAACAAGAAGCTCAGCCAGTCCGGCGTGATCCTGACTTATCTCGCGCGTCAGTCGGGCCGGTATCTGCCGCAAGGCGAGGACGAGGAGTTGGAGGCGCTGCGCTGGATCATCTTCGACAACCAGAAGGTCAACGGCTTCCTCGGGCCGTTCCGCTTCTTGAAGAACTTCGCCAAGCCGGCCGGCGATCCGGCGGTGATGGCGTTTCTGCAAGGCCGCGCGCTCGGCGCGCTCGCCATCGTCAACAAGCGGCTGACCGGACGGCAATTCCTGGTCAGCGACAAGCCGACCATCGCCGACGTCTCGATGACGGCCTACCTCTATTATCCGGCGGAGGAGTTCGGCTTCGACATCGCCAAGGATTATCCGGCGATCGGCGCCTGGCTTAAGCGCATGCAGGCCCTGCCCGGCTGGGGGCATCCCTACGACCTGATGCCTGGCTATCCGTTCGGCACGCAGGGCTACCGCAATCGGCCGGGCGCGTAACCGAGCGGGCCGGAATCTTGGGTCGCCTCACACCGAAGAGGCGTTACTCGACACTCGAGCGCAACGCGCAACCGAGCGTGTTTTAGCGAAGCGGCTGCGCTCTCTGGTTGCCCGACCTAAAGTGCCGTAGTAGCGTATTTAACGGCCCACATGCGAAGTGCTTAGAAGTTGCCGCAGCGAATTTATTGAACCTCGAGAGCGCGCGACGCAATCAGACGACTATTGTAACGGGGGGAACGAATGAAGACGTACTTACTTGGCGTTACTCTCAGCACTAGCGCCTATTTGATGATGAGTTTCGGCGCGCTCGCCGCAGGTGAACCTCCTGCCGGCTACCAAATCATTGCTCCCGCATTCTTCTGCGACGTTCAGGCGACGGACGCGACAATGAATTCGTACGGAAATATCGCCAGCGCCTCAGGCGTCAAGCTTACCTGTGGAGGAAAATCCATTGACCTGACGGATGGGAAGATTGCGAATGGCTGGCTTGAAACGAAAGAATTTGGAAAGCTATGGATAAGTCGGTCTGGAGTTTATGTGACCAAAGAGCAAAATGAGAAATTGCAAAAGAGCGGCAAATAGAAACCGTGCGCGTGCGATTTCACACACGCTCAGCAGCATTCAGATCACGGCGCTTTTGCGCGGACCGGGCGACGCCAAGCGTGATCGCTTGACCGAGCGCGGCGCCAAGGTCGCCGTGGTCGGGCAAGAAGTCAGTTACGAATCGGAGGCGGCGTTCAGCCGCGCCTTCAAGAAGTTTTCCGGCCGCACGCCGCGCGAATGGCGCTCGTCTTGAGTGCACGCGCCGCGTGGAGATTCACTCAATGTTTTTTGCGCGATAAACCTGCCACAAGCCCGCAAGCCCGCGCCCGACGAGAATGCCAATCAATATGCCAAACACCTTTTCGACGCGGCCTGCGTTACCGATCAGCGCGTCACCCATGCCGAATACGGCCGCGGCCAAGAAAATTCCCAGCAGCAGCATCTCGATAAAACCCGTCTTCGACATTGCCCGCAGAGTTTGCATGCTCCCCCCTCTGCAAGTCTGATTACCGAACGGCTACGACCGTCAATCGTGATGGTGATGCCCGTGCGCATGACCATGGTGATGGTCGTGCGCATGATCGTGATGATGCGCATGGGCGTGCGCCTCGTAGGCACCGCCCTCCGGCTCGAACGGCGCTTCGATCACCGTCAGTTTGGCGTCGAGCGCCTTAAGCAGCACCTCCACCGCCTCGTCGCGCTTCACGCGGATGCGGTTGGGCAGCACTTGCACCGGCACATGGCGGTCGCCGAGATGCCAGGCGACCCGCGCCAGCGCCGGCAGGTCGGCGGCGCGCGCTTCGATCAGCGCTTCCGGCGCGGCGACCACCTCGATCAGCCGGCCGTCATCGAGTTCGAGCAGATCGTCGGTGCGCAGCCGCGCCGCCGCGTGCAGGGCGATGTCATAGGCGCCGCCTTTGACGCCGGTCACGCTCACATTGTTGCTGCTGCGTTGCGCGTAATCGAGGATCACCGTGTCGGCGACCGGGCGGCCGCGGCGATCGGCGGCGGCAATAACGCGAAGAGCGCGGGGCATCCGTCAGTTCAGCCGGGCCGGACGTTCGTCGCCACTCGCCGCTGCGGCCGGCGGCTGCGGCACGGCGGCCTCGCCGGCATTGGCCGCGGCCGCGGCGGCAACCGCGTCCTTGCGCTGATATTCGCGGTACGACCAATAGCCGAGCGGCAGACAGCACAGATAAACGACCGAGCCGATGGCCAGCACTTCCCACGGATAGGCGATGAGCAGCGCGAAGAACAGAACCACCAGCACGAACAGCGGCAGCACCATCTCGGGCGGCACCCGCTTGCCCACCCGCTTGCCGGAGAACACCGGCAGCCGCGACACCATCAGTAAGGCGATCGCCAGCGTATAGGCGAAGGTAAACCAGACGCCGATCAGCCCGCCGGAGAGGCCGAGAAAGCCGAGATAGATCGGCAGCAGCACCGTGATAGCACCGGCCGGCGCCGGAATGCCGGTGAAGAAGTTGCCCGCCCAGACCGGCCGGTTGGGGTCGTCGCTGATCACGTTGAAGCGCGCGAGCCGA
>Ga0335081_10006882_pt1 | contig 18133 bp, 20 predicted proteins | sample Lox_Sample_35_FD_206713 | JGI IMG/M metagenome (GOLD analysis project Ga0335081, IMG submission 206713) | Soil microbial communities from Loxahatchee National Wildlife Refuge, Florida, United States - Lox_Sample_3.5 | ecosystem: Environmental > Terrestrial > Soil > Wetlands | place: USA... | reverse complement strand
GATAAACCGCAAGGATGTCTTAGAATAAAGCATCCTCCCACGCTCACTAGGTAATTTGCCAGATGGAATAAGAAAATGCAAGTATTAATTGGTGTTCATCTGTAAGCTCTGATTATCTAAGAAGAAAATTTCGTTTGGGGGATGGGGTTTTTATTCAACGGTCAGCTATGAAAGAGATGCTATATCAAAATGATTGTCATTTGTCGCTGTCGTAGGCAAGACGGCAGGACAGCCTGTTCTCAGATCTCAAGAGTGTAGTTTTGGGGGGAGTGTTATAATCGTCAAGGTGAGAAATATACCGGACAGATTAAATGATCAAATATGGTTTATTAGCCTCTAAATCAGCCGAATTTATATCTTTCAAATAAGGCTGTAGGTCAAGCCGTTTCGAAAAAATAGTTATTCAAACTGCGTGTTACAAAGAAAGAGGCAGATGTTTATGTGTAATGGGACGATCACAAATCATTTTATTTCGTGATGCACATCACATCTCTATTTTTCTCTTATGTCGATAATATCGCTAAATCATCGGCGTTTATACACAGAACACAGGTCAATAAGTGTCACTCAACGACTAAGGCGTAACCTTCGGACAAACTTTGAATGCATTAATAAATCGCCGTAGTGAAAGGAGGTGGAGGCCATGAGAAAGTTTCATTCATGTCTGTTGTTGATTCTTCTACTTGCTGCGATGGGTTGTGCTTCGTCACAATCGTACTATATCGGTGTCAATCCCGAGAGCAGCGATGAGGCAATTGCCTATTACACAAGCGGTCTAACTCTCGCCTCGCAGGGTATGCATAGGGACGCGATTGACCAATTTAGAAAGGCCATCGCAACGGACCCATATTTCGTGGAGCCTTACCTAAGTTTGAGCAAGTCCTACTATGCCATCAATAATTACGACTTGGCCCTGTTTTACAACATTAAGCATTATGAACTCGAGGTCGCTCGGGATTATGCATACAACTATCGCTTGGACATAGACTGACACTCGGAATCTGATAGAGGTAGATGGGATCGGCATGAGTGGACGATTCAGGGTAAACTAATTCTCTATGCCTCCATCCCGGAAGCGGGAAATTGCAGGAAGCAACAATCGTTCCGGGACGAAGCTCTCTCAGAAGTTTCTCGCCAAGCCTGGCCATAACATCGGGAAAAAGGTAACAGAAAACTACGTCGGCATCTCCGATATCCACATTCCAGAAATTGGTGAGCCTCACCTTAATTCCTTCCATCCCGATAGTGCGGAAACGCGCCATGGCATAAGCGATGGGATTTACCTCAAATCCCAGCGCTCTGACGCCATAGCGTAGCCTCGCTTCTCGGAGAACTCTCCCATCACCGCACCCGATATCAACAAGAAGCTCGCCCGCCTTCATCTGTACATGATCAAGGAATGTCCTTACATTGATGCGGGCGGATGGGTGGAACATGGCGCCCTGGGTGATTGGGAATACGGCGACAAGGGAAATGGCAAAGAGGAATTTGCCAACAATGAGAATTCCTATTATAGTAAGAACAATTATAATCCAGGATGGCATATTTCTACCTCTATTATGGAGGCATCTTCGGAGCCATATACATTAATTGGCGTAACGCTCCTGAGATAGATTTTTCTCATTCAGAATACGCTCCAGTTCTTCGTGATAGAGCTGGAAGTTGCTCAGATTGTTATGCCCGCCGCCCGGAATTGTGATTAACCGGCTTTGAGTTCTGACAAGTCTGAGGAGACGCTCGCTGGAATTGTAGGGGACAATATCATCTTCCGTACCGTGGAATAAATAAACAGGGCAGGAGACATTGGCAATCCACAAGTCAGTGCGCATTGGGTATTTGAGGATCAATGAAACGAGCATGGCCGGCAAGAACCGATAATGGTACTTGGCAAGGTCTTGCATGTTGAACATCGGCGACTCCAAAATGAGCATGCGTGGCCTGGTTTCTCTTGCCAGATAGACCGCGATAGCGGTGCCTATAGATCTTCCATAAATGGTGATTTCATTTTCGTGATAATGTTCCTTGAGATAGCTATAAGCAACTGCTGCATCGAAGTGCAGCATTTCCTCATTGCGTATCTTCCCCGTACTTTTTCCATACCCTCTATAATCCAGCATCAGCACGTCGTAGCCCAGCCTCGTAAAATCAAGGGCAATTCCACCCCAGCCACTAAGGTTTCCGGCGTTGCCGTGAAAATAGGCAATAACCCCTTTCGGATTCTCAGTCTTGAAATGCAAGGCATTTATGGCGGCGCCGTCGACCCTTAGAGTAACTTCGTCAAAACGGGCGGGGAAACTGTATTGGAAATCGGGCGTGAGGGCTTCAGGATAAAAGATCATGTTCTCCTGGCGGAAATAAAACACTCCGCAGCACACGATGAAACCCAAAATAGCTACTAATAATAATTTCACGATTATTATGTTCATGATCCTGAAGACGGAGAGAGGAATGAATTTATCTGAGATATTTTCTTATTACCGCCGTTACCACACCACCAAGGCGCAGCTCTGATTTCGGCCTTATGGGTTTATATTTCGGATTCGCGGCCTCGAGGATGATATCCCTTCCTTTTTTCCTGAAATACTTTATCGTCCATTCACCGTCTACTTCAGCAATGACAATATCACCGTTTAGCGGTTCACGCTCCTTTTCCACAATGACGAGGTCGCCTTCCATGATGCCCGCTCCTGTCATCGAATCGCCGCTGACAGTAAGAAGAAAGGAAGAACCCGGGCGGGTGATAAGGTACTCATCAAGGGAAATGACATCACGGAGTTCTTCCTCGGCGGGAGAAGGGAAGCCGGCAGCAACCTCACCGACCATGGGCAGGGCAAGAGAGCGACGCGTTGGCTTCAAAAACCCCTGGGAATCCTTTTCCAGCAATCCCTTGGCAAGGAGTTTGTTTATCCAGAAATGGACGACGCTCTTTGACCTCACACCGAGAAGAGCGGTCATCTCAGAATAGGTAGGCATCCGCCTGGCCTCCCGGAAAAAGGCGGCGATTTTCTCCTCCACTGTCCTGATTGTTCGTTTCTTTCCTTTCATAAGGGTACTTTAATAGAACCCACGTTCTAATGTCAAGAAAAATCTTCTTGCGAATACTGCATTGCCTCTATGATGATCAGCATGATAAGAAATCATCAACTTCTCGATAAATATGATGCAGTGATAACGGTGTTGCATCACAAAAGATTTCGGAGCTCCCTCTGCGTCCCTTTAGCGATGGTGGGCAGGAGGGAGGCATTCCTGGCAGGGCAAGATACACGCAATGAATGGGGTAATCATTTCAGGTGAAATACATCGATAAGAGGGCGGCAATCCGACAAATCGAAGGATATTTTGATCTCGGGCGTAATTATCGGCGGGCCGTAGTAATCCCGGCATTGGCGGAACATGCGTATCTGCCCCTGACAATTGAATCTCTGTCGAGGTGTATGCCGGCTGATATCCTCGACGAGACCCTCATTGTAGTGGTTGTGAACAATCGCCCGTCGGGATTGGGCGGCGCGTTAGATGAAATTGAAGATAACGCGCTCACCCTGCAGTGGCTGGAAAATGAAAGTCAGAATGTTGCGCTTTCGCTGGCCTGGATCGATGCATCATCGCCCGGGTGCGAACTTCCCCACTGGGGTGGTGTCGGGCTCGCTCGAAAGATCGGATGCGATAGTGTGCTTGCCTTTTCATTGGGGTTGAGAAATCCGAAAGCCCTGGATGATTTTATTTTCTTCAGTCTTGATGCGGATACCATCGTGTCCCGGGACTATCTGGATGCTGCCGGACGTGAGCTCAAAAAGAGCGGCTGCGCAGGAGGGGTCATTTCTTTCAAACACCAAAAGGCGGATTCCGCCGAAAGTCAGGCTGCTATTGATGAGTACGAGGCATTTCTGGATTACTATGTAGAGGGTCTCCGTTGGGCCGGCTCACCTTACGCCTTTCACACCGTTGGCTCCTGCATCTGCTTTACCGCTTCCGGTTATATCCGCGCCAACGGTTTTGCGGCCCGCAGGCAGGCGGGGGAAGACTTCTACTTCTGTGTGGAACTCGCAAAAACTGGGGGCATCTGTGAGATAAATAAACCCATGGTCTTCCCTTCGGCCCGCATCTCCAGTCGCGTGCCATTTGGTACAGGGAAACACATCGCGCATGCGACGCTCAAAAGTGGAGAGGCTCTCCTGGTATACGACTTCCAGGTGTTCGTTTGTCTGCGGGAGCTCCTTACGGTTGTAACCGCTCATACCGGCACCGGGGGTGACCGGATCTATGCCGAGCTCAAAAGTACCGCCACCAGGGAGTTTTTAGAGGGTCGCGGATTTCCAGACGTCTGGAGACGTTTTCAGAAACAATACAAGACCAAAGATGCAGTTATGGCAGCGTTCCACCGTTGGTTCGACGGATTCGTCACTCTTAAATATATCCATTGGCTGACAGAGAAAGAATGGCCCCGGCGTCCACTCGAGGAAATTTATGAGACTGATTCTTACCGGGGCCGCAGTGCCTGATTTATATCTGCCGTACCGGCAGGAAGATCATCAGCCCTGATATATACCCGGTATCATGCCCGTCAATTCGGCGTCTATGCCGTGCTCCGTGAGCATAAGAAGAATGTCGAGGAATCCGCATGGTGCGTCCGGCACCACTTCTACGGCGTCGACTGTGCGCCTGATTGTTAAACCCTGTTTCTCAAGCACGCCTGCAGCCGCATCAAGATTACTCACCATGAGCCTGAGAAAGCTGAGATCTGAGGTGTGGGTAAGAGGCATGATGCGCGCATTAATACGCGCATCGGCATGCATCCAGACCCCGTTCACACGCCCGTTTTTCTTCTCCAGGAATATGGGCGTATATTCTACTTCCATTTTGGCTTCTGCCCTGGAGGCTGTGTCGCTATGTTGCAGCACATCACAATCAATCAACCCGCCGAAACAATGATCCCTTGGTTCCGCATACAGGACATATAGCCGGAGCCGCCTTTTCAACCGTCATTCCGCAGACGGGACAGATATAATAGGGATAGGACTCCTGAGATTTCCCCAAGCTGTCCAATGTAGTCTGATAGAGCTGAGCATGAATTTTCTCTACCTCATTGGCATAGCTGAATGATCTTAGCCCTACCTTATGATCTTCCGCCTTAGCTGCTTCGATCATCTCCGGATACATCTTCGTAAACTCATGGGTCTCGCCTGCAACGGCTTCCAGGAGATTTTCCTTGGTGCTCCTTATGCCATTGAGCGCGCGCAGATGGCTGTGAGCATGGATCGTCTCAGCCTCCGCCGCGGCGCGGAAGAGACGTGCAACCTGGGGATAGCCTTCCTGGTCCGCTTTTAATGCAAAGGCCAGGTACCTGCGATTCGCCTGGGATTCTCCTGCAAATGCTTCCTTTAAATACTTTTCTGTCTTCGACATCGGTCTGCCTCCTCAAAAAGTTCGTTTAAGTCTTGCCTCAGATAAGTGCAGGTGGTCTGTTTCAATTTCCACTAATGCTTCAAATATCTGCCTGACCCTCGAATTGTCAGATTCTCCAGCGGCCTTTCTGTAGAATGCAATCGCCCTCGTCTCTCTGTCGTGGGATTCTCTCAGATTGTCACGATTCTCCTTATGGCACATTTCGCTTCCAGTGGGGACTTTCGAAAGCTTCAGTATCTTTTTCCAGATAGACGCATGTTCCGCCTCAACCTTACCCAATGCTTTAAACAAGAGCTTTCCCTCATCATCATTGGTTTTTTCTGCGGCACATAAATAAAAAGTAGAATTGCTTACTTCTACCTGAAGAGCATGCTCCGCATTGGTCCTGTCTTTTTCGCTGAGGGTAACATCAAAGCTCACGACGGCCTGTGTCGCCTTCTTTATGTACGACAGGTGAGCTCCACAAAAAGGACAGTTTTGGGGCGGCGCATCACCTATATACGGATCGCCGCAAATTAAACATCTCCAGACTTTTACCATTTTTTCCACCTCCGCCAACATTTCTATCCTTCACTTCGTCTTCTTCTTGCACTTCGGGCAAACTCCGTAAAAATCGACATGGTTCCCTATTATTTCGAAGTTGCAGCGTTCACTTTCCGTTAAATCGAGTGCAAAATTACGAGGAATATCAATAATTGCTTTGCATTCTACGCACATCAGATGGTGGTGCGGTTCGGTATTCGGATCGAAGCGCTTTTTCTGAGGATCGATAGATAATTCGAGAACTTTTTTTTTCTCCCTCAAGCTATCCACAGTATTGTATACCGTTGCAAAGGACATCGTCGGGTACTTTTGAGATATTGCCTTATATATATCGCTGGCGGACGGATGCGCCTTATTTCCTTCGAGGTATTCGAGTATGGCAAGCCTCTGAGGTGTCAGTCTTATAGCAGAGTATTTCTTTTTCTTGTAATTCATATTCAAGTTCGGACAAGTTTAGAATAATTATAATATAAGAATAATTATTGTCAAGAGTTTTTTTAGTTATTTTTACGTGAAGGAGGAGCCATCCATCCGACATGCTTCTTCGTGGTTATGTGTTTTCTGACATATTGACAAGCTTCGCCGCATAGATAGAATATAAATGTTCGTGCGTATCCTTTATCATTCGTTTTTTTATTTTCATACTTTTAGTCATTTGAATGAGGGGGTGAATTCGTTCTTTTGTTTACCTATAACTCCTGCCAAGATTCTAGACGGGCACGTCCTTGAGTCTGCGCGGGATCCCAAAGGGAAAGGAGGTGTCTATGGACAAGATTCTTAGGATCAACATGGGGGCCGAAGGCGGCCCAAAGGCAAGTACAGTTCCTGTTGGGGAGTATGCCGGACTTGGTGGACGGGCTATGACCTCTTCTATCGTCTCGAAGGAGGTGCCTCCCCTCTGTCATCCGCTCGGCGCTGATAATAAGCTCGTCATCGCGCCGGGTTTGCTGAGCGGTACTACCGCCTCCCAGTCAGGGCGCATCTCAGTGGGCTGCAAGAGCCCCTTGACGGGGACAATCAAAGAGTCCAATTCGGGTGGGCAACCATCTCAGGTATTGGCGCGATTGGGCTATGCAGCGATAGTCCTCGAAGGAAAACCTAAGGAGGGCAATTTCTATAAGATCTTCATCAATAAAGATGGGGTGAAGATTACCCAGGACAACAGCCTCTGCATGCTGGGCAATTACTACCTTGTCGAAAAGATGAAGGAAGAGTATGGCGATAAGATCGCCTGCATCTCCATCGGGCCCGCAGGGGAGATGCGGATGTCGGCTGCCTCTGTGGCCTTCACGGACATGGAACAGCGGCCTACCCGCCATGCGGGCAGAGGCGGGAGTGGCGCCGTGATGGGGTCAAAGGGCGTGAAGGTGATAGTGCTCGACGATACGGGGATGTCGGCTCGTGTTGCGAAGGACACTGAGGCGATGAGAAAGGCGAATAAGGCATTCGTTGACGGTCTCAGGAAACATCCTGTTACAGGCGAAGGCCTTCCCGCTTTTGGAACGAATATACTCGCAAACGTCATCAATGAAGCCGGCGCCTATCCGACGCATAACTTCCAGTGGGGACGATTCCTGGGGACATCAAAGATCAGCGGGGAGACGCAGGCCGAAACGGAAAAGGCTCGCGGCGGCATTCCCACCCATGGCTGCCACCGGGGTTGCGTGATCCAGTGTTCGGGGGTCTACACGGACAAGGACGGTCATTATCTGACCAAGCAGCCTGAATATGAGACAGTCTGGGCCCACGGCGCTAATTGCGGGATCGATGATCTGGATTCGATTGCCATGCTGGACCGACTGGATGACGACTACGGTCTTGATACCATCGAGATGGGAGCTACTATAGCCGTAGCCATGGAGGCGGGCCTGGCAAAGTTCGGCGATGCCGAAGCGGCGATAAAATTGATTAAGGAAGTCGGAAAAGGCACCGACCTGGGACGAATACTGGGGAACGGAGCCGCCGTCACGGGTAAGGTCTTTGGGGTCGAGAGGATCCCCGTGGTAAAAGGCCAGGCCATGCCGGCATATGATCCAAGAGCTATTCAGGGTATCGGCGTCACCTATGCCACGAGTACCATGGGCGCCGACCACACGGCGGGATATGCCGTCGCCACCAACATCCTCAAGGTGGGAGGTTACGTGGACCCCCTCAAGCCGGAAGGGCAGGTAGATCTGTCGAGGAATCTCCAGATAGCCACAGCAGCCGTTGATTCAACAGGTATGTGCCTCTTCATCGCCTTTGCCGTGCTCGATCAGCCCGACACATTCCAGGCCCTGATCGATATGCTCAATGCATTTTACGGCCTCAAGCTTACCGCCGATGATGTTGTCGCTTTAGGCAAGAATGTGCTCAAGATGGAGCATGATTTTAACACCCGCGCTGGCTTTACGAAGGAGCATGATCGGCTGCCAGAATACTTCAAGAAGGAGGCCCTACCTCCACATAATATTACCTTCCAGGTGAAGGACGAAGATCTGGATAAGATATATAACTGGTAGGAAGAAGATGCAGGGCATATGCATTCGACGGGGTGACCCGGTGCGGGTCGCCCCGTTGCATTGTGTGCCGGGCATGGCGCGCAGCGCGTAAGCGCTTTCCTGTTGAGCGTGGTGTTCGATAGGCCGGTCTGACGAACAGCAACCGTACGGGAGCAATCCCGGCTCCTACCCGATTACAGGGGTATTTATAGATGGACATTTCTCTCGCGATAGAACAGAGCCTGATGCCGGCATTTTTCAAGCTCCTTCAGGAGGGATTCTGGATTCAGGGAAACGTCGGGGCGAGTGTGAGATCGTTTCTCTGCGAACAGTTTGGCGTGACGCCCGAGTATCTCGGGAAAAGGATACAGACCATCTTCTTGAACGGCAGTGCTGTCGATGATGTAGACAATGCCGCCGTCGAGGACGGGGCTACGCTATCGCTTTCTGCAGCACTTCCCGGTCTTGCAGGGGCGGTATTGCGGAGGGGTGGCTACTACGCGGCCATGCGTGACGAGATCTCTTGCAAGGAAGAGGTGGCTTCTGCTTCTCTCAAACCCGGGAAGGTCTTGATGAAACTTTTCAACATGCCACTTCAGGAACTGGGCCCGGTTGTCCTGGAACGAGGCGTCTGGATTGAGGGGGAAAGACTCAGGGATGTCCTCAAGGCGCGGGCGGATGCATTTCAGGCAGGATGCAAAGCAGTCATGGCAGACGGCCGTGAGTTCACGCTTAATCAATTGCTAGAAATGGATTGGGGAAGGGGAGACATTTTCTTACAGGTAAAAAGAATTTAACCCCCGGCTACAGGTGGAAAAACACCCACTCTGTCCCCTCCCTTTAAGACTTCATCGCCTGCAGCATGCAAACCGTTCAAAAAAATCATCCGGATTTTATCGATGGGGAGTTCCAGGCTGTTTAGAAGCGCCATTATCGTTGTTCCATCAGGCACATCCATCATATAATGACCATGGCTTCCGGTTTTATCCCGTGCATAACGTGCGAGGGAAGCAAATAGATTTAATTCAACTTTCATACACTGCGGTAATGACAATCCTTGGGCGAATGTTCCTATTATAAATCTTATCTCTCCGTTCCTCAATCATTATGTGCATCATTATGTGCGGTGGAGGACGCGTGTGATTTATCTTATTGCCCATCGGAGAGTAATAGTTTATGAAATATCCGGTATGGTAAAATCCCGGCATGGAGAGGGATGAAAGTGAATCAGGATACAAAAAAAGGACTGCATGGAAGGATTCGGGAAAAAGCGGCGACCATCACAGATCCGGCAGGGCGCCCCGTACAAGCTTTGAAGGATCATGATGTTTTTGTGATTGCAAATGAATATAAAGTGAGTGTTCATGATGTCTATAAAGAGATGCTGAAAGAAGGCATCCATCCATGCCGCTATATCCGGAACCTGGATGCAGTATCCCGGGAAGAGCAGCTGAAACTGGCCGAATCGAAAGTCGCTGTAATCGGCGCCGGGGGCTTGGGTGGTAATGTGATCTTGTTGCTTGCAAGGGTTGGCATCGGCTCTCTAGTGGTGGTCGATCAGGATGTTTTTGATGAAACGAACCTGAATCGCCAGGCTCTTTGCACTGTCAATGCTCTGGGAATGCCGAAAGCAAACGAAGCAGTTTCTGCTGTTGGGACCATCAATCCAGGGGTAAAGGTCCTTCCCCATCAGGTTAAACTGGACGCTTCAAATGTCGAAGGGATTCTTGCCGGATCAGATGTAACTATTGATGCTCTGGACAATGTACCGGATCGGTTTCTTCTGGAGGGGGCGGCAAAAAAGCTGGGGATTCCCCTGGTGCACGGTACACTGGCGGGCTTTGAAGGGTGGATCATGACGATTTTTCCCGGTGATCCGGGACTCGAGAATATCTACGGGGCCGACGAGATAAAACGCATAGACCAGGAAAGTCCACAGGCCGTTCTTGGTGTTCCTGGCGTTACGCCTTTTCTCATAGCCGCCTTTCAAGTAATGGAAGTGCTGAAAATCCTGTTGGGGCGCGGGAATATTTTCAGGCACAGAATGATACATATTGATCTGGAAAGCGGGTGCTTAAACGATTTCTTCTTTCGCGACCCTGATTCGTTGAAATGAGAAGTCGGATGCGGAATCTGAGAGAAGGATTAATCCATGGAATTTCGGTACGGTCTTGAAGATCTGCCGCCTCTGGGAGAGACCCTGCTCATGGGATTCCAGTGGTGCGCTTTGATGTTACCTTTCCTTGTAATTTTAGGTAAGATCGCTGCTGCCTACCACCTGGCCGATCCTGCTTACCAGACGGCATACCTGCAGAAGATGGCCTTCGTCATTGCCATCTTCCTCGTTCTTGAGATCCTCTGGGGCCACCGCCTGCCTCTCATCATGGGACCATCTTCGGTTATTCTAATCGGCATTATTTCCAGTCATGGATTCGACCTGCATGCCGTATCTACGGCTATAATCAGCGGGGGGGCGATCTTGGCGTTCGCGGGCATAACGGGTGTTTTCGGGCATATCCAGCGCCTCTTTACACCCCGTGTAGTGGCAGTAGTGCTCTTGCTGATTGCGTTCACGCTGACGCCAGCCATCCTGAAGCTTGTGTCGGAACCGCAAGGGGCGACCCCTCAGATTAACATGGTTTATGCCCTGGCTCTCACTGCAGTTACCTTGATTCTCCACAGGCTCCTTACGGGAATATGGAAGTCTGTTCTGATAATGCTCTCGATGCTCGTCGGGACCGCCGTCTATTTTTTTATCTTCCCGGAGAACTTCAATATAAAGGTTGTAGCATCTTCAAAATTCATCACGCCTTTTTTTACTGACATGATAGGCCATCTGTCTTTCGACCCTGGGCTTTTGATCTCCTTCTTTGTCTGCTTTTTGGCCTTGTCGATTAATGATCTCGGCTCGATGCAGTCCATGAATGCACTTGTAAATACCGGAGACATGGCAAAAAGGATTAACCGGGGCATTTTTCTTACAGGTCTGGCTAATGTCACGGCAGGAGTCTTGGGTGTCATAGGACAGGTTAATTATTCCATGAGCGTCGGCATTGTAGCTGCCACGGGCTGCATGTCGCGATATACCTTGCTCCCTGCGGCGGCGTTCCTGCTCTTGATATCTTTTTCTCCTATGGCCATAGGCTTCTTGGGGATTGTTCCTCCAGCTGTGATCGGCAGCATCATGTTTTACGTGCTGTGCTCACAGGTATCGGCAGGCTTGCTCGTAGCCTTTGAGTCTTTGCGGCAATTGACTTTTGACGATGGAATGATTATCGGCATGCCTATCCTGATTGCAACAGTTATAGCCTTCCTTCCGGCCGCCTTTGTCCAAGAATTCCCCCGGCTTTTGCGGCCTATTGCGGGAAACGGATTCGTCGTGGGGGTCATTATCGTCCTCCTCATGGAACATGGCATTTTTAGAAAATCCGGCAGTCAAGGGAACATCAGGTGAAAGTAATTCCGTGCTGCGGTGATGGAATCTTGATAATGTCCGTCTGACTGGTACAGGATGGACATTTTGCAGGTAAGCTGAAAGCCCCGGCGGCTTGATTCAGCGAGGTTGCCCTGATTTGCTCAGGCATTGACTCTGCTTCATTGCCCCAGGGAGATTTGGAAAAATCTTCCGTTGTGTGAGAATCGTACACGGGCAGGCTGGATCTCCACCACCTTAACACCTTCTATTATGGAACCCTCAGTGGCAATCCGGCCATTGATCATAGCGCGACGCTCAGAAGGCTCTTCCTGCCAGATGATCCCCGATAATTTCAGCGACGGCGTAGGTGCAACAGATACCTTCGGGGTTGGAGCGGCGGATTTTTTTATCATTTCTTGAACGACATCCGCCTTTTTACGAAGCATGCCTTGACCTGCTTTTCCCGCAGAAGGTGGCATCGAGGATTCCTTGTTTTTTACACTGCCCTGAATTTTTACGGGTGCCTGGCTTAACTCTAGCGTGGATTTACTGAGTATGTCCCGGGGAGGTACAGTAGCTGTAACTTGTTGGCTCTGCTGTGGATTTACGGTTGCAGATGGAAATGATTTGGATAGTATGCCGGTCCTCGCTACCAAAGCATAGGTTATGCACGCAGTAGCAACAGCCGTAATGGAGACAGCCGCAACGTACCGCAACATTTTTTTTGCAGGGCGGGACGGATCGGACCGGAGGATTTCAACGGCAATGTTGGCCGGTCCGTGACGACGTGACGATTTTTCGCGATCGAGTTTTCTCAAGGCATCCAGTATGAGGCTCATTTTTGACCTGCCGTATCGAGTCTTGGTGCTTCAAAATGGGTGCTGGATCGGTAAAGGAGTATGAGCGTTTGAGCGCTCAAGATGCCGTCCTGTTCGATCCCCTGAAACGATTGAAAATTTTTGACAGCCGAAAGGGTGTTGCCATCGTAAGCACCTGTAAAAGGGCCGCTGTATGCCCCCGCTTCCTCGAGCAGGCGCTGAAGTCGCTTAATTTGCTCTCCCTTTTTCCCTGGAGGCATGCGCATCAGGAGATTCAGGTGATCTTTCCAAAGGAGGTAGCCCTGCCCTGACCAGTGCTTTTCGATCTCACCGGGTGAAAGAAATTTTGTCCCGGAGATCTGTGGGTCGACAAGAAACTGACCGTTTTCCATTCGCACCAGCGAAATGAACCGTTTCCCCGTTATGCCCGGTAAGGTCAATTCGAGCACCGCCGGACAATTGATGCGAAGCAGGGAGCCTAGGCTTCCGGAAAATGAGTAAACACGTAGTCCACGGTCATGGGCAGCAATCTCCATTTTATTGAAATCGTCAAAGTATATGCTTTCAGGAACTGGTGGAACGTTCCAGCAAACTGCCAACTTGTTGAATGCCCGTCTATTACTTTCTGATTCCGGGACATTGCCAAGTTCGACAGCCATGGCGCGGAAGAACCCTTCGCCGGTGGCATCGGCAGGCTCTTTCTTCTGATTTTCCACTGCTCCGATGTTCTGCGAAACATTAAAACGGCTTGCGAAATCATCCCACGAATAGAAGATGCCTACCATGGAGAGGGCGACAATCATGGCCAATGCCGGTATCAGGATTAAATGCCGTTTCCGCGCATAGGCCGGCACATTTTTTTTCATGTCACTGATTCCTGCTGCGGCAATCCTGTAGCCTATTCTTGCAGTGTCTCTTGTGTAGCCAGCCAGGAGTGCCCTGTCACAGGCTGTATTTATAAGTCGAGGAATCCCGCGTGAATAGCTATGTATTTTTTTCAGTGCCGCCCTGGAGAATATGACCCCTCCTCTTCCTCCTGCTACTTCGAGCCGATGATCGATGTAGTGAACCGTGTCCTCAAAATTCATGGGTGTCAGGTGATATCGGACAGTGATTCGCTGGTTGAGCTGACGCATGTTTTTCTTATTGAGAATCTCTTCGAATTCCGGCTGACCCGAGAGGACAATCTGTATGAGCTTTTCCTTGTCTGTTTCAAGGTTCGAAATAAGCCGTATCTGTTCAAGCACCTGTCTTTCCAGATTTTGTACCTCATCTATGACAAGGACGACGGTATGCCCTTCGGCGTTCTGCCGGAGGAGAAACATGTTAAGGGCGTACAAAAGGTCTCCGATATTGGAGGAGTTAGCTGATATGCCGAATTCCCGGTTTATGTTTTGGAGGAGCTCATGAGGCGAAAGACAGGGATTGAAAATAAGGGCAGTACGGTAATGATTTGGATCAAGCTGACACAGGAGTGAGCGCAGGACTGTAGTTTTACCCAAACCCACCTCTCCCGTCAGCGCGATGAACCCTGTACGATTATCTATGGCGTAAAGAAGATGGGCAAATGCTTCCCTGCGGTTCTTGCTGAGGAAGACAAAGCGAGGGTCAGGGGTCAGATTAAAAGGCTTTTCCCGGAAACCATAAAAGTCGAGATACATGACGAATAATACCTCATTATTTTGATATCGTCAAATATGAAGGGGACAAAGGCATAAAGAGCGCAAATACGTGGGCTATTTGTCATATGGAGGTAATTACGCAACGCGGCATATGCTCGTGTGAAATAGCAGATTCAAGGGCGACTGTAAAACAGTTTTTCGTGGAGTAAATATCCGGCCTGACAGCTTATTCAAGGTGGCTTACGCCTACCATTATCCTGCCATCCTATCCTCATTGCCTTCCTTTCATAGAGGTACTAGCCTGATCGAGGCAAGCCTATATGGAAAATCGAATGAAAGGAGACTATATAATGGCAGAGATGGTGAAAGTTTGCAATTGTGAAAAATGCGGCAATGAAGCGGAAATGACGATAACCTGCAAGGAAATTGATGTCGAAGAAGTGTCCGGTATCAAAAAGAAGATGCAGCAGGAGACCAGGGTCTGCAAGGTCTGTGGAAACGAAGCCAACATGATAATTGATTTTGGCCCATAGCGGGCGAGATTTGCCCCCCGTAAATATCAAACAGGCCCATCCAGTGGCGAGATGCTTTACTACGTCAGAACAAGGACCTCGGTTCTTTGTTCTTGCTATATAATCCGGCCACATATATTCTGTTATGATCCCCGATGGGTAAGATTTACACATGAAAAAATGTCCATTCTGTACAGGAACGATCGAAAAAGATTTACAGGTCTGTCGGTTGTGCGGCAGGGTCCTGCCAAGGTCCAATGCCCATATCAAGAGCATATTTTATTGTCCCGCATGCAAAACGGAAGATACTTATTGCGACTCCACCAACAGGATATTCTGTCCCCGCTGCAGGAATTACGTTAAAGACCAGGAGTTAAGATAGCAGGAGGCGGGTTACAGGAATCAGTGTTTGAATGTGCCATCCGCGTAAATGAGAATCTTTTTCCCCGTAGTGAGTGTCGCTGTTACCGTCTTGTCTTCCGTATTCACGATGTCCCAGTGGAGGGCCGAGTCGTTGAATCCCAGCTCCTTTTTTGCTTCCTTTGTGAGCTCTGAGGGGTTCCCTCTGTAAGTGACGCTATACGAAGATCCGAGGGCAAGATGGCAGTTTCCGTACCTCCCGCCGTGGTTTTCGTCATACAGCGTATCGGCCATGAAACGGTCAATCCGCGAGAAACGTCTGTCCGTAAGCGAGAACTCGCCGACCCGGCGGGCACCCCTATCCATGGCAAGCTGCTTGATGGTAAAATCCTCACCCGTGTCTGCCCCAACCTCAGTCACCGTGCCGTTATCAAAGGTAATGCGTACACCTTCCACATAATTTCCGCTGCGAAACGAAGGGAGGTTCGCAAAATACCGGCCTTCCGTACCCCGCCAGTCGGGGGAGGTGAATATCTCAAAGCTTGGTATGTTGTGCCCGGAGACGCCTATCCAGATTCTTCTGTCCCCCGGCGTAATTTTGAGATCAACGTTTTCGGATTCAATATGGAGGGTCTTCACATCCAAGCTGTTCAGCCATCTCTTGATGGTCGTGACCTCCTTGAGGATTGCTTGCCAGCGGGAGACGGGATCATCGAAATCCAGGTAGCAGGCCTTGATGATCTGTTCCGTATATTTGCCGATCGACATCCTGGCCTGCCTGGCGAGCTCATCCGTAGGCAGCGTGCTCAATGTCCAGCTGTAGAGGCCATCCTCCTCTCTTTTGTTCATAATGTCCCGGAGAGGCTTTCTTGCCACGAGGACCTTCCCGATCTTGGCCGGATCGACATCCTTCAAGTGGGTGAGGGCATCCGGCGCATGAAGAAATATCCTGCCGTTTATGCCGCTGTACAGTTCCTTTTCTCCCGGTGGTAGATAGATGAGCTGTCTGTTGTTTGCAACGAGGTAGAAGCCGCGTTCCATGGGAACCGTGAAACCCATCCTCTGGATCGGATTTATGCCCATGTCGAGGATCCTGTTGTAAAGGATCTCGGCAAGAGCGAGGGCCTGGTGATCATACTGCAGAAGAATGGTATCATTTTTCTTGAACGAGGTTTTTCTCGCAACCTTCAATGCCCAGATGAGCACGTCCGCGTACCTGCTAAGTTGGATCTGTGACAGCATTGGCACTTCCCCTTTCGGCAATCAGCCAATCCTAATGGCTTCGATATCCGTAGCGCTCTTCAAAGATGGGGGCTATTAAATTATCCACGGGCACGTAGTCATCGGTCAGTATGATGGAGGGACGCTCGGCGAGATATTGTTGGAGGCGTTCCTGGGGCATTACGTGAGCCGTGACGCTCTTGTCGGTTTGACTTTTCATGAAGGCAACAAAGTCATCCAAGTTGACACCCTTCCTGCTCGCAACGATGACGCGCGTCATGATGCCCTTGTTTTCATCACCACCCTTGGGTGAGACGAGGCATACGTTTCTCTGGCCGAAAACCTCTTCCAATGTCCGGATATAGGAAGGCATAAAAAGCCCCTTCTCGTAACTGTCAATCACATTGGCCATGAGTATGCCGTCCGGTTTCAAGAGCCGCGCCATCTGAAGGGCAAACTCCTTCGTTGTCAGATGATAGGGAATCGAAAGGTCGTTGAAGGCGTCCCCCACGATAAAATCATATTTCGCTTCGTCTGGTGAATTCATCACAAACCAGCGGCCATCCTCATTGAAGGTCCTGATCCGCGTGTCCCTAGGCAGTCCGAGATATTCGTAAACAACCCGCGTTATTTCCGGATCGATCTCCACGACGTCGATCTCTGCCGCAGGATACATCAACTCCAGACAGCGGGGCAGGGTATATCCGCCGCCGCCGATGAACAGGGTATTTAAGGTTCCTGCCCGGTTCATCTTCCATCTCATCAGTTCCTCATATATCCTGATGTATTCGTAATCCAGGTAGTACGGGTCATGGAGGTCATTTATGGAATGGATGAGATGGTCCAGGACCAGCGCTTCCACCCAGCCCCTGTCGCCCTTTGCCAGACACTTTCTCACCTGGAGCGTATAGTAGTTGCTTTCCTTGAAGAAGTACGTCTTGTCATCTAAAGGCGCCTTGAAGGCATAACCATAGAAGGCCCACGTGAGGGAAAGCAGGATCACAACGAAGACGGCAAAGAAAATAGCGGAGACTTTTTTTCTGGCAAAGGCCCCGCCAAAAATCAGGGCGGAGATCATGAGAATGATACCCACGCATAAAAGTATATTCCTTGTTCCCATCCACGAGATCAGGAAAAAGCCCGTGGCGAACGTTCCGATAATCGAGCCGAGGGTGGAGAAGGCATATATTTTCCCCACCACATTGCCAGTCTTTGCGAGGTTGTGAAGGGTAAGCTTGACCACGACTGGGGAAATCATTCCCAGGATACAGGAAGGCATGAAGAAGATAAAGGTGGTAAGTATCAGTATCCGTATCATCAGAGTCGTCTCGAAATGAGTTGCTCCCAGGAGGTTTGTGAGTGGTGAAATGGACAAGGCGCCTACGCCCGAAAAAAAGAGGAGCCAGCCGAGTGTGGAAGGCTTGGGGAATCTGTCGGCGATCAGGCCCCCTAAGTATGCGCCTATGCTGATACCGGCAAGGACGACGCCGATGATGCTTGTCCATGTGTAAAGGGATACGCCCACGTGCGGCGCCATTATTCTTCCTGCAACCAGCTCGATGACCAGCGTGCAGAAGCTGGCGATGAAAACAACTATGTTTGCCTTGATGACCTCTTTCTGCATGGATAGACCTCTCTCCATATAGCAATGAAAAAATAATCTGGTCATTGCTGATCAGATTGGTACGGAAAAGCCTCTTCTGTTTAACGTGGTCGATATATAGCACGGTGAAGCCAATATGCAAAGTCGTTTTGTAGG